>Ga0207695_10004498_pt1 | contig 18977 bp, 20 predicted proteins | sample KBSC54metaG_FD_184354 | JGI IMG/M metagenome (GOLD analysis project Ga0207695, IMG submission 184354) | Corn rhizosphere microbial communities from Kellogg Biological Station, Michigan, USA - KBS C5-4 metaG (SPAdes) (version 2) | ecosystem: Host-associated > Plants > Roots > Rhizosphere > Soil... | reverse complement strand
CATCGGCTCGTGGGAGCTGCATCACGAGGGGCCACTCGTAGACCCCAGGGCGGCCGAACGCTTCTCGGGTGAGCTCAGCCGCGCGCTCTTCTGGATCCATCATGCGTCCGGGCCGATCGCTCTCGGAATCCTCACGATTGCGGTCGCTATGGCCGTGATCGGCTATTTCGGAGCTTCGCTCGGCTGGCGATTGTGGTCAAGCAGCCGCTGGCAACGCCGAGGCACCCGCACCTGAGACGGAATCGTTCCCGTCTGGTAGGAAGCTGAACAGCTGATAGGATGTGGCGCGGTGCTGTACCAGGAGCTGCCTCGGATCGACGAAACGCCGCTCGATGGGTGGGGCCGCTGGCTTGTCCCGGCGCTTACGGCCGCTGCCGCGCTGACGGCTGGCCTCGTTCTGCTGCTGGTCGGACAAGTGGTGATAGCGGCCGTTATCGTCGCAGCTGGAGCGATCGGTGCCGTCGTGGCGCTGCGCAAGCCGGCTGCCGCACCCCAACTCGCCGAGCCGCTTGCCGCCGGACCAGATTATTCGCTGGTCGGCTCCGCCCTCGGGCTGAGCCGCGACCCTATCGCGCTGACCGGCGGGGAAGGCACGTTGCTGGTGGTCAACACGGCGTATCGGGAGCGTTTTGGGAACTCCCCGCCGCTCGGCGTCGCTGCAAACGAACAAGCGAATGAGGGACTCAAGCTCGCTCAGTCCATGGCGTGGCGCGATGGCGCCGGTTGCGTCGCCCGAATCGAGACCGTCGCGGGAACATCGCCGGTCGAGGTAGATCGCGTGGGCGCTCGCAATGATCTCCTGCTGTGGCGTTTTCCCGAAGCACCAGCGGCAGACCCGCTGATGATCGCGGTCAAGCGGATCCAGGGAACGGTCGGCGTGCGGCTCGCGGCGGCGGGTGTGCTCGCGGCAGTCGTCGACAGCAAGGGCCTCATTCTCGCGGCTAACAGCCTGTTCGCCGATCGGGCCGTCGACCCTAAGCAGCAGCTGCGGAGCGCGCGCTTCGCAGATCTGGTCGAAATCGGCGAGGACGAGCAGATGCGTCTTGTCGCCGAAGGGGAGGGTGGCCAGCCGGTCCGGGCCGTGCACGTGCCACTGGAAACCACGGCCGAAAGCGGCGCCGGCACCTTCCTGCTATTCGACGCCGGCGGCGGCGCCTCGCTCGCGCAATCCTCGAACATGCAGGCGCTCCTGGATGTGATGCCGATCGGCCTCGCGCTTGTGGATCGCGATGGTCGCTTCCTGTTGATGAACAGCGCCTTCAGGCAAGCCGCGGGAGTCAAGGGCTCGGCGATGCCGGTCTATCCCGGCGACATCGTGATCAAGGAAGACAAGGCGGCGGTGGCCGATGCCGTGAGGCGAAATGCACGAGGACCCGCAATGTCCGGTGACCTTGCCGTGCGCCTGGCCCACCAATCGTCGGAACTGGTTGCGCTGACCATCGCGGGGCTCCGCGGCCTGGGCGATGCTGCAGTCCTGCTGCTGCTCAAGGACAATAGCGAGGAAGCCAAGCTGAAGCGCCAGGTCGCGCAGGCGACCAAAATGCAGGTCGTCGGGCAGCTTGCGGGCGGCGTCGCGCACGACTTCAATAACATCCTGACCGCGATCATCGGGCATTGCGACCTGATGCTGATGCGGCACACGCCCGGGGACAGCGACTATGACGACATTCAGCAGATCAAGTCGAATTCGAACCGCGCTGCGGGCCTTACTCGACAGCTTCTTGCCTTCTCGCGCCAGCAAACCCTGCGCCCGCAGGTGCTCCAGCTTCCCGACGTTGTGTCGGAGGTGTCCCATCTGCTGAAGCGGCTGCTCGGCGAAACCGTCGAGCTGGTCGTCAAGCATGGCCGCAATCTCGGGCCGATCCGGGCCGACCCCGGTCAGCTTGAGCAGGTAATCATCAATCTTGCCGTCAATGCCCGCGATGCGATGGCTGGGAAGGGCGGTGGTACGCTGACCATCCAGACCTATTCGGTAAAGGCGGACAAAGTCGCGGAGCTCGGCTCTGACATCCTGCCGGTCGCCGATTACAGCGCCCTGTCTGTCACCGACACCGGCACCGGCATACCACCAAGCGTTCTCGGGAAGATTTTCGAGCCCTTCTTCACGACCAAGGAGGTCGGCAAGGGGACCGGCCTGGGCCTCTCCACCGTCTATGGCATCGTTAAGCAATCGGGCGGTTTTATCTTCGCCGATTCAAAGGTCGGTGAGGGCACTCGGTTCGTGATTTATTTGCCGGTTCACCGCGAGGAAGGCCGCGCGGCGAAGAGTCGGAAGACCGAAAAAGCAAAGAAGGACGAGCTCTGGGGTAGCGGCACTGTCCTTTTGGTCGAGGACGAGCCGACGGTCCGTAGCGTGGCCGAACGCGCCCTCACACGGCACGGATATACCGTGGTCACTGCGGACAACGGAGAGGACGCGCTCGAAATTCTCGCCAAAGGAGAAAAATTCGACCTGCTGATCAGCGACGTCGTGATGCCCGGGATGGATGGGCCTACGATGGTTCGCGAGGCGCGCGAAAGTCGGCCGGACCTGAAGATCCTGTTCATGTCCGGCTATGCCGAGGAACAGCTGAGAAAATCGATCGATCTCGAAAACGTCAACTTCCTACCCAAGCCGTTTTCAGTGACCGAGCTTGCCGAGGCGGCGCGCCGAGCGGTGGGCACCAAATAAGCTATTTGCGCTTTTGTCAGTGAGCTTTATGCAATTTGCCGATGTCGGGCTCGCGCTCCATTCTGATCGTCGAAGACGAACCTCTCATCGCGATGATGCTTGAGGATTTTCTAGATTCGCTGGGACATAAGGTCCGGGGAACCTGCGACAGCGTCCAATGTGCGCTGGACGAAATTGAAAAGGGCGGGTTCGATCTCGCCATCCTCGATGTCAACCTCAAGGGCGAGAACGTGTGGCCGGTCGCAACCAAGCTGCGCGAGCGCAAAGTCCCTTTCGTGATTGCCACCGGGGGCCACGTCGATCCGCCGCCACCGGAGTTCAACGACGCACCAGTCATCGAAAAGCCCTATACCGTCGACAGGGTCACTCCGGCGATCGAGGCGGCATTCGCCGCCTGAGCTTGGCCCCGGTCGCGGCGGCTGCCGCGGTTTTCGGCCGACGTAGCCATGCTTGATTTCCAGACTCACCTGATCTTCCCGACCCATGCGGTCGCAGCGGCAGGACCATTGCCGGCTCACGCCGAGCGACTGCAGGTCACCACGGCGGAGGCCACAACCCTCCACGGCATCTACATTCCGGGCGATGAGCCCGATCCCAGCTGCACACTAGTTCTTGGCTTCGGTGGAAATGCATGGAACGCTCAGGATGTCGCCGAATATTTGCACGAGCTCTTTCCCGAGCATGACGTCGTTGCGTTTCACTACCGCGGCTATGCGCCATCGACGGGCACACCGTCGGCCGCCGCACTGATTGGCGATGCGCCGCTTGTGTACGACGCTGCTGTCGAGCGGACGAAGGCGAAGCAGGTCATCGCCGTTGGCTTCAGCATTGGCACGGGCATTGCCGCTCAGCTTTCCGCGAAGCGGAAGCTTGTCGGTATGGTGCTCGTCACACCGTTCGATTCCCTGAAAGCTGTCGCACAATCCATGTATCCGTGGCTGCCGATCGGGCCTTTCTTCGAGCATGATATCGACGCCGCCGGCCCGCTCGGGGACAGCCGCGTGCCGATCGCGATCATTGCTGCGGAGCATGACGAGATCGTTCCTGCCGTTCGCACCAACGCACTTCGGCAGGTCGCTTCGAATCTGGTCTACGATCGCACGGTCGCCGGAGCGGGGCACAACGACATTTACGCGCGATCTGAGTTCCAGGAGGCGATGCGCTCTGCTTTCGAAGCGGTCTTGGGTAACCATAGGCCGGCCAATCCTGGGACACGGTAAGGTTACCGCTCGTCCCGGAAGGCCTTGCGAGGCGAAACGGCTCCATCCATATTCTTGATTGAAAAGACCAATCGGCGAGCGGGATACGTTAACCGACCTGCAGAGTTGATTGTGTCATAAACCGGGCTAGCATGCCCATTAAGACGGTCGGCAAGCGGCCGGGACGCAAGGACGGGAATGACCAAGCTTTCAGGCGGCGACAGCAAGAGCACCCTATATTGCTCGTTCTGCGGCAAGTCGCAGCACGAGGTCAGGAAGCTGATCGCCGGACCGACGGTCTTCATCTGCGATGAATGCGTCGAGCTGTGCAACGACATTATCCGCGAGGAGTCGAAGTCGGCGCTCGTCAAGACTCGCGACGGGGTTCCGACGCCGTCCGAAATCTGCAAGGTGCTCGACGATTATGTGATCGGGCAGGACCGCGCCAAGCGCGTGCTCTCGGTGGCCGTGCACAACCATTACAAGCGGCTGTCGCATGGCTCCAAGGCCGGGAACGACGTCGAGCTCGCCAAGTCGAACATCCTGCTGATCGGTCCCACGGGCTGCGGCAAGACGTTGCTGGCGCAGACCCTGGCGCGAATCCTCGACGTGCCGTTCACGATGGCCGACGCGACGACGCTCACTGAAGCCGGCTACGTCGGCGAGGATGTCGAGAACATCATCCTGAAGCTGCTCCAGGCGTCCGACTACAACGTCGAGAAGGCGCAGCGCGGAATCGTCTACATCGACGAGATCGACAAGATCAGCCGCAAGTCGGACAATCCCTCGATCACGCGCGATGTCTCGGGCGAGGGCGTCCAGCAGGCCCTGCTGAAGCTGATGGAAGGCACGACCGCTTCGGTTCCGCCGCAGGGCGGCCGCAAGCATCCGCAACAGGAGTTCCTGCAGGTCGACACGACCAATATCCTGTTCATCTGCGGCGGGGCCTTCGCCGGCCTCGAAAAGATCATCTCGGACCGCATGCAAGGGAAGTCGATGGGCTTCGGCGCGCACGTCGCTGCGCCTGATGAGCGAAAGACCGGCGAAGTTCTCAAACATTGCGAGCCCGAGGACCTGCTCAAGTTTGGCCTGATCCCCGAGTTCGTCGGGCGTCTGCCGGTGATCGCAACGCTGCTCGACCTCGACGAGACTGCGCTGGTCAAGATCCTCGTCGAGCCGAAGAATGCGCTGGTGAAGCAATACGCCAAGCTCTTCGACATGGAGGATGTCCAGCTCGAGTTCACCGATGACGCGCTCCACTCGATCGCCGTCAAGGCAATCGAGCGGAAGACGGGCGCGCGCGGCTTGCGGTCTATCCTCGAAGGCATCCTGCTCGATACGATGTTCGACCTCCCGTCCATGGACGGAGTCGACGAGGTGCACATCGACAAGGATGTGGTCGAGGGCCGCAAGGAGCCCGTCCGAGTTTACGCGGCCAAGGACAAGGCGGGCGACGCCGCCTAGGCGCTAAGGCCGCAATCTCGGAATGAATGCCGGCGTTTCGCTCGCGTATCGCGCGTATTCTTCACCGAACTGCTGATGAAGGAGCCGCTCTTCCTCGCGGATGCGGATAATCGTGCCGAGCAGAAATACAGGGACGGCGGCGATCAATCCCCAGACATGGCCCAGGCCGAGACCGAGGGCGGCCAGCAAAAGCAGCATCGACAAATAAATCGGATGACGCATTCTTGCGAAGGGCCCGTTGCGAACGAGCTCATGCTCAGAGCGCGTCCGCGCAATGAGGCTCCAGTTGTCGCCAAGCGCCTTGGCGCTGCGGTGGAACAGCAACGCTCCTGCGACTCCGAGACAGAGCACGACAACGGCAAGAATCAACGATTTGCCAAAATGGTCAGGAGAGAACTCGACAGGTGCCGCGGCAGCGATCAAGAAACTTGCACCTTGGATGGTAATCCCGACTATCGAGAGACCCGACCGTGCGGACGTGGCGCCAACCGACTTCGGGGTGCTCAGTCGCTTCGCTATTACAGCGACGCCGAATAGAAGTCCTCCAACCACGGCGGCGAGATACTGCAGTGGGCTCGTCGGATAGACGTATTGCATGCAGGCACTATGCCCAGGTTCGCTGCTGAGGCTAGTGGGCAGCTAACACCAACGCAGCTACTTGAGTCCGCGCACCGCCGCCATCAGCTGTGTTCCGAAGCGCTCCATCAGGTGCGCATCGCGACCATAATGGTCTTCGAGGAACCGGACTCCATCCGCCGTCGGCTGGACAGTGAGATAAGTCATATAGACCGGTACAGGCTTCGGGAGGTCGACCTCTTTCTCGACCTTCGGATCGTCGCCCTTCGGCACGACGCCGTCGAACAGGAATTTTGCCACACGCTTATAGTCTTCGAGGCGGACGCAGCCGTTGCTGATCCACAGCTCGTTCTTGGTAAAATGTTCCTTCTCGGGCGAATCGTGCAGGTAGATGCCGAAATAGTTCGGGAGCATAAACTTCATCATGCCCATCGAGTTGGCCGGACTTGGCAGGCGCCGCAGGCGAACATCCTCGCGGCCGTCGACGACAGCTTGCCAATCCACTGTGCTGGGATCGATCAGCTTCGCATCGTCGCTGTAATCGGTCATGACCTGATATTCGCGATCGGTCAGATACTTGATGCCCTGAGCGACAATGCGCGGGCCGATCAGGTTTCTGACCAGCTCGGGCGGCACATTCCAATAAGGATTCACGCTCGCATATTTGATGTAGGCCGCCATCATCGGCGTCGCCGTCTCGGCCTTTCCGACGATGATCTTCATCTCGTCGACCTTGCGTCCGTTCTCCCACATCGACAGCCGCGCGTCGCCGGCATCGACGAGAATGTACTTTCGCTGCTCTTCCGGAGCCGGGAGGCGCTTTGCACGCTCCATGTTGATGATGATCAACTGCTCATAATATTGAGCGCCGCGATTGAGCGCTTCGATAGTCCCGGCGCCGGCAATGCCATCGGCCTTCAGGCCATGGACATCCTGGAACTCCTTGACGGCGGCGGCGAGAGCGGAGTCATAGGAATCACCGCCCGACAGCCCGAGACGCGTGCGGAGCATGGCGACGCGGTCGCCGTTCGTGCCCGGCTTCAGCGTGGGCCCAGATGGAATTGGCAGCTGGGGAAGATTGCCCCAACGCTGCTGGTACTTGATCAGGCCGCGCCGAAGGTCGGTGTAGATCGGGTTCACCGAAGTGAAGAGGTCGACCGGAGCGCCGCTCCAGGCCGCGTTCGACATCTCGGCGAGGGGGCCATTGTCGTGAACGGCCTTCGGGACGAGTGCCTCGTCGATATAGATCATATCGACGCCCTGCTCGATTGCGGGCGGCAGATCGATCGGTTCGAGGGCCGCGGGTCTGTTTCCCTGCGCCGCGGGCGATTGCCACGGCTGTCCGGCTGGTGCCTGAGGCTGCGCCATCCAGGGCTCGGCGACTGGCGCGTGCTGCTGCTGCGCCATCCACGGCTCTGCGACAGGCGCGCGCTGCGGAGCAGGCGCTGGCGGCGGAGGAGCGGGTGCGGGCCAAGCGACCTGTGCCAAAGCGGCGGCAGGAAGCGTCAGTGCGCAGAGCGCGATGAGAGAACGGCGTACAGTCACGCCTACATTGATACTGAACGAAACTGAACGATTACAGAATCAGTCGTTTCGGTTCGACTCGAATTACTCTCCTTCCAGCGGAAGCGTGTCCCTTTCTGCCGTGGGTGAGCCGAGCTTTTCGGCCATCTCCTCGACTTCTTCGTCGCTCGGAGGCTCCGGAAGTTCCTCTCCCGGCGCAAGCGCATCGTCCGGGATTCCGGGTCCCGTGCCCGCAATCGTCTCGTTGATCGGCTCCTCGTTCGGGCCGGTGCTGATCTTTTCCCTGTCGTCGGCCATCTCGCGTCTCCCTGGCAACTACAGCGAGCGATTCGTGCCGATTGTTCCGGGCCGTTTGTTGCGCCTTAAGGTGCTGCCGCCCATATACTCACCCATGACTCGCTCTCTCCCCATCCTTCCGCTCCGCGACATCGTCGTCTTCCCGCACCGGATCGTTCCGCTGTTCGTCGGGCGCGAGAAGTCGGTCGCGGCGCTCGAGGCGGCAATGGCCGCCGACAAGGAGCTGTTCCTCGTCGCCCAGCTCGACCCTGCTGAAGACGATCCTGACCGCGACGCGCTCTATGACCTCGGCGTCGTCGCAACCGCGATGCAGCTGCTGAAGCTGCCAGACGGTACCGTTCGCGTGCTCGTCGAAGGCGTGAAGCGCGCGCGTCTCGTCAACATCGTTCCCCGCGATGATTATGCTGCAGCCGAGATCGAGGAGATCGAGGAGGAGGGCGCCGGTGGCCCCGAGGCCCAAGCGCTGATGCGATCCGTGATCGACCAGTTCGAGAATTACGCCAAGCTCAACAAGCGCCTACCGCCTGAGACGGGAATCCAGCTCGGTGAAATCGAAGAGCCATCCGTGCTCGCGGACGCCATTGCCTCGAATCTCTCGATCAAGGTCGCCGACAAGCAGGCGCTGCTCGGCGAGCTCAATCCCGCACGCAGGCTCGAGATGGTCTTCGCGTTTATGGAAGGCGAGCTCGGCGTGCTTCAGGTCGAGAAGAAGATACGCAGCCGGGTCAAGCGGCAGATGGAGAAGACGCAGCGCGAATATTATTTGAACGAGCAGCTGAAAGCGATTCAGCGCGAGCTCGGGAACGAGAGCGAGGAAGGCGGCGATGAGCTTCAGGAGCTTGCCGAAAAGATCCGCAAGACTCGCTTGTCCAAGGAAGCGCGCAACCGGGCCAATGCCGAGCTCAAGAAGCTGCGTGCGATGGCGCCGATGTCGGCTGAAGCCACCGTCGCCCGCAACTATCTCGACGTGTTGCTGGGTCTCCCGTGGGGCAAGAAGTCCAAGCTCAAGAAAGACATCGCCGAAGCCCAGCGTGTCCTCGACGAGGACCATTACGGGCTTGAGAAGGTCAAGGACCGGATTGTCGAATATCTCGCGGTCCAGGCTCGGACGAACAAGCTCAAGGGCCCCATCCTGTGCCTGGTCGGCCCGCCGGGCGTGGGCAAGACGTCGCTCGGCCGCTCGATCGCGCGAGCGACGGGGCGTGAGTTCGTCCGCCAGTCACTGGGCGGCGTCCGGGACGAAGCGGAGATCCGGGGACACCGCCGCACCTACATCGGCTCGCTTCCGGGCAAGATCATCTCGAACATCAAGAAGGCCGGGACGTCGAATCCGCTGTTCCTGCTCGACGAGATCGACAAGCTCGGCCAGGACTTCCGCGGCGACCCAGCCTCCGCGCTCCTGGAAGTGCTCGATCCGGAGCAGAACAACCGCTTCCAGGACCATTACCTCGAGCTCGATTACGACCTCAGCGACGTGATGTTCGTGACGACGGCGAACTCGCTCGACATGCCCCAGCCGCTGATGGATCGGATGGAGATCATCCGGCTCGAAGGCTATACCGAGGACGAGAAGGTGGAGATCGCCAAGCGCCATCTCATCCCGAAGCAGATAGAGGCGCATGGGCTGAAGGACGGCGAGTTGAGCTTCTCCGATGACGCGCTTCGCGCCATCATCCGTCATTACACCCGTGAGGCCGGCGTTCGCACGCTCGAGCGCGAGCTCGCCAAGATCGCTCGCAAGTCGCTGCGCCAGATCCTCGAAAACAAGGCCGAGAAGATTGAGCTCGTGCCGGGCAACGTCGGCGAGTTCCTCGGAGTCCGGAAATTCCGTTATGGAATGGGTGAGGAGGAGGACCAGATTGGCGCGGTCACGGGCCTCGCCTGGACAGAGGTCGGCGGCGAGCTGCTCACCATCGAAGCGGTTACAGTCCCCGGCAAGGGCCAGATCAAGACCACCGGCAAGCTCGGCGAAGTGATGCAGGAGTCGATCCAGGCGGCGATGAGCTTCGTCAAAGCCCGTGCGCCGGCCTATGGCGTGAAGCCGTCGATTTTCGCGCGCAAGGACATCCACGTCCACTTGCCGGAAGGTGCGGTGCCGAAGGACGGTCCGTCCGCCGGCATCGGCATGGTGACCGCGATGATCTCAACCCTGAGCGGGATCGCCGTGCGCCGAGACATTGCGATGACCGGCGAAGTCACGCTTCGGGGGCGGGTGCTTCCGATCGGCGGCCTGAAGGAGAAGCTGTTGGCCGCTCTTCGCGGCGGTATCCGGACAGTGCTGATTCCCGCGGAGAACGAGAAGGACCTGGTCGAGCTGCCCTCCACGGTGAAGGAAAGTCTGGAGATCGTGCCGGTCGACCATGTCGACCAGGTACTTGCCAGGGCGCTGGTTGCGCCGCTCGAAGCGATCGAGTGGACCGAAGACGACGAACACGCGCCGGAGCCTCCCGTTCATTCGCCCGGAGCGGCTCCCGAACCATCTGTCCGGCATTAAGCTCCAGTCGCTCAATCGCGCGGGATGTCTCGCGGATCGCGGATGATGCTCGTCACCATGCCATAGTCGATCGCTTCTTCGGCAGTCAGCCAATGGTTGCGGTTGATGTCCTTATTGATCCGCTCGACAGGCTGTCCGGTCTCCTCGGAGATGATCCGAACGAGCCTTTCGCGCATCCGCAGGATCTCCCTAGCTTCGATCTCGATGTCTGCCGCCATTCCTCGCGTCCCGCCCGCGGGTTGGTGAAGCAGAAAGCGCGTGTTCGGCAGGCAAAAGCGCCGGTCTTTCGCGCCGGCCAGAAAGATATGCGCGCCGGCGCTCGCCACCCAGCCGGTGCCAATCATGTTGATCAGGACATCGTTCCGGATGAAGCGCACCATGTCGTGAATTGTGTCACCGGATTCGACGTGGCCGCCGGGTGAGTTGATGTAGATGTCGATCGGCGCGCCGGCGTCGCGGTCGGCGAGCAAGAGCAATCGCGAACAGACATCGCGCGCCAGCCGGTCGTGGATGTCGCCGAAGATCAGCACCTTGCGGGTGCGTAGCAGCTCCGTCTCGATGCGGCTGACGAAGTCACCGGAGGTTCCCGGCTGCTGTTCGGGTGCATCGTTGGTCATCGCTCGCTCCTGGGTCGGGGTGATCGTGCGACTCATATAGCCAGGTCGCTCCACGATCCCAGTGTCCCGCGGTGAAACGGTAAAATGCTGATTTGAGCCACTGGACTCAGGCGCCGAGTCTTGCCTTAAAGGCTGATGCTCCGCGCGTGCGAGTCTGGCCGCCGGTGAGGGAGAGCTGGGGCATGAACAAGCAGGAACTGATCGGTCATGTCGCCGACCGCTCGGGGCTGAGCCGCAACGACGCGATGCGCGCCGTCGAGACGATGCTCGAAGTGATCACGTCGACGTTGAAGCGCGGCGATGAGGTTCGGCTTGTCGGCTTCGGCAATTTCTCGGTGACTCGCCGCAAGGCGTCGACGGGCCGCAATCCGCGTACCGGCGAGCCGATGCAGATCAAGGCGAGCTCCCAACCGAAGTTCCGGCCAGGGAAGGTCCTGAAGGACGCCGTCCAATAGTTCGCTAGACAGTCCGCCGTCGGCGACTATATCGACGCACTTCCGCGACATTCGGGCGGGCGCGTAGCTCAGTGGTAGAGCACACCCTTCACACGGGTGGGGTCGTAGGTTCGAACCCTACCGCGCCCACCATTCCGACGCGCAGCCGATCTGGGACATCAGCGAGCATCGGAATCGGGCGAAGCCGGCAATTCGCTCAAAGCTACGGCTGGCAGGCCGGGCTGAATGTGCAAACCGAAGGGGGGCGAGACTAGCTCTCGAGATATGCAGACTGGAAGCTCGCCACCCGGCGCATCTCGTCCCAATCTGCGAACTCGATCTCACGGCCCTTGCGCTTGATCAGGCCTTGGCGCTCCATGTCGGCGAGCACGCGGTTGACGTTGACCGACGTTTGGCCGGTGATGTCCGCGATCTGCTGCTGCGTGAAGGGGTTGAGCATGTGTCCGTTGCCGACATGCATCCGGACCGCCGTCTCGCACAACAGATGTGCAACTCGCGCGGTGGAATCGCGTCGACCGCAATTGACCAGCCATTCGTAGCCGATCGATTCATTGCGCTGCAGGAGGCGCCAGAAGAAGCGCTGCAGCTCCGGATTCTCCTCGACCAGCGGGTTGAAGTCCTTGGCCTTGCCGACCAGCAGCTCGCTGCGGACGATTGCCTGGATCCCATATTGGGCCGGGCCGTCGATCGGCAGGATTCCCTCGCCCGGGAAACGCAGGGCGACGATCTGCCGCCGGCCGGTTGCGTCCGACTTGAACTTGGACAGAATCCCGGATCGAACGAAGATGACTTCGTCGCGAGGCACGCCAGGTTCGCGAAAGGGACGCCGCGGCTCGACGTAAACCACCCGGTGCGGCATGCGATCGAGCATGTCAGCAAGACGTGGTTCCAGCCCCGCCGAGACCAAGGTCTCCCGCAGAGACACACTTTCGGTGGGCGACCTTGCGCGCCGACTCGCCATTGCGGTCTCTCCCCGAAACCGACATGCGCCGAACAACTGTCGGGCGCAAGACACTTATACGAAGCTGTTTATCCGAACGAGTTATCAAAAGTTTAACAACGTCTCCGCGGTCAGGCGCTCGATTTGATCGGCGTCGAGCCGGACGGCGTCGCCGAGCAGCGGCGGCCCTGGCCAGCCGGCATCCGCAAAATCGATGCCGCTCCAACTGCGCGCCTGCGCATAGCGCGGGATCACATGGAAGTGGACGTTGGGGTCAACCATCATCAGCATCAGGTAGTTGATGCGCTCGTAGGCCACGAAGCTCGTGAGCGCTCGTTCCACCGTGGCGACGACCTCGCCCTGTTCGGTAAATGCCTCGCGCGGGAGCTCGGAATAAGCGCTCGCATCGCTCCGTGCGGCAAGCACCAGCGAGCCCAAGGTTACCTGCGCCGGGCGAAGAAGCACGAGCCAATGCTCGAATTCCTTGATGAGTGTGCCTGGATAGCCGAACTTCTCGATCGTCGGATTCATCGGTTCGAGCCTCGCTTGCCTTCGCCGGGATCGAACCTTAAGTGGCGCGGACGCCGAAGGAAACCGCTGGAGAGGGTGGGGTCCGGAAGGCGTTCTGTGGCGATCGTAGCTCAGCTGGTTAGAGCATCGGTTTGTGGTACCGAGGGTCGGGGGTTCAAGTCCCCTCGATCGCCCCATCCACCTTTTGAACCGGACAATTCAGCAACAATGACCATGCCCTGGGGCTTGCCTGATTTCGACGCGCACGAAGATGTGCATTTCTTCACCGACGAGAAGTGCGGGCTCAAGGCCATCATCGCGCTTCATTCGACCCACCTGGGCCCCGCCGCCGGCGGTGTTCGCTTCTGGCATTATGCCAAGGACGAGGAAGCGCTCACGGACGCACTGAGGCTGTCGCGCGGGATGAGCTACAAGAATGCGATGGCCGGGCTTCCCCTCGGCGGCGGCAAGTCCGTGATCCTCGCGGATGAAAACCGCACCAAGACGCCGGACATGCTCCATGCGTTCGGCAAGGCCGTCGAAAGCCTTGGGGGGCGTTACGTGACCGCAGAGGACGTCGGCATCAACGTCGCCGACATGATCGAGGTCGCTCGCTCGACCAAGTTCGTCGCCGGACTTCCGAACAGCTCGGGCGATGTCGGTGGCGATCCGGGCCCGCACACGTCGCTCGGCGTGTTCCTCGGGGTAAAGGCTTCGGTGAAGCGCGCGCTCGGAAAGGATAATTTGGCCGGGCTGCACATCGCCATGCAGGGCGCGGGCAGCGTCGCCACGGGCGTCGCCCTGCACGCTTGCGCGGAAGGCGCGAAGCTCAGCATCGCAGACGTCGACCAGGCGAAAGCGCAGAAGCTTGCCGATGCGACAAATGGCCAGGTGGTCTCCCCGGATCAGATCCTGAGTCTCGAAGCAGACGTGCTCAGCCCGAACGCGCTCGGCGCGATTCTGACAGAACAGAGCATTGAGGCCCTGAAGGTCCCCGTGGTCGCGGGCGGAGCGAACAACCAGCTCGCCACGCCCGAAGATGGCCGACGGCTGCACGCGCGCGGCATTCTTTATGCGCCGGATTACGTGATCAACGCCGGGGGCATCATCAACGTCTGCACCGAATATCTCGGCGATGGCGACGCCAGCCTGGTGCGCCAGCGGATCGAGGGCATTCCGGTGCGCCTGGAGCAGATCTGGGCCGAAAGCGCCGGAAGCGGCCGCGACCCGGCGGCAGTCGCCGATGCTATGGCGCAAAGGCTCATCGGCAGGGCATAAGCGCCTCGCAGTGCACGCATTCGCAAACCCGGCAAGATTCCTTCGGATCGCTCGGCCAGCGACCAGCTGGCTGTTGCTGGTCGGGCTTGCGCTCGCAGTTGCCGGGATGGCGGCGGGTCTCACGCTGACTCCACCCGATTACCTGCAAGGCGAGACGGTGCGCATTCTCTACATCCACGTGCCCTCGGCTTGGCTGGGGATGGCCGGATGGGGCGGAATCGCCGCGGCATCGATCAGTCAGCTTGTGTGGCGGCATCCACTTGCCGCCATTGCCGGCCGAGCAGTGGCTCCCGCCGGTGCGACCTTCGCCGCCATCTGCCTTATCACCGGATCGATTTGGGGCCGCCCGACCTGGGGCACCTGGTGGGAATGGGACGGGCGGTTGACGTCGATGCTCGTCCTGTTCTTCCTGTACCTCGGCTATATCGCGCTGGCCACAGCCGAGCGGGAGCGCAGTGGGGAAGGGCGAGTCACAGCGATCTTCGGCCTTGTCGGAGCAATCAATCTGCCGATCATTCACTATTCGGTGCTGTGGTGGCGCACGCTTCACCAGGGCGAAAGCATTGGCCTCACCGGATCGACAATCGATAATTCGATCCTGTGGCCGCTGCCGCTGACGATGATTGGCTTTACTTGCCTGTTCGCGGCCGCCGCGTTGATGCGCATGCGTGCCGAGCTCGCCGAAGCCAAGGTCGAGGCGCGCGTGCGGAGGATGGCCCTTAAATGAACCCCTGGCCGTTCGTAGCCGCTGCGTACGTGGTGGCAGTCTGCCTGACATCGGGACTGCTCGGGTGGGCGTTCGCGTCGATGCGTCGGGCCGAGACCGCCGCTGACGAACTCAAACGGAAATGAAACCCAAGAACCAGCGCCTTGTGCTGGTGAGCGCTGCGCTGGTCGCGGTGCTTGTCGCCGTCTTGCTCGCGATGTGGGGGTTAAGGAGCCAGGCGAGCTTCTTTTACACGCCGGCTGACATTGCCGCGGGCAAGGCCGCGGAGGGAGCGGGCGCGCGACTCGGCGGGATGGTCGAGAAGGGCTCAATTCGCCGCGATGCCGACGGCGTTACAATCCGCTTCGTCCTGACCGACGGCAAGGCCCAAACGCCGGTCATCTTTCGCGGCATCGTGCCCGACCTCTTCCGTGAGGGCAGCGGCGCGGTAGCCGAGGGGCGGATGCAAGGCGGGACGTTCGTCGCCGACACGATCCTCGCCAAGCACGACGAACGCTACATGCCGCCGGAGCTCGGCAACCTTGCCGCGGAGCACAAGGCCGGTAAGACGCTCGAGCAATGATTGCAGAGACCGGCCTTGCCGCGCTGTGGCTCGCAGCTGGGCTCGCCGCATATCAGTTCCTGCTGATGATCCTTGCGCTTCGTAGCAGCATCGAGGTGGCGCGACCGATGCGTGCCGTGGCGGCGGTCCAGGGAGCGCTCACCTTGCTCGCGTTCGCGATGCTTCTGCTGGTGTTCGCGCGAAGCGACATGTCGGTCGCGCTGGTATTCGAGAATAGCAACAGCGCGAAGCCGTTCATCTACAAAGTCGCGGGAGCATGGGGAAACCACGAAGGCTCGATGCTGATGTGGGTGACCATCCTCGCGATCGCCGGCGCCTTCGTGGCTCTATTCTCGAGGCGGACGGGAGAGCGCACGCTGATTGCCGCGCTTGGCAGCCAGGCGGTGCTTGCCCTCGGCTTCTATGCCTTCTTGCTGATCGCCTCGAACCCGTTCGCCCGGCTGTTTCCCGCGCCGCCGGACGGGCAGGGGCTCAATCCGTTGCTGCAGGACCCCGGATTGGCGTTCCACCCGCCGACCCTCTACCTCGGCTATGTAGGCCTGTCGGTGGCGTTCAGTTTCGCCGTCGGAGCGCTTCTCACTGACGAAGTGGATGCGCGTCTCGCTCGTGCCATGCGGCCGTGGGTCCTCGGCGCCTGGATCCTGCTGACGCTCGGAATCACGGCGGGCAGCTACTGGGCCTATTACGAGCTCGGCTGGGGCGGCTATTGGTTCTGGGACCCGGTCGAGAATGCCTCGCTGATGCCGTGGCTCGCGGCAACCGCGCTCCTCCATTCGATCAACGTGCTGGCAGCGCGGGGCGCGCTGAAAGCCTGGACGATGATGCTGGCCGTCATTGCTTTCTCGATGTCGATGGTCGGCACGTTCCTGGTTCGCTCGGGTATCCTGACGTCGGTCCACGCCTTCGCGATCGATCCGGAGCGCGGTACGTTTCTGCTCGCTTTGCTGGCGATCTATGTCGGCGCAGCGTTCATCCTGTTCGCGTGGCGCGGAGCGACGCTGAAAGAGGGCGCTCCGTTCAAGCTGGTCAGCCGCGAGAGCGGTCTGGTCGTCAACAACCTGTTGCTAAGCGTGATCCTCGGGATCGTCTTCGTCGGAACGCTTTACCCCTTGTTTGTCGAGGCGCTGAGCGGCGAGAAGTTGTCGGTCGGAGCGCCCTATTTCAACGCCGTCGCCGGGCCACTGGCGCTTGTCCTCGCCTTTTTGGTCGGGATCGGACCGCTGCTAAGCTGGCGACGCGAGCGCAGGCCGATCCTTGGCCGGCTCAAAGTGCCGGCGCTGCTCGGTGCGAGCGGGCTGGCGATCACGATCATCCTGGCGCCGCGCATCGGCATCTTGCCCCGCCTCGGGTTCGCCGTTGCTGCCTTCCTCGTGGCCGCGAGCATCCTGCCGTTGGTCGGACGTAATCCGCTTCGGGCGCCGCTAGCCACGTGGGGCATGGTAGTGGCGCATTTCGGGGTCGCGGTGGCGCTGACCGGGATGGCGGCGAACGCCGCGTTCAGCAGCGAACGGCTGGCAATTGCCAAGCCTGGCGAGACGCTGAGCGTCGGCCCGTGGCTGGTGCGGCTAGACGGCGTCACTCCGACAGCCGGCAAGAACTGGACCGCGATCGAAGGCGAGCTCCGTGCAAGCCGCGGCGAAGGGGCGATCACGCTGACACCCGAGACGCGCTATTATTCTGACCCGCCAACTTCGACCAATGAGTCCGCGATCCGAACCTTCTGGAACGGGCAACTCTACACCGTCATCGGCAAGCAGGACCCGGCGGGTGCGTGGCAGCTGAGGCTCTGGTGGAAGCCGTTTGTGACTTTGATCTGGGCGGGAGGCGCGCTGATCGCTATCGGCGGCGCGCTGGCGCTTCTCGGCCGGTTGTTGCCGTACTTTCGGCGTCGCCGCGAGCCGGAATGGCGGAGACGTTACGCATGAGCCGCGGCCTGCGCCTGATCCCGATCATCCTGCTGCTATTCCTCCTCAGCGGACTGGCCTGGAGGCTGATCAAGCCTGCCGATACCGCAATCCCATCGCAGATGGTGGAACGGCAGCTCCCACAATTTGAACTGCCGCCCGCCATGCCGGCCAAGCCCGGGCTAAGCGCGGTCGATCTCGCGACCGGCGAACCGAGGCTGCTCAACATCTTCGCGAGCTGGTGCGTACCGTGCGCGAGTGAGGGCAAGGTTCTGCAGGAGCTGCAGCGCCGGGGCGTGAAGATCGACGCAATCGCCGTTCGCGACACTCCAGAGGCGCTCACGGCGTTCCTGGCGCGCAACGGCGATCCGTACGAACGGATCGGGGCGGACCGGCAGAGCGATGTCCAAATCGCTTTGGGCTCGTCCGGTGTTCCCGAGACCTTCCTCATCGATGGTCACGGCGTCGTCCGGCGGCAGTACATCGGCGCCCTCAACGCATCGAATATTCCCGGTGTGCTTCAGGAACTGGAGCAGGCGCGGTGAAGAACGCCGCGCTCCTTTTCACGCTGCTTCTGGCGCAACCATTGTTCGCCGACAGCAACCTGCCGCCGGCTTATTGGGCAAACCGCGAACTCCCGAACCCGAGGCAGGAAGCCGAAGCGCAGGCGTTGATGGAGCAGCTTCGCTGCCTCGTCTGTCAGGGCCAATCGATCGCCGATTCGGACGCCGAGCTCGCCGGCGACATGCGCGACCTCGTGCGGCGCCGGATCGCAGCGGGCGAAAAGCCGAGCGTCATCCGTTCATGGCTCATGCAACGTTATGGGACCTGGATCAGCTATAAGCCTACGGACGAACCTGCAGCGTGGCCGCTGTGGCTTGCACCCCTCGCGCTGCTCCTCATCGGAGTGTGGCTGATCAGGCGCCGGATCAAGCTCAAGGCGAGCGAGTGATGGGCTGGATCGTCCTGCTCTTGCTGGTCGCTATCAGCCTCGGCGTGCTCTGGCTGCTCCGAGTACGCGGCGGACTGCTAACGGCAAGTGCCGCCGCTCTGCTCCTCGCCGCTGTCGGCTATGCGGTGCAGGGCAGTCCCGATCTGCCGGGTTCACGGGCCGAATTCGGCGATACACACGACGTTCTCCCGTTGACCGACGCTCGGCATGCTTTTTTCGGTTATTTCACCCCTGCGGAATCCTGGCTCCGAATGTCGGAGGCGCTGGCCCATGACGGCAAGAGCGAGGATTCGGTCGGGATCCTGGAGAATGCCGTGAAGCGGTATCCGGGCGACCCGCAGCTGTGGATCGGTCTCGGAAATGCGCTGGTCGATCACGCTCGCGGGCTAACTCCGCCGGCCGAGTTCGCTTACAAGCGCGCAGAGCAGCTGGCGCCCGGATATCCGGCGCCACCATTCTTCTATGGTCTGGCGCTCGCGAGATCGGGCGATCGCCAGGGCGCACTCACGCTTTGGCGCCAGATCCTCAAGACCGCGCCCGCCAACGCGGAGTGGCGACCGCTGGTGGAGCAGGGGGTCGTCGCGCTGAGCAGCGCGAGCGCCGCACCTCGTCAGGCTCCGACCGGCTCGTAAGTCAGGTCGAGCGCTTCGGCGACTGCCTCGTGGCGGATCTTGCCGTCCGATACATTCAATCCATTGGCGAGGTGCGGGTCCTGGCGCATCGCTTCCTCGGCGCCGAGGTTCGCAATCTTGAGCGCGAAGGGCAGCGTTGCGTTATTCAGTGCGAACGCGCTGGTACGCGCAACGG
>Ga0207695_10004495_pt1 | contig 18985 bp, 30 predicted proteins | sample KBSC54metaG_FD_184354 | JGI IMG/M metagenome (GOLD analysis project Ga0207695, IMG submission 184354) | Corn rhizosphere microbial communities from Kellogg Biological Station, Michigan, USA - KBS C5-4 metaG (SPAdes) (version 2) | ecosystem: Host-associated > Plants > Roots > Rhizosphere > Soil... | reverse complement strand
CCAGTTCCGCGGCTTTTCCAGCCTGTCGGTCCATGTAGGTTACGAGGTCAATAGAAGCGGCACGACCCATGCGCACAGCCATGTGCTTATATGGATCGCGTGATTTATCGCCCGTGTCGTATGCGCGGAAATTTTCCAGAACATCTTCCTGCCCCGCCAACCAGTTCAAGACCCGCGCTTCGATGGCGGAAAAGTCTCCTGCTATGAGTTCGTTGCCCGGCTCGGCCAGCAGCATCGACCGGAGCATACTCGACACGATGATCGTCGGATGGTGAAACTGATTGAGCATGTCGAAATCCTGCGCCAGTACAAAGTCGATATACTCTTCGACGTTTGGCACTTCTCCGCGCGGGAAGTTCTGCGGCTGAATCAATTTCCCCGTCCAGCGTCCCGTCCCCGCGCCATGATATAGCAGAAGGCCGCGGGCACGATCATCCGCCGTCGCTGCGACGGACATCATGCTATGCAGTTTTGCCACGGATGTACGCCCCGCGTCACTGCGGAGTTGGAGCGCTTCCCGCACTGCAGGTGGCAATTGGCCTTCGAGGAGTTCTTTGAGGACGGGCTTCGAGACTCCCGCCGCGTCTACGCCCTGCTCACGAATCCACGCGGTCAAATCCGCATGATTCGTTACTTCCGTCACTTTTCCGGCGGTGAGAACGTCAAGCGCCATATCCGCGCGATGCGCACCTTCGTCCGCGACCGTCATGGCTGCCATCACCAGCGGGCGGTCGATCTTGATGCCGCGGTCGTTGATCCGCTGGTCCATCAGATAGATCTCGCGCTCGTGAGGATTGAGGCGCCGAATGGCCTTCGCCACCGCGCGTTCGGTCCGGACGTCCTGCTTGCAATAGTCGAAGAGGCGTGCGAGCTTGTCGGGTTCGTTCCACCACGTCAGGTTGGGATCACCACGTTTGGAGCGTGGCCGTGACATGCGGAGCATGAGACGGTAACCCTCCTCGTCCTTCTGCTCCGTGACACCGAGAACCTCAGAGGCTTTATCAAGAGACCGCGGAAGCGCCATGGCGGCGGCTTCGGCTGCGGTGTCAAAATATTGCTCGTCTTTGATCTTCGGCCACGCATAACGCTTGACCATGATCTCGCGCCAGATGATACGCTCGAATTGTGCATTCCATGCGCGTACTTCGCCGCCCTCCGCGATGTGTTGCAGGATCCGCGGTACCCACGGATGCGGCATACGAACCCCCTCCTCTACCTTCCCGCGAGGGTCATAAATCTCCGGCTCTTCATCATCAAACGCCCACGCCATGCACCAGATATCGGTGTCTGGATGCGCGGCGTAGGGGTATACGCCCGTCAGTTTGAGATCGACGGGCGAACGGGTCTCGAAGTCGATACTGAGAATGCTCAACTAGCTACCTTTCCCCGTAATCCGAGGCGTTTCTTGCCTTTCCACCAGCCCCGGCTTTTCTTTAGGGCGGCTATGGCTTGCTTTTTATGCGCGGGAGATCCGCGCCATTTATCCGTTCCATTCCGCACGCCATCCAGTGCGTTTTGGCGACGTGTGCCATACGATAGATTACTCAAACGATTATCTGTTTTTATATCGTTACCGTGGCACACTACTAATCCCGCGGGACGCGGCCCAATAAACGCCTCGGCCACTAACTGATGAACGTAGCGCCGCTTGCCTAATCCAACAAGAAAAACGCGCGGATAGCCGCCATTTAGTGTAGAACGTACTAGCGCCGGTTTCAATGAAGAAACGTGATAGGTACGCAAACGCCCCCGGTCAGACACTTCGTAGTTATGATCGCAAGTAGTTCTACGCCAACGCTCTTTCATTCATCTATCCAGTGCTGTCTATAGAATGCCTGTGAACTTTCGTGTGGCTTCGGGTGCCACGAACCAAATACAAGTGAAGTGCCGGAGTAGTCGGCATTGCGTTCGATATCCGTGCGGGCATTGAGGATCATTCCAGCGGGCAAGCGGTTCTGCATAAACGTGGGCGCAATGGCGAAGCGGCGCTGAAATCGACTCGCGATATAGGCTTGATCCGCCGCATTGGGCCACACGGAAAACGCATCTTGTATCTCCGCCGAGAAGCGGATATACTCGTCCCACAACCAACGACACTCGCCGGGCCGATAGAGGAGCGTACTCCCGTTCGGTAATCCCGGCTCGTGAATATCGTCCAGCATCATGAGCGGCTCGGGTTCCAAATCCAAGATCGGGTCGAGCGGGCCGCACACGACATTATCTAAATCTAAGTAGAGGGTTTTCTCGCCATCCGGAAAGAGATCGGGATGAAAGATGGCGAGTTTGCCCCACCAGCCGGGACCAGCCTGCCGCGTGAGCGGCGTTTGCACTGCGGTCACGCCCGGTGGGGCCAACTCGGGAGAATCCGTTATCAGGAAGTTCTGATGCGCCTGTTGTGTGTAGCGATCCACGCCCGCAAAGAGCTTACGAGCGTACTCCGCGCCTCGCGTGTGCCAGAAGGAATCCTCTCCCGTCTCGGGACGCAAGTGGGCGCCGTGCTTCGTCAGTAACAACCCGATAATGTTGACCACGAATCTCCGCTAGATGTCCTGCCGTTGCATTTCATCGTCCAGCTTTCGCCACATATCGAAGATTAGTTCGGCAAAAGCATTATCCGTGGTGGTGGCTTTCTTGAGCGCCGCCGTCAGGAGGACGAGTTCTTCCCGATTTTCGAGAGTCAACTGCACTGGCTCGAAAGTAGGAGTTCGTGGTGCCGTAATGACGCGGAGCCTCATGCGCCCAACAGCGTATCAAGATCAGCCGGAGCCGCGGAGAGATCGACTTCAAACTCGTCTACCGCAGCCTTACGGTTATCCAGACGCTCGCCCTCGCCCAACTTCTGCAGGTTGTTCAGCGCGAAGCTCACGCCGCGATTGCCTTCACGGTCATAGCCAAAGACCACCACCGTCGCGCGAACAAAGCAACCCGGATATAGTTCGGCTTCGATCTTGTCATCCGGAATGACCGCGGGCTTATTCGAGCCCGTCTCGGCGTACGGATAGACACAACCCGGCTTCTGCTCGGTACGCACGTTGATAAAGACGCTGCCTTCCGGATAGCCCTTATCCTCGCCATCCATGCGGAACGGGAGATTGAACTTCACGCGCCCCCCTGCCGCGACACTCTTGCGGCTCTCTTCCACCATCTGCTGGAACTTGCCCGGCCACTTTGCCTCGCCCGCCGCGGCTGCGGCTTTGCGGAGTGCGGTCAGGTCCTCGCCCTTGGCGAACACGAGGGCGGCGCTGTACTTCGGCTTGCCCTTGACCGTGCCATCGTCGTTCTTCTGTTCCTGTGCCTTGGCGATGTGCGGGTATGACAGCATCGCTTTCGGGGTGGTGACTTTCGTATTCGGCGTATCGGCCATGATCGTTTTTCCTCTTCTACCGTTGAGTGGTACTAGCGCGGAATGCGCAATCCTTCGATGGCATTGAGCTGATTCAGAATATAGGTCGTATGGGAGAACGTATGCCCCTGTCCATACAATTCTCTACGACGCTTTTGATACTGTTCAATGGCATAGGCGATTACATCAGCCTCGGCGTGGGTGAGCGTCAAAATAACCTGCTGCACCGGGGTTGGCTTTGGTGTTTCACGCTTTACATCAACAATCATGTGTTAGTCTCCTCTGACCCTTCCGGTAGTAAGGCAAATTCGTCTTGTGCCGCGATCATCGCGACGGCTGGTGCGGGGTCGGTCGCGGGCACCATCTTGAATCCCGTCTGGACCCGCTCGACCAACTCGGGCGGGAGATTCTTGCGGCCTACGAGCCGCTCGATTTGTGCAACGCTTTTGAGCGACTGGTCAAGATACTCGTCCTTTTCATAGCCGAGTTCGTTCAATTCGTTGACCGTTTTCTGTTCATCCACCCATTTGCGTCTGGCCCGACGCTCGACCATTTTCATGCCGGGAATCTCTACGCCAGAACGCATCAGGGCTTCGCCACGTTGCTTGATCGCCGCGAGAAAATCTTCCAAGATATGCACTTTCGGGAGCATATCAAAGAGGATAGGTTCCGGTAGTGACGCCGGATCGGGCGGCACATCCACCGCCGTCTCGAAGTCAATCTGCGCGACTGCCATCGCCGCCGCGGCCTGTTCAGGGCACTTCCCCGCAGCGGGACACCAGCGGCACCACGAGCCGGGCACGCGCGGGGCGTTCGGCTCCAGAGTGGCACGCGCATGCTCCATGAGTTCGTTCGCGAAGGTGACGAGATCTAGAATATCAATCTCGAAACTGCGAGTCTGCCCATCGACGTGTCCCGCTCTCGGCTGGATAATCGTTACCTTTACGCGGTCGGGGAACGTCTGTGTTTTCAACACAGCACCCAATGCGTAATAGAGCAACTGCTTATTATCCAGCACTTCTACGACTACGCCCATGCCATACTTCAAGTCTACGATTTCGAGGAGCTTACTGTGGGCAGTATAGGCCCAAAAGTCCGCAGTCCCGAACATTTCCGTTGGCGGATTTAGCGCCTCAAGATTGAACTGTTCTTCGACCCCAAAACGATCGGCGTTGAGCATCAACGTCTGACAATACTCCGTGAATACGCTCACCGAGTCTGCCATATCCTCGGTAATGAGATCCCCGTCGAGTTTGGATCCCACATAGGTATGCGGGTGGGTACACGCGACGAGCGAGGCTTCCGCGAGGGCATGGGCGAGCGTTCCTTCCTTCGCCGCAGCGCTCTCATAGTTTTCGCCTACGGCCTCAGAGAGTTGCACCGAGCCGGGGCACGCCCACCATCGGGCCGCGCTGGATGCTCCCAGTGTGGCATGGCTCTTTGGGGTGGCCTTCACAATGGCGGTCGTGGTCATTTATGGTGCCTCGGCTGCACTACCGTACACGGTGGTTCAGTGAACGCGGGTTTGAACGAGTCGGCGTTTTCAAGGACAAGAGCAAAGAGGAACGCCACGCCGAGCCCTGAGAGAAACCCGAGTGCCCAGCGGTATCGCATTACTGCGAGAGCGCGAAGAGGCGCGCGGACACTTTCGGGAATTCACTCGCAGCGATTTCCTTGACCTGCTTCGCCGTCTCGCCCGCTTCGTTCTTGAACTCTTGAATCAGCTTCGTCACACCTGCCACGCCGACGCCCGGCTGGCGCGCGTAGTTGCGGATCGCGTCCGCAATCTCTGCGAGTGATGTCAACTGCGGGATATTCGGATCCACCGCGGGGGTTTCTACCACCGCCACACCGATATGTCCCACCACGCCACTTTCGTCCTTCGGAGTGCGCGGCTTCCGCGCACGCCGCGTGGGCTTCTCTGGCGCGGGAGCCGCGGCTTCTGCCTCAGTCGCCTCCGATGCGGCACTGCGGAACTCTGAGAGAATCTGCTGGACTTCCGCAGCGCTCTCTGCTTCAAACTGCGTCATGACGGCGCCGTTCAACTGCACCGTGGTCAGAAATTTTGCCATGTATTCTCCGTATTACCGTAAACCCGTTGTGCGCATCCAGCGAACAATACATTCGAGTTCGTCCGCTGTCAAGCCCCCTTTTGCGCGATTGGCTTTCAAACTAATCACTGCGACATTCTGTGGTTCGTATCCCCATTCGGGATTTATTCGGTCGAGTGTTGGACTACCATCATGCGCAAATCCCGTGCCAGATTCGAGTGCGAGTCCAAAGACTGGGCACTTGTTATCGGCGGGCCACACGCGCTTGACGTCCTCCACCGTGATCGTAAACGCGACCATCTTTTCTACCGCGCGGAGCTTGGCGCTCTCCCAAATGCGAAAGGCGCGGTCCTCGCGCTGCTCGCGCTTGCGGCGCTTCGCACCCTCGCGGTCGCAGGTCACGCAGACGTAGCCGCCCCGCGCCGCCTTGCGCCAGTCATCCCCGCCGCAGTTGTGACACGGCGACCCGCGCTGGTAATGCTTTCCCGTTCCACGCGCGGGCATTAGTGAAGGGTGCGCGTCAGGAGAATGACGGGAGTTGCCTTACGCCTTTTCCGCTCACGCCGCCGCTTCCAGTCATCCACGATCCCTTCGAGCGCAAACCAGCCTTTGAGCGCAACAACCACAAACGACATAAATACTACAGCGCCGATCCCGCATCCAAAGGCGAAGAGGGCGGCGAGAAAAATAATGTGGAGCATTATGATCTCACAAACATCCGGTCCTGCCACGCAGCTTCGCGGGCATTCTGGCGCACGATACTATCGTCAATCGTGCCCGCCAGTGCAATCATCTGCGCGACAACGTGCTTACTTTTCTGATTGGGGCCAAGAATGCGGTGCCCCATCTGATCGTTATTCGTCGCAACCCAATCCGGTTCCAGCGAGAGGATCGTGTTTGCCGCAGAGAGGTCGATCCCCATCATACAGGCGATGTTCTGCCCGATAAAAACTGGACAATGCGAGAGCGGATCGTTGAACCACGCGATCTGAATGTCGCGCCGCCCCTGACTCGTGCTACCATCCACATAGGCACAATCCATTCCTTCGTCCCGCAGCGCATTTACGAGCGCATGCAAGACATCACGGTGGTGCGCAAAGACGACAATCTTCTCGTTGCTCTCCGCGAGTTGCGAGAGGAGCAAATCGACCGCCAGCGGCACCTTCGCCATTCCCACCAACCGCCGCAGCGTCGTGGCGTTCGGCTGGCTATACATCTGCGACCATTCGAGACCCGGTGTGACGGCACTCGCCGTTTCTCGCTTGATGTCGATCGCATCCTCACGCCGCGGGTCGAGCGATAGCACCTGCCAGAGTAGTTTCGGCTGTTCATCCCCGATGTCATCCAGCGTGCGTTGGATCATCGTTTCGTCCAGCAACGCACGGAACTCGGCGTCATTCTTGAGCCCAACGACCTTCTCGCGCAATCCGCCGCGAGTCCGCACCGAGATCTTCGAGAGAAAACGATCCTCAAAGTCCTCGTACTTCGTGATCCCCGCCTTGACGAGTTTGCTCGGAAAGAGGGTCGAGCCTACCGTATACCACTCGCCCGGATGCCGTGGGACGGGTGTGCCACTCGCCGCCCACACCACCGGAATCTCGCGCGCATAGCCGCCTTTGCCGAGCAGCAATTTTGTCCGCTGCGCGTCAAAGGATTTGAGTAGATGCGCTTCATCGAGAATCAGAATCCGCGGGCGATTGACATGCAGAATCAACTCCCGCATCGCTTCACCGCCACGCACCAGTTCGTCATAGCTATAGACTTCAAGCGGCCCTTGCCATCCCGCTTCATCTACCAACGTGCGTTTCCAGTGACTCCGCACGATAGCAGGACAGGCGATCATGATCGTGTCATTCGGTTGCGCAATTTCTACTGCGGCAGTCGCCAGCGTCAACGTCTTGCCAACACGCGGCCTGTCGCCAAGATAGGCACGGTTGCGGCGTTTGAGCCAATCGACGCCCGTCCGCTGATGCGGCATGAGTTGCATGGTCATGCGCGCTCATTCCAAATCGGCATCATCTGCGCATCCTCTATGAACTGAATGAAATCACGAAACCGCAGAAGAACCATTGGCTCGTCGCCGCCATCTTCTCGCATGACAACGACTGGAATGGTTCCACCTTTCGAGACGGTCGCTTGCTGCACCCACTGCCGTAGCACTTTGAGGGATGCTCGCCGCTTACACTCCACCATGAGTGGACCGACGTTTATATCACAACCGCCATCCCGCGCCTGTCCGATGTTGCGCTGAAATGGCTGCTCCGGTCGTAGCGCCGCAGTAAAGAGCTTGGCTATGTCGCGCTCGAATACCGCACCTTTCGTGCGTTGACTTTTGCCCATTAGAGGTTCACCCACGTATGCGCAAAGTCGTAACACTCGGCGCAAGTATGCGCCTTCTCGCGCCCCTGCACCACATACCGCGCGGCATTATCGCAGAAATCACACCGCTGCGTGAGCGGGGCGCCAAGCAGTTTATGCCACCATTTCTTGATTTGCATGGATGCCTAGCTCCCCTTCCGGTAGATTTCTTCCGCAACACTCAACACCGCGCGGGTGAGCGCCATAATAGCAAGGACTATAGCGTATCCCATTGGGCTACTATTGAAAGCCTTTGCCGCTTCGTTTTCTGCATTCGCAGATAGGCACGTTGCCGCAGCATGGTGACTGTCTGTGTTATCGACCATAGAGAATCATCCTCCCGCGTTTGATCCGGAGACGCGCGCCTTTTTCCTTCTCGACGCGCTGGTACAGGCGTACCCATTCTCTCGCTTGTTGCCGCGTATTGAAGATCACAACTGGCGGTTCCGTTTCCAAGAGCGCCGAATCCACCACGGCGTATACATAGAACCGCGGCAACGGTTCATGGGGTTCTGGCAGCGGCATTAGCGCAGCACTTCCACCAGCGCCGCAAAGACGCGCCGCTTGACGGCCATATCGTTCTCGGTGCGCATGAACTTTTGGAGGCGCGTCACATCTTCCGGCTCCGGCGTGGCCCCAAAGTGGAGCGCCACATCCGCAATCGTCACGAGCGCGGGCGGTCCGATAACATACGCCTCGGCCAAGAGCGCGCGCGTATCGTACGCCTTGATCGCGGAGCTATTGAGGAAGAACAGGTACTCGCTCTTATCCCGCGTCACCGCGCCGGAAATGCGGAAGTCCAACCCTTCCTGAATCTCGCGAATGTGCTTGTCCTTGAAGGGCGTCGGGTTATCGGCGGTGAGCGCCTCGTGTGCGTCATGGAGCAGCACTGCGAGTTGTAGTTTGAAATCCTGCGGGTATTCCGCCGCGGCCATGGCACACGCGAAGAGTGAGTGGTCAAGGACCGTATATGGCACCCGCGTATGCCCCGCAAAGCGCGGCTGGCGGGAAAGCGCAAGCGCGATATCCTCTACGGTCGGCACGCCCATATCGGCGCCCACCATCTGTCCAGAATGGGTCAAGATATACGGCTTGCGCATTTAGTTCACTCTCACGGTGCCATCCGATGGAAACTTCTGTGTACTGCCGTCGCGCCATGTGCGCAGTTTCTTCTCTTGCGTCACGACCCCAATCGGGCGCTGACACGCTTCACAGCGCGAATCGACGCCTGCTTTGAGGTTGTGACTGTGCGGCGTGTGGGAACACGCATTGCCGGTGATTTTCATTTTAGTAGGCGCCCGAATCTCGCGCGCCCAGCGCCGCTAGTTTCAACTGGAAATCGCGGGTCCACCCCGTATGCCGTGTGGTTTGTGCGCGCACCGACATATTATAGAGCTTATCGACCTCCTCCTGATTTTCCAGCGTGATCGTCACGGGAAGGAAGGGTGCTGTTTCTTTGGTAATTTTCATGATTCTATCTCCTAGAGATCCAGTATAAGAATTTCACCGATGTTCAAGACGCGCACGCCGCGCTCGTCGGTGACGCTCTGGTGCATGTGCCCGCAATACAACTGCGGGTGTCCGAATCGCTCCCACAGGAATTCGACCGCACACGCCGAAGGGGATGTCCACCAGAGCGGAAGGCCGAAGAAATTCTGTAATACCTTGGGGTCGAAGTGTTTGACAATCGTGGATTGCGGCGGGGTGTGCGTGAGCATGTAGTCGATCGGGCCAGTATTTTCTAACGCCCGAATCACCTGCATACCCGTAATCTGTTCTTGCTCCGACCAATGGTTATTCTCTTGCTGATAGGCTTTATCGACTGAATCCGCGCCGCCCATGCAGAGGAACCGCTTGCCCGCGAGGCAAAGGACGTATCCACGCGGTAGCATTTTGATCCCCGGCACCCATTCACCCGGATACTCCAAATCTCGGAGTGGTTTGAGTTCGCGCCAGCGCTCGTGGTTGCCATCAAGGAAATAAATGGGTTTTGTCGATACGGGGGCGTGACTCGGGCGTACTCCCCAGTCGCCCAACTGAATAACCACATCTGCGCGCTCTAATGCTCTGTCAAGCACTACGGCGCTTCCGTGAATGTCTCCTACAAGGGCTACTTTCATCGCAAGTCTCCGAGGTCGGTGATGGCGGCGTGCAAGGCCGCTTCGTATGCCGTCATGTTCTGTTCTTCATTGGCCCATTGCAGGCGTTCGCGCAAGTCCTCCGGCACATGCGCCCAATGCAAAGTGCAGAACGGCTGACTCCGCAAACCGCGCGCATAGGTCGGGCAGCCGGGCATCCGGCATTTGATTCTCATGGGGTCAATTCCGGATACTTCGCTCTGAGCAAACGCAGGGCTTCGGCATGGAGAGGCCCGTTGGAATCGAACTGATCGCCGTGCATGCGGTTCCCCCACAGCGGGATGTCCTCCCTAACCACATCCGGACCCCACTTGAAGCACTCATACCAAAAAGCCCAATCGTAGTATAGTTGCGCCGGATCCATACCGCCTATAGCATTCCACATATCGCGATGGACGAGTGCTGTGAGCCCTTCTACCGGATTACGGCGGCAGAATTCCTCTTTCGTCCATTCGCCTACGGGCCAAATATCGCGAGCATGAAGCTGCGCGTCTAGTCGCCACTTTGGGGTATAGACTACATCCGGTTCGCGGTATCTCCGCGCGATGCCACCCCATACTGCTAGCGACCACGAAAAGAGAATGTCATCGTCTGGCAAAATGAGAAAGTACGTGCCTTGCGCAATCGACGCGAGCCGGTTGATCTTTTCCACTGGCTCCGCGAGCCCGTCCATCCCTTCGACGTAGAGCGGCTTATGCGCGACAAGCACTTCAAAATCCTGATCGGTTTGTTTGTGGAGGGATTCGAGTGCGTCGGGAAGCATATCCGGACGGCGGCTGGGGATGATGATGCTGACGAAGGGGTTAGGCATTGCGGGGCACACCCCGTGGGCGAATGGAATCTGTGATAAAATCGCCACCGCCCCAATTGCCCTCAAAATGAGAATCTTTCGTAAGCCAGCACAAACAGCGCGTAAAGCCATCATCGCATTTACGCGGCCAGATAGCGAAGAATGTGCGCGTTCGTTTTGTCCAGTCTTTTTCGGGCGGCGTTTTCCACTTAGGCATAATGCTTGCTCCCCGCAGGTACCTTCGCGTTGACTTCGGCTCGGAGCGCGCCCAGTGCTGCGGCGGCGTGGGTGAGCGCCTGCTCTTTGTCGTAGGCGTGCGGGCCTTCCAGCCTGCCGCCGACTTCGTTGCTGATCTCGTCAATCGCGGAGCGCAGCGCCGAACAATGCTCGAAGGGCACGGTGAAGGTAAAGGTGACGGCTTCCTTCGCCGCGGGCTTCTGGCGGAACGGCGGCTTGAACGACTTTGCAGAATTGGTCATAATCCTCTGAGTTGTGGGTGGTTTAGTGAACTTCGGGGGAACATCAGCCGGGAGGGAATCGAACCCTCTTCCTCGCGGTCACAGTGCGATGCCTTTACCAGTTAGGCCACTCGGCTGATCCGTAACATAGTCCGCAGTTCGTGTTTTGTCAACCCCCTGCCCGACCCTCCTCGCGGGGAACCTCCCGCAAGGACACGGAAAGTCACCTCTAAAGGACAAGAAAAATCACCTCTATAGCGCACTAAGTCGGGCGTGGATTTGCGGTTATGCGCACCGCGGGTGCTGTGTCAAATCGACACGCACCGGCGGATGTGTCATTTAGACACGTGTCATTTTGGCACGTCCACTTTTTCGGACAATGCCAAAATGACGCGTTTTTTTTTACCTGTCGCTATCGTCCCCTTTACACCAATAGCAGATATACCCCGCAATGGTAAGGCGCTTGCACAGTTTACAGCGGTGAAACGCTAAATACTGCTCTGCAACTTCCAGCTTATCGGCGTTATCCGCTTGTGTTTGCGAGATGCGTCCTTCCGGCATCGTCCGAACCTCTCAGTAGTGGCGCGCGTTGCCCTCTAGCGGGAGTGCCAAAGGGCAAAGCGCGCCGGACCCTACATTGGGGCTACCGTAACGGTCGCGGTCCCCATAACGCCTTGCGTGCGGATATAGCGCCGCGCGCCCTTCTCCGCGTCTGACTCGGACAGGAAGCCACGCCGGAGAATAATGCTTCCGCTTGGACCGCCCGCCACTGACCATTCTATCGTTGCTTCATACGTCTGTTGCATGGTGCGCCCTCACTGTTAGAGAAAATGCGCCAGCCAGTCTAGCGCCATAACTGCGGCGACTAGTAGCACTAACCGCCCCGCGTTCGGGCGTCCTACGCGATTGTCGGGAAGTATTCCGATACGATTTTCTCCGATTAGGTGAATGGCTCCGACTTTGGACGGAGCCTGTAGGTTACGCGCGGGTAGAACCCCGCGCGCCATCCCTAGACTAACGGATAGACATTCACTGAAAACATGGATCGTCCGACACCAAATCGGCCAGCCATTGCGCCGCTACCGCTGGGTTGGACTGCACCTGAGACGTAGCCTGTTCCTCAGTAAGGTCGTAGCCCTCCATCAGCACCAAAATAGCTGCGTCTGGATTGTGCCGGAGCCATGTTTGCACGCCACCAAACCCCATGCCGTACCATGCGTGCGCGACATCGTCCAGCGTTTCAATGTAAATGTCACTCGCGGGCGCATCGTCCTTCTCTATTGCGTCCCCTTCCTCCCATGTGGGGAGCGCGCCGTCAGTAATGATCTTTCCGGCGTGGTCAATCGGATTGCCCGCCGCATCTTCTCCGACCTTATGCGGAGTATGTATGACGCCGTTTTTGACGGCGACAGACACGATTTTTTCGTCGTTGCGGTCCCAGTCGTGGCGCTTGCCGTAGCCGCTGTATGCGTAGTCGTTCCACATCGTCTTTTCTGGCGATGACCATGCGTAGGTGTTCGACATCCATGCGCGCTTGTGCATGACGCCACCGGAGCGGTTTACGATGTTCGTCTTGCCGTCCGCGCGGATAAACATGAGGCGATTAGACGAGCCAATCAGCCCGCCCAAAATCTCGGCCATACGCTCAGTAAAGAGCGCATCAGGGTCCGCGAGTGCAATCGGGCGCAAGATGGTTTCCGCGAAAATGCGCGTATCGCTGTGGCCTTTTTCCGTGTCCGCGTCGATGTCGAGAATACCATTGTGCGCCATCGCGATTTCCGGCGTCAACAGGAAGGGATGGCAGTTTACGCTCGTCTTGTCGCCATGTGTAGCCATGCGAAAATGTATCATGGCTGATTTACCCGCGATACAAGCAAAATAGGCGTCGATTGCCATGCGCGTATCGTCTACGACCTTCACGACATTCAAGCGCCCGCCCTCCGCGTAGGCAAACCCAAAACCGTCCTGATTGTAGTCTAGGAAATCTTTGATTTCCTTTTTGCTAAACGTGGTTCCTTTCGGCTGGTGAATGAGTAAGCACATTGGGTTACTTCCCTCCCTTCGTTGCACAGTGTTTGCACTCGGCGTATTTGCCGATATGGTTTGAGGCGTGAAAGCGGCGGGCTTTTTTGTCGGCCAGTACCGCGTCTGAGATAGGCGCTGCGGGCTTTGGCGCCTGTTCCCACAGCTTTGCATCCTGTTGTTCGATGTACTTGCGGAGCGTGACGGTATCGGCCCGCATTGCGGCGGTATGGAGGAACGCCAAAAACGCTTGTGTGGTCATGCCGCGCGCACTCGTGACCGCCGCAAACTCCAAAACCGCGTTGACAAACTCCAATGCGGCCAAAATCGCGTCTGGATTGAGCGAGCCACGGAATAACCGAAACTCTACGGTTTTGCGGTTCGTCAGGTTGACGGCCTGATAGCGGTCGCCGTCATCGCGCGCGGCATGCGCCAGTTTCTTGTTTTTGATCTTGCAGAAATCGTGGTCCTCTGACCAGCGGCGGGCAACGGCCAGCACCACATCGCGGTTTTTTGTGTCGTTCACAAAGCATACCGCTTTCGCTAACGTGAACGATGACAGCCCCGCGCGGCTGACATGGATGTGCAACCCGCACGTTGACGTATCGTGCGAGCGCAATCCTTTCAGCACTTTCTTATCCGCAAGCGCCCGCCAGAGCGCCGCGTGACTATCCAGCCCCATAGGATTGCTAATCATTTCAATCCCATAGTCTAGTGAACCGTCCGTCTCGCAAAAGAGCATGGGACCGCCGTTTGTGTTCGGTCGGCCCTCCCAGTCACATTTATTTGCGAAGTACAGAATACGCTCCGCGATTTCCTGTCGATCGTTTTCGCCCGCTTCCGCTTCCACTTCCACGCCGAAAAAGCGGTTACTATGCGCTTTCGTCCAAGGGGACGCAATCGTGCGGAAACTGCCATGCGTGCTATGATAGTCGCCTAGCGTTTCGGCGCTATCGCACTCTCCGCGCGCATCCTCCACGCAATACGAGCAAAAGCCGTTTGACAGGTTGCGGGGCATAACCAGATTTTCGCACCCTTCACACTCGGCGTACTCGTCGGCGCAATCGGTGCAGACGGTTCGGCAATCGCCCTGTACGGAGCGCATCGCGTGGTAGCGTTCCGCTTCGCCACAATCGGAACACAACCCACAACAGTCGGTGCAATACAAGCGCCCGTGAAGGACGCGCGCCGCGTTGCCGTAGGCGTCCCGCATCGTGGATACGTCAATCTCTCGCCCGCAAAACTGTTCAACGCACGCGCGCAAGTTCGGATTGCGGCGCGTGACGCGGTACAGGTTTTCATACGCCCTCATTTCCGCATCTGCCGCCGCGCTGAACGCTCGGCCCAACTCGCGAAGCTCCGCACCCTCTGCGAACCCGCCGTAGTAGTATGCATGGCAGTCGTGGCCGCGGACCCGCTCAATACGGTCCGCTTCGTCATACCGCGCGCGTGCCGCGATTTGCGCTTCATAGGCGTAGGCGCATACCTCAGCCGCCGCGCGCCATTCCGCAAGATAATCCGGCGATAATGCAACGGGCGTCAAATCGCGGTTTCGGCGGGGGTCGGGTGGCGCTACTTCTACTGCTCCGTCTACATTGAACCCAATAAAACTGTCCGGCATTGCTCTAACCTCCCTTGTGGGTGTTGGTGGCTCCGACTTTGGACGGAGCCTGTAGGTTACGCGCGGTTCTACCCGCGCGCCATCCCTAATATGCTTCCGCTTCCGCGCGCGTAATGAAAAAGTGAATACCACTTGCACATTCTACACGTTCGTCCGCGTTCCATGCGTTGGGACGGACATACCATCCGGCGCGATACATAAAAGCGCTGTCATGCGACGACGGCACTTCGCCCGCAATGGGCGTACCATCCCGCGCGGTAATACTCACTACGTAGGCATATTCCGCGCGACACTTGCGCCCAACCAGCCCGCCAACCCGCGCCGCGTCTGCTGGAATCTGCAAGTGAGCAATCGCGCCCGTTGCCAGCTTTTTGTATGCATCGAAAGCGCCCGTTTCAGGGACAATCCGGCGTCCGTTCAGGTCCGCGCCGTACAGGTCCGCGCCGTTCAGGTCCGCGCCGTACAGGTTCGCGCCGTTCAGGTTCGCGCCGTACAGGTCCGCGCCGTTCAGGTCCGCGCCGTACAGGTTCGCGCCGTACAGGTTCGCGCCGCTCAGGTCCGCGCCGCTCAGGTCCGCGCCGTACAGGTTCGCGCCGCTCAGGTCCGCGCCGCTCAGGTCCGCGCCGTACAGGTTCGCGCCGTACAGGTTCGCGCCGTACAGGTTCGCGCCGTACAGGTTCGCGCCGCTCAGGTCCGCGCCGCTCAGGTCCGCGCCGCTCAGGTCCGCGCGGCTCCCGCCAACTGCCGCGCGAAGCCAAAGCGAATGAAGCGCCAATACGTTTACTAGCATTTCCGCTGTGTATTGCATGGTGCTACCTCACTGTGAGAGAAAAAGGGAACAATACAGAAGCCACGGCGCGCTTGCAACGCTCTAGTAGCCTAACTTCGCTAGTGGCTTGGCTTGTGTGTGATTCACGGCGCGAGTCATCCCTAGAGGGTCTACCTTTCCCCTACTACCGCCTAGTCGGAGCCTAATCCCATTCGATAAGTACAGCAATCCGCGTGCCAAAGCTATGCCGCCCGTGGTTCGGGATGTATTCGGTTTTACTATGTCTGCAAAGTGCAAGAGTCGTGGCGTTTTGCAATACTTACAAGCATTACAAGCGTCTGCAAGCATCTTTGTAAGCATCTTGGAGTGGGGGTAAGACTACGCAAGTTGTTGACTTAGTTAGAGTTAGGCACTTGGGGAGTTAGCTAATACAAGCATGAAAGCATTTTTAGCCCGCATCCCCCACTGTAAGCATTATGCTTGTAACCCCAAGTATTAGTATTGAACTTTTTGTGTTTTTTATATAGGCTTTACATATAGTTGCTGTATGCTCGCCGGAGCTACCGCTAGGGTGGGGGATGCCGGACGAAAATGCTTGTATGCTTGCGGTAAGTGGGCTAAGTGTAGGCGCCACATAGTGTTAGGTAGTGTCACGATGTTTGCAAAGATGTTTGCAGACGCTTGTAATGCTTGTAGAGGTTGCGAAAGTGGCAGAAACCTGCTATATTGGCATAAGTAGGTATGTCAAACTGGCAAGGTATCTGTAGGTGCACTCGCAACGCAAAGAGCTTCCGGCACGTTGGTAGTGAGCCGTTGCCTGTCGAACATACGTCGAAGCACCACTAGCCCAAAACGGGCAAAAACCGCAAAACGTCATTTCTCGCGTAAACGCCTAAAACCGTTTCCCCCATACCCCTATAGCCCTAACGCCTTTTTCTGATAGGCACTGTGATAGGGTTTGGCGTTGTGGGATAACGACTTAGGCTAGGTAAAAGCGCACTCGCGCAAACGGACACAAATAAGGCCGTAAACGGGCGTATAGGGGCATAAATGAGCGTTTATAGGGGTTGTTTTGGGGTACTATCACATCCTAGGCTAGTGTCCTAATGGCCGGACATAGCAGACGCGCGGCGGTTCTGGCCGAGTTGGAACGGCGCACGCGCGATACATTCGGAGAAGCCGACGACGACAGCGCCGATACTCCGGCACCTACTCCGCTCGATTACGTTTGCCATTGGCTAGAGAACGCCGGAACGCTAAAGGCGCTCGCCGCTGAGATCGAAGCAAAGCTACACGTCGAAGTGTCGCCGTCCTTCCTACAACGTTGCCTATGGGCGCGACATGGGGAGGGGGAAACCGACAGCGCAATAAGTCAGGCTCGCGTACGCGCGTCCCATATGTACGCAGAGGACGCGCTCGCCATCGTAGACGAGCCAGCCGATACGCAAGTAGAAGTGTCGCGCGCTGCTTCGCGCGCTCGCTCGCGCCAGTGGCTTGCGGAGAAGTACAACCCGCGTGCGTTCGGAGCCAGCAAAGAGGCAAACGTCACTATCAACATAGGTAGCATGCACTTAGCAGCACTACAAGCGCAACGTGGCAACCTGCCAACCTGTCAGGTAACCACGACCGACGAAGTTAGAGGGTTACTACCTTCGAGTGTTACGGTAACAGAGGACGCGCAAGTGGTTGAGTAGCAAGCACTTAGGTTGAGAACTACACATAATAAGCATTATGTAAACTCACTGCAAGTATCGTGCCATACGGGTTCTGTTCGGCCCTCCTTTCCCCGACGAAGAAAAACCGAACCCCCCCTTCGCGCCAGCGGGACCTCCTTGCCCTTGCAATACGGGGCGACAGACTGCGGGAGGGAAGAAAAATTTTCAGGCCCCCGCGGGGGAGAGTCTTGCGTTTTGCAACACTACCAGTTATATTGCAAGGATCGTGCCGGTTGGAAAATTTTTGGAGAACCACATGCCACCGAAGTCCCAAGCCCAGCGCCGGTTCGGTTACGCCGCCGCCGCGGGCAAGATCCCCGGAGTCCCGAAGAAGGTCGGCCTCGAATTCGAGGGCCATGGCATCAAGGGTCTCCCCAAGGTCGCTCCCAGCGACAAGGCACTCAACATGCCCGCGCCGAAGTCCTCACCGCGGCGCAACGCCAAGCATGATCCCGGCCACGAGCCACTCCCCGTCATGCATACGACCAAACACCACTAAGCGATGTACACCAACCGGAAGGGCATGCGAGGTTTCCGCTCTTGAATACCCAAGTTGTGCTTGACAGCATCAGACAGAGTTTCACGGTGCCCGCGGGCGCATCGACGTATGCTCCTGAGCGAATCAGCCTCGGCGTGGTTGCCGTGGGTGTTCGTGAGCATTCCGGCATCGGCGGCGTCACGGTCGTCATTGAGTCGGGTCCGTCTACCGCGGTCGTAGAGCTTTGGCTCCCCCGCGTGCAGGATGGAACGACTGTCGCCTCGACTATCTCGGGAACCGACGCCGACTATTTCTTCTCCGGGCACAAGATCATCGGCTCGGGGTCGTTCACGCATCCGCTCGCCGCATGGCCGGGCGCGCAGATTCGCGTCCAGTCTGGCACGGGTGGCGCGGGTACCACGGTCGTCAGCGCGAGATCGGTGATTGGCGCGACCGGTGCAACCGATATCAGCGCCGAGACTAGCGCGACGGGCACCAGTGTCACGCTCAACGCCGGATCCAACTATATCGGCTTCATTTCCGGCGATCTCGTGGAGAGCGAGGCTGGGTTCACCCGCCCCTCTAACACGACCGCATATACCGCGGGCGATATCGTGTCCAACAGCACGACCGCTACGGCCCTGATGGTATTCGCCAACGCCGGGCGCGCGAACGGTAAAGGCGGATACATCACGAAGGCACGCCTCGACACGAGCAAGAAGGATTGGGCCTCGGCCATGCGCCTGTGGCTCTACACGAAGAGTGAAGCCAACGTCACGATTCAGGTGGACAACCTGCCGAAGGCGACGACCTATGCCAACGCCGATCTTGCGGTCGGCTTCATCGACTTTCCCGTGACTGCGGACGAAGCGGATACCACCAACTCGACGGGCGCGCATGCGTTCCAGCCGCTGAACGTGCCGCTGGCCTATCTCTGCGACACTGCCGACACGGCCCTATACGGAGTCCTCACTGACCAGACGGGCGCCACGCCCGCCTCGGCTCAGACTTTCCGCGTGTACCTGACGTTCGACCGCTTCTAGAAGATATGGGCGGAATTCGGAGGCCGTGGGAGCGGATTCATGGACCGAAAGTTTTGTTTCGGTATACACAGGGCGATAGTATTCTATCGCTCGGCGGTACCTATACAAACCCGACAGCAAATCGTACCTATATCGGGCGCGATGGGTTGATTCATTTCGCCGCGGCCAATGAACTGCGGGACAAGGACTATCGTGGTAC
>Ga0207695_10004494_pt1 | contig 18987 bp, 19 predicted proteins | sample KBSC54metaG_FD_184354 | JGI IMG/M metagenome (GOLD analysis project Ga0207695, IMG submission 184354) | Corn rhizosphere microbial communities from Kellogg Biological Station, Michigan, USA - KBS C5-4 metaG (SPAdes) (version 2) | ecosystem: Host-associated > Plants > Roots > Rhizosphere > Soil... | reverse complement strand
GCAATCGCCCAGTCGCCCGCGAGCCATGTGCCGAACGTCGCCATGCCGGACTGCTTGTCCATGACATCCCTCGTCGCGCGCCGCCGTTGGCTGCGCCTTCTAGCTGAGCGAGGTGAATGCCGCGTTGCGCAGGCGTCATTCTCGACGGCGTCGGATCAGCGTCACGGCAATACGGCGTCCGCGCACCCAACTGGCCGCCAAGCTGGCCAACATGGAACGACATCGCTCGTGCACTGGTGATCCGGCGCCGTGTGGCAAAGCCGAGTGGCAAGTCATCTGGTCAGCGCCCGGCGGCGTGGATCTGCGCGGTCCACGTCCAGCATGGCTGGTACCACGACGCCGTGCCGCGGATCGAACGGCCGTCGGTGCTGATCGTGCCGGTGTAGACGCCGTTCGCCGGTCCGGAGATGCCCTGGCGGATGAAAGTCACCTGATCGCCGTTAACCCCCTGAAGGCGGATGACGTCGTGTGCCTCCTGGCCCTGTGAGTTACGCCAGACGGCGTCGAACGTGTCGGTGCCGGGCCGGCGAGTCCAGGTCCCCACCCAGGCGCCGTTCAGCTCGTCGATAGCCAACCGGTCCCCGATGATATCGGCGCCGTACTGGCCCGAGGTGGCGTGGTGGTCGGGGGGCGGCGGCGGCGTTTCGTGCACATAGCCGTCCGGCGCGGCGTGGCGGTTTGTATGTCCGTAGGCCTGGAGGAAGCCGCGCCCGCCACTGCCGCCGTTCTGGCAGATACCGGCGCGGGCCGTGCGCATCAGGTACTGGCCGGCCGACAGGTCGAGGTCCGGCGTTCCGCGGGCGTAACACCAAGCGGTCTGGTAGGCGTCGCACTCGGCGCGGGTCAGGACGCCTCTGGCGATCTGCTCGCCGTTCGGCGTCAGGATAACATAGCCGATTTGCCGCTCGCCCTGGCCCCAGTTGAACCAGAGGTCGATGCGCGACAGGTGGGTCGGCTCGGCGAGTGAGAGGGGCGCGTTGTCGGCGAGCCCGCAGCCGCCCCTGTTGAAGTTGTCGGCGAGCTTGATGTCGGTCTGGCTCGGACCGCCCATGGGACCGCCCGTAGGACCATGCTGGACCACCGGCGGCAGCGGAGACTGAGCGCCGGAGGGCGGCGGCCCAGGGATGAAGCTCTGGTCCGGATCGTCCTGGGCGAACGCCGCACCGCCAATGGCAAGGGCCGCAAGAAGGGGGGCGAACGTGGCTTTCATCGGAACGGCTCCGTCGGCGGGAGGCTCGTTGCTAGCCGCGACGGGGCGGCCGGGCCTTGTTCTCTGTCAACGCGCCCTGGCCGGCGCGCGCCTAGACGAAAAGTTGACGCGGCCCTGCGTCGGGAGACGGCGATGAAACGTTTGCTTGCGCTGGCGGCCTGCGGCCTGATCCTGGCGCCCACCGGCCCGGCTTTCGCCTGGGGCTCGCTGACTAGCGGCGGCGTCTGGCCCGCGAAGTTCAATACTCACGGCTGCCTCGACCGGATGGCGTACGCGTTCCTGGAAAAGGACCCTGCCTTCGCGGGTTCGCAGTTCCCCAGCCTCGCCGCCATCGAGGCGAACGAGGGCATCAACATGAGCGTTGAGGGTCAGGGACCGGACGCTGAGGGCTCCAGCGCTTACTCCGCACACTACTACAACCCCCGCAACGAGGAGGGGAATGCGCCCGCGGTGGTGGCCGAGAACTTCCTGCCGCTGGCCTACAGGCGCGCGGACCGGGACCACGCCGCGGCCTGGGGCGCCCACTTCCTCGCCGACGCCAGCGTGCCCTACCACGTCAACGGTGAGTGGGCGGCTGAGCTGCGGGCGCAGGTTACCGCCCATCCTGATGCGGTGAGGCTGTCGGAAACCGTGACCGGCAAGCGTGAGCTGTTCCTCCAGCAGGGTAATCTGGGGGCTGTCGCGTCGCAGGCGCTCAGGACGCACAGCGACGACTTCACCCTGGAAGCGCATCGGTTCCTCGACGCGGGCCAAGGCCAGAACCACCTCGACTGGTTCGACCCCTGGTACTGGAACGGAAGTACGGACCTGAAACCCTACATCGACTCCAGCCACGTGCTCTGGGAAGGCCTGCGGGCCCCGGAGTGCCCCCACAACCCGGTCAACCAGTACAGCCTGCACTGGCCAGGCAATCCGGCGGTGCAGTTCGGCGATCCGAGCGCGGAGCTCAGCCGGGTGGCGGCGCTCTTCGCCAAGGCCAGCGCGCAGAACGCCGCCGACAACGCGGATGGCCAGGTGGCGCAGCCCGGTGCGGCCGAGTCCTTCGCAGCGGAATCGATCGCGACGCTGTGGCGCGCGTCGATCTCGGCGCTGCGCACCAACGGCTCCTACAAGTACGACCCAACCACGCTAACCGACCCCGACCAGACGCCAATCGCCGACGTCAGGGGCGAACTCGGCAACGTCGCCGCCGAGACGGCCCACCTCGTGCAGGTGCGGTTGCGGATCATTTCGGGGAGCTGCCGCCTGATGACGGCCGATACGCCGGAGGTGCAGTCCCTTGGCGATGCGCCGACCGGAACCCGGGCCTTCGGCGACTGGAAGCTGCAAACCGCGCGCAACGGCCAGTGTCGCGTCACGGTCGAAGCGATCGGCCGCTACTACAACACGCCCGACCTGCAGCTCGCCTGGCGCAACTTCTACGTCAACGCACCCGAGCCGCAGGCGCCGCCCGAATGCAACTGTCGCCCCGGCGACAACATGTGCCTGACCCTCTGCCACCACAATCCCGGCCAGCCCCCGACCAGTCAGTCCCCGGCGCCGACCCGCCAGCACTGCACCACCCCGAACTGCGTAGAGCCAGTCGATGAGGAGTGAAGCCGGCGCCGGCGCCCGATGGCGACAGCCACCGGCGGGTCCGACACCATCGATGTCCAGTAAGGGACGCCCGTTTCTGAGGCTGGGAAGGTCTGCTCCCGGCGCTTCGGCCGAGGGGGGCCGATTCATGCCCTTCGCGGATGGTCATGCAGGCCCAGTTGCGGATGCAGCGACGTTGCGCCGGCGTCAGGCGGGTGTTCAGGCTCAGTCCTCGATCGCCTCGACGCCGAGGCGCCTGAGTTCCTCGACCCGGTCCTTCATCGCCTTCAGCTGTTCGGGCGGATGCCCTGTCCAGTCGGTGACCTCGCCGGTGATCCGGAGCGGATCGCGGGTGCGATACGACCTGGTCGGATTGCCAGGGAACTTCTTGTCCGTCAGGTTGGGATCGTCCTCGAAGGGGCCGGTGGGTTCGACGATGTAGATCCGGCCGGGTCCGTCGCCCAGGGCCAGCTCGGCGCCCCAGGTCGCCGCGTCCAGGGTAGCGGTCAGGTAGACGTAGGCCGCCGCCTTGCGCCTGCCGAAGTTGGAGGCGTAGCCGGGGGCGAGCAGGTCGCCCGGGTGCAGGTCGGCCTTCGTGCCGTGGTAGAAGATCGGGGCGTCCGGCGTCTCTGTGATGGTCATCGATCAGCGGCCCTGCTCGGAAACGGGCCGCCAGACTGCGGATAAATCGCCGCCCGCCAATTCTTGAACTCAAGTTTTTCGCGACCAGATTCCAGTCAGGCGGGATGACCACACGCGGCCCTCGGCGAATGTCGTCGCACATCCGTCAGGGGTAGCGCGCATCACTTGTGCGGTGCGCCGGCGCGAATAGGCACGGTCCCCCATGCAAAGGCCCATTGCGTGGGCCGTGCGCCCTGTGGCCAGATTGGGCGTCGGCTGGCCGACGCACGGCAAATCGGGGGACAAACGTGACTCAGGCTGTTCGTCGCTTTCTCGCGTCCGCTCTGGTCGGGGCGAGCCTGGTAGGGCTCGCCGGCTGGGGCAACAACGGCGCGGCGGGAAATTCCACGGGGTCGAATGCGGCGCCGCCGCCGCCCGCGGCCAACGCCGCGCCCGCGGGCCCGGCGGCCGCGCCGGCAAATCCGCCGCCGGCGGCGAACGCCGCCGTCGCGCCGGCCACCCCCAGCGCCTCCCCGCCCGCGGAGGCGTCGGCCGCCGGTCCGCAGCGCTACTGCGGCACGATCCACAACTCGACGCTCGACCAGGACGCCCAGGGCGAAGCCGATATCGATGCGGGTCCGGCCTTCTCCGGCAACATCATCGTGTCCGGGCGCCTGGAGGGCGGCGGCCGCTTCCAGGGGACCAGCTCCGGAGGCGAGTGCAGCGGCTATGCCGCCTCCAGCGGCCTGTCGTTCTCCGGCGCATGCCCCGCCGGCGGGGTGTTCAACGGCACATATTCGATCAACAACCAGAAGGGCGAGTTCCACCTGTCCACGGCCGGCTGCCGCTGACGCCCAGGCGCGAACGCCGCTGAGGTCGCCGCGCCCCCTCCATGTGGGACCGGCGGCGTCAGCGACGGTAATCCGCCCTTCTCGGCGCCTTGGAGAGTCCGCTAAACGGCAGGACTGGCGCGCGCCGACGAACGGGGCGCGCGCCGCCTTGAAAGGAACCAGCATGTCCGACGCCCTCGCCGGCCACGACGCCCAGGTTGGCGGCCACATGACGCCGGAGCGGATCATGATCCGCGACATGGCCCGCGAATTCACGCGCGACGTCGTGCTGCCGACGGCGAACCGCATCGATCCGGAAAAGGGCGACATTCCGCAGAAGGTGATCGACCAGATGGGCGAGCTGGGCTTCTTCGGGATCCTGATCCCGGAGGAGCTGGGGGGCCTCGGGCTGGGGGCGTTCGAATATTGCCTGGTGGCCGAGGAGCTGTCGCGCGGCTGGATGAGCGTGGCCAGCATCATCGCGCGCGGGAATTCGTTCTATCGCTCGGTGCCGGGCCAGGGCCAGGAACGGCGCGAGAAGATCGCCCGGATGGCCAAGGGCCAGTATCTGGGCGCGGTGGCGCTGTCCGAGCCGAACGTCGGCTCCGACCTTTCCGGCGTCAGCTGCCGCGCCCGGCGCGACGGCGACGAATGGGTGATCACCGGGTCGAAGTACTGGTGCACCTTCGCCGACGGCGCCGACTACATCAGCGTGCTCTGCCGGATCGACGACCCCGAGGCCCCGCAGGGACGCGGCGGCACGATCTACGTCTCGGTGGAGAAGCCGAAGGGCGAGCTGCCCAAGGGATGCAGCGGAGCGCCGATCCCAAAGATCGGCTACTTCGGCTGGAAGACCTGGGAGCTGCATTTCGACCAGGTGCGGGCGCCGGTCCAGCTGGCCGAGACCGGATCCGGCGCGGTGGTGGAGTCGGCGGCCTTCGCGCTGGGCCTCGCCCGCGCCCACACCGCGGCCCGGTCCATCGGCCTGGCCCGGGGCGCGCTCGAGGACGCCCTGGCCTACGCCAAGGAGCGGGTGCAGTTCAAACAGCCGATCTCGGACTTCCAGGCGATCCGCTTCAAGCTGGCCGGCATGGCCACCGAGGTCGAGGCGGCCCGGCAGTTGATGTACCACGTCTGCCACGAGGTGGACGCCGGCCGGGGCGGCAGCGTCGAGACCTCGATGGTCAAGCTGTTCGCCTCTGAGATGTCCGAGCGGGTCACCAGCGAGGCGCTGCAGATCTTCGGCGGCGCTGGCTACACCACCCTCTATCCGATCGAGCGCTACTGGCGCGACGCGCGCCTGACCAAGATCTTCGAGGGCACCTCGGAGATCCAGCTGCGCATCATCGCCGACGCCCTGCTCGGCAAGCCGAGCGTGCGCGGCTCGAACTGAGCGCGCTGAGATAGCGGAGCTGAGCGGACCGAGAGAGGTCTCTATCCCCGGGAAAGCTTTGACCGGCGCTGGTTGTTGCTCTTGGTGGCAATCCCGACGGTGACTTTTTTTGTCGTAATGCCCTACGCCTTGCTTGACACAAATCATTTTCTGGACGGCATCGGCTTCCCAGCTACGACACTACAAGGTATTGGGCCATCCGGGCGCTGATCGAAGCCGGGTCTCGACCACATTATCTTCCAGATCAAGAGCTTCTATCAATATATTGGCGTCATATATTCCGTCATGGTGGTCATAGGTCTTGATATATTGTTCATGCGTCCCAAGATATGGCTCGTATTGCTATATCCAGCAGCGTTCTTTCTCTTCCAGACCCAGATGAAGGTCAATTTCCATAGAAATTTCATCCAGATATATCCGTTTCTCGGACTGCTGTTCGCGGCCGGCTGCATGCTCATCGTCCGCCTGTCGGAGCGACTGTCCGAGCGCCTGACGAAAAGCACGGCGGGCGCCTATGCCACGGCTGCTCTCATCGTCGGGCTATTGGTATCGACCGCCTATGGCGGATGGCGCGAGTCGATGTCCGAACACCGCCATGTCGATTCCCGAAGCAGCCTCATCGGCCTCATCAATGGGCTCCCAAACACCGATCTGGCGATCCTGCCGACGGATTTGCGAATCCATGAGGAAGATCTTCGGCAGTTGCGCCGGCCCTATGCGGTGAAGCCCGCGCAGCAGCTCGGCGCTTGCGACGCTTCAGGGCAGAGGTCTGTGCTGGTGGTTCCGGCGGAGACGATTTCGTACAACCAGACACCGGAGAATGCGGCTCTGCGGGAGCGTTATCGCGTGTTGCTCTCCGAGCTTGGCCCGAACGATATCCTGGCGAGAATCGGGGACAATCCGCTCGGTCTGGATGGCCCGACAAACACGCCCCGGATGATCGTCGCCCGCCGTCGCGCCTGCAGCCAGCCCACCCCGGGCGCGGCCAAGACAGGCTGAACCCGACCGCCTTGCGGCGCCAAACTCGCCGCCGCCGCCGCCGGGGCTCGCGTCCGGCCGGCCGACTGCGCTACCCTTGCCGCGTGCCCCGCCGCCCGTTCATCCTCATCGCCGCCTGCGCCCTCGCCGCCGCCCTCGGCGCCTGCGACGGCCGCGCCATTGCGCCCGACGAGCGCGGGGTCTGCTGGCAGACCGCCCCGCGGCCCTCCGACGGCTACGTGCCGCTGGCCAACGACGTCGCCAGCCTGGAGGTGTGCGCGATGCTGCTCGAGGCCCAGCGCCTGCAGGGCAAGGCGCGCGCCGACGGCGCCTTCCAGGGCTACTTCATCTTCGTCAGCGCCGACGAGATCAGCTCCGCCAGCCATGTGGGCGGCTGGCACTATCCGATCCTGCAACCGCCGCAGCGCGTCGCCATCGACCAGCAGCTGCTGCGGATGATCCGCCAGCGCGGGGGGCGCGCGCCGGACGCTTCCGAGCTCCACGTCGAGCACCAGTAGGGGTCAGGCGCCCGCTTCCGGCGCCGCCACCGTCTCGGTCTGCGCCGCCGGAACCGGCGCGCCCGGCAGGCGGATGTCGAACACCGTGCCCGACGGCCCGGTCTCCACCAGCACCAGGTCGCCGCCGTTGGCCTGCGCCAGCTCGCGGGCGATGGCCAGGCCAAGACCGGTGCCGCCGCGCCGGGCCGAGCCCGCGAACGGCTGGAAGAGATTGGCCTGCGCCCGCTCCGGCAGGCCCGGGCCATCGTCCGCGAGGCGGATCACCCCCGCGCCGTTCCCGGGGATCCAGCCGGCGCGCACCCGGCCGACGCCATGCCGCGCCGCCTCGCCGTCGATGGACTCGCGCGAATTGCGCATCAGGTTGACGAAGATGCGGTGCAGCTGGTCGGGGTCGGCGGTCACCTCCACCGCCTCGGCGACCTCCGTTTCCAGGCGCACCCCGTCCGGGCTTAGCCGCGCATCCTCCGCCGCCGCCTCCAGCGCCGCCTTCAGCGGAATCGGGCGGGGCTCCGGCTTCGGCTCCTCGCTGCGGCCGAAGGTGAGCACGTTGGTGGCCAGCGTCACCGCCCGGTCCAGCGCCCGCTCCAGCCGCGGCAGCACCCGCGCCACCGCCGGGTCGCCCGAGGCGGCGAGCCGCTCCGAGGCGATCTGGGCGCTGGTCAGCATGTTGCGCATTTCGTGGTTGATCTTGGCCACCGCCTCGCCGAGCGCCGCCAGCCGCGCCCGCGAAGCGAGGGCCGTGCGCAGGTCCCCCTGCATCCGGTCGAGCTCGACCTCCGCCCGGCCGATCTCGTCGCGGCGCCCTGACGGCGGCAGCCGCGCGTCGGGATCGTCGGGGTTGGCGCGGAACCGCTCCATCGAGCGGGTGATCCGCTGCATCGGGCGCACGAACAGCAGGTTGAGGATCAGGTAGACCAACCCGCCGGCCATGGCGGAGGTCAGCACCGCCCCGATCAGCAGCTCGCCCATGTAGCCCAGCAGCAGTTGCCGCAGCGGCGCGTCCGGCACCAGGATCTCCACCGCCTCACCGGAGCGGTAGCGGGGCCGGTCGATCACCCGGATCATCCGGTCGCCGCCGCTGAACAGGGTCTCCAGCGACGCCGACAGCGAGCTGACCGGGTCCTGGGCGCGCAGGTCGATGCGGTAGGGCGCACGGGGGATCTTGGTCGGCGCCAGCACCAGCCGCATCACGCCCTCGGTGCGGATCAGCACCGCCACCACGCCGGCGGTGTTCAGCATCTCCTGGGCGAGCTGCTGGTTGACCTTGCCTCCGGGTGCGGCCTCGACGCTCAGGGACGCCAGCTCTCCGGCCGCCACCCGCTCGCTCAGCCACTCCTGCTGGCGGATGGCGATCAAGGTCGGGACGATCAGCAGGTTGGCGAAGGCCACCATCAGCACGGTGGCCAGCAGCAGCCGGGCCGAAAGTCCGCCCGGCCAGAAGACGCGGCGGCGTCGACCTGGTGTGGGAGGGTCGGACTTAGGCGAGTCGTCCGCCATGACGTCCCGTTACTAGACCCAAGGTTCCCGGGCAACGAAACGCACGTGAGAGGGGCGCCGGCGGCCGCGGGATCATCGCCGGCGAGCCTTCCAGGCGCGCCACCCGGTGGGGATCAGTGAGATCAGCGTCAGCCCCGCCAGCGGCAGCACGATGCCCGGCCGGGTGAACAGGCCGGCGTCCAGCGCCGCGTGCCGGCGGATCGCGTCGTCGAGGCCCGCGCCCAGGCTCGCGAAGATGAACGCCCCCGGGATCGTGCCGATCACCGTCGCCAGCACGAAGGCGGGCAGGGGGATGCGCGCCATGCCGGCGGCGATGTTGACCAGGAACATCGGCGCCACCGGCGCAAGCCGCAGGGCCAGCAGGTAGGAGAAGGCGTTGCGCGCGAAGCCAGCCTCGATCCGCGCCGCCGTCGACCCGGCGCGCGTCGCCAGCCAGTCGCCGAAGGCCGTGCGGCAGGCCAGGAACACCAGGGTCGAGCCGACCGAGCCGCCGGCCAGCGCCGCCGCCCCGCCCACCCAGGGGCCGAACAGGAAGCCGCCGGTGGCCGCCCACAGGCTCGGCCCGGGCAGGCAGGCGAGGACAAACAGCGAGAAGCCCAGCACATAGACCACCAGCGTCAGGACGGGATGCTGCGCGACCAGCTGGGTCAGCTGGGCCCGATGCACGGCCAGTTCGTTCAGCGACACATGCTTGAGCGCGCCCGAGGCGACGACGGCCACGAACATCGCGGCGATGACGGCCAGGGGCAGCAGCCGCAGCCAGCGGCGGCTCTTGTTCGCCGGCGCGGCAACGGTCTCGTTCATGCCGTTCCCACCGCGTCGGCCACGCTGGCGAAGCCGTCGGCCTTCAGCCGCGCCGCCAGGTCGCGGCGGATCTCCAGCACCAGGCCTGGCCCGGCGAACACCAGCGCCGAGTAGAGCTGCACCGCCCGGGCCCCGGCGCGGATCTTGGCGTAGGCGTCGGCGCCCGAGGCGATCCCGCCGACCCCGATCAGCGGGAACCGCCCCGCCGCCGCCTGCCGGAACAGGCCCAGCACCCGGGTCGCCAGCGCCATCAGCGGGGCGCCGGAAAGGCCGCCCGCCTCGCCCCGGGACGCCGAGCGCAGGTCGTCGGGGCGCGACAGGGTGGTGTTGCTCACCACCGCTCCGTCCAGCCCATGTGTGGCGACCGCGTCGCAGATCTGCTCGATCGCCGGCTCGTCGAGATCGGGCGCCGCCTTCAGGAACACCGGCGCATGGCCGGGCAAGGCGGCCCGCGCCTCGGCGACCCGGCCCAGCAGCTCGGCCAGCGCCTCGCCCTGCTGCAGGTCGCGCAGGCCGGGCGTGTTGGGCGAGGAGACGTTGACGGTGAAGTAGTCGGCCAGGCCCCAGAGGCGCTTCAGCCCGGTGACATAGTCGCCGATCCGGTCGGCGGCGTCCTTGTTGGCGCCGATGTTGGCGCCCAGAACGCCCCGCCGCGGCCGCGCCAGGTTGGCCGCGAACGCCTCCAGCCCGGCGTTGTTGAAGCCCAGCCGGTTGATCACCGCCCGGTCCTCGGTCAGCCGGAAGAGCCGCGGGCGCGGATTGCCGGGCTGGGGCAGGGGGGTCACCGTTCCGCATTCCACGAAGCCGAACCCGGCCGCCAGCATCGCCGGCCCGACCTCGGCGTTCTTGTCGAAACCGGCCGCCAGCCCCACGGCGTTGGGCAGCGCCAGGCCGGCCAGATCCACCGCCAGGGTCGGGTCGCGCGCCTCGGCCCTCGGTCCCAGCCCGGCCTTCAGCGCCGCGATCGCGACGCCGTGCGCATCTTCCGGATCGAGCTTGCCGAGCGCCCCGGTCACGAGGCCGTGCAGGCCACTCACGAAGCCAGCGCTCCGACGTCCGGGACGCCGTCCGCGGCCGGCGGAATGGCCCGTGCGGCCTCCACCAGCGCCACGTCCAGCGGCCCGTAGAGATGCGGGAAAAGGTCGCCGCCGCGGGATGGCTCCCACTTCAGCGCCCCGCCCAGCCGATCCGCCTCCACCTCCAGCAGCATCAGCCCGGCCTGGCCGGCGAAGTGAAGCTCGGCGGTGCGCTGCGCCTGGGCGGCGGTGCTGAAGTGGATATAGCCGTCCTTGTGATCCACGGCCGAGCCCTGGAACTGTCCGGCGCGCAGCGCCGCATCCCACTCGGCCGCGGGCAGGATCTTGTAGATCCTCATCCCTCGCCCTCGCCGCCGTGTTCCTTGGCCAGGAAGAAGCCGTCCAGCGACGCGCGTCCGACCGGGTCGATGGCCAGGCAGGCGGCGGTGGCGGTGGGGAAGCGGACCGCCACCCGGCCCACCTCGGCCGCCGACGCGCCGCCCTCGACCAGCAGGTCCACGGCGGCCTGATGCAGTCCCGGATTGTGCCCGACCACGATCAGGGTGCCGACGCGCTCCTCCACCGCCTTGATCTCGGCGCGGATCTCGGCCGCCGAGGCGTTGTAGAGCTCGCGGCAGAGCTGGGCGCGGATCGGCGGGAAGGCGTCGCGGGCGAACACCCAGGTCTCGCTGGCCCGACGCGCCGGCGACACCAGCGCGTAGTCCGGAACCAGGCCCTCGGCGGCCAGCACCCGCCCGATCAGCGCCGCGTCCTCGCGGCCCCGTTCGGCCAGCGGCCGGTCGAAATCATCCATGCCGGGGCCTCTCGCCTCGGCCTTGGCGTGACGGAACAGGATCAGGCGGCGCATGCTGCGCCCTCATAGCCTCTCGCCATGAACGTTGACAGCCTTGCCGGATTGGCGTTCCAGGGGCGCCCCATGGGCGACGGCGATACGGCTCCGGCGATCGACGAGGGCGGCGGGGTGATCTCCTTCGCCGACGCGCCCCTGCGCCTGGACAGCGGCGCGAGGATCGAGGGCCTGGAGGTCGCCTACAAGACCTACGGCCGGCTGAACGCCGACCGCTCCAACGCCGTGCTGATCTGCCACGCCCTGACGCTCGATCAGTACGCCGCCTCGCGCCACCCGGTGACCGGCAAGCCCGGCTGGTGGGACCGCGTCGTCGGTCCCGGGCGCGCGATCGACCCGGCCAGGTTCTTCATCGTCTGCGCCAATGTGGTCGGCGGCTGCATGGGCACCACCGGGCCGCAGTCGATCAACCCGGCCACCGGCCAGTCCTATGGCCTGGCTTTTCCGGTCATCACCATCGGCGACATGGTGCGCGCCCAGGCCATGCTGCTGGACCGGCTCGGGATCGAGCGTCTGTTCTCGGTGATCGGCGGCTCCATGGGCGGCATGCAGGTGCTGCAGTGGGCGGCGGACTATCCGGAGCGGCTGCATTCGGCCGTCTGCATCGCCGCGGCGCCGCGCCACTCGGCCCAGAACATCGCCTTTCACGAGGTCGGCCGCCAGGCGATCATGGCCGACCCCGACTGGCGCGGCGGCGACTACGCCAGCCACGGGGTGCGGCCGGAGAAGGGCCTGGCGGTGGCCCGCATGGCCGCGCACATCACCTACCTCTCGGAGGCCGCCCTGCAACGCAAGTTCGGGCGCGAGCTGCAGCGCGACGGCCTCTCCTGGGGCTTCGACGCCGACTTCCAGGTGGAGAGCTACCTGCGCCACCAGGGCAGCAGCTTCGTCGACCGGTTCGACGCCAACTCCTACCTCTTCATCACCCGGGCGATGGACTACTTCGACCTCGGCCTGCAGCACGGCGGGGTGCTGGCCGAGGCGTTCCGGCGCGCCCGCGACGTGCGCTTCTGCGTGTTCTCGTTCAGCTCCGACTGGCTCTACCCCACCCCCGAGAGCCGGGCGGTGGTCCAGGCCCTGAACGCCGCCGGCGCCCGGGTCAGCTTCGCCGAGATCCGCAGCGACAAGGGCCACGACGCCTTCCTGCTCGACGAGCCGGTGCTGCATGCCGCGCTGGCCGGCTTCTTCAACTCCGCGGCCCAGGCCAGGGGGCTCTGAGGGTGGCCATCCGCGAGGACTTCCGCGAGATCGCGCGGCTCGTGCGGCCCGGCTCGCGGGTGCTGGACGTGGGCTGCGGCGAAGGCGAGTTGCTCGAGCTGCTGGCGCAGGAGAAGCAGGTCGAGGGCCGCGGCCTGGAGATCAGCGCCGAGGGCGTCTCCGCCTGTCTTTCCCGTGGCCTGGCGGTGGTGCAGGGCGACGCCGACCAGGACCTGGACTACTTCCCCGCCGGCGCCTTCGACTATGCGGTGCTGTCCCAGACCCTGCCGCAGGTGCGCAACCCCCGCCACGTGCTGGCCGAGCTGCTGCGGATTTCCGAGCGCACCATCGTCTCGCTGCCGAACTTCGGCCACTGGCGGGTGCGGCTCGACCTCCTCACCCAGGGCCGCATGCCCCTGACCCGCTCCCTGCCCGAGCCCTGGTGGGCGACCGGCAACATCCACCTGTGCACCCTGCGCGACTTCACCGCTCTGTGCGACGACCTCGGCCTGCGCATCGAGGCCTGCGCCGCCCTGGTCGAGGGCAAGCCGGCCCGCCCGATCGACCCCAAGCACGGCCTGGAGAACTGGCGCGCCGAACTGGCGCTGTTCCTGCTGAGCCGCAACGGCGCCCCGCCGCACGCCGAACCGCGCAGGTCGGGCGAGCTGCTGTAGGTTGCCGGCGACAGCGCCGCGCGCCGCCGCTCACACCCCCCGCGTCCCCTTCCAGTCGGCCGCTGGCGTTACTTCCCGCTCGAACTTGAAGCTGACCCGCAGCTTGGTGCGGAATAGCTCGATCTGGCCCTCGGCGTTCAGCGTGATGTCCTGCTGCACCACCTCGGCCACCCGCAGATCACGGAGGTTGCCGGCGGCGGCCCACAGCGCCTCCTTGGCTGCCTCTTCCCAGCTGGTCTTGCTGGTGCCGATGATCTCGGTGACGCGATAGACGCTCATGGCGCATCTCCGTTGCAGCGCGGGGTGCGACAGCGGGCGTCCGAAGGCGCCGCAAGTCAAGCCTTGGCTGTACGGGGCCCGGCCCCGCGCCCGCGTCGGCTCACGCGGCGGGCGGCTGGCGGTCGGCGTCCGCGCTGGTGAGCGGCACGTCCAGCCGCTCGGCCATCAGCATGGTGAGCAGGCCCGATATCAGCGACCCGCCGCCCAGGCCCTCGCCGCCGCCGGCGATCTGCACCTTGGGCACCACGTCGACGCCGGACTTCTCCAGCGCCTCGGCGATCCGCTCGGCGACCTGGCGGGCCAGCTGGAAGCGCGGGCCGCCCGAGGCGGCGACCTGGCTCTCGATCGCCTGCGCCTGGGCCAGGCCCACCTTGGTGACCCGCTCGGCGTCGGCCGCCGCCAGGGCGACGATCTTGCCGGCCTCGCCTTCGCCCAGGAACTTCAGCCGGTCGGCCTCGGCGCGCGCCAGGGTGCGGGTCTGCTCGGCGTCCTGCTCGGACCGGGCCAGCGCCGCCTTGCCCTCGTTCTGGCGCACCGTGATCGAGAGCTCGGACTCGGTGATGGCCGGCTGCTGCTTGGCCCGCGATTCCGCCTCCCGCAGCTCGCGCTCCTTCTGCGCCGCCAGCCGCTGCCGCTCGTAGGTGCCCACCTGCTCGTCGGCGAGCTGGCGCTGGCGCAGCTGGTTCAGGATCTTCTCGATCTGGTCGTCGCCGCCGGGCTGCGGGCGGGGGGTGCCGATCAGCACCTCCTGGAGTTCCAGGCTGTAGACCGCGAACTTGGCCTTCATGTCCAGCGACGAGGTGTTCTGGATCTCGCTGCGGTCCTGCAGCAGTTCGATCAGGGTGCGGGTCTGGGCGATGTTCTTGAAATAGGCCGAGACCATTGGGTCCAGCGTCTGCTCGACCAGCTTCTTCACGTCGCCGAACCGCTGCACCACCAGCGGCGCCTTGCGGTAGTCGATGTGCACCACCACCGACAGCGGCAGCACCGGCTCGAAGGCGTCGCGGGTGATCAGCGACACCTCCTTCAGGTTCTCGTCGAGCTTGTGGGCGCCGGTCGCCGACGACTCCCACTTCAGGATGAAGTTGGTGGTCGGCACCATCAGCACGTTGCCTGCGTAGGTGTTGAACGCATACTTGCCGGGCAGCAGCGGGTCGTTCCACACCCCGCGCCGCCCGTTCTCCACCAGCTCGCCGTGCCGATAGTCCTCGCCCGAGGTGTCGATCCCGCGCTCGCCGGTGTAGGAGACCACGACCCCCACGTGCCCGACCTCGACGATGGTCTTGGGGATCAGCTCCACGGTCGCGAACAGGCGGTTGATGTAATAGGTGCCCTCGACCAGCACCTGCAGCTGCCGGCCCTTGCGCCCGCCGGCGGCGTGGAACTTGTCCGGATCCTGAAAGCTGTTGTGGAAGGTGGGGGCGTCGTCGGCGTCCTGGCCCACGGTGGGCGCGATGATCTCGCCGGCCGGCAGCCCGTGTCCGTCGTGGACGGTCACCACCCCGATCTGGTCGTCGGCGTCCTTGATCACCACCGGCTCGAAGCCGCCCCGCGCCTCGATGATCTCGGCCATCTGGCTGAGCAGGGCGTTGTCGGAGTTGTCGAGCCGCAACGCGAAGATCTGGTCGCGGGTCACCACGACGAACTGGGTCAGGTTGAGTGCATAGGACCCTTCGCGAAGGATCTTGCGCTGCGGCCCCTTCTGCCCGCCGGCGTGCAGGAAGGCGGCGACGTCCTGGAAATCCGCGCCCGGCGGATTGGCGGCCAGGGTCTGGTCGGCCGCCAGGGGCTCGCCGCCACGGGCGAACACGTAGCCGATCCGGCCCTGGGGAATGGTCACCAGCGGCTGGATGTGCAGCCGGTACTGGTAGGGGAAGAAGAAGTGGATGCCGCCGCGGAGCACGTTCGCCTGGAAGCCGGCCTCGCCGTTCAGGGCGATGAACCCGGAGCGGATCGAGCCCTTGCCGCTCCACAGCTTCTCGACCACCGCGGTGCGGTTGTTGGCGATGTAGCGGACCACGCCGGAGGTGAGGAAGAACACCAGCAGGACGAGGATCGGCACGCCGATCCAGAGGCCCCAAACGAGTTCCGCCGGCATCGCTGCCTCCCAGTGGCGCACACCCGTCAGGGTGGCGGCGGACGCAACATATGGTCAAGGTTGCTGGACGCAAGCGCCAGGCGCTGGGATCGCGGCCCGCTCAAGGTCTCAAATTCACGTGTCATCCCGGAAAGCCGCGGCAGCGGCTTGTCCGGGATCTCAGCGCGAGCGGCGAGCAGGAGATCCCGGACAGCGGCTTCGCCGCTTCCGGGATGACAAATTCTTTAAGAGCATCAAGGGGCTACCCCCACAACCGCTCCGAGGCGATCCGCGCGCCTTCCACCAGCGACTCCAGCTTCTTCCAGGCGATCGTCGGCCAGACGTTCGGGTAGCCGCGGAACGTGGAGAAGCCGCAGTCGGCGCCCGCCATCACCCGCTCCTTGCCGACCACGCCGGCGTAGCGCTCGATCCGTTGGGCCACCAGCTCGGGGTGCTCGATGTAGTTCGAGGTGGAATCGATCACGCCCGGGACCAGGATCAGGTCGTCGGGCAGCTTGTGGTCCTTGAACACCGCCCACTCGTGCTCGTGGCGCGGATTGGCGCCTTCGAGCAGCAGCCAGCGGCACTTCAGCTTCAGGATCCGGTCGACAATCTTCGCCAGCGGGATGTCGTGGTGGTGCGGCCCCTCGTAGTTGCCCCAGCACAGGTGCACCCGCAGCTTCTCGGGGGCGATGTTGCGGGTGGCGCTGTTGATCGCCGCCACGTTCATGTCGATCACGTCCAGGAATTCGTCGTCGCTGATCCGCGAGAACGACATATGCCGCCCCATGGCGAGGTCGGGCGCATCGATCTGCAGCAGGAAGCCGGCGTTCACGATCGCCTCGTACTCCGGCCGCATCGCCTCGGAGACCGCCTCCACATAGGCATCCTCGCTCGGGTAGTACTCGTTGCGCTGGAATACCGAGATCACCCCCGGGGAGGCCGCGTTCATGAACGCCGCATGTGGCCGGGCGGCGGCGACCGCGGCGGTGAAGTTGCGCAGGTCCTCCTCCAGGTCGGTGGTGCTCACGGGCGCCACGGGACCGATGCAGCAGACGCTGCCGGCCTTGGGCAGGGTGCCGCCGATCTCGATCAGCTTCTGGGTGTAGTCGGGGTAGTCGCGCAGGTCCCAGGCCGCCCGACCGCGTGACTCGCCGCCGAAGCCGCTCAGGCGCTCGGTCACGTAGCTGGAGTACGACACCTTGCCGAGCTCGCCGTCGCTGACCGCGTCCAGGCCGATCTCCACCTGCCTGCGCACGATGTCGGCGACGTCGGCGGCGAGCCGCGTCGCCACCGCCTCGGCGTTGACCGTGCGGTCCTTGGCGCGCTGTTCCAGCAGCTCGATCAACGGCTCGGGCCGCGGCAGGCTGCCTACGTGGGTGGTTTCGATCCGGTCGGCCATGGTCGCATCTCCGTCAGTTCCGGCTCTCTCTCCGATCGCGGGGAGCAGGTCTCATGCGAATCCGGTCGATGCGGCCTGCAGAATGCGCCCTAGCTGCGCCCGACGCTGACGTAGGTGAAGCCGCGCGGCCGAAGCTCTTCGGGTTTGTACACGTTGCGCAGGTCGACCACGAGCGGCTGGCGCATCAGCAGCTTCACCCGGTCGAGGTCGAGGGCGCGGAACTCGTCCCACTCGGTGATGATCACCATGCAATCGGCCCCCGCGACGGCGTCATAGGGGCCGGACTTGAAGTCTACCCCGGTGAGCATCTGCCGCGCCTCGTGCCCTTCGGGATCGTAAGCCTGCACCTTGGCGCCCTTGGCGAGCAGCGCCGGCACGATCTCCAGCGAGGGGGCGTCACGCATGTCGTCGGTGTTCGGCTTGAAGGTCAGGCCCAGCACCCCGATGGTCTTGCCGGCCACGTCCCCGCCCAGGGCCTTGACCACCTTGTCGGCCATCGCCCGCTTGCGCTTCTCGTTGACGTCGGCCGCGGTTTCCACCAGCCGCACCGGCGCGCCGGCGTCCTGAGCGGTGCGGACCAGGGCCAGGGTGTCCTTGGGAAAGCAGGAGCCGCCATAGCCCGGCCCGGCGTGCAGGAACTTCGACCCGATCCGCTTGTCGAGGCCGATGCCGCGCGCCACCGACTGGACGTCGGCGCCGACGTTCTCGCAGAGGTCGGCCATCTCGTTGATGAAGGTGATCTTCAGCGCCAGGAAGGCGTTGGCCGCATACTTGATCAGCTCGGACGTGCGCCGGTCGGTGTAGAGCACCGGTGTCTCGTTGAGGTTCAGCGGGCGGTAGAGCTCGGCCATCACCGGCCGCGCCCGCTCGTCGTTCAGGCCCACCACCACCCGGTCGGGCCGCTTGAAGTCCTCGATCGCCGCGCCCTCGCGCAGGAACTCCGGATTGGACACCACCGCGAACTGGGCGTCGGGCCGCAGGCGCCGCAGGATCGTCTCGATCTCGTCGCCGGTTCCCACCGGCACCGTCGACTTGGTCACCACCACCGTGAAGCCGTCCATCAGCGGCGCGATCTCCTCGGCCGCCGCGTGCACGTAGGAAAGGTCGGCGTAGCCGTCGCCGCGCCGGGACGGCGTGCCCACCGCAATGAACACCGCGTCGGCGCTGGCCACCGCGTCGGCGTACTCGGTGGCGAAGGTCAGCCGCCCCGCCTCGACGTTGCGCGCCACCAGCGCCTCCAGGCCCGGCTCGTAGATCGGGATCACCCCTTCCTTCAGCCGGCGGATCTTGTCGGCGTCCTTGTCGACGCAGCAGACGTCATGACCGAAGTCGGCGAAGCAGGCCCCGCTCACCAGCCCGACATATCCGGTCCCGATCATCGCCACGCGCATGGCTGGGCTCCTCTAGAAACACTCCGCACAGCCACGCTTTTGCCTGCCGCGCAAGTTGACACCCGAAATCCCCGCGCATCGCGGTGAGGTCGCGGTCCAGGTTTATGTCCACGGACCACACGGACCACGCCGACCTGAGGTCCGTGTCGTCGGCGTGGTTCGTGGACCATATTGCTTCGCCCGACCGGGTCCCGTCTTCGCCGGGATGAGCGGGCTGGAAGGAGTCAGATTTCCTGGTTGTAAGCCCCGACCTCCGGCTGCCTTGCCAGCCGCGGCTTCACCTCTTCGCGGAACAGGGCGCGCATGTCGTCCTCGGAGCGCACGCTCTCCACCACGACCACCAGTTCGGGCTTGTTGGACGAGGCGCGGACCAGCACCCAGGAGCCGTCGTCCAGGCCCACCCGCGCGCCGTTGACCGTGTTCACGCTGACGATCTTGCGGCCCAGGATCTCGGCCCCCTGGGCCCCCAGGGCCTCGTATTCGGCGACCACGCGTCCGATCACCTCGTATTTCACCTCGTCGGCGCAGTGGGGCGACATGGTCAGCGAGGTGTAGGCCGGCGGCAACGCCTGCCGCAGGTCGCTGAGCTTCCGGCCGGGATTGCGGTCGAGCATGCTCAGGATCGCGGCGGCCGCCACCAGGGCGTCGTCATAGCCA
>Ga0207695_10004492_pt1 | contig 18990 bp, 20 predicted proteins | sample KBSC54metaG_FD_184354 | JGI IMG/M metagenome (GOLD analysis project Ga0207695, IMG submission 184354) | Corn rhizosphere microbial communities from Kellogg Biological Station, Michigan, USA - KBS C5-4 metaG (SPAdes) (version 2) | ecosystem: Host-associated > Plants > Roots > Rhizosphere > Soil... | reverse complement strand
CGCTCAGCGCCATCGACATCGAGGCGCGACAATGGCTTGTCGGGCGGATGCGGGAGGCGGGTCTGGAAGCGTCGATCGACGGCATCGGCAACGTGGTGGGCCGGACGCCCCACGCCCGCCGCATCGTCATCGGATCGCACACCGATACGGTGCCCAATGGCGGCTGGCTCGATGGCGCGATGGGCGTCATCTATGCCCTGGAGATCGCCCGCGCCTTCATGGCCGCGGGTGGCGAAGGCGAGATCGGCCTGGAGATCGTCTCCTTCTGCGACGAGGAAGGCAGTTTCACCGCCTTGCTGGGCAGCCAGGCCTATGTCGGCGAGCTCGACGTCGCTTCCGCCCGAACGCTTGCCAACGAGCATGGCGAAACGCTCGATCGGGCGGTGACGGCCGCGGGCCTTGCGGATACGCCCCTCGCCCGCTTCGATCCTGCCGTGCACGCCGCCTTCCTGGAAGCCCATATCGAGCAGGGTCCGGTGCTGGAAGCGAAGGGGCTGCGGATCGGGGTGGTCTCGGCGATCGTCGGCGTGCGGGGCTGGAAGATCCGTTTCGAGGGTCGGGCCGATCACGCCGGCACGACACCCATGGCGATGCGCGCCGATGCCGGCGCGGCGCTCTGCGATTTCGCGGTTCGCTTCGCGGCCTTCTGCAAGGCCAACGGATCGGCCAATACCGTCTGGAACGGCGGCGCGATCACGCTGACACCGGGTGCCCACAATGTCGTGCCGGCGCTCGCGGAATATATCCTCTCGTTCCGCGATCCATCCGTCTGCCTGCTCGACACGCTGGCCGGCGCGGTGGAGCGCCTCTCCGCGGAGGTCGCGGCCGAGCATGGCGTCATCGCCCATGCGGACCCGATCTTCGCGCTCGCGCCGGCGGGCATGGATGGGGATCTGGTCGATATCCTGGACGAGGCAGCGCGGGGTCGTGGCGTCGAACCGCTGGCCATGCCGAGCGGCGCGGGGCACGACGCAATGGTCATGGCACGCCACGTGCCGACCGGCATGCTCTTCGTGCCCAGCATCAACGGCCGCAGCCACGATATCAGCGAAGATACGGATGACGACGATATCGTTCTCGGCGCGCGCGTGCTGGCCGACGCCGTGACGGCGCCAGCGACTCTGACCGGACACGACGCCCAGAGCAGGCCGGCAACGCCGGCGACCGGACGGAGGAGAGGCTGGGCAGGCAGCGCGGTGGGCCCGGCGTATCTTGGGGGATCGAGGAATGGCGATGCAGCTTGGCGAGATGGTGGACGCCGGCCAGATACCCGACCCCCTCACCCAGCATCCCCCTGCCATTTCCTTTTCCCGAGGTCGATCAATCGCGGCGGTGACGATCTGCGCGCTCGCCATGTTCCTCAACAACGGCTTCATGTTCATCGGTGTATCGGCATTCGATCCGATCATGATCCAGCGGCTCGGTGTGACCGTAGGGACGCTCAAGATCGGCGACACCATCACCATGGCGACGATCGCATCCAGCGCGGCCGTGGCCGGTTACCTGATCGATCGCTTCGGACCGCGTCTGCTGTTCGCGATGGGCATGGCGCTGATGTCGATCGGCATGGCGCTCTATTCGTGTGCCACCACGATCGTGCAGGTCTGGCTGATCCATATCCTGTTCGGGCAGTGCATCGTCTTTTCGGGCGCGTTCATCTGCCTCGTCGTCGTGTCCGCCGTCACCGATCTACATCGCGGGCTCGCCATCGGCTGCCTGCTGGCCTCGGCCAGCCTGGGTATGGGCGTCGCGCCGGCGACCATGTCCCTGCTCGCGGCGGCGATCGGCTGGCAAGCAAGCCTGCGCGGGATTGCGCTGGTAACGCTGCTCATGCTCCCGGCGATCCTCATCCTCATTCCACGCAGCACGGGGCAGCGCTCCGGCGGTTCCAGGCAGGGGTCCTTGCGGGAAGCGACGCGGGACCGAAATTTCTGGCTGCTGTCGATCGTCGCGGCGCTGGGATACCTCGCCGCGATCGGCACGATGAGCAACATGGTGCTCTATCTCACCCGCGAGCTCCACTTCGTCTCATCGGCGGCGGACATGATGAGCTTCGTGCTGTTCGCCACCGTGCTGGTCACGCAATTGGCGACGGGAATATTGGTCGACCGGCTCGAATCCCGCATCGTGCACGTCATCTGCATCCTGCTGATGGCGGCCGGATGCCTGCTCCTGGGCCTGCGGCCGGCGGGCATGACCTGGGTTGCCCTGATCCTCTTCGGAGTCGGATGGGGCGGCAATTACACGCTGCTGCAATATCTCGCGACCCATCTCTTCTCGGGGCCCGCAATCGGTCGGATCGTCGGCGCGATCGGCACCGTCGAGGCCGTCGGCGGCGCACTCGGACCGGTTGCGATTGGCGCGTCATACGACTTGGCTGGGAGCTACGGCCCCATCTTCATAACCCTGTCTGTCGGGCTGCTCGGAATGGCCCTGGTTGCCACATGCATCAGGAAAGGCGACGCCGCTTTTTAATCGTCCCTGACGACATCGCAGCAAAGATCGTCAAATGATGGCACGTCTTGTCCACACGGTAGCACATTGAGTTGACCGGCAGATTTCGGAAAATCCCATCGAGCAACAGGACGACTGCAGTTGGGCGCGTAGTTGCGAGGCGTCTAACATTCGGCGAAGATATCCCAGCAAGAGGCTTTGCCGCACAGACTTGCGCTTTATTTTGCGGCTGCGGTGTTCGCGAATGCCGCTTTGAGCGAGCTGAGTTCCTGCTCTAGCCGCTCTTATTCGTCGAGGTGAGCTTCGCGGCGCCGGGCTGCTGCGTTGAGTTTGAGCGATCGGGTTCAGACACGGGATCTCACTGCGCCTGTTTCATCGCGGATCTTTGAGGCTTGCGGGGTTGAAGGGTACAGGCGGAGCGGCACGGCCGCGTTGATCAGGGACCTGCCGCGCGCAGCGTGAGCGAGATGCTGCGGAAGAGAAAGGCATCGGGACATGCGCTGGCGAAGGCGATGCGGATCCGGCTGGCGGTTTCGATGACCCTTGCTGCGACCTTGAGCAGGCGCAGACGGATGGTGGCGAATTCGGCGGTGCGCAGGGGATTCTTGGTCGGCATGGCTTCGCGAACGGCCCACATTAGCCAGTAGGCTGCGGTGTGCAGGATCAGCCGCACCTGGTTGGCGTTGGCCGCGCGGCAGGAGGTGCGGTCACTCTTGAGCTGGGATTTGTGAAGCTTGATCAGGTTCTCGGCCTGGCCCCGCGCGCAGTACAGCGTATCATAGACATATTTAGCGCTGCCGTTGCTCAGCGAGGTGACGACAAAGCGAATATCGAGACCGAGAGCGCTTGCCTCGATGCGAGCGGCGACGCGGCGCTTGTCCTTTCCCCAGCTTTTTGCCGCATATTTGGTCTCCGCATATCGACGCAGCTGGCTGCTGCCACGGACCGCGCGATCGGTGGCGCAACTGTCGGCTTCCGTCACGATGATGGGATCCGCATGAAGCGCGGCATTGCCCGGGAGCCCGAAGACATAGTCGACGCCATTCTTTTCGCACCACTCCATCGGCTCGGGGCGGCCATAGTGGCCGTCGCCCCGCAGAGTGATGTGGGTCTCGGGCCAATGGCGCCGGATGCGCCGGACGAGCCGCCGGATATGGCCGGCGACTTCGGTGCCAGAAGGCGTCTTGCCGGTGCGCAACAGCATCGCAACCGGCCGGCCAGTTTCGGTGTCGTAGACGTGGATCGGCAGAAAGCATCGCTCGCCATGGTGGCCGTTCCAAAAGGAAAGCTGCTGCATACCGTGAACGACGTCGACCGTGTCGTCGATGTCGAGTGTGACGGCGGCCGGCGGTGTGGGATAGCTCGCACAGTAGATATCGACCAACGTGCCTGTCAGGCGGAAGATCTCGCGCGTGGTCGGCGCATTCTCCCAGCGCGACATTGTCGGCTGGCTGGCGAGACCGACCGGCCCATCCGGAAGCTTGCCGAGAGCGAGCCCTTCGACAAGCTTAGGAGAGCCTTGAAACCCGGGTCGTGGCGCAGCGTATCGAGGTCATCGGCATCCTCATAGCCGCAGGCGATCGCCAGGATCCGGGCGCGCAATATCCCGTCCAGGCTATGGGTGATGCGGCCCTGATCACGCGGATCAGCGATGCAGCGGGCAAGCTGTGCGGCGATACCCAGCTGGCGCTCTGCCTGGGCGAGCAGAAGCACGCCGCCGTCCGAAGTCAGCCTCCCGCCATCGAAGGCCGCCGTGATTTTCCGGCGATGAACGGCTGGAAACGAGAATGGGAGAAGGCTATCGTCTGCCATGGCGATCGTGGCTCTATCTGTCCGGCCCAGAGGATTGGTGTAAGCAACCCTTCTCTAAGCTAAATCAGATACTTACGCTACGGTCGCCAACCCAAGCTCACCATCTCGGCGAATAAGAACGGCTAGCCTGCTGGAGTAAGACATGGGAAAAGTCGACGCAGGATCAAGACAGATCCGGTAAATCTCTCCGACGCCGATCTGCGAATGCCAAGTCCCCTGGCGTTCCATTGCCTGCACGGCCGATCAATGTCATGATACGTCAACATATAGGGGAGTAGCGTCGTGTCCGATCAATCAATCTCGAGCCTTGTGCAGCTCACTGCCTCGATCACCGAGAGCTACGTCGGGAACAACACTGTCGACACCGCGACAGTCGGCAACTTAATCGCCGCGATCTACCAGGCTTTGGAAAGCGCGGGTCAGCCGGCCCCCGCGGTCGAGGCATCCCCGGTTCCCGCCGTCAGCGCAAGGGCGTCGGTCAAGCCCGACTACCTGGTGTGCATGGAGTGCGGCGCGAAGCAGAAGATGCTGAAGAGGCATTTGATGAACGCGCATGGCCTCTCGCCAACGGAATATAGAGACAAGTGGAAGCTCGGCCGCACCTACCCGATGGTCGCTGCTGACTATGCGGAGCAGCGCCGCGGCCTCGCAGTCTCGATCGGGCTAGGCAAGGGCAACCGGAAGACAACGGCAAAGGCGATCACGAAGCCAGCTCGCAAGGCCGCTAAGTCGGTCAGCGCCGGTTTAGCGGCTGCGCGCGAACACCTTGGCGGGGACGCTTAAAAGCCTGCTGCCAAGCGCGGAAGGCCAGCGAAAGCCAGCAACGCGGCTTGATCCTTTGGGGGCGTGCTCCGGCGCGCCCCAACCACACCATGCCTGGAGCATGGCTTCGCTCTCAGCGCGCTCGATCTGCATCCACACGTTGTGTCCGACCGCTTGATCCTCAAACATATTCCGCCCCGTCCTGATATGTCGGTCATCGCACAGACGGATTAAATCGCTGTGGCGGCTCCGGTTCCTACCCGTCGCCGGATAGCCATTTTTCGGCGAAGCTCGCCTCGTGATGATGCGTTCGATGCTCCCGCGCGAACGCCTCTGCGTCATCTTCAAGCTCAAACAGGGCTATAGTGCGGTATTCGGTCTGCCAAACCCCGCCCGTCGTCCACCCGCGCGAGATGGAGATCTTGATAAGGGCGCTGCCCTTGATGCTGTCCGACAGCCGCTGAAACGCATCGCTTTCGCGCTCAACCTCGACCGCGGGGTGGTGCCCATCAGAGTAATAGACCTGGTGCAGCGTCTTCTGCAGCGTCACAGCAAACCCGTAAGTGATGACCGCCGGAGCCGCGAACAGGCGATCTTCAAGGACATATCTCGAGTCTCGCTCTCGGTGCGCCTCCGCGATCAACCCGATATGAAGCGGATAATCCCGCATGCACAAACCCTTGGCAGCCTTGTCCCACGCGGCAAAATGCTCCGATGGCGGGTTGGGTCCGCTGCAGTCGCTTACTGGATCGGGCGGGGCCGCCGTCGGGCCTTGCAATGGCTTGTGCTATCGGCGTCAATACCTCGAACGCCGAAGCGGAATCTGCCGGTTGGCTATCGACCATTTTTCGCCATTCAGAGCTGATTTAGCTCCTCCCGAAAGCGGCCGTATTCGCGTTGCATTCGCTGCAGCCTGCGATAGGCTCTGCCCGGGTCTTGGTCCACGCGATGGATGATGGAGCAACGCGCCGTGATGACGAAGACCTATTTATTGATTTCGCTCGCAGTCTCGCAACTCGTGGGAACGTCGCTGTTGGCGGCACAGCCGCTAATTGAAGAGTGTCATGGCACGGAAACCGTGAAGATGGGAAGTGACGAACCGCGCACCATTCCCTATTTCCTCACTTTCAAGGCTGACCTGGCGACAAACACCTATTGTTACGGATCGTGCAGTAAGCAGCAGACCTACCCGATTTTCGACCCCAAATCATCTCCGATGAAGCTATCCGACACGGCGAAAGGCGGCCAAGAGCGGCATCTGTATTTCGATCGCGTCACTGGCAGGCTTACGGATGATCAGGTTCTCAACGCGGGGCTCGGTAATGTAACCCGCAGGGCTACCGCGATCTGCAAGCCATCAAAGCTTTAATCGCAATAGGTAGCTTCCTTTGCTCGTGGGTCGGAAGCTACCTATCTCCAAGCCACTAATTTTTGCCATTTGGTCGATCGTTTGCGGTCGATCAAGGCGGTCATTTTTCGTTTTTTGAGGCGGAGGAGTTGCCCGCTCATTGTAGGCCGATCTTAAAATAGATGCGATAAACCCGGAATGAGGATCAGGCTAGATTGCGACGTATCGTCATTCAGTCTGCCGTTGGTAAACTATAGGATCCTTCCTGTCGTAGATCTCGATTGTCTGGGTAATTTTTCTGGCCGTTGGATTGAAGAATTTCTAAATCAAAGCTCGCTGCCCCGGGACCGCAGCTCATCCGAACAGCAAACAGATCACTCCGGCTAGCTTGGGCTAAAATCGTGGGCGCGCCGATCTGCTCGATTTTATCTTCGTGGCGTGCCGACAGGATCGTTTTTCCGTTGCTACCCCGAGAGACGTCAAGGGCATAGGAATGCCCACTCGCACATTTACCGGAATAAGATTGGTTGGCAGTTACCGGTGGCCGTCCGTCGTCGATAATGACTAAGTCTTTCTGCGCCAGACCGGCGCTCGAGACGGTTGTGGCGGCGAGAAACGCGAAAGCGACTTTGTTCATACCCGTGACTCCGAGTCCTTGGAGGTCACTCCCGCCTTGTTGGTAGCACGAGCGACAACACCCGGCCACGGCCTTCTAGCGCCAGATGTGGAGGCGTCGCGGCAAGCATCTAATAGCAGCCGGACGGTTCATGCAGCGTCGAATGACAAAAGCTGTCTGGCAAGAAACCACCATCCCATGCCGATCGCGGAGGCAAGACTGCACGCGCCGGCAATGAATAGCTGCCGGTCGGCAATTGGGATCCCGGCTCAGGCGTCGGAACGGCGATAAGTGGTCGCCTGCTGACGGACATGACCGAGAATGACTGAAAGCCCGTGGGACCGCTGCCCGCAGGAGGAAGCAGCGATCGTCGCTGGTTGGTAGTCGCTGATCGGCCGCGCATCTTCCAACGCATGCGAATTAGCCGATCCTGGGCGGATCTCGCCGACTTATTCTGTATCCTGCCACCTGCGCAGTTCGGTCTGATCATGATAAGGCATACGATCGGGCGTGGTGATGAACTCCATCGTCGTGCCCCACGGCATCCGGCAGTAGCAGACCATGTTTCCTGGGCCCTTCTCTGTTGCGTAGGGGATTGCGCGGGGGACCGTCAGCGGGGTTCCACCGGCTCTCTTGAAGCGCTCGACCGAGGCATCGATGTCGTCGGTATAGAGTGCGAAATGCGTGATGCCGAAATCGCTTGCTCGGATCGGCTGGGCCTGTTCGGGGCCATGCATTTCGAACAGTTCGATGTCCGGCCCCGTCCCGATTTTCACCATTGCCTGGGCACGAACGACCGTTCCCAGGAAGGCGCCGACGGCACGCTCGAACTCCGGACCCTGACGTGGCGGATCTTGCGGCCCGAACGACTGGTAGATCACCTGTCCGCCGAACGCGGCGACAAGGAACGATTTCGCGGCCTCGATATCCGGCACCGTGATGCCGATGTGATTGACGCCGCGGATTTCGGGTGCGGTCATAAGATTCCTCCTTTAGCCGGTGATGCTGTGGAAGGCCGTTGGCGTCGATCGCCAGGAGCCACGTCTGCTCTGGCCTGCTTCACGGCAGGCCCGGACGATCAGTTGGCCGTGAGGAAGCTGATCAGGCCTGCGGCCACCTCGTCCGGTCGTTCGTCCGCGACATAGTGGCTGCACCGCTCGATCGCGCCGCCGGTCACGTTGCGGGCGAATTCCGAGAGCATCGGGACCATCCGTGCGCCGAAGCGCTGGTCCCCTCCAAGACCGAGAACCGGAATCTCGAGAGGCCGCTTCTTGTATTCGAGCGCTGCGGCATGGTCGGCGGCCAGCTTGCGATACCATTCCATCCCGCCGCGCGTCCGCCCCGGAAGCGCCATGGCCTTCGCGTAGATCTCGATAACGGCGGGATCGAAGGTGCTATGATCATAGAACCGCTCGGCCATGAACGTCGAGATATAGTCGTATTCGCGCCCGTGGATCAGACGTTCGGGCAGGTCTCGGTTGGCATGGAAGCTGAAGTGCCAGAGGCTGGCGATCGCCGACTCCCACTCGCTCCAGCCGGGCAGCGGGACGTCGAGGACGGCGAGATGCGTGACGGCCTCCCTGTAGATCGCGGCCTGGGGCAGAGCGACCATCCCGCCGATGTCGTGCCCGCACACCGCGTAGTGATCGTGCCCGAGGCCGATCATGACCTCGTGCGCGTCGCGCGCCATCGTCGCCTTGTCGTAGCCGCCCTGCGGACAGTCCGAGAAGCCCGCTCCGCGCAGATCGATGGCGACGATGCTGAAGCGTTCGGCGAGCAGCGGCATCACCTTATGCCATTCCCACCATGTCTCCGGCCAGCCGTGCAGAAGCAGGACGGGCGGGCCTGAGCCTCCGGTGACGGCGTTGATCTTGATGCCGTTCGCCGGCACCAGCTGCTGGGTGAATCCCTCCAATGCTGGGATCATGATCGCACTCCGATCAGAGGCTGAGGTTGTAAGGCGGGGCCGGAGCGACCCTGACGCCGCTCGAAGGCGCTGACGCTCGACGCTCCGCCAGGCGTCGATGTCTCCATGAAACGCCGCCAGCTCACGCTCAGCGATCCGTGCGCGCCGGGCCCCGATCGAAAATCGGTCGTCTTGGCGTAGCGGGTGGTCGCGACAGACCGATCGCCGAAACATGCCGCAGCAAGCGCGGGCTTGGTCCTCATTGCTGGATTTCCGAACTGCTACCGGACGGCACCGAGCTCCGGTCTCCACGAACCGCGATTTCGGCCATGATCGACCAGTCCTTCTCCCCGAGACCCTCCGCGACGGCCTGGCCGAGCCGCTCGCGGACAGTCTCCAGCATCGGCAGCGAGCGCCCCATGTCGTTGCAGGCCTCGGTCGCGAGTCGCATGTCCTTGAGCGCCAGCCTGGCCTTGAAGCCGGGCTCGAAGGATCGTTCGGTGATCTGCGCGCTGTAGCTCTCATAGGCGCGACCGGAGAACAGCGTCCCCAGGATGAGTTCGAAAAAGTCGGCACGGTCGATGCCGACGCCCTCGGTGAGCATGACAGCCTCAGCCATCGCCTCGATCGCCATTGCGATCATCATGTTGCAGGCGAGCTTCGCGGTGTTCGCCCGCGCGGGATCCTCTCCGAGCCTCCAGACCTTCCTGCTCAGCGGGGCGAGGATCGGCTCGATTGCGGCAACCGCGCCAGCCTTGCCGGCGGCCAGTATGTTCAACTGCCCACTCGCGGCGACGTTCGGACGGCCGAGCACCGGCGCGGACACGTACCCGACGCCCGCTGCTTCGTGCAGCGTCGCGAGTTCCCGCGCGAAGGCGACGGAGATCGTCGAGGTGACGACATGCGTAAGTCCGCGGCGTGCGCCGGCCAAGAGCCCACCATCGAGGATTACTTCCCGGATGGCAGGGTCGTCCGAGAGCATCGTGAAGACCGCATCGGCTTGGAAGCCCTCCGCGGCGCTCTCAAGCAGGGTCACGCCAGGAACTGTTTCGGGGTCCAGCTGGCTGCGGTTCCAGGCGCGGACATCATGTCCGGCCTTGACCAGGTTCACGGCCATGCCCGTCCCCATGTTTCCAAGACCGATGAAGCCGATCTGCATGATGTTATCTCCTGTCATTCTGCTTGCAGTTGGGGAAAAAGGGCGGGGCAGCCCGTCTCGTGCGAGGGAGGCCAGGAAGCGCCCTACCGCCGTGTGAGGGACATGAGGGGAAGAAGTCGCTCAGAGCGGTTTCACTACGCTGCGCGCCGGATTGATGTCCGTGACGATCTCGACGTCCGCCATGATCCTGGCTGTCTCGGGCGACGCGAGAGCCGCCTCCAGAGCGGCCTCGTCGCGGAAGTTGACGACCCCCACGGCAAGGAGGCCGGCGCCATCGTCTTGGGGCAAGAAGCCGGCCGCGCTGATGAGCCCGTATGGTCCCCAGCACTCGCGCACCAGCGGGAAATGAACGTTGATCCAATGACCGCGGTCGAAGCGCGTCGCATCGCCACCTGCGTAGGTCACCAGCATCGTGATCATCGTCGAACTCCTCAAGCGCGAGCGTCGACGCGCAATCTAGGTATTTAGATTTGTTCAAGAACTGACGGTAATGTATTATCGACGTTCATTTCTGTGGGGGCTGCGATGGATTGGAGCGACGTCAGGATCTTCCTCGCAATAGCGCGTGCCGGCACCCTGGGAGGCGCCGCGCGTACCCTGCAGATCAGCCATCCGACAGTCGGCCGTCGTCTACGCGCCTTAGAGGAGGCGATCGGCCACACCCTTTTCCAGCGCACCGCGGACGGCCTTGTCCTGACCGAGGAGGGGAATGGCATCGTCTCTCTGGCTGAGCAGATGGAAGAAGGGGCTCTGGCCATGGAGCGACGCTTGGCCGGACGGGAGCAGAATCTGAGCGGTAGCCTGCGCATCTCGTCGGCCGACTGGTTCGGGGCCTATGTCCTGCCTCCGATCATCGCCGAATATTCGAAGGCCTATCCGAACGTGGACGTCGAGGTGCTGACCGGGACCCGCCTCTTCAACCTCGCGCAGCGCGAGGCCGACGTCGCGTTCCGCATCGTGCCGTTCGACACAGCCGATCTCGTCCAGCGAAAACTGTTTCGGCTCGAATACGGCGTCTACATCGCTGAGCGGGCGCCCGAGCCCAGGTTCGGGGACGGCACCGGCTTCCGCCTGATCACGCATGACACATCCACCGGGCACTTCCCCGACATCGCATGGCTGATAGACAGCTTCCCGAACGCCAAGCCGGTCTTGCGGTCCAATAACCGCAACGTCCAGGGCCGCATGTGCAGGCAGGGCGTCGGGATCGCGGTTCTTCCTCAGGTGGTGGGCAGCCAGATCCCGGGGATACGCAGACTGTCGCCGCCGTCGAAGCCGCCGTCGCGCGACATCTGGATGGGCTATCACCGTGATCTTCGACGCCTGGAGCGGCTGCGCGCGTTCATCTCGACGGTGTCCGCAACTCTCGCGGACAGGGCAGTCTGGGAATAACAGCGGCGGCATCGCCGTCGACTTGGCCTATCGGATGCCCGATGTGCAGCGATGAGCGCGTGGGATAGCCATGCATGGCGGAAAAGATACTGCCGGGGACATCTCGACCGCGGCAGATGGAAGCGTTCGTCGCCACATATTTGAACGAGAGGAATGCAATTCTGTGAGTTTACTGGCGAGATCGTTCACCGCAGATGGTCGTCATGGCAAACGCAATCATGATCGCGACCTGCAGCGGCGGGTCATTCTTCGACCGCGACTATTATATCGACGTCCACCTGCCGCTGGCGCTCGAATGCTGGCGGCAATACGGCGTGGAGAGCGCATCGGCCTTCTTTCCCCGCGATGCCGGTGCCCTGGACGTCTCCATCGGTATCTACAAGTTTCGCGACGAAGCCGCGATACGTGCGGCGCTCGCCTCGCCTGAAACGGAGGCAGTGATGGCCGATGTGCCACGCTTCACGGACGCCAGCGTTTCCAGGATCATCGGTTTTCCGGACTGACGGATTTGGATTCCGATGAAGCCGCCCCCTCGTTCCGAGAAGATCGCGCCCCCATATTCCGAGATGATGTCGCCCCCTCGGAGAGGGGCCTTACCGGCACTGATGGTTGTTGTTTCGTTCGTGGTCGCCGTCAAGCGGCCGGGTCAGTTTTCAACCGGCGCATGCTGTCGCCTTCGAGATTCAATCGATGGGCGTTGTGGACGAGGCGGTCGAGAATGGCATCGGCGTAGGTCGGGTCGCGCCGGCCGCTTCGAGTGCGTCGGGCATGTTGAAGATCAGCTGCTTATGGAAGACGTTCTCTTCCGCATATTCCTCTTCGCTGCGCGAAAAGACGGTCGTGCGGTAGCCGGCATACTGCCAGCCCTTGCCCAGCTCGTGCGCCTTCATCGGCTCGCCTCGATCCAGAAACACCCACCACCGGTATGAACGTGAGACTCCGGCTGGACTTATATGGACCCGTCTGATCGGCTCCGGGCGGTACGTCTCCTCTCTGATGGCAAGCGTCAGTTCCGCCAGCCACCGCTCGACGCCATACGCTTCGATGTCCGCGAAGTCCCGACCGTCTATCCCCGGTGCGCCCTTATTGGAGCGGCACTGGGCATAGGCATGCGCCAGAATGTCATCACGGCTGATCTTGTCGTACAACGCGTAGAAGCGATAGCCGGCTTCCGCCTCGCTTTCGCGTGCAACGCCGTCTGCAGTTTCTGGACACTTTTCGGAGTTGATAGGTTTCCCAATCTCGCGGTCCCTCACTACGTGTTGCGTTCGCCTTGAACTGAGGCTCCTTCCCTCCACCGGCATTACCCGGCTTCCTCGGTACTACGGGCCTCTCCGCCACCCCACCGCGCCCGTCCCATCCCTCGCGGGCGTCCGGTTGCTCGTCCCCGAGCACGTGATGGGGCTTCCCGTGTTGCGTGCGCTTTCCTTGTGTACATGCTGCCGCCACTACCCCGGTGCAGCAGACGGGCTCAGACGTCGCTCAAACTCACCCGCCCGTATCAGCCTTCCCCGCATTGGTGGACGGGTCGGCCTGCACTTCGACCTTTTCGAGGTTTGCTCAGCGTTCACTCACGTTGCGGCCTGCACACTCGCACGGTCACCTACGTGACCGTCATCCGGGGGCTTCACACACTTCGTCACCTCCATGCATGCCCCGGTTGCTTCCGGCTGGAGCTATTCGCCGGGTGGGATTCTCACCCACTGGAAAAACGCCGCCTTTGCACGGCGCACACCAAAGTAAGTCGTTCAAGCCATCCTGCGGGATGGCGGACAGCGGACGCGGCAAGAACGTCGGCGCTGACCGACAAGAGCTTCTCAACGTATCGGACGTAACCATCAATCTGCGATGTCGGGGTTGGCCGGTTGCCTCTCTCGCAGGGGAGCGAACGGCGTGATTGTGTCGATCTGCTTCATGAGGATCGCCAGACAAGCGGCGATCAGCGCTGCAGCCGCACCCACGCCGAGTGCCCATCTCGGGCCGGCATGATCGGCAACCCAACCGACGATCGGCGCGCCAATCGGTGCCCCGCCCAGCGCCACTCCAACGCGCAATGCCATGACGCGGCCGCGCATGACCGGCTCGGTCGAAAGCTGCATTAAACCGTTGGTGGCAACGATGAAAGTTAGATAAGCGACGCCGATGACGACCAAAGCCGCCGCGAAAGTCCAGTAGCTCGGCGCGAAGGCCGCAGTGATGAAGCCGCATCCGAGCAGCCCGGACGACCATAACAAGGTTCCGAACCGTGGCCTGTCGCGACGCGCGCTGAGCAGCGATCCGACGACCGTCCCAGCTGCCATAACCGACGAGAGAAGACCATAGGCTCGGGCGTCGGCATGGAACACCTGCACCGCCATCACCGATATGAATATCGGAAAGTTGAGGCAGAAAGTGCCGATCAGAAACAGCATCGACAGAATGACGACAAGGTCCCTTCGGGTCGCGACGTAGCGGAGACCTTGCACAAAACTTCCGCGTCCGCGCCGGGCGCGTTCGGGCGGGCGGAGCGCCTCCCTGTCGAGCATCGTGAGCGAGGCGAGCACTATCAAAAACGACGCCCCGTTGATGAGAAAGGCCCACCCGATCCCGATCGCGGCGATCAGCAGGCCGGACACCGCAGGCCCGACGAAATTGGCGATATTGAACGACATGGCGTTAAGCGCGACCGCGTTGGGCATGTCGCCGTCGCCGACGAGTTCGGACACGAAAGTTTGGCGGACCGGCGCATCGAAGGCTGCGGCAGAGCCGAACAGGACGGCGAAAACATAGACGTGCCACAGCCGAACGATGCCGGTTACCGTCAACAAGCCCAGCATCAGGGCGAGAATTCCCATCGCCGCCTGCGTCGCCATGAGCAGCTTGCGCTGGTTCGAATTGTCGGCCGCTGATCCCGTCCATGGCAGTAGCAGAGCCTGCGGGGCGAACTGCAAAGCCATGACAATGCCCAGCGCCTGCGCGCTTCGGTGGGTCAGGACCGTGAGCACTAGCCAGTCCTGAGCGGTGCGCTGGATCCAAGTGCCAGTGTTGGACACGATCGCGCCTCCCGCCCACAGACGGTAATTGTAATGTCGGAGGGAACGGAATGCGCTTCGGCTGTCGGCTGTCACGATGACGCGCGCCCGCCTCTCGCCAAAAGTGCCAAAACCTCTGCCGTCTTTCCCGTTTCGCCGAGCCTAGGAAAGATCCATGCGATGCTGTGATCATGCATCTCGTCGTGACGCTCGGCCATGGCATCGATGGCCAAGGTGACATTGAGGCCGGCTTCATAGGCCTGGCGCGCTGTGGACTCCACTTCGGCGGAGGTCGCGACACCGGTGATGACGACCTGAGTGACACCGAGTGCCTTGAGTTGTTCGCCGATATTCGTGCTCGCAAAGGCGCCCCAGGTCTGTTTCGTGACCCGCAGATCGCCCGTCTGCGGATCGAGTTCGTCGACGACATCGGCGAAGCCTGGCGGGAGGTCATGAACGCGGACGGCATCCTCGGTCCGGCCCGGTGCCACGCCGTTGGCGGTAACGAGTACGACCGGAAGGGACCGCGCACGAAACGCATCGGCCAGAGCGCGCGACTGCGTGATCACCGGATCGAAAGTTTCGGCTGGGAGCAGGCCACGCAGTCCTTTTTGCAGGTCGATAACGATCAGCGCGGTATTCGGGTCGATACGAGTCAGCGGCACGGATTATTCCTCAATGAGACGGTGGAGCAACGGGATCACGGCAGCGAGCTGGCTCCGCTCCTGCATGGACAGTCGGTTGTCGATGACGCGCGACAACCAGTCCTGGCGGACGGAGCGTCCATGCGCGATCCATTCGCGACAGTGATCGGTCATGGCTAGAAGCTTCTGGCGCCCGTCTTTGGGGTCGGGCGATCCTTCCACGAAGCCTTTCGCTTCGAGCACGTCGATGATGGCGCCCATTGATTGCGGGCGAATGCCTTCTGCGCGCGCTAGGCTGGTGGTGGTGGCCGGACTATCCTCCAGTCGAAGGAGCACACCGGTCTGAGACGGGGTCAGATCGCCCGGGCTGCGCCCCGCCACGTGGTGTAACAGCGTCGTCATTGGGGCCTGAAGCAGAGGAAGCGTAGCGACCGGCGCTTCAGTCCCCAATGACGACATGGCCGTCTGTGTAGGCGGCCATCGCCAATCTTCGGTAGAGTTCGGGTTGCGAAACCAATCGACCTATCGGAGACGACGATGACCACGGACAGAATGGCGCTTATCGACCTTGTTGAAAAGGGCGCGGATGCGGATCTCGTTCGCGAGATGCTGGCGTTTGCCGCTGAGCGGATGATGGAAGCGGAGGTGGAGGGGCTGACTGGCGCAGCGCACGGAGCTCGCGATCCCGTCGGGCGGCAGGTTCAGCGCAACGGCTATCGGGAGCGGGCCTGGGAGACGAGAGCCGGCCGTATCGAGCTGGAGATCCCGCGGCTGCGCAAGGGATCGTATTTCCCATCCTTCCTTGAACCCCGTCGCACTGCCGAGAAGGCGCTGACCGCGGTGATCCAGGAGGCTTATGTCCAAGGCATTTCGACCCGATCGGTCGACAATCTTGTGAAGGCCATGGGCGCTGCAGGCATCTCCAAGAGCAGTGTCAGCCGACTGATTCAGGAGATCGACGAGCGGGTGAACGCCTTCCTCAACCGGCCAATCGAGGGCGAATTTCCGTATTTGTGGCTCGATGCGACCTACATCAAATCGCGCCAGGGCGGCCGGATTGTGTCGACCGCGACAATAATCGCTGTTGGCGTCAGCAACGATGGCCGGCGCGAGGTGCTGGGCGTCAGCACGGGCCCCACCGAGGCCGAAACCTTCTGGAAGGGCTTCCTGCGTTCGCTCGCCGATCGCGGCCTCAGGGGCGTCAAACTCGTCATCGCTGATGATCACAAGGGGCTACGTGCCGCTGCCAGCAAAGTCTTCCACGCTACCCAACAACGCTGCCGGATCCATTGGATGCGCAATGCGCTCGCCCATGTTTCGACCAAACAGCGCGCCGCGGTCACTGCCATGATCAAGACGATCTTTGCGCAGGAAACCGCGCAGGAGGCTCATAAGCAGTGGCAGACCATCGCCGATGCCTTGCGTGATCGCGCTCCCAAACTGGCTGAGATGATGGACGCCACGCGAGAAGACGTCCTGGCCTACACCGCCTTCCCGAAAGAACATTGGCCGCAGATTTCGAGTACGAATCCGCTCGAACGCCTCAATGGGGAAATCAAGCGAAGGTCCGATGTGGTCGGCATCTTCCCAAACGACGCTGCCATCGTACGTCTCGTTGGAGCCCTCATGCTCGAGCAGCAGGACGAATGGGCTGTCGCTCGCAGATATATGAGTCTTGAAAGTCTCGCCACGGTCAGCGAAAATCCCCTCATCAGCCTGCCCGGTGTGACAGCCTGATCCAGTCCGATCCTTTACCGAGGATACGCGATAGTACACCACGCCCCGGGGCACGATCGATCGCCCGTATCGGCCTGAGCGCGCAGTCGCCTTTTCAACTTTCCCGAAAAAGCACGCAGCTCTTGTGCTAGGATAAGCGCATCGGACGACGGATTGGGTTTGACGGTAAGAGCCATAAGCCGTCAATAATATGTATGAAGTAAACTACGAAGCTAAACTTATCATCTGACGGCAACGCTTGTGGAAGGACGGCGCGCGTCCCTGCGATTCGGCGACGCGAGCTTCTGCTCGACGAGGCCCATCGCATCCTCGCTCGAGAACTGCCGTTTTGCGGGTTATCAACGTAACCGGCCGGTTGAGGCCGCCTGCCGCGAGCTGAAGGGAGGGCGTAAGAGACGTCGATAAGGACGTCCTTAAGGTCGTCCTGATCGGGAGCGCGGGACGTGATGGAGATATTGGGGCGGGAGCGCCGTCGTCGATGGACGGACGCGGAGAAGCTCGAGATTCTTTCCTCGATCGGCGTGAATGGTGAGACCCTGTCGCGCGTTGCCCGGCGCCACGATGTGTCGCGAGCCCAGCTTTATAGTTGGCGCCACATCTTCAAGAGGCGGGGGCAGCTGCGCTCATCGTCTGACGTGGCTTTCTTGCCAGTCGACGTCGTGCCCTCGTTCCCGCAGGAAGCGCCTGCGTTGGGAGATTCGATCGGCCCCTCGATCGTTGAGCTGTGCCTGACGCAAGGACGGCGACTTCGCTTCGATAGCGGCATCGACGGCGCGAGTTTGATGCGTCTCATTCGTGCGGTCGAAGGGGCATGATCGGCCCCGGGACCGGCGTGCGCGTCTATCTCGCTTGCGGCACGACGGACATGCGCAAGGGGATTTCGGGCCTGGCGATGCTGGCCCAGACCGTTCTGCGCCAACAAGCCACAAGCGGCGCCGTCTTCGCCTTCCGCGGGGCGGCGCGGTGACCGGATCAAGCTTCTCTATTGGGATGGTCAGGGGTTTTGCCTCTATTACAAGGTTCTGCAGCAGGGCCGTTTCCCTTGGCCCGCGGTCAGCGACGGAACGGCCCGGCTGACGTCGGCCCAGCTTGGGATGCTGTGGGAAGGGATCGACTGGAGGCGTCCGAACTGGGGTGCGCCGCCCGCACGCGTGGGGTGATTTCGTCGTTGAAAACGCCCGAAATGCTGGACTTTTGGGCGATTTTCCCTAAGGCCTGTGGACATTTAGGGGATTCCCTTTTTCGGCAGGATCGGATTCAAGACTGGCGAAGGGAGCGCCAGGTTGGATCGACACGGATTGAGCGACGAGCAGTGGGAACGAGTTAGCCCGTTACTCCCCGGTAAAGTCGGGGATCGAGGCCGTTCGGCTGCAGACAATCGAAGGTTTCTTGAGGCGGTCCTGTGGCTCGCTGGAACAGGAGCACCATGGCGAGACTTGCCCGCGACCTTCGGCAATTGGAACTCCAATTTCCGTCGGTTTCGCAGGTGGGCAGTGAATGGGGTTTTCGACCTCTTGTTTGAGCAATTATCCGGCGACCCCGATTTTGAATACGCCATGATCGACGGCACAATTGTCCGGGTCCACCAGCAGGGCACCGGCGCAAGGGGGGGACTTATCGTCAGGCGATCGGACGTTCGCGCGGCGGACTGACGACGAAGATCGTCGCGCTGGTCGATGCGCTGGGAAATCTTGTTCGCTTCGTTCTGCTGCCTGGGCAAACCCATGATCTGGTTGGGGTGAAGCCGCTAATCCAGGACGTGAAATTTGAGATGTTCCTGGGCGACAAGGCATTTCGATGCCGATTGGCTACGGTCGGAAATCGACGACAGAGGCGCAATAGCCGTGATCCCTCCCAAATCGAACCGCAAACGAAAGATTGACTGCGACTTCCACGCGTATCGCTGGCGGCACCTCGTCGAAAACTTCTTCTGCAATCTCAAAGCATTCCGGCGAGCTGCCACGCGCTACGAAAAAACTGATCAAAGCTACCGGGCGATGATCAACCTCGCCGCCATCAAAATCGCGCTACGCTAAATGTCCACAGGCCTTAGCATGCGACCATGCTGGATGCGGCCGCCAATCTTCCAGATGACCCAGCCCGCCTCAAGGCGATGGTCGCCCAGTTGCAGGCCGAAAATGCAAAGCTG
>Ga0207695_10004489_pt1 | contig 18994 bp, 15 predicted proteins | sample KBSC54metaG_FD_184354 | JGI IMG/M metagenome (GOLD analysis project Ga0207695, IMG submission 184354) | Corn rhizosphere microbial communities from Kellogg Biological Station, Michigan, USA - KBS C5-4 metaG (SPAdes) (version 2) | ecosystem: Host-associated > Plants > Roots > Rhizosphere > Soil... | reverse complement strand
TCTTCGGTGCGATAAAACTTCTCCAGGTCGGTGATTTTTATCATGGTGCTGCCGTCACCTACTTCATTTTTGCTCATATAAGTTTAATTTTATTTTATGTGTAGTTCAAATTAATTAATTGCCTTTGTTACTTGTTCATTAGTTCAGTTGTTCATTGGGCCGTTTGCAAGCTCATCTTCAAATTGTCAAACTTTCAAATCAGCTAATCTCTTACCTCCAACCGCTAATCTCTACCAACCTACTTCTTTAGCACCAGCTCCTGTATGTCTCCATACGTTTCGTAGCTTGAGGTGATAACTTTATCGCCCGGTTGTAAACCCGATGTCAGTTCAAAGTAATCAGGGCTCTGACGGTTTATCTGTATATCAACCTTATAGGCTTTTTTACCATCAGCACTAACTTTAAATATCCAGTTACCACCGGTCTGCTGGAAAAAGCCGCCCTTCGGTAATAACAACGCTGTTGTTTCCTCACTTAAATTAAGGTATACCTGCAAGGTTTGTCCTTTTTTAATGCCTTTGGCAGTTTCGCCTACAAACGCCATGTCAACATTAAACTGTCCGTTTACGATATTGGAAAATACCTTTTTAACGATCAGCTGGTAAGTTTTCCCGGCAAAATCAAAATGTGCTTTTAAACCTGTGAAAACCCTTGACAAATAGTGCTCTTCAATTCCGCATCTTACCTTAAAACCTGATAAGACGTCGAGTTGTCCCAAATGTTCCCCTTTATTTTTATTTTGTCCTATTTCCGCATCAAAGTTGGTTAATTGGCCATCTACCGGTGCCCTCACCGTAAGTGCGTCTACTTTTTTACGTAACAGGTCCAGGGTGTTTTTCATCTGCGCATATTGCTCCAGGTTCTGCTTATCCTGTTGTTTTACAGACAAAGTATCCTGCTGTAATATCCTCTTAGCAAGTTTCCACTTGGCCAAATTGTAATTGTATTGGTGAGTAGCTGTTTCCATTTCCTGCGAGCCGATAGCCTTTTTTGCATAAAGGTCTTTATCAAGCTTATAAACCCGCTCTGCTTCTTTAAGCTGTACATCAACATCTTCCATGCTGGTTAGTTTGCCAATGGTACTTTGCTGAGCTTGGATGTGGGATATCTGCATCTGTGTCTGGTTACCATAAACGGTGCTTTGCTCATTTGCAAGGCTAAGCTCAAGGTCGGTATTTGATAACCTAAGTATTGGGTCACCTTTTTTTACAAGAGCGCCATCCTCAACATATTTTTCTTCTACACGGCCACCATCTGTTGCATCAATGTAAATAGTAGTGAGTGGCATTACCACGCCATTAACAGGGATAAACTCCTGGAAAGGGCCTTTTTTAATTTCGCTTATAGTTATACGTTCTGTATCAACATCAAGCTTGCTTTTGCCCGATGTAAAATAAATGCTTCCGCCAATTAATAATACAATGCCCGCTATACCGGCAATAGTTAGTATCCGTTTGGTATTCCAGGTCTTTTTTTCAATTACTCTGTCCACTGTTTAATAATTTATATTTTGTTATTGGTTACAAAAGAATATGCCACAAATTAAACACCTGTTTATCAGTATTTTAAAGCTTAAATATAATGTACGGGCGTACGCTTCTGTTACAGCAAGTGTACGTTTATGATACAACGCTTCGGAGAAGTCATTAGTCATTGGTCATTGGTCATTTGTTGTGGATGTTGAATAGTTTATTGGTTTATTGCGGCATAGGTAAAGTTATAATTTTCAAATAGCATTTTATTGACCATATTTATCGCTCAAATAGCTTTTAGCACAAAAATTGTTACGAACGGGTATCGCTTTAAGCTGACTGCATAAAATTATAACATTTACGGATAAATATGGTATTATTGGCAACGGACATTTGGTATTACCAATGACTATTGACCAATGACCAATGACTAAAAAATAATGATACTAAAAAAAGCTAACGTACTAATTGTTGATGACGACCCCGATGTGCTTACGGCCGTAAAGCTGTTGCTTAAAACCGAAGCGCAGGAAATTATTACCGAAAAAAACCCGGAAAACCTTAACTGGCTGTTGCAACGCAACCAGGTTGACCTGGTTTTGCTGGATATGAATTTTAACAGCGCCATTAACACCGGTAACGAGGGCATATACTGGCTGCGGAAAATAAAGGAGTGGAAACCGGCTGTTTGTGTAATTATGATTACCGCCTATGGCGATATCGATCTTGCTGTACGTTCGTTAAAAGAAGGCGCCAATGATTTTATTGTTAAACCATGGCATAACGAAAAGCTGATTGATACTATCAAAGACCTGCTTGATAAAAGAGAGGGTGTTAAAACGGTAAAAACATCATCAAAAAATTCAACCGGCGATACTTCCATATTGGGCGAGTCGGAAGTGATGCAGGATATCTTTCATAAGGTAAACAAAATTGCCCCTACCGATGCCAATATTTTGCTTTTAGGCGAAAACGGAACGGGCAAAGATTTGATGGCCAAAGCGATTCACGAGCGTTCGTTAAGAGCCGACAAGCCATTTATTAAGGTAGATGTGGGTGCACTTACCGACACCCTATTTGAAAGTGAACTGTTCGGGCACAAAAAAGGCGCCTACACCGATGCACGCGAAGACCGAAGCGGCCGTTTTGAGGATGCACAAGGCGGCACCCTGTTTTTGGATGAGATCGGTAATATATCCTTACAACAACAAGCCAAATTGTTAACCGTTTTGCAAAACAGGCAGGTAACCCGGTTGGGTACAAATAAGGCTGTTGATATCGACATCAGGCTGATATGCGCCACCAACCTGCCTTTGTCAGAACTGGCTAACGAAAACCGCTTCCGTAAAGATTTGATTTACCGCATAAATACGGTTGAAATTAATATGCCACCGTTGCGCAAACGTAATGAGGACATTGTGATACTGGCCCGGCATTTTGCAAAACTTTATGCCAGTAAGTATTTAAAACCAGCTGTTGATTTTGATGCAGCAGCATTAATGAAATTGAAATCGTACAATTACCCGGGCAACGTACGCGAATTACAGTACACAATAGAGCGCGCGGTGATTATGGCCGATGACCAATTACTCCGGCCAGACGACCTGATATTTTCAATATTGGAAACGCCCGGCGAAGTTATTGTTGACGACGATAATGTACCATTAAGCACGCTGGAGAAAAACGCGATTTTACGTGTTATCGAAAAACACAACGGCAATATTACCCGCGCCGCAAAAGAATTAGGCCTTACCCGCACCGCCCTTTACCGCAGATTGAGCAAATATGATATTTAACCGTTACGAATGGCGTTTGGTGCTGCGTGTGATATTAATGTTTATTACGCTATCGGTATCGTCATACCTGTTGACAAATGATGCCAAACTTTTTTTAGTAATAACAGTACCACTGGTTGGTTACCAGGTGCTCGATCTGATCCGTTTCCAGAAAAAGGCGCAGGATGAAGTGAGCCAGTTTGTGGAATCGATACACTACCGCGATTTTTCGCGCCACTTTGACGTGCGTAAAGCACCAAACGAATTGAAACCGTTGCGTAAAGGCTTTAACGAAATTAATACCACTTTCAAACTGATAAGCCGCGAGCGCGAAACGCAGTACCATTACCTGCAGAAGATATTGGAGCTGGTTGATACGGGTATCATATCGTACGAGCAGGAAAGCGGCGAAACCGGATGGATCAACGAGGCTTTTAAAAAATTAATTGGCGTGCCTTATCTTAAAACTATCCACTCACTCGAAAAGCGGGAGGAAGAGTTGTACAACGAGATAATTAAACTTAAGCCCGGCGACAGCAAGATACTAACGGTAACACGCAACCAGCAACTGGTAAAAATATTGGTTACAGCCAGTGTAATGCGCAGCGAGGATAAGATGTACAAGCTGATTGCCTTCCAGAACGTGAGCGAGGCTTTGGACGAAACAGAATCAAAGGCCTGGCAAAAGCTGCTGAACGTAATGACGCACGAGATCATGAATTCGGTGGCGCCGATATCATCGCTGGCAGATACGCTAAAAAACCGTTTGCAAAGCCCTGAAATTAAGAATAGTCCGGTGAGCACACAAATGGAGGATTTGGAACTGGGTATCGACACCATTAAGCGCCGCAGCGAAGGTTTGCTTAAATTTACCGAGAGCTACCGTAGCCTGAATAAAATCACCAAGCTTGATTTAACTAAAATATTGGTACGTAACTTATTCGAATCACTCAACCGGCTGATGCGCCCCACGCTGGAAAAGAAACACATCGAATTGGAGATCATCCTCCGTGACCCTACCCTGGCTATCGAAGCTGATTTGAACCTTATTGAGCAGGTAATGATAAACCTGCTGGTAAACGCAATTGAGGCGGTAAAGGATCGCGAAAACCCTACCCTAACGCTATCGGCAGAGGTATTGAGCAACAATAAAACATTGGTAAAGGTTTCAGATAACGGCCTGGGAATGCCTCCCGAATTGCTGGATAAAATTTTTATTCCGTTTTTCAGCACCCGTAAAAGCGGAAGCGGTATCGGGCTTAGTCTCTGCAAACAGATTATGCTGTTGCACAAGGGGAACATACAGGTGCAGTCGACGCAGGGTTTGGGAGCTACATTTATCTTGCAGTTTAGTCCGCAGGGAGGGTAAAATTAAGATTTAGGAGATTTTTAGGATTGCAGGATGCGCGACAAAATATCTGGCGGATGCCCGCCCGTCAATATTTCATCATATTTTTCAGGGATAAAACAGGTCCGCGGCATAAAAAGTATTATTGTGTTTATAAATTGTAAAAATGCAACTACCTGCTAAAAAACACATCTTCGCCATACCCGGCAGCCTGCGCACAGGCTCATCAAACCATGCTGTTCTTAATTTTTTGAAGTCGATGACACCTACCGATATTGCTTTCACTATTTATGACAGGTTAGCCGATATTCCACCCTTCGACCCGGGAAATGACCATGACAGACCACACGAGGCTGTGTTTGAGCTTCGAAATTTTATCACAAACGCAGATGCGGTCATCATCTGCACCCCTGAATATGGCTATGGCATCCCCGGCCAGCTAAAAAATGCTTTGGACTGGACGGTTTCGAGCGGTTCTTTCACTGGCAAGCTGACTGCGCTGATAACCGCGTCAACAGGCGGGGAAAATGCACACGAAGCGTTGAAAAAGGTTTTGGGAGCAATAGATGCGAACCGGCCCGAAGAAGCTACGCTGCTTATTTCGTTTATCAGATCAAAGATGGATAGGCAAGGAAACATAACAGATGAACAGACAACTGAAAACTTAAAAGCCGTGCTCACCGCAGTTATTAGCGCTATTAAATAATATTGAAAGCAACAATTTTGTTAGGTTCAATATTCCTCCAAATTTATAGCCTATTTTCAGACAATATATTTTTAATATTATTGTTTGAATAATTTGTTCCCACACCCATAACACGAATATACTTTATGAACCCCTTGTTTACGAAAATCAAACTTGTGCCCGGCACCTTAATGGTTTGCCTGGCAATGCTGCTTTGCAGTAATACCAACAATGCTCCCTTAAATGCAGGAAAAACCTATGTATCTGATTACGAAAATGTTTTAGGAACGTCCCTGCAGATAAAAATTTCAGCAGCCAACCAGGACGTTGCCGACCAGGCCGAAGCAAAGGCCCTGAACGAAATAGACCGCCTTGACCACATACTAAGCGGCTACAATACACAAAGCGAATTTAGCCGCTGGATGAACGGATCACAAAAAGCGACTAAGGTATCGCCCGAACTATTACAGGTGCTTGATTTGTTCGATAAGTGGAGGAAACGTACCGACGGTGCTTTAGACCCATCGGCCGAGGTGATTACAAAACTGTGGAAATCGGCAGCGAAAGAAAACCGGGTACCAACACAAACTGAAATTGACGAGGCTGTTAAAACCGTTCGAGGCACGCATTACCTATTAAATGCCGAAAACAGCACTGTGCAGCGCCTGGATAATGCGCCATTGATACTCAATTCATTTGCTAAGAGCTATATCATCAATAAGGCCTGCGATGCTGCTTTGAGCTCAAGCGGCGTGACAGCGATAGTCCTGAATATAGGTGGAGATATTGTAATAAGAGGAAATCATACTGAGCAGGTTCAAATCAGCAACCCAAAAGCCGATGCTGAAAATGATGCCGCTATAGCAAAAGTCGCTTTGAGCAATAAAGCCATTGCCACCAGCGGCAACTACCGCCGGGGAGAATTAATAAATGGCAAGTGGTACTCACATATTGTTGACCCGCGCACCGGAACACCTGCCGAAACTGTAATAAGCTCGACGGTAGTCGCTGACAATGCTTCCGATGCGGGCGCACTTGCCACAGCTTTCAGCGTGCTTAAACCTGCCGAAAGTGCGAAGCTTGCAGCAAGTATTCCGGGCGTACAATATTTAATATTTACAAACAACGGGGAACGGATTGAAAGTGAAGGATGGAAGTCGATCGAACTGCCTGTAGTGAAACCTGCTCCCCTGGCAACAGATAGCAAAGCAAATACATGGGACCCGAACACCGAGCTTGCTATTAACATCGAACTTGCAGAAATACAGGGCTTCAGGGTACACCGGCCGTACGTTGCCGTTTGGGTGGTTGATAAAGACAATAAACCCGTTCGCAATATTGCGTTATGGTATAACAAAACCAGGTACCTGGATGAAATGCATGCCTGGTACCGCACTTATTACCAAAGCTTTATGGATGCCAATGCCAGCGTGAGTTCAACATCAAGCGCTACAAGATCGGCAGGAAAATACACGTTGAAATGGGATGGCAAAGACGATAATGGTAAATTAGTCAACCGCGGCAGCTATACCATCTACATTGAGGCTGCCCGCGAACATGGCACCTACCAGTTAATGGAGCAAAAGATGGATTTTGCAGGTGGATTTAAGCAAGTGCAGCTAACCGGCAACACAGAAATTGCAGCAGCCACATTAGATTACCGGAAAAAGCCAAAGGATGCCCAATAGTAATTTGCCCGGCGGTGGTGGCCCGCACAAAAGGATAAGAACTGTAAGATCGGCAAAATCAGCATCAAAAAAACGCCCGGTTTCGTTATCGCGCTGGCTGCATATTTACCTGTCGATGGTAAGCTTTGTAATTGTACTGTTTTTTGCAGTTACAGGGCTTACCCTTAACCACGCTGAGTGGTTCGGCAGCAAGCCAGTAATAAAAAAGCAAACCGGCAAATTAAACGTAAATTGGATCAATAATAAAGATACCACCAGGGTTGACAAACTGAACATTGTCGAATTCCTGCGTAAAACCAACAAGATAGGCGGGCATGTTAGCGAATTTCGAATAGATGGCCCGGCTGTTTCTGTAGCATTCAACGGGCCTGGCAACTCGGCAGATGTGTATATCAATCGCAATGATGGCAACTATCAAATTACCGAAACAAGTTTTGGATTGGTTGCGGTTTTAAATGATCTGCATAAAGGGCGCGATACGGGCAAAAGCTGGAGCGCGGTTATAGATATAACAGCAATTTTGATGTCGCTTATATCATTAACCGGCATTATTATGCTTTGTTATATGAAAAAGAAACGGCGGACCGGTTTCATCTTACTTGGCGCCGGTGTATTAATCATCTATGGCATTTTTCATTTTCTTATAAAATAGTTTCCATTCTTCCATTCTGCTTTTTAAAATACTACTGCCAATTTGTCAACTATCCATCATTTGGAACATGCATTGATGAGCAGTTATATCACTAAAACATTAAATTTTATAACCGAATAGATTATGCAAGAAAAAGGCACAATTTCGATCCATACCGAAAACATTTTCCCTATCATCAAAAAATTCTTATACTCAGACACTGAGATATTTTTAAGGGAACTGGTATCAAATGCAGTTGATGCTACACAAAAAGTTAAACGCCTCGCCTCTTTGGGCCAATACAACGGCGAACTTGGTGATTTACGTGTTGAGGTAGCTTTCGACGAAAAAGCTAAAACCATCACCATATCCGACAATGGTTTGGGTATGACCGCCGAAGAAATTAAAAAATACATCAACCAGATAGCATTCTCGGGGGCCACTGAGTTTATGGAGAAATTCAAAGAAGCTAAAGACGCTAACGAAATAATTGGTCGTTTTGGCTTGGGCTTTTATTCGGCGTTTATGGTTGCCGACAAAGTTGAAATCGAGTCGTTATCGTACCAGGAAGGCGCTGAACCTGCACATTGGACTTGTGATGGCAGCACCGAATTTGAGTTGAGCGAAGGCAGCCTGCAGGAGCGTGGTACCGAGATTACGCTGCATATCAACAAAGAATCGGAAGAGTTTTTAAGCAAATACCGCTTACAGCAAATACTTGATAAATATTGCAAATTTTTGCCTGTGCCTATTAAATTCGGCACTAACACGCAGGAAGAAGAAGACGGCGTTGACGAAGAAGGTAAACCTAAATACAAATCGGTTGAGGTTGATAATATCATTAACGATACCAATCCTATTTGGACTAAAGCGCCAAGCGAACTAAAGGATGAGGATTATTTAAATTTTTACAAGCAACTTTATCCGTTCTCTGAAGACCCGCTGTTTTGGATACACCTGAATGTTGACTATCCGTTTAACTTAACCGGCGTCCTATATTTCCCTAAGCTTAAAAACGATTTCGAGATCCAGAAAAACAAAATCAAATTGTTCTCGCGCCAGGTATTTATTACCGACGAGGTGAAGGATATTGTGCCTGAGTTTTTGATGCTGCTACACGGCGTTATCGATTCTCCGGATATCCCATTGAATGTGTCGCGTAGCTTTTTACAGGCTGATAGCAGTGTGAAGAAAATTAACAGCTACATCACCAAAAAAGTAGCTGATAAATTGGCAGAACTATTTAAAGCTGACCGCAAAGCCTATGAAGAAAAATGGACCGACATCGGCCTGTTTGTAAAGTATGGGATGGTGAGCGAAGAGAAGTTTTATGACAAGGCCAAAGACTTTGTTTTGCTAAGCAATACTCAAAAGGAAAACTTTACGCTAAATGAGTATAAAGACAAGGTAGCGCCCGAGCAAACCGACAAAGATGGACAGTTGGTTTACATTTATACCAACGACCCTGCCAAGCAGGATGCATTTATCCAATCGGCAAATAAAAAAGGTTATGATATTTTGGTGATGAACTCCCCTATCGATAACCACTTTATTGGCCACCTTGAGCAAAAACTGGAGAAAACTTCCTTTAAGCGTGTGGACGCTGATGTTGCCGACAAGCTTATCAAAAAAGAAGATGCTCCTGAGCATGTACTGACAGAGGAGCAGGCAAAAACAGTTAAAGGCATTTTTGATAAAGCCATTAACAAGCCCGCCTATAAAGTTGAACTGGAAAGCTTAAATCCAGACGAATTGCCGGTAACCGTGACAATGGATGAATTTATGCGCCGCATGAAAGAAATGGCAGCTATGAGCGGTGGTATGGGTTTTTATGGCAGCATGCCCGATAACTATAAAGTTATAGTAAACGGCAACCATAAATTAATAAGCAGGATATTGAACGAGGAAAATGAGGAAGTGCAGGCGGCTCTTTCAAAACAAGCCTTCGATCTTGCATTATTATCGCAAGGACTATTAACAGGTGCTGACCTTACAGAGTTTGTAAACCGCAGCGTTAATCTGATATAATTTTTAGAACCAACAGACAAGATTCAAGAACCAGGAAAGAATCGTTTTATTACCGTGTTCGACGCTTTTTTATCTTGATTCTTGGTTCTTACATCTTGAACTAAAAGCTGCCTCCAGGGGCGGCTTTTTTAATTTTAAGAAAATAATAAGGAATTTAATGTATTAATCGTTAAATAATTATGGAATTTTATTACGGGTTGCATCTGGTAGATAATTACTAAAAAAAAAAATAAGATGAGAAATTTAACAAAACTGGCAATAATATCTGCATTGATATTATCTTGCTTTCAGACTGTTTTGGCCCAGAAAACTTCGCGGGCCGAAAGGGAGGCCGCTAAGATTGCCAAGGTAAAGGCACTGCTCGACGCCCGGAACTACGTTTTCCAGGCTGACTATGTTATTCCACAACGGGGCAATTCCAAGTCATTGACGTTTGGGTATGACATGGTCGTTTCTAAAGATACTTTGCAAACATACCTGCCTTACTACGGCCAGGTTACGTTAGCTCCAACTGATGCATCAGATGGCGGCATAAAGCTAAACACTACAAATTTTAGTTACGAAGCCAAAGCAAGTAAAAAAGGTGGTTATGAAATTACCATCAAACTAAAAGATAATTTTAACCAGGGATCGAAAGATGTACGGTATATGCGGTTGAATGTTTCGGCTACCGGGTACGCTAGTTTGCAGGTAATCAGCAATAACCGTGACCCGATTTCGTTCAATGGGACGATTGAAGACAGGAAACAAAAGAAATAAATACTACCGGGATTGATACTATGAAGGCTCCTTTTCGATGTTATTTTTAAGATCGAGGAGCCTTTTTTTTACTTCACGCTGTAGTTTCGATTTGATGACGGAGCTTATTAAACTAAAAGGGAAGCGAAACTCGTAAGCGTAAAGAAAAACTACTTCGGTGCGCCCTCCCTGCATTTCGTTAAAAGTCCACGAGCCCAAAAACGATTTAAACATATAAGGCCCATCTGTCATTTTGATTGCCGTTACCTTCGGCCGGTTAAAGCTTACGTATTCTGTAACCATCCCATAACCGTTTTTTGCAACGCATAAGGTTTTAACACCTTTCGCTGCCTCCTTAGCGCCGAACAGCAAATCAGCCTTCCTTAAAAATGTGTCCCACCCAAGCCTTTTGGTATAATCCTTCGAAAAGTCGAAAACAACCTCAGGCACGCGTTCAATGATAATTGACTCGGTAAACTTGGTTGTTTTCATTTGCGATTTTTTTGCTCCTGTGAAGATTTGTATAAGGTATGATTATATATCCATGATATAAAATATACCCGGCATTGGCAGCTACAAACAAGTTGCAATCAGGCCGGTCCAGCCCGTTTGATGCGACGCACCCATGCCACGTCCTGTGTCGCCGTCAAAATACTCATGAAACAAGATATAATCTTTAAAATCAGGATCGGTTTGCATTTTTTGATAATCGCCATATACCGCCCTTCTCCCCTCGTCATCGCGTAAAAACAGGTTTGATAGTCGACCGTACAGATCTTCAGCCACCTGTCGCAGGTTCATGAAATTTCCGGAGCCTGTGGGGCATTCAATTTTAAAATCATCGCCATAATACTGGTAAAATTTGTGCAGGCTTTCAATCAACAGGTAATTTATGGGCATCCAGATGGGCCCACGCCAGTTACTGTTACCACCAAACAAGCCGCTGTCACTTTCGGCGGGGGTATATTTAATACTGAATTGGATACCATCGATAGCAACCCGGTAAGGATTATCAAAATGAAACTTCGAAACCGACCGGATCCCATACTTGCTAAGGAACTCATTTTCATCAAGCAGGTATTTCAACAGCGATTTCATGCGGTAGCCGCGCAAAAGGCTAACCAGGTGCTTGCCGGGTGTTTTTGTTTCGCCCCAACGTGACACTAGGCCGGCAAGATCCGGGCGGTTTTCGGCAAACCATTTCATCCTGTTGCTGAATATCGGGTTATTGGTAATATCATTTTCATCCAAAACTTCAGCAGCAATCAGGGGGATCAAACCCACAATACTGCGAACGCGCATCTTCTGGGTGCTGTTATCAGGAAGACGTAACTGGTCGTAAAAGAAACCGTCTGCGTCATCCCAAAGGCCTTCATTATCCTGCCCTATGTTTGAAATGGCGCCGGCGATGTATATAAAGTGCTCAAAAAACTTGCTCGCAATATCGTTGTAAGCCTTATTGGTCTCGGCTAGTTCAGCCGCAATACGCAATAAGTTTAACGAATAGATAGCCATCCAACTGGTACCATCGGCCTGTTCAAGGGTTTCCCCCATAGGCAAGTGTGCATTCCTGTCGAATACACCGATATTGTCCAACCCCAAAAATCCGCCCTCGAAAATATTATTGCCTTGCGCATCTTTGCGGTTTACCCACCAGGTAAAGTTTAACATCAGTTTGTGGAATATGCGCTCCAAAAAATAAGTATCACCCTGGTTATTGTTTGCCGCTTTATCCTGCTGATAAATTTTCCAGGTAACCATAGCGTGCACAGGTGGGTTAGCATCGTTGAAGTCCCATTCATATGCCGGTAACTGGCCATTGGGGTGCATATACCAGTCCTTGATAAGCAGACTAAGCTGATTTTTGGCAAAAGCCATATCAACTTTCGCAAGGGGGATACAATGGAAGGCTAAATCCCAGGCAGCGAACCACGGATACTCCCATTTATCAGGCATAGATATAATATCCCTGGTATTAAAGTGCGTCCATTTGCTGTTGCGGGCATTTTTGCGCTGTTGAGGTGGCGCAGGTTGCGCCGGGTCGCCGTGCAGCCAATGGTTAATGTCAAAATAATAAAATTGCTTATTCCAGAGCATTCCTGCCAAGGCCTGCCGCTGGATCATAATTCTATCAGCATTTTCGACACCTTTCTCTAAATCCGAATAGAATTCATCTGCTTCCGATTTCCTGGCGTCAAACAATTTGTCAAAACCGTCAAACCCGTTGCATGCATCTGTTGATAGACGCAACCTTAGCGTAACGCTTTGTTTTGCCGGCACATTTACATCAAAGTTTACAGCAGCTTTAGTTCCTGTTTTTTTCGGATTTATGGTGGCAGCACCATGAACAATGTAGTCGTTTATGCCGTCTTTATAAAAGGGCTTACCGTCATTAATGTTGTACAAACGGCGCGTGTTGGTTTCATTATCGCAAAACATCAGTTCGGGCGAACCTTCAGCATTTAACCACATCTGCCCAAAGTGCTGATGATATATCTCTATTACTCCATGAGAGTCGGCCGTTAGTTCCGGCACGTAATTGTCGTAGCCCCAAGCCCAGGTGTTCCGAAACCATACGGTTGGCAGCACGTTTAGAGCAGCATCTGCGCTCCCCCTGTTGTTAACAGTTATTTTAATTAATGTATCGTGCTGGGTGTTTTTAACATATTCAATAAATACATCAAAGTAGTCGTCGTTATTGAATATTCCGGTATCAATCAGTTCAAATTCAGGATCGTTTCGCGTGCGGCGTTTATTTTCGTCTACCAGCCAGGCGTAGGGAAATTCCTGCTGCGGGTATTTATAAAGCATTTTTTGAAACGAGTGCGTAGGTGTATTGTCGAGGTAATAATACAACTCCTTAACGTCCTCTCCATGGTTGCCTTCAGGATTGCTAAGTCCAAAATACCGCTCTTTTATGATCGGATCTTTTTTGTTCCACAAAGCAACGGAAAAACATAAAAGCTGTTCATTGTCGCAGATGCCGCCAATACCTTCCTCACCCCAGCGATAAGCTTTACTACGCGCCATATCATGTGTGATATAGTTCCATGCATCACCGTTCTCGCTGTAATCTTCACGCACGGTCCCCCACTGACGGTCGCTCACATATGGCCCCCACTTTTTCCAGGACGAATCCTTTAGTCTTTCTTGCTCTTTATTCATGATTTATTTCCACGCATTTCGCAAAAATCTCAACCAGTTACCGTGCATCATATTTTCGATATCAGTTTCAGTATAACCCCGTTTTTTCAATATCGCCGGTATTTTCTGCAGGTCTGCAATCGTTTCCAAATCGTAAGGGCATTGCTCCCGGCCAAAGGCCCCATCAAGGTCAGAACCTATACCCACATGATTGGCGTTACCAGCAATCTGGCAAATATGGTCGATATGGTCTATCATCACTTCAAGGCTGCAGTTCATCGTTTTAGGATCCGATTGGCCTCTTATCCACCCCGGCACCATCATCCAGGCATCCAGCGCACCGCCAATTACGGCGCCACGGTTTACCAGTTCCTTTATCTGTTCGTCGCTGAACTGGCGGTTGTGGTTCACCAATGCGCGGCAATTGTTGTGGCTGGCCCAGACGTGGCCATTAAAATGGTCTAAGGCCTCCCAAAAGCTGTCGTCGCACAAATGGGTGGCATCTAAAATAATATTGAGCCGTTCCATCTCTCTTAATAACTCATGTCCGGCGCTGCCCATAAAACCGGTAGCATCGGTTCCCTGCGCATAGCGACCGGGCCCATAATGCGCGGGGCCTACTGCGCGCAATCCATAATTATAAGCTCTTTCTAAATGTTTAATGGTGACAATGGAATCGGCCCCTTCCAGACTTAAAATATAGCCAACAGGTTTAGTATCGTTTGCTTTCCCGTCGTTCCAAAGGGCAAAGTGCTTTTCTAAACTCTGCGAATCATTCACCTGCACCATTTCGCCGGCATCTTCCATTGCTTTATACCAGGCAACCTGCCCTTGCGTTTGCGCCCAGGCCTGTTCGGGCGAATGCCAGCCGGGTAACGGGTTTCCCGGCGCAACATAACGGGCTATTTGCGTAGCTACGACAAGGCCGATATTACCTTTTCGCAATTCAGGTAACGAAACCACACCTTTCGCGCGGTCGGGTTTATCGGTAAGGCCTGCTTCGCGTGCGTTAATTTCGGCTATGGGTTTCCGCAAATCGCGGTTCCATTCGAGGGCATTCATGCTAAGATCCAAATGGGCGTCGATGGTGAACATGTTGTATTAATTGATTGAATTAGATTAGGTTGTTCGGGTTGATTAGGTTAAAAAATTAGATTGTTATCTTCCTGTCGCGGGCAATATTCTTCCACTCCCTGCTTACTTTGTTGTCTTCTATAGTAATCGCCCTTTCATATAACGCCACTGTCGGGCAAACATGGTAAGGCATGCCGTAAATTACATCGCCGGTTTTGTATTTGTGATCTTTGCCAGCTTCAACAACCAAATGTTCTTCGCTTTGGCCTATGGCGTCCAGGTCAGGCGCATTTATGAAATATACACGCGTTTTTAGCTCACGTTCGGCGGCAATTGACTTATGGCCTAAGTCCAAACACAGCGTAGTTTCACCGGGTAAGGATATAACCCTGGTTACCACCAACGCTGCCGGCAAAAAGTTTTGTTCAGCAAAGCTTGATTGATAGCCTTTATCCCAATAAACAAAGGTACCTGGGCTGCATTCAATCTCTTTTCTTTTAGCATGAATAGGAAATGTTGGCGACCCGCCGGCAATAATTACCGGTTTTGGATAGCCGTCAGCCACAATTTCGGATTGCAGTTTAACAACTTCTTCAAAACACCTATCGCATTCCAGGGTCCGGGTAGCTAAATCAGCACCATGAATATGCCCATCATAGGCATGCAGGCCTACTATTTCCATTCCCGTTAACGCCTGGCAGTTAACATAAAGCGCTAAAGCCAGCTCTCCCGGTTTAATCCCGGTGCGGTTTTGGCCAACATTTATATCGATATAAACCGGAACCTTTACTCCCTTTTTGATTGCGGTTTCAGATATTCCGGCAGCGGCCTGTATATTATCAACCAGGCAGGAAAATTTCGTATTGGGATATAACGAAATCAACCGGATAAATCTATCCAGTTTCGGCCCTATTGGCTGGTAAGCCAGCAGCACATCAGGCGCCTTACCCATACCAAGCATTTCCGCCTCGGCAATAGTAGCGCATTTAAATTTGGTGATACCGGCCTGCAGCATTAACCGGGTAACCTCACCACTTTTATGAGTTTTAACATGCGGCCTTAGCCTGGCCACATTATCAACCATGCCAATCGCCGTGTCGATATTCTGCTTCACCCTGCTTGGGTAAACTACCAATACGGGTGTATCTAGTTTATCGATATCGTTTATTGTATACCAATCTTCGGCTGCCATTATTAAAAACGGTCTTAAATAGTTAACCCTAAAACAATCTTTCGGTCTTTAGCGACTTTTCGGACTTTACTGACTCTCTCAAAAAAGCTCAAACAAAGCTTCTATCTCCACCGGGATATTATCCGGCAACGAGCCCATCCCTACCGCGCTGCGTACCCCAATGCCATTATCTTCGCCCCAAACTTTTGCGAAGAGTTCGCTGCATCCGTTGATAATAAAAGGGTGTTTTTCAAACTCGGGCGTGCAATTGACCATACCCAATACCTTTATTACCCTTTTCACTTTATTTAACGTTCCAAGGTTAGCGGTGATGGTTGCCAGTATTGCAAGACCAACCTGGCGTGCGGCCAGCTTCCCATCTTCCATTGTAATGGTATCGCCAATTCTCCCGATGATAAGCGTACCATCGTCCTGCATCGTTCCATGCCCCGATACATATAAATATTTTCCGTCAATTAAACACGGCTTGTAAACACCAAGCGGTTTTGGTGCCGGTGGCAGGTTAAGACCCAGCGCGGCAAAATTCTGATCTGCAGTATTCATTATTTAAAAAGGTAGTATTTGAAAACAAACATAAAAATAAAAAGCCGGGTATCTCACGCCCGGCTTTAATAAATCAACCTATCAACTCATATTAAAATCTAAAACTTGCACCTACGTTTACAACGTAATCAGCAAATGCTGCATCGCCATGCGCGTATTTTCCTGATAATGCTGTAGAACGAATATCAGCAACACTTCTCGTACGGTCGCGCATTACAGCAACGGGAACAAAAGCATATACTGAGAATTTTTTAAGCCTATAAGTTACACCAGGCTCAGCCGACAATATGTAACCAGGCCTTCTGAAACCATCACTTTTGCCAATAATATCTTTTACCGGCAGGCACTCATAACGTGCACCTGCTGAAAAATCGAAGCTTTTTGTGCCTAAGCTAAATCCAATCCGTACCAATTCCTGATCTGGCACGCTCATAACCGCACTTGTAGTGGCTATCGCTGTAGCACTTGGTGTGCCGCCTCTGGCGGTTGATACGCCATTTACGTCGCGCGGATTAAATAAATAAAACAGCGTCCCGTACATACCGAAATTGTGAGCGAAATTATAATAGGCATTTATCTCGGTAGTAATGCCCCAACCGCCGTCGCCGGGCTGTATAGATTGGTCAACCGGGCCAACGCGCGAGGCACCGTCAGTTCCAACATTGTAAAAATCGTCCGTAGCGCCATATTTTCCTGTAGGCAACTTAACGCCCAACCCAACCTGGATATTTCCATTATGTGCCGTTGCCGGGTTGAGTAACCAACGATAACCGGTTAAACGAATATCACCTATGCCGGCTGATTGCGTAGACCTGCGATTAGCGCCCCCATGTTCGTATAGCGAAGACCTGTTATTCAGCACAAGCGGCAGGTCAATAGCTAATGACCAACGGTTATTAAAATTACGGGTTAAGTTGAAATCCTGTGTGAAGGCATGGTTTATTACATTAGTCTTTTGTTCTATCCGTTGTTTTTGCTCATCCTTACCAACAAAATGCCGGAACGAATTAAAGTACCGGCTATTAGTGTTAAAAAGCCAGCTACCCTGAACTGCAAGGCTGTCAGGATGTTCGCTCATGGTGCAAAGACCGCCCGTACTGCGTATGGCTACGCAGCCCTGGGCAAAAGTATTTGACTTTGTAAAAGCTAAGAAAAAAGCAATTGCTAAAATAATTTTAAAAGTACGTTTCATAATTAACAGTAGGGTTTGTGTAATTGAGTATTGTTATGTAATTGAATATTGGTTTGTTATGCACTTAATTAATTTCCTGAGCCATCTGTCTTACCGCGTTGTACAGCATATTGGCCAACTTTAATTCCGGTTTGCATACCTGCTTCGATATCCGACCGATAATGGATTGCACCGTAAAGCCGTGACAATGAAGCCTGGTTAGCCAGATCGGTAAACTTGGTACCTCTATCGGGCAATAAGTAAGTCAACACGGTTGCAGCGGCCCCGCTAAAGTTTGAGTGACCGGATGTGTATGCCGGGAAATTTGGCAGACCGGTTAGCGTTTTAATTTTGGGATTTGCCTGTGTAGGGCGCTGGTTAAAATAAAAATATTTCGTATCCCAGCACACAATGGCGGCGTCCATCTCAGCCATATTTAGCAAAGCAAAGTTGCGGGCCCAGCGAACTTCGCTGTAGTTTTGTTTCACAAACTCATCGGCAGCAATGGCATTCCAGTGGCCCGGCGGGGTGTAGGTTCCAACCCCATCGGCCCAAAAATTAACTATTGCCTGGTGCTCACGTGTTGGGTTGTCGCTGTAGGTAAGTACCTCGGCTACTTCTTTTTTAAATGCATCTGAATTTGTAAGCGGCGGCGGTGGCGGCCTTAAGGCTGCAACGGCAAGTGTATCAAACAAAAACGGCAGCACTTTGCCAAATAACGGTAACATCGGCGGGCGTTTAGGTGCGTCCTGGCTTATCCAAAAGGTTTCGCCTTTAGCTGCAGTTTGCGTTTGCAATTGCGTCCAAAATGCCGGGGTGCCAATAGCTTTGCCTGCACGGTCGGTACGGGCACGGGCAGCAAAAACATCTGCCACCTGGGTACCCAACGCTTCACCGGCGTTTAGTTCACCTCTAACATTAGCGCCTGCCATAATACGGTATAACTTTTCATCGGCTGCTTTTTGTTCTATGTAGCCAACATCTGCCGGGAACAACAGTTTCATTATTTCAACTGTAGCGCCCGAAACAACGGCATCTTCACTTGGGTACGATGGCAACGCCGATTTGGGAATAAGCGGCTTGATAGTAGCATCGAAAGTATAAGGTGCAGCGCGGTTGTACATGTTTTTAAAGTGATAGGCAGTAACCAACGCATCATATTGTGCAGCGCTTACATAGGCATAGGCGCGGGCAGCGTAAGGAGGGTTCGCAAACGGGAAAATCGGGTAAGCAAACGGATTGGTTGAGCTGGGTGCCGGGTAAGTGCCATCGGCGTTTTGATAAGGGGGCACATTGTGTTTTGCCACCAAATCGCGCAAAATTTCATTCCATCTTAAAACAGCACCTGCGCTCCAATATTTTACAATAGCTGCCTGGTCGTCAGTTAGCTTGCCCTGGTACGATTTAATTTCATTCAAATCTGCAACGTATGCAGGGGAATTGGTTGCATCCGGGGCCGGAACGTTAAAAACTGTGGGGTCTTTTACCAACACAGGTTTCCAGGT
>Ga0207695_10004487_pt1 | contig 19000 bp, 14 predicted proteins | sample KBSC54metaG_FD_184354 | JGI IMG/M metagenome (GOLD analysis project Ga0207695, IMG submission 184354) | Corn rhizosphere microbial communities from Kellogg Biological Station, Michigan, USA - KBS C5-4 metaG (SPAdes) (version 2) | ecosystem: Host-associated > Plants > Roots > Rhizosphere > Soil... | reverse complement strand
CGTTCCTGCGCCCGCTTCATGTTCCCCCTAGAGGAGGGGTTTGGGGAACCGTGGTTCCCCATCCAACTCTCGCTCAAAAGCCTGTTCCAAAATTAATGAAAACCAGTCCTTGCAGACACGGTATCTGGTATAGGGTCGCGCCGTTGGCGCTGCGACACTCCTCGACTCCAAACGCCGCCGCCAATCACGTCGCTCTACGGGGCCGTCGGCAGCCCGAATAGCACCAGCGCGGTGCTGTGGTCGGTAAAGGTGAGCCAGGTGCAGATGCTGCCGTTGCGGTCCACATACCGGCCCTGGCCGGGCGAGTTCTTGGCTGCGCCGAGCGTATTGATCAGCGAGACGGTTTTGTCCACGCCGTTGATCGAGAGATGGTTTCCAGTTCGCAGGACAAGGCGCACGTTGCCGTCGAGGTCGGTCGCCCATAAGCCGACGCCATTGGCCGCCTTCACACCGGGCCCGGAAAGCCTGGCGAGGAAGACCGGGCCGTAAGCCGAGTCCGGCAGCGCCATGGCGGTGAAGTTCTTCCATAGCTCACCGCCGGTCAGTTCCGCGGCAGGCGTGCCGGTGCGGGCGAGAATCACGCTTTCAAAGTCGTGATTTGCCGGAACGAAACTATTATAAATAAGAACACTAGTCTGGCTCGCTGGGAGCTTCGGCGCCTTTACCCTGGCGAAGAACGCGGTGGCGGAGGCGTCGTTGTGGGCGGGCTCTTCAAAGGCCGTGAAAACATCCGCGATAGCCGGCGAAACGGGGCTTCCTTCCCGGGCGATGATCGAGAGGCTGGCCTGGTCCTTGCCGGTGAGGATCGACTGGTCATTCCTGGCGGAGACCGGTGCCCCCAACAAGCCGGGGGCAGTGCCGATGTGCAGCCCAGCCCGCAGCGCGAACTCTCCATCGGCATTGACCGATGGCAACCCAAGCCTGGCGAGGCTGGTGTTTTGGACGGCAACCGTGCTGCTGGCGACGCCATTGACAGAATACAGCAGCAACGCCTGACGACCTTTGGTGAAGGTGGCGACTGCTTCGACGACCCGATTTCCTCCCGCGTAGCTGCGGCGCTGGCCGGGAATGGTTTTGGCCGGTGCGAAGAGTGCGAGCGTTTTCACCAGATCCGGACCGGTGCCGAAGGTGGAGTTGGCGAGATCGCAGAGATCGCCGGTGCGGAAGAGCAGCGTGATACCCGCCGCAGTCTCCTGAAAGATACCAGTCTTGTTCGTGGCTTTCACCCCCGTCCCCTTGAGCGTGGCGACGAAGGTCAGCGCCTGGCCATCCGCCGAGAGCACGTAGCTCTGGATCTTGTCAAAGAGCAAGCCGTTCACCGGCACACCGGTGGTATTCGGCGCAGTCACGGAGCCCGCCACAAGATGCAGGCTGCCGCCAAGAGTGCTCCAGAGCCCGGTCGCACTGGTCTTGGGCGCCCCCGTGAGATTCGCGGTAAAAGCGGTCGCACCACCGCCGAAGACCGGTTGGCCGAAAGTCGAAAACTTCCCCACCGTTCCCACCGCAGCTGGAGCCGCATCGCCCTTTCGCGCCACGATCCCGCCATCGCCGGCGGTGCCCAGAAAGATGGCCGGCAACACCAGATCGATGTTTACCAGTGCTCCGATCTGTCCTTCGTCGATCGATGGGAGTCCGAACCTGGAGAATATCGCGACCGTAGGCTCGCCCGGCACTTCACTCCCCTGCAGTCCGCCTTTCTCCGCCGTGGCGATCACCCGGAAATATGGGTCTGCCGCAGTGACGTTGATGTTAAAGCTCCCGACCTGGATGTTCCCGGAATTGTCGCCCGGTCCGTAGTAGGTAATCGCGTAAGTCCCCGCGCTGAGCCATTCGGTGTGGAAGGTATTGGAGGCCACACCCATCCCAAAGAAAGTCCCATTCGGCGTCGCGCCAATCGTTGCGCTAGTGAGATCGAGCGGTGCATCCGTCACATCCACGCTCACGCCGTTCGCCGCCACGCCGGCGGCAAAGGTGGCCGGCTCGGCTCGAGTCTCAAATGCACCGATGTCCACCACCGCGGGTCCGGGCGTGGGCCGGATCTCGGTGATGCGGGCAAAGCTGAGCCCGCGCTGGTCGGTGGTGAAGGGCAAATTCGTACTCGGGTCGATCGGGATTTGCGCGTTGTCGCCCGCATCGACGGCCGGACTGTTGAAGAGTGGGGCCATGGTCTTGGTGGGGCCGCCGTTGTCCTGGAGCGGTCCGAGCTTCGGGTCGAGGATCCCGACTTGATCGCCGTTCTTGCCATTGGTGAAGCCGGTTCCAAACACACTGCCCAGGAGGTTATGGCCGCGGGACGTGCAGTCCGCGACTACATCATCTCCCGTGTTATCCGAGATGATCGAGTTCGCCACCGTCACCGTGCCGCCGTCACTTTCGATACCGCCTCCGCTGTTCGATGAGTTTTGCGAGATCGTGCAATTGCTGATCTGCACCGCACCGGTGCCACTGTGCAGGATCGCGCCGCCATTGTTCGGGGCGTTGTTGCCCGAGAAGGTGGAATTGAACAGCTTCACGGTGCCGCCGGAATCAATGTAGATCCCGCCGCCATAGAAGCTGGTCGCGTTGCCCGAGATCGTGCTATTCGTAATCGTCAGGTTTCCATTGGTACGATGGTCGATGCCGCCGCCGTTCAGCGCGGAATTGTTCGAGATCGTGCAGTTGGACACCGTCAGGTTGCCGTTGGATTCGTTTTCGATGCCACCGCCGAAGCCGATGGCGGTTCCGCCCGTAACGGTGAGGGCGTCGAAGACGACGTTGGCCGGATCGGCAACCACGAAGGCACTACCCGCGCCCGCGTTCTGAGCGTCGACGGTGAGCACCTTTGCCCCGGGGCCGGCGATCTTCACATCGGAACTGACGATCAACGCGCCTCCCAGGAGTGCAATCGTGTGCGCCGTGCCGTCGTAGAAATTCGTCGCGCCGCCGGCTGTGGTATTGGAGAAGGTGATGGTCTGTGTGCCGCCGAGTTGCGCCGCATAGGCCAGCGCCTCGCGCAGGCTGGTCTGGTTATCGCCATTGTTTACCGCGTCGGAGGTGATGGTGACCACAAGACTCTGCGTCTCTGATGCCCTGCAGGTGAGCACAACAGAGTGGAAGAGGATGGCTGCGAGAGCAAAGACGTAAAGGCTGGAGAGTTTCATCTGGAGCTTTGAATTTCTCGGCGGTGATGTGACCGGGGCGCGGGTGATCGTCGGTGCGATAACCAGGAAACCGTGCAGACCGGAACCCTTGGAAAAGCCACCCGGAAAGAGCTCTCTTTTAGGGATCGCTTTGTGAAAGGCAACGGAATTTGGACCACCGCGCCGGTCGTCCACAAACTAGCTCGTGCCGAAGCGTTTATATGCCGATCGACGCACCTTCTTCGTCGATCCATTTTCCCAATCCGCTCTCGCCCACAGACCAACAAACCATGGCGACTTTTTTCTGTAAAATGGTGGAGGCGAGGGGAGTTGAACCCCTGTCCTGAAGCCTATCAGCGCAAGCATCTACATGTTTAGCCGGTCCCAGGTTTAAGGAACAAACGAATGGCCAGCAAATTGCCCGTTCCCGAGCAGCCACGAAATCGATTCCCATCAGGCGCGGTTGCTCCGCCTTCAGGAGAGCCTGCTGTCGTCGTCCCCGCCGCTAGCAGGCGTTGCTTCGGGGACGTCGCGGTCATTAAGCCGCGAGAGCTAGATCTTCGTAATCGTTAGCGTTTATTTTGTGTGCCCAGAGGTTTTAACGAGGCCAACCAGGCTTCCTCGACATGCCGCCTGTGCCTCGAGTCATCAGTCGAGACCAGTACGCCCCCATTTTTGGGAGGGAAGTACAGTGCATTGAAGGCTGTGCGTTTGCAAGGGCGGGATTTCCCGGAAGGTCTGCTGGCTGGTTCTTAATCCTAATCTTAATCGTAATCCTAATCTTGATCCAATCGATTTTCGGATTCGCAGTATTCGCAACATACTCGAGCGGAGGGATTAAGATTAAGATTAGGATTACGATTAAGAAGGTCGGTTCCGAGATCGGACGCTCTTCGGCGATCCGGAGAATCCTTTCAATCCGTCGCCGAAACAATCATCACCCCCACACTGATCAAAGCCACTCCCAACCAAATCCGCGGAGTCGGCTTCTCTTTCAAAAAGATCGACGCACCAACGACGACGATGATCCGGTTCAGGCCATCGAAGGGAAAGAGGTAGCTGAGATCAAATTTGCTCAGCAGCGCGATCCAGACGAAAAAGCTGAGCGTCATGAAGGCGATGCCCCCCACGAGGCTGCGGAGATTCATGCCATCGGCCGATTTGCCCATGGCATGTTTGAAAAAGATCTGCCCCACGGTGGCGGAGATCTCGGAAACGAGGACGAGCAGGAAGTTGAAAGGCGTCACAGTTTTTCCTCCGCCTCGTAAGCCGCCTGCGCGATGACAAGCACCCCGGAGACGACGAGGGCAATACCCAAACCACGCTTTAGCCCGATAGTTTCGTGGAGAAAAAGCCAGCCGCACAGTGGCACCAGCGCATGGAGGATGGCCGTGAGATTGAAGGCGATGTTCAGCGCGACAAAGCGCAGAGCGTACAACCACGAAAACAGGCTCGTCACCATGGCGGCAATGCCCGCCCAGGTCCACGGGGAGCTAAGCGCTGCCCAGCCAAACCAGGCGTCACTCGCGAGCACATGCGATCCTTTTTTGAGAAAGACGTGTGAACTGGCGGTGAGCAGCGTGCTGACCGCCAACTGCACATAGGGATTGAAGAACCATCCCGGGTGCCGCGCAGGAGCCGGCTCTGACTCTGTGGTGATCGCGGAACTGGATGTGTCGGTCGACATGAAAGCGGCAGAGTAAACGGGAGAAACGGTTTGTCCACGGATGAAGGCGGATTTACCGGGCACAGATTGCGAATTGTGGATCGCAGATTGTGAATTTGCGCTACCGGCTGCTGAGTCCAGTGAGAGCTCCGGCATAACCGGTGAGTTCCATGTAGCCGTGTCCTTTTACGGGATGTCCGTCGCGGTTGCCTTTCAGGTCGATCATTCCTTCCCAATAGCTGATGGAGGGCAGCGCCAGCTCCTGGTCCGGCAGTGGCGTCTCGACTTCGAGATCGAGATAGAGCGCAGGCACTTCGATCCGCCACGCCGCGGGATAGCGCGCATGGGTTTTGGCGCTGGTCCAGAACCGCAGCGGAGTGAGCCGGTAGTCGTCGCGGACGAGATGACGCGCCTGGCCGTCGGCCGCGACGAAGGTGCCGCTCGAGGCCGGGTCGATTCCTCCCGACTTAAGGCGCATTTGGTAGAGCATCAGTTCCGTGCCGTCCTCGAGTTGCACGCTAAACCAATTCCAGCCGGCTTGTTCCGGTGTGAGCTGGTTCGTGGCCCACTCGTGATCGAACCAGCTCTCGCCTTCGACCTGGAAGCGTTTGCCTCCCAACACCAGCGAACCCGTGGAACGCATTCGCGTGCCGGAATAGTAATGCGATGCATGCCCCTCCCCCGCTGCTTTCTGACTGACCCCATTTTGCCCATGGATGACCCAGGACGATCTGGCATTGCTCAGGTCGAGGGTAAGTGAAGTCTCGTCATTTGCCGCCTGGAGATGGAACGTCTGATCTTTGTGCAAGAGCAGCGACCAATCATCGATCCACGCCAGACGCTCACCCTCGCCAAATCCCGATTGGCCAAGCACGCCGCGGCTGATGCGTTGCTGAAAAAGGAACCGCTTTCCCTGCGGATCGCTGATGCAGGAGTGTGCGAACGGCAAATCATTCACGAGCAGACGCGAGGTCGTTCCGGCGCGCACTCCGGGCGGACGAATGCCCTGGCGGAAGAATGTAACCTGATATCCAAACGGGCGGCCAGCGGAGTCGTGGAGATTGCCGGTGAAATACCACCACTCAGTCTTGAAGTCGGGATGTGGCTGGTGATCGCGCGGGAATTCGTATGGCCAGCCGGGAAGCGCGAGCCGCCAGGCGGCCGGCGGATCGGCGGCGCAGGCCGGTGTGGAGAAGATGCCAAATAGGAAGAGCAGCGTGGAGAAGAGCGCCCCATAGTGGAAGCGGCATCCCGCCGCTTGAGAGCGCGGGATACACACGCGGCGCTGGATTTGGGACCGAAGAGAACACCCAACTCCCAACTCTAAACTACCAACATTCAATGTTCTGCTTTCTTGTAACTTCACGCACTTAGGCGTTCTCCACTTTTTCTTTGTTATGTTTAACAGAACGGCGCCGAACTTAGAGCCGTTGAATGTTGGGAGTTTAGCGTTGGGAGTTGGGAGTTTTTCTGCGTGGAGCTCGCCCTGCGCGGGATTGTGCCGACCCAGGTAACCAGGAAGATCCGCGCCCATCTCCAAAGCGGCGCCCTCAAGCGGCGGGACGCCGCTTCCACTATGGGGCAGCCCGCCCCTCTTTTGTGAGTTTCGTGTCTTTCGTGGACTCATCATTCCTCCCGCACGGCTATGGCAATGTTGCGTTGGACTGCTTTCCACGCCGGATGCCACGCGGCGAGCGCGGCAGCGGCGGCCATCCAGATCGGTGTGACTAGCAAGGCCCGCCATGGCACGGCGAGGTCGAAGGTCCATCCGAAGAAAGCCGGGTTCACGACATTCGTCAGGATCAAGGCCAGCGCCGCACCGGCGGCGAGACCGAGCAGCGCGGCGACCAAGCCCACTGCTCCGGACTCCGTCATCAGCAAACGCTGGATCTGCCCGCGCGAAGCGCCGAGGGCGCGCAGCGTGCCGATCTCGCGTTCCCGTTCCGCAACAAGCGTGAGCACGGAGAGATAGACTCCCGTGATCGCGACGAGCAACGCCACGGTTCGCAACACGGCCGTGATGGCAAAGGTTTGCTCGAAGATGGCAAGCACGCGGCCGCGGAGTTCGCGGTTCGAATAAACGGCAAACTCCCCTTCCCGGCTGAACTGCGCGCGGAAGGCGTTCGCCATGGATTCCGCCGAGGCTCCAGGCCGCAGAAACACGGCGAGCGTATGGACGCCCGGTTCATCCCAAAGCCGGTTGAAATTCCTTCGCTCCATCAGCACCACACCCTGATCGCGTGAATAGTCCGCATAAACGCCGGCGATCGGAAATTCTGCAGCCCCATGCGGGGTCAACAAGGTGATGTGGCCTCCCTCCCCTACGCCATATCGGCGGCTGAAGCTCTCGGTCACGGCGACGCTATCTCCTCCGAAAACACGGGCCGCTTTGGCGTCATCATCACCACCGCGAAAGTGAAGATTGTGGCGAAACTCACCGCCGATCGTGAGAAGCACGGCCGGTCCGAGCTCCGCACTCTCGCCCGCTTTTACCTGCACGGGTTGCTCGCGAATGGTATCGATAGCCAGCACTTCGGGGCGCGCTTTGATCCAATCGATCGCCTTGTCCGGCATGTAGGCCCAGCGACCGACCTGCTCATTTGCTGCAGGCGCGATCAGCAGATCGGCGACGATGCCGTGATCGATCCACGCCGTAACGCTTTGCCGGAAGGAAAAGATCATCACGGTGAGTCCGGTGAGCATGGCAATTGCCGCGGAAAGCGCCGCCACGGTCATCGCATTCCGATGGGCAAAGCGTGTGAGATTTTGCGCGGCCATTTTCCAGGCAATATCCAGTCGCAGCGTGAGTGCGGCCCCACTCTTTCCCGCAAGCCGCGTGGCAGCAGGCGAAAGAAGGGCACTACACACAAGCACAAAGAAAGCACCGACAAAGGCCAACACTGGCGGACCACCACGCAACGCCAGCCACGCGGCAGCGCCCGCCACCAAAAGGCACACCGGAGCCAGCCAACTCCAGCGCGCATGCCGCGACTCAGCCCGTTCCATACGATCGCCAAGACTGAGTGCCGCTACGGGATCGACCTCCGCCGCTTCGCTGGCCGGCAACCACGCCCCCACCAAGACCGCCGCCAGTCCGTAAGTCGCGGCGATGACGATCTGCGCCGCGCTCGGCCACGCGCGATCGATGCTGGAGAGCACGTAGAGCGAAGTGATCGTGCGGGCCACCGCGCCCGAAAGAACCTGGGCCAGTGCGATGCCGCCGATACTGCCGGCCACGATTCCAAGCAGCCCAAAGAAACATGCTTCGCCGAGGAAAAGCGTGCGGATTTCCAGACGCGTTGCGCCGAGGCAGCGCAGAATGCCGATCTCCCGCCGACGCCGGATCACCGCCGCGGCGATCGTATTGTAGATGAGAAACACGCCCACGAGGAGTGATACCATGCTCAGCGCCGTAAGATTAAGCTGAAACGCGGAAACCATGTGCTGGAGCTGAAAACTGCGCTGCTGCGGAGGTTCGGCGCGCAGATCGGCGGGGAGCATCGCATTCAGCCTCGCGGCGACTTCGGCGGCGTGATCCGGGTGCTCGAGCAAAAGCTGCACTGCCGAGAGTTTGCCGGGCCGTCCGAAAAGCTCCTGCACCCAGCCGATATCCATGAGGGCGAAGCGCGGGTTCGTCATGGGGGACGCGCTCGTATCGATTGTCGTAAGCAGCGTGAACTCGCGGATCTCGCCATTGGCTGTCACCCGAAAGTGATCCCCGGGTTTCAAGTGGTGAGTGCGCGCGAATTCCTCGGGCAACGCCACTACGCCCGACTGTCCAAGCCAGCTCTCGAGATTCCACGTCGCGCTATCGGTGCGCGGCGAGAAAGTTCGGAAACGTTCGCCGGAAAATAAGTCGACCCCGACGATCCGCAGATAGTCGCCGGGAAAATCCGGCAGAGTCGCAATGCCTTCGACAATCCCGGTGGCAGCAGTCACGCCGTCGGCGTGAGCGAGCTGCGGCCAAAGGTTTTCATCCACCTCGCCGCGTACTTCGAGTTGCGCTTTGCCTGCAACGAAATCCACCGTGGCCGCGAAGGAATGGTTGGCCGCTTGGTTTGCAATCTGGATGGCCAGATACACGGCAATGCCGAGCGCCACGCTGAAGACATTCAGCGCGGCGAGGAGCGGATGCCGCCGCACATCGCGAACTACCTGCCAAAGGAATATGCGCCAGAGGTGCGGCGTCACAGCATGCGAGGCCCGCGGGCCGTTATTCGAAATCGTACACCACCACGCGATGGCAATTCGGCTTGAAGACCTTCTCCACGAATTCCAGGTGCTTCGGATGGACCTGATAGTCGTCCTGTTCCTGTTTGGTCTCGAACTGGAGATTCAGGGCGACCTGGTAACTCTGATCGACCACGTCGCGATGGCTGTGTGCCATTCTCCCCACGTGAAAGCTCTTCAGTCCCGGGATGTCGGCCAGATAGTACTTCGCACCTGCGATCAATTCCTCGGTGGCGGTAGGTTTATCCGGGTAAGTCCAAAAAATGACGACGTGCGAAAACATAGGCTGTACGTGATGAGAGAGATTTGCGGGCGTTGCTGCAAGCGTGAGGTGGAGATGAAAATCTGGGCTGAGCTTGTTCGCGCCGCGGTCGAAGATGGTGATGATCGAACTCAGGCTCTCGTGACTCTCTCTAGCACGTTCACCTCTCTCTCGTTACCCCACTCCCGTGGGGTAATGCCAATCGGCGACACTCCTGTGTCGAGCGGTGGGACGATACGCTTGGATTGAACAAGCGGCGTTGAGCTTACATCAAGCCCCGTTCAGTTCGCCCGAATGAAACGCAAGTCATCATTGCGGCGCCTCTCCCTCCCCCGACACGGGAGTGTCGCCGAGAGGCATTACCCCACGGGAGTGGGGTAACGAGGGGATGGATGGGAAGATCCACGCGAGACCTGCACTCAACGCGTTTCAAGCGGCGGGACGCCGCTTCCACTATGGGCTTTCAAAAGCGCGGCGGCAGCCGATGTTAACGTCGGTTTCTTCGCCAATCTCCGGACGATATGAATGCCATCCGCCTTCTCGTTTTCACCATCGCCGCCGTCATGCTCGCCGCCTGCGCGCATCAGCGTTGCCCTTTCTTTGGACAGGATGCTCGCGTCTACAATCCGGTGACGCGAAACTGGGAATGGCAGAATCCCGGCCAGCCATCGACTTCGCCGGGAGCCGATCGCACTTCGGGACAACCGTATCGCTGACGCAGCGGTCAGATTTTCAGCTCAAAGTAAAACGGCGTCAGCGGCGGGATCTCGGGGATGAGCACAGACCGTTCACCTGGCCCGGCAGGCTCCGAAGTGAGCACTCGCGGCTCGGTTTGAAGACGCTCCGTCAGTTGAATCTTTCGCTGCGGGTCAGCGCCCATGAAGTGCAGCGCTTCCACCGAGAATCGGAGCCGCACATCGCGCAATGTCTCCGTCCGATGAAGATTCGCCACGACGAGGAAATGCTGTCCGTCCGGTCCACTGCTGCGCACGAAGGAGTACAGCCAATGTCCGCTCGCGGAATCTCCCCACACCCGGCCGGCCTGTTCGTTTTGATTGTTCACCCCATTGAGCGGGAAGAATTCACCTTCACGAAATGCCGGCTCGCCCACGAGGTTGATCAGCCGCGAATAAAACTCGCGCAACGCCTTCTGCTCCGGAGAAAGAGCACCGCCATCGTAACGATGGCCATTCACCCATTTCGTAAACTCAGGCATCGACCAGTAATCGAAGATCGTCGTTCTCGAGTTATCACCGGCAAATCCCGCAACTCCCTGCGCCGGCTCACCGACCTCCTGGCCATTGTAGACCATCACCGGACCACGTCCGAGCGCGAAAAGAATCGCGGATACGGAACGTCCCACGAGTGGCCCCACTCCGCCCCATTCACGGCTCGCGAGCCGGACTTCATCGTGATTCTCCGCGTAGCGCAGCGAATTGTGAAAGATATAGGGATGAGGGAAGCTCCCATCGAGGTCATTTGCCCAGCCGCCCCCATCGTAGATCCCCTTCAGGCACTTATAAGATGGATCATCGTACACGGCATCGAATCCCGCACCGAGTAAGTCGTACATCACATTTCCCCGGCCCCAATTCAGCGCAAGCGAAACAGGATTGCCGCTGCGGACCTTGGCGGGATCATTGTCGTAAGCTTCGGCCGTGAACCACACATCAGCCTTACGCGCGCGGGCACGACCGATGGCCCAACTCCAAAACTCTGGCGGCACCATGTGCGCCATGTCGCAGCGGAAACCATCCACTCCCATCTCCTGCCAGTAAGCGAGGATACAATCCATCTTCTCCCAGGTATTCGGACACTTCGCACCGCCGCACTCCCCATGTGGATAGGCTCGCGCGCCCGTGGTGAAATCATATCCATAATTGAGCTTCACCGTCTCGTACCAATCAGTCACACCCGGCCGCCACGAGACCACGTTGTTTCCAGTGACTCGTCCGTAGTCCAGTTCCCCATTGTATTTCCCATCACATGTCCCGAGGACGAGACACGTCGGAGTTACCGCCTTTCCCTCGCTCATCGTGGGTAGGACAACCGGCGGCCCCTGCCCCGGATCGTTGCCGTTGAGATAGAAGAAATTGTTCGCGGGATCGAAGAACTTCGTGCGATCATCACAATTGCCGAAGCTGAGATCCGGATGGATATTTGAGTAATAGGAACGTGCGACGTGATTCGGCACGAAATCGATGATCGCCTTCATTCCATGCGCATGAACGCGATCGAGCAACGCCCGGAATTCCTGCAACCGCTCAGCCGGACGCACCGCATAGTCGGGACTGACATCGAAGTAATCCTTGATCGCATACGGACTGCCCGCGAGGCCCTTGAGTAAGTCGGGATCCTCCGCCGGTTCGCCGAAGGAAGAGTAATCCGTCGCCGACATCTGCTGCAGCACACCGGTGAGCCACACATGCGTGAAACCCATCCGCCGGATCGCTTCGAGCGCGGCATCATTGATGTCGGCGAATTTTCCCACGCCATTTTCCGCCAGTGTCCCATTCGGCTTCCGGGTTTCATTCGTGTTTCCGAAAAGCCTGGGAAAGAGCTGATAAATCCGGGCGCGCTCTCCCTGGAATCGTCCCCGCGACGAGAGCGCACCGGTGGCCTGGTCGATTTCATGGAATCGCTCCACGGCCTTATCGTCGCATCCCTCGGACACCCCAAGTTCGCGGTTCGCCAGCATGCACCCCCAGCCATCGTTCGCACTCATCTCCTTTACATACACCGCCACTCGCAGCGGTTGCCCGGATCCACCCCGCGTAACGGCAATCGAAATCCGTGTTTCGGCGGCGGAGCCTTCGACTGGCACATCTTCGGAGACATCATCGATCGCCCCCCAAACCGTCTGCTTCCAGAAACGCATCTTCGTAGCACTTCCGGAAGGACTGGTCGCGACGGAATACAGCCGATCCGCCCGAAAAGGCAGGAAAACGGTCGACCCCTCGGCCCGCTGGCCAAATGGAACAATGGCCGAACCCTCAGCCGGGTCGGAATTGATCGCGACGAAAATGGTGTGCGGAACGGAAACGGGTTCCGGCCATCGGCAGACGATTTCGAGGCGATTCCGGGTGTAAGCGAGGGAAATCATGGGAGGAGGAAAAGTAGGAAGCGGCGCAGTTTCCGGCTGGCGCGGGCCTTTCGTACAAAGTCGGCCCGGGATTTTCCATTCGAAAGCGACACGGTCCGTCGCAGAGCATCTGAATTCGACAATTTCCCGCCTTTTTTGCCATAACCGCCGCGCCTTGATGGTCAAAAACCCGTTGTGGATTTGGCAGCGGCTCGTTCCAAGGCCCTAAATCGGCGCTAAATACATCAAAATACCAGCCAGATTTCACTTTGCTTTTGCAACGCCCTGTTTACACTGTCGCCCAACCAAGTGAGCCCGCTGAGTTGGGAGAGCCTGCTATGGAAGACAAAATTCCGTGGTGGATCTGCATCCGATTCGTAGACGAAAAGATTGTCAATTGCAGTGCTCTCGTGGCAGACAGAAACAGCAACTCAGTAAGAATACAGTAATGGGCAACCGACTCTACGTGGGCAATCTCGCCTTCACTATCACCGAACCCGACCTGCAGGATCTCTTTGCGCAAGCAGGGACCGTCAGCGAAGTGGCACTCATGGTGGATAAATTCACCGGCAAATCACGCGGCTTTGCGTTCGTCACTATGTCGAGCGACCAGGAAGCGCAAAATGCCATCACTCAATTTCATGGAAAGTCCGTCGATGGACGTGCACTGACCGTCAACGAAGCTCGTCCGCGTGAAGAGCGCCCAGGTGGTGGTGGCGGCGGATTCAGCGGCGGTGGACGCCGTGACTTCGGCGGTGGTGGTGGCGGCGGCGGACGCGGTGGCTACGGCGGCGGTGGTGGCGGACGCGGCGGCTACGGCGGCGGTGGTGGTGGACGTGGCGGTGGTGGCGGCGGACGTCGTGACTATGATCGCGGTGGCCGTGGAGAACGCGGCGATCGTGGTGATCGCGGCGGTTACTAAACAACCGATTTCAGATTTCCGAGCGGGAATGTGCGCCTTCAGGCGTCGCATTCCCGCTCTTCTTTTTGGGAGTAGTTGCGGCGCGAGCACGATTTTGTCAGTGAAGGCCGGTAAAAGAGCGGGCTTTCAGCCCGGAGTGGCTTGGGTCGCACTGAGCGCTCGGCTAATTGCGGCCCCATTTTGCCTCTGCCGCCAGTAGTTACTGCGGGCTGCAAGCCCGCTCTCCTTTCCGCCGGGCGCCCTGAGTTCTATAAGTCCCATGAGTCCCATCCGTCCTACTTTGAAACCCAGCGGCGCCTCATTTGCCGACGACCACCCCTTACAACCAGCGCAGAAAGAAAGGCTTTTTGGGAGAAGGAGCAGGAGCCGGTGCCACCGGGATCGGAGCCGGCGCAGGCGCACGGTTTATATGGGCCGGTGCAGAATGGCTTTCCCTGTCCTCATGCTCATCCCGCCACGGCGGAGTTCCGTGGACGTGCACCGGTGTGCCGACCGTGGCAATATCGTAAAACTGCTTCGCTTTGGCGATCGGCATACGCACGCAGCCGTGTGAAGCTGGGTAGCCAGGAAGGATCCCGGCATGCATTCCCGCCGCGCCATCGAAACGCAAAAACCACTTCATGGGCGCTTGCTCGAAATGGCAACCATGTGGCACGGGTGTCGCACAATCAGCGCTCGATTTCACAACGCCACCCCGAGAGTCGACGATCTTTCCGTACAAGGTTGATTTGTGATTCGGGTCCTTCTCGATCACCTCGAAATCGCCCACGGGGGTCGGATGACCGAACCGCCCACTGGAGATCGGTGACGTGTAAACGACCTCGCCATCTTGATACAGCGTCGCGGTTTGAGCCGAGAGATCGAGGTCGATCTCAAGATCGACTTCCGCTTCCGCACGGACTGCGAACGCCGTCAAAACCAGAAGACTATAAGTCAACAAGCGCATAAGAGCGCGCATAGGGAGACGCGACATCATATAAAAGTCAACTTCTGTTTAAATCCAATCGCATAAATATGTGTGAAATCCGGCTGAAACCGGCTCGGGATCAGCGTTTGGAGACCGTCCTCACCTTTCTCGGCGAAAGTCAGGCTCACTCCTTTCCCTGATCCATCACTAGCACATTTACGAGAAAGATGCAGGACTGGATGCCGCGGAAAATCGGAAAATCTTTCGCGCCCTCGTTACCCCGCTCCCGTCGGGTAATTCCCCTTCGGCGACGCTCCTGTGCCGAGTGGTGGGAGAACACAGCGAGGTTCAGTTGAAGTTTGGAGCGTCGATCCATTCCACGCGCATCACCCCTCCGCCTGACACAGAAGTGTCAGCCGATAGTGCGCCCCCCACGGAGTGAGGGAACGAGGAAAAATTTGCCGTCTGGCGTTGGATGTTTTCCCGCGCCGCGGAAAAACTCCACGGCGATCTTTGCTATCAACGCGCTCCAGGCGGCGAGGACGCCGCTTCCACTATGCCTTCCGCACTCGTTCCTTTTTAGCCTCGGCGTCCGACTGGATCCGCCGCAGATCACGCACGAGTTCTTCCTGCAGTTGTTGGACTTCGTCGTATCTTCCCGTGGCTTCAGCCTTGGCGATCTGGTCCTTGAGGAAAACTTCCCGCTCGGCCGTCTTCGCTTTCGCGACGGAATCGATTTCCGCCAGCTCCGCCTTCTGCTTCTCCGTGAGCTGGACCGTGGGGGAATCCTTCTGCAGGCGTTCCATGGCGAGTTCGTAAGCGCTTTTCATGAGTTGAGAGTTGAGGGTTCGAAGTGAAATGTCAAAAACAGGGCGGCGTTTGCCGTGCGGACATTCTTTTTCGCCGGCACACCACTCTCAACACCTATCTTTCCGCCATGATCAAACTGCTGAGCACGGATTTCGACGGAACCCTTGTGGACCATTTCGCCGACCCGAGGGTATCGCCGGAACTTTTTTCCGCACTCCGCGAACTCCAGAAGCGAGGCGTGTTCTGGGCGGTCAATACAGGCCGCGATTTTCCATTCATGCTCGATGGCCTGAAGGAATTCGGCTTTCCCGTCGAACCGGACTTCGTACTGACGGCGGAACGCGAGGTCTTTCATCGCAATGCCGCAGGCCAGTGGCAGGATTTCGGCGACTGGAATGAGCGGTGTTACCGCGCACACGATGAACTTTACGCCCAAGCGGGGCCGTTGATCGAAGACATCCAGCGCTTTCTGGAGACGGACGTCCAGGCCCGGCCCATCTGCGAAGGCGATCGTCTCGTCGGTCTGGCTGCCGATTCCGATGAAGAAGTGGACCGCATCTGTGAGTTTCTGGAAAGAGAGCGGTCCCGCGTCCCTGGCTTTCACTACATGCGGAACACCGTTTACGTGCGGTTCTGCCATGAGGACTATTCCAAGGGCACCGCACTCGCGGAGCTCGGCCGCCTCATCGGAATTGCCCCCGAGCACATCTTTGCCGCGGGTGATCACTACAACGACCTACCCATGCTCGACGGACGCCATGCGCAATGGGTGGCCTGCCCGGCAAACGCCGTCGAAGCGGTCAAACAAACCGTGCGTACCGCCGGTGGTTATGTAGCGGGCCGGGACTGCAGTAGCGGAATCGTGGAAGCGCTCCGGCATTTCGGCGCACTCTCGTAACCCCCGATGCGTTTTTCGGGAGTGCGAAAGACAACCATCACAGGTGACAGCCGCGTTAAAGTCCGAAGTATTCATGTTCCAAGCACTGGCATGAGTCCCACCGAATCCATTTTCCTTCCCGTATGAAACAGCGCCTTCTGGAAACAGTCGGGCGTAGTGCGCGCTTGAAGGTCCTCAACGAATTGAAGCGCACGCCCAACGGGCTGCCCGTCGGGGATCTCGCCGCACGTCTGGGAATGAGCTACATGGGCGTGAAGGACCTGTGCAGCGATCTCGAAAAACGCGGACTCCTCGATACCTGGCGCCAGCCCGTAAAGCTCGGCCGGCCCCAGATGTTCTACCGGCTCACCGCGAAGGCCCATGAGTTGTACCCCACGGTCAGCAATGCATTTACCATAGAATTGCTCGATGCAGCGCAGAAGCTCTTTGGGGCCTCCGCGCCGGAAAAGCTGCTGCTCGTCAGTTTTCAGAAAAAAACGGAGGACTATCAGCAGCGGCTCAAGGGAGATACCGTGGCCGAACGCGCCGAGCATTTCGCCCGCCTTCGCGATGAGGATGGTTGCATGACCGAATGGCAGCCGCCGGGGGAAAGTGGCGAAATGAAAATCATCGAGCATCACTCCCCCATTCTCGACGTGCTTCGGGCGTTTCCTCTCGTGGCCAAGCTGGAAGCGGATCTGTTTCAGCGGCTTCTGCGTGCTCCGGTCCAGCGGGAAGAATCGGCGGTCTCCGGACTTTTTTGCGCTACTTACATCATTGGTGCGTCACCAGCGCCTCTTGAGGCGACGCCCATCTCGGTGGACTGATTTTTTCCAGAAAAGAGCGTTTTCGTCTCCTCGGCCGGGAATTCAGGCTGGCTGAAGCAATTCTCTTCCCAGAACGCCCTCGATGTGGCAGAAAATGATCGTATCTCGGCACCTCTCAAAACATGCGCGGCATTCCACTTGCTGTCGTATCATTGAGACAATCGTTTCCACAGCAGGGCCGATTCAGACCATCCCAAGCTCATGGCAAAAAGCCAGACCATCGCACATACACACGGAACGTTCTGGGGCGTAATCAGTTACGTCCCCATCGATCTCGCCTGGTGCGAATGGCTCTACTTCACGCTGAACGGATATCCCGTTCCCGTGGCGCTCTCGGGTCACATGACCCACGACGGCTTCGTCCTCCCCGAGGCGCTCACCGTTTTCCCTGATCCCGACGATGCCGATGATGCCGCGAGTTATCAGGAAGTCTTAAAGAGCGGGCGTTATCTGATCGTCATTTGTTCGCCAAACTCGGCGCATTGCCAGAAGGTGGACGAACACATCCGCGAATTTAAAAAGAACGGCGGCGATGAGCGAATCATCGTCATGGTAGTGGAAGGTGAACCGAACAGCGCGCGCCGTGAGCCGACCAATGGCGCATGGCTGCCGCCGTGGCTGCGGTGGCGCCTCGATAGCAGCGGGACATTCCAGCCGGCGGATCGTTCGGAGCCGCGCATCATCGACGCCCGGCCCGGTCGCGCCACGCTGGATGAGATCATGGGCACGCTCATCGCCACACTCCTGGATATTCCCCGGACGGAATTCGAAATCGTCAGCGGTCCGGAGCCCCAGGCGCCGTCGCCTTTGAACGAGGGTCTGGTGGAACAGGAAGGCATGGTTGACCAGATCTGGGCAGAATTGGCCCCGCACTCGCACCATGCAGCGGCGCATCCTTCCGCACAGCCGGCGGCAGTTTCTCTTCCCTCGACTCATCCATCCGCGCACCAAGCCGCAGTTGCACCACACAAAAGCGGCCCATCGATCGGGAAGCTCGTTGCAGCCGGCATCTTCGTGGTTGCCATCGGTGCAGGCGCTTACCTGGGACTTTCATCCGGAAAGCGGAATCAAACGACAGCTCCCGTGGCACAGAGCCATTCGGCGACGCCTGCTCCGGCACTTCCACCCGGACCGGCTCACCCGCCACCACCGAGTCCCATCGTGGATGCGGCAACAACGCGGCCAGCTCCAGTGGCGCCGCCGATCGCCAAAACAGAGCCAGAACCAACCGCTTCCAGCGAACCGGCGCCCCCCACTGTTTCCGCTCCGCCGGTCGTTGCACCAAGCTCGAGCCCAGAGCCGATCGCCCAGGTCGCTCCCGCTCCTGCTCCACGAGTGACGGTTGCCCCTGCCCCTGCTCCCGCACCTGTGCCGGAAGGAACCGGGCAATTGGCACCACCTCCTATTGCTCTGGCTTCGACATCGCCGCCCCCTGCACCTGCCGCCAGTACTTCCACACTTCCAGCCGCTCCCGCTCCTGCGGAGGACTCCACAATTCCTCCCGCCACACTGACGCCGGAGCAAATCACCGAACAAGCCGCTGCCGCGATTCTCAAGGAAGCAACCGATAAGCGTAATGAGGCGGATCGATTGGTACGGACCGGGCACGTCTCCGAAGCACTGCCCCTCTACCTCCGGGCATTGGATTGCACCGAACGCTACACGGCGCTGCGGGCGGGTGATTCCGCGGCGGAACTCGACATGGCCAAGCTCTGCCTGATCGTCGGCTCCCTTCAATCAAGCTATGATTCGACGGCGGAAGCCCGCCAGACTCTCCAGGCCGGACGGAAAATTCTTGGAAAGGCGAAAGGCAAAGGAAGCGACGAACGCGGCCGTGTGATGAACGCCTTACAAGAGCAGATCAAGCGGCTCGACGACGACGCCCCACGCCGCCGTGCCGCGCAGAATTGAGGTCTTTCCAGGGCAGCGTGGCACTCACGCGGCGTTGAGGAATTTTGCGGAAGTATTAAAATACCTTTGCGAACCTTTGTCGGCTTTGCAGTGCAAACGATGAATATCACCTCGTTTTGCGTAGATTTTTGGGTGGCCAATTTTATGCCTTTGCCGCACGGCGAAGGAGGGCGGCTATTCTTTAATGCAAAGCCCGCGAAGGACGCAAAGGCACGCAAAGATTTTGAAAAGGTCGATTTGCTTTGCCGACGCATCGCCGTAAGAAATCCGAAGAGCGAAAGCCGAGGGGTATACTCTTCTTTTTTCTGAATCTTTGCGAACCTTTGCGGGCTTCGCGGTCTTTGCGTTAAAACGTAACCGTCTCTTTCACGAAGGCGCAGATTTGGT
>Ga0207695_10004483_pt1 | contig 19020 bp, 14 predicted proteins | sample KBSC54metaG_FD_184354 | JGI IMG/M metagenome (GOLD analysis project Ga0207695, IMG submission 184354) | Corn rhizosphere microbial communities from Kellogg Biological Station, Michigan, USA - KBS C5-4 metaG (SPAdes) (version 2) | ecosystem: Host-associated > Plants > Roots > Rhizosphere > Soil... | reverse complement strand
GCCCCGCGTCCCGATTCCCGGCAAGGGCACGCACGATGTAATCTTCGTCGCGACCGAGCACAACAGCGTCTACGCTTTCGATGCCGCGGCCCAGCCCGCCACGCCGCTTTGGAAGGTCAACTTCAATAATCCAGCCGGCGCCGTAACCCCCGTCCCCGGACAGGACGTCTTCTGCCCTTTCATTCAGCCGGAGATCGGCATCACTCCGACTCCCACCATCGACCTCGCCACCGGAACGCTCTACGTCCTGGCTCGCACCAAGGAGAATCCGGGACTCCTGAAGTCCACCCGCTACGTCCACAAACTGCACGCCCTCGCCATTACCACCGGCGCGGAAAAGTATGGCGGCCCCGCCGAGATCAAAGCCAATGGCTTCGACGGTCTCCATGAATTGCCGCGCGCGGGACTCCTGCTCGTCAACGGCAGCGTCATCCTCACCTGGGCGTCGTCATGCGACGTGAAGCCGTATACCGGCTGGGTGATGGCCTACGACGCGCAGTCGCTGGCGCAGAAAGCCGTTCTCAACGTGGCCCCCGATGCCGGCGAGAGCGGCATCTGGCAGGCCGACATGGCGCCCGCCGCCGATGAGCAGGGCAACATCTACCTGGCCACCGGGAACGGTAAATTCACCGCGGCCACCGGCGGCCGCGATTACGGCGACAGCCTCCTCAAACTCGACGCCTCGCTCAAGATCGTCGACTTCTTCACGCCCTTCAACGAGCGCAAACTCAACGCCGAAGATGACGACCTCGGTTCCGGTGGTCCGCTGCTTCTCCCGCCGCAGTCCGGCCCGCACGCGCGTCTGGTCCTCATCGGCGGCAAGGGCGGCGACCTCTACTCCATCGATCGCGATCGCATGGGCAAGTATCATGCGGATGCCGATGTCGACGCGGTGCAGCGAATTCATCTGCGGGGCGGCCTTTACTCCACGCCGGCATACTGGAACGGCCACGTATTCGCCTTGGCCCGTGGTGATTATCTGACCGACTTTCCCCTCGACAGAGGCCAACTCGGCAAGCCCCTCAAGACCGGCGCCCACCGTTTCTCCAATAGCGGCTCTACGCCCGTGATCTCCTCAAACGGTAAACGCGACGCCATCGTCTGGCTGATCGAATCGAAAAGTTGGAACGGCGCCGATCGGCCCTCCATCCTGCACGCCTATGACGCCGCCGACGTCGGCCGCGAACTCTTCGCTTCCGACAACAGCGCCCGCGACGGCGCCGGACTGACGCTGCGATTCATTGTGCCCACGGTGGCCGCCGGCCGCGTTTACGTGGGCGCCAAACGCCGCGTCGATGTGTACGGTCTGCGCTAGCGCGGCTGGCAGTTCGCTATACTACTCGCGTGACTAAATGGTTCCTGCTTTTCGGCCTTATGGTGGGCGCTTCGCACGCCCAAATCACCCCGTACGCCACGCCTCCCGACACCTATTCCCTTACCGAAACTAACGTGATGTTCACGCCCGACCTGACCATGACCATCATCCGCGATGGCAATCGCGCGGTCATGGATCAGTCAGCCCCCCCGAGTCAGAAGATCCCCGCGGGCTTTCATACCAAGACGTATCTTCAACTGCCCGACGGGAAGAGCTATACCGTGGATATGCTCAATCCCGCGGGTCCGTGCAAAGTGGGCAGCGCCAAGCTGACGTGGACCGATCCGTTCGCCATGGCTGCGCAACTGCACAAGCAACTCGACGTGCACGTGCGGAAAGACCGCATTGGCCCCAAGATCAACGGGATGGATAGCCACGTCGTCATCATGCCGCAACTGACGGCTTTTCTGGAGCTGAAATACGGCCTTATCCTGAGACTCGACATGAACCGGAAGGAAGGCGTAAAGACGATGATAGAGGTTCAAAAGCTCAGCTTCGCCAAACCTCCGGCCGGCGTGCTGGAGATCCCTGGTTCCTGCCGTTAGGAGTTCCCGACATGCTGCTGCGCGTCCTCGTGCTTACCGCTTCGGCCCTCGCGCTGCACGCCCAGTATGCGAAGCCGCCACAGCGTTACTCGCTCACCGAAATGAATTCCATGTTCATGCCGGGAGCCGTTCTGGAGATCACTCGCGACGGCACAAGGGCGGTGGTCGATCAGACTTATTCGACCAACCATGTTCGCACTTACTACGACTTACAATCCGGGAAGTCGTACAGCCTCGACTTGAAGAATGCCGCGGCGGGTTGCAGTCCGGGGACGTTCACTGGCGATTGGGGCGACCCGTTTACCATGTCCGCCGATTTGAACGGCCAACTCGTGAAGGCCGGAGCGAAACCCTCCGCCACCGAGACTGTCAATGGGGCAGCCTCCCGCGTCTTCGAAGCGGGGCCTAGCAAGGCATGGGTTGAAACCAAATACGGGCTAATCGTCAAAATGATGATTGGCGGCCAGCCCGTTCTCGAGGTTCGTAAAATGAGCCTAGCCAAGCCGCCTGCCGCCGCGCTGGTGCTGCCGGCATCCTGCACTGCCGCCGCAGCGCCGCCAACCACGCCCCCCGGGAATCCCGATTTCATCAAGGCGACCATGCCGCCTGCTTCGGCCAACTCGTGCACCGCCCACTTGCGCGTCGTGCGCGGCGACAGCATGGAGCCGATCGCGAGTGGCTTTCGAGTGGTGGTCGACAAGACCGCCCGCCCGCTGCAAAACGGCGTCGCCCGCATCGACAATGTGCCCGAGCACTTCGACGTGTCTGTCGACTTTGGCGAGGCCGGCGCCGCCTATGCGCAGATCTACCGTCAATGCCCCGGGCCGCAATCCGTCCTGCTGCTCGTCGTGAAAAATCCCGCAGTGCTGGGCGAGGGAGCGGACTGGTTCTGGGTGAAGTCCGGCAAATTCAGCAAAGTGGAGTAGGTCAGGCGCTTTCGCCGGACCGAGATCGCCGAGTTATTCGTATCTCAACGCCACCATCGGATCGATCTTCGTCGCCCGCCGTGCCGGGCTGGTGCACTTCGCATTCTGCCGTCTGCGGCATTTGCCGGACGCCGAAGATGCGGTGCAGGAAGTCCTGGTGCACGCGTACGTGGAGCGGGCCATCGTCCGGTCCGCGGCGAGTGTGAGTATCCCGCCCATTGCATTCGCCCCTATAACGAATGGGGAGGCCGAAAAGATCTAAAGAAGGAGACAGAAGTCGGGAGTCAGAAGTCAGAATCCCGCGTCTTCTCGCCTTCAGACCTTATTATATGAAAACGCCACCAATCGGAGCCGCGACCGTGAGGGAGCGATTCACGGCGCTAGCTCCCGACTCCTGACTCCCGACTTCTGACGCCTACTTCCCTATCGCCTTCCCAATCGCGTCCGCGTCGAACACGCACCCGCCCCACGTGCCGCCGCTGACGTCCTGCAGCATCGCCCACAGCCGCGTATCGTCCGGCAACTCGGGATCCGGCGCCAGATCGGGACGCACCGGACGAGCCGCCAGCACCCGTGCCCCCTCCTCTGCTCCAAACGTCACCCCGTCCGCGCCCACCAGGTGTAGCGACCCGGTCAGGTTCACCCGATCGATCGTGATCTCGATCAGGTCGCCGTCGCGCACCTTCCCGATCGGCCCGCCCGCCAGCGCCTCCGGCGTCACATGCCCGATGCATGCCCCCGTCGATACGCCGCTGAAGCGTGCGTCCGTGATCACCGCCACGTGCTTGCCGAATGTCAGGTATCGCAGTGCGCTCGTGATCGAGAAAATCTCCTCCATCCCCGACCCCATCGGCCCGCGGCACATCAGCACCATCACGTCGCCTGCCTGAATGGCGTCCGGACCCTGCCCCTTGACCGCCGCCACCGCCTTCTTCTCCGTGAGGAATACGCGTGCCGGCCCCGTCTTCCGATACACGCCCTGCTCGTCCACCACCGTCGGGTCGATCGCCGTGCTCTTGATCACTGACCCGCCGGGCGCCAGATTGCCCGCGGGGAACGTGACCGTCGAAGTCAGTCCCCGCCGACGCGCGCCATCCGCGTCCATGATCACGTCGTCCGGGTCGATCCCGTCCCGCTCGCGCAGCACGCGCCGCAGCGCATCGCGGCGTTCGCTCTGCTCCCACCAGTCGAGCAGCGTGTCGACCTTTTCGCCCGTCACGGTCAGCGCGTCCGTCTCGATCAGCCCTGCGCGCCGCAGGTGCAGCATGACTTCGGGCACGCCGCCGGCCAGGAAGACCTGCACCGTCGGATGTCCCTTGGGTCCGTTCGGCAAGGCGTCCACGAGCCGCGGCGTCTGCCGGTTGACCCGCGTCCAATCGTCCACCGTCGGACGCTGCCGGCCCGCCGACCACGCGATCGCCGGCAGATGCAGAATCAGATTTGTCGACCCGCCGAACGCCGCATGCAGCACCATCGCATTGCGGACCGACGCGTCCGTGATCACCTGTCCCATCGTCAGTCCGCTCTCCCGCATCGCCATCGCCGCGCGTGCCGACCGCCGCGCCATGTCGATCCAGATCGGGTGTCCCGATGGCGCCAGCGCCGAATGCGGCAGCGACATCCCCAGCGCCTCGCCCACCACTTGCGACGTCGCGGCCGTTCCCAGAAACTGGCAGCCGCCCCCCGGACTCGCGCACGCGCGGCACAGATTTTCCGCCGCGTCGGCGAGCGACAGTTCGCCATGCGCGAATCGTGCGCCCGACGATTGCACCTTACCCGCGTCCTCGCCCTCTTCCGGCAGCAGCGTGACCCCGCCGGGCACCAGGATGCACGGCAGATCGTGCATCGCCGCCAGCGCCATCATCATCGCCGGCAGTCCCTTGTCGCACGTCGCGATCCCGATGGCCCCACTCCGTGTCGGCAGCGACCGGATGAGCCGGCGGAACACTGAGGCCGCGTCGTTGCGGTAGGGCAGGGAATCGAACATCCCGGTGGTACCCTGCGTCCGCCCGTCGCACGGATCGGTGCAGTAGGCCGCGAACGGCACCGCACCCAGCGATTTCAATTCCTTCGCCGCGGCGTCCATCAGCAGCCCGACCTCCCAGTGTCCGGTGTGATACCCGAGCGCTACCGGCGTGCCGTCCGCCGCGCGGATGCCGCCATGTGTGCTGAGTATCACGAATTCCGGTCCGCCCAACGCCGCCGGGTCCCAACCCATCCCGGCATTCTGGCTCCATCCGAAAACATCGCCGGACGGCCGCTGGATCAGCATTTCCGGTGTAATCGGTAGCGAACCGGCCGGCCCCCGCGCCTTGGAAGCTATATCGAAGATCGCGCGATCCGCGGAATCGAGAATTCGTTCGAGAGAAAGGCCCACAATTCAATGTAGCGTAGGCTTCCGGCCTGCGAACCACCCACATCTACTCTTTCCCGATTAGATAATAGTCCGTGTAGGTCTCGTCCTCGGTCGAATCGCGCGACCACACCAGCACATTCGCCTTCACCCGTGTGACAAAGTGACTCGGCATCCACACCCGGCCCACCGGAGCCTCGTCGAGCGTGAACTCCGTCCCCGGCCGCACGTGCGCGATAAACAACCCGAACGCCACCGGCCGAAACACCGCCGCTGTCACCCGAACCCATTGATATTGCTCCGTGTCGATCCACAGAGTTCCGCGCATGCCCGTCAGCACTTTCGTGTCGCGGCTGCGCGGCACGTACCCCGGCCGCGGCGTTGCATCCACGCGAAAACACTCGCGCCCATTCACCGATTCTTTCCCCGCCAGCTTGAACTGGAACGCCTTGATCATCTCCGTCATCAGCGCATGATCCTGCCGCCGCTCGCGCTCGAACTGGTCGATCCGCTTCCGCCTCTGCGCGGGACTCTCCGCCCGCCGGCGCTCCCGTTCGCGCTGTTCCTTCGCATCCTCGTTCTTTAACTCCGACGCGCTCAGCGCCTTGCCATTGATCGCGATCGGCTTGTTGTACGGCGACCCGTCGATCATCGTCACCTCATACGTGCGCGTCGTCCGCCTGCCGCTCTTGGTGGTCACATCGCGCTCTTTGAACCCGTACTGCGGAGCCACCTTCCAGTTGGCATTGTTATTGGCCACCGACCGGCTGACGATCTGGTTCACATCGTCCGCCGCCCCGAGTCCGCAGACCACGCTCGCCAGCGTCAGAAGTAGAACGTTTTGCGCGATTGTTGCTGCCACCCGCACCCCCTTCTCATTGTTCCGCTCTCGCGCCTCTATGACTATCCTCTCCATACACCACTTAGTCCCCCGTTTCACACTGGCATACCGCTGTGTGCTTAAACTCTTACCGCCGCACCCCCCAACCTGCACAAAATTAATTGAGCACAGGGAGAAATGCATGGCTGAAACGGTTTCCGAGATATTGGTGAAAAGACTCATCGGTTGGGGCGTGGACACGATTTTCGGACTGCCCGGCGACGGCGTGGACGGCTTCTTCGAGGCCTTGCGCCAGCATCGGAAGGAACTGCGGTTCATCCAGGTCCGCCACGAAGAGGCTGCCGCTTTCGCCGCGTGCGGATATGCAAAGTTCACCGGCAGGCTCGGTGTCTGCGTCGCCACCTCCGGACCCGGCGGCATTCACCTCTTGAATGGCCTCTACGACGCCAAGTTCGATGGCCAGCCCGTCCTCGCCATCACCGGACACACCTTCCATGACCTCATCGGTACCCACTATCAACAGGATGTCGACCTTGACAAGTTGTACATGGATGTCGCCATCTACAATCAGCGCGTCATGGGACCAGCCCATGCCCAGAATGTGCTCGACGAGGCCATCAAGACGGCTCTCGCGTATCGCGGCGTCGCGCACCTGACCATCCCCAAGGACATTCAGGAGTGGAAGAGCTCCGACGAGCATCGCTCCGGCATGAACGTCAAGGGCCACAGCACCGACGTGCTGGCCGGGCGCTACCCCATTCCACCTGAGTCGGAATTCGAAGCCGCCGCGCGTATGATCGCCGACGGATCCCGTGTCGCGATTCTGGTCGGCCGCGGCGCACTCGGCGCGCGTGCTGAAGTCCTCGAGCTCGCGGCGAAGCTGAAGGCGCCCGTCATCAAAGCGCTGCTAGGCAAGGCCGTAATTCCCGATGACAACGAGTACTGCCTCGGCGGCATCGGCCTGCTGGGCACCGCGCCGTCGCAGGACGCCATGCACGAATGCGACACCCTGATCATGGCCGGCACCAGTTTCCCTTACATCGAGTTTCTGCCCAAGCCTGGCAAGGCCAAAGTCATCCAGGTGGATATCGATCCCACGCGTATCGGCCTGCGCGCCGCCGCGGATATTGGCTTGGTCGGCGATTGCAAACAGGTGCTCGGCCTGCTCGCCAAGTTCGTCCCTCAAAAGGAGGACCGCGGCTTCCTCGACAAATCCCAGCGCCGGATGGAATCGTGGAACAAGCTCATGCAGGAACGCGGCATGCGGCAGGATAAGCCGATGAAGCCGCAGGTCGTCACCTACGAGCTCGATAAACTGCTCAACGACGACGCCATCGTGATCTCCGACAGCGGCACTATCGCGACGTGGGCCGCGCGCTACATCACCATCCGCGGCAACATGCAGTTCTCGCTCTCCGGCATGCTGGCCACCATGGCCAACGGCCTGCCATACAGCATCGGCGCCGCGGTTGCCTATCCCGGCCGCCAGGTCGTCTGCGTAGTCGGCGATGGCGGACTCACCATGCTCATGGGCGAAATCGCCACCCTCGTGAAATACAAGCTGCCGGTGAAAGTCATCGTCATCAAGAACAACGAGCTCGGCCAGATCAAGTGGGAGCAGATGGTGCTCGACGCCAATCCCGAATTCGGCGTCGACCTGCAGCCCATCGACTTCGCCATGCACGCGCAGGCCTGCGGCGCCGCCGGTTTCACCATCGACGATCCGAAGGACGCCGCCGCCGTGCTCCGCCAGGCCCTCGCTCACAACGGGCCTGCCGTCATTCAGGCCGTCGTCGATCCCAACGAGCCGCCGTTGCCCGGTAACATCACCATGGAACAAAGCGTGCACTTTGCCGAGGCGTTGATCCGGGGAGAGAAGGACGCCGGAAAGATTATCAAGACGATTGTCGAGAATAAGGTGCGCGAAGTGATCTGATGATGCAACCCGGTCTGGGCCTGCCGCTCGCGCGGTTGCGGCCCCGCGATCAGCTCTTTTACGTGAGCCGCAACCGCACTGTGCTGGCGACCGCTCGCGATGGATTCATACCTCGGCATGTCGTCCGTCAACCCAACTCCTGGTCGATGACAGCCAGTCTTCCGGAGTGGCTGATCGACGCCTGTTCGGCTCTGCTGCCGGAAATTGAAGATGAATATGTCGAACAAACCTGAAGTCGTAGTCATTACGGGCGCATCGGCCGGAGTTGGCCGCGCCACCGTGCAGCGTTTCGCGCGCGAAAAAGCCCACATCGGCCTGATCGCCCGGGGCACCGACGGACTCGACGCCGCCCGCGCCGAGGTCGTAGCATGCGGCGGGCAGGCCATCGTGCTCCCCACCGATGTCGCCGATGACGCGCAGGTCGAGGCCGCTGCCGCGAAAGTCGAGGACACCTTCGGACCCATTGATATCTGGGTCAACGACGCCATGACCACCATCTTCGCGCCGTTCCTCGAAATCACGCCCGAGGAATTCCATCGCGCCACCGAAGTGACCTATCTGGGATACGTGTATGGCGCCATGGCGGCCCTCAAACGCATGGTCCCGCGCGATCGTGGCTCGATCGTCCAGGTCGGTTCCGCCCTCGCCTATCGCTCCATTCCCTTGCAGGCGCCTTACTGCGGGGCCAAGGCCGCCATCCGCGGCTTCACCGATTCGATCCGCTCCGAGTTACTCCATCAGAAAAGCAACGTGCATATCACGATGGTGCAGATGCCGGCGCTCAATACTCCGCAGTTCAACTGGTGCGCGACAAAGTTGCCCCGTCATCCCCAGCCCGTCCCGCCGATCTTCCAGCCCGAGGTCGCCGCCGAGGCCATCTACTACGCCGCCCACCACCGCCGCCGCGAAATATACGTCGGAGGTTCCACCGTCAAAGCCATTCTCGCTAACAAGGTGATCCCCGGCCTCGCCGATCGCTATCTCGCCCGCAACGGTTTCGACTCGCAGCAGACAGCCGAACCTGTCGGCCCGAATCGCCCCAGTAATCTGTTCCATCCCGTGCCCGGCGATCACGGCGCGCACGGAATTTTCGACGCCCGGTCTAGCGGCAGCAGCCGTCAACTCTGGGCCGACACGCACCGCGGTGTCCTGGCACTCCTGGCTGTCGGAATCGGAACGGCGGTGGGCGCCGCGGTGGCCTACAAGCGAGCTTAGTAACGTGCGGTTTTCCCTGCTACTCATCATTCCCGTCCTGGCAAGCACCCAGGTCAGGCTGGAGCGTGTCGATCCGGCTTCCATCGCCCCGGCCGATAGTAAGTTGCTGTCGAATTCCCGAACCGTGAATGACCTGGCATGCCGTCCCGCCCCTGTGAAACCGGTAATCGGCCTCGACTTGCGATTTCACAGCGGCTACGAGTTGACTCTGCAACTTCAGAACATTGCGGGACGGGGCGGCGAACTCCGCACCGTCGTGCGAGTTACCCCTGTCGCACGACCGGATCGTCCGGTCTTCCTGGCGGCGTCGATCCCGGTGCCGCCCCAGGGTCCTGCCAGCAATGGCGAAGCCGACCTGAAAGGAGAGTACGTGGTAGGACCCGGCCAGTATCGGGTCGATTGGTTGACCGCCGCCGGCGGGCTGTCCTGCTCCGCTCACTGGCAAATCGAAACCAAAGCTGACGCGTCGCTCCGGGGCGTCCCTCTTGGCATGCCCGCCAATACCGCGGATGCAGTACCTGCCGATCCCTTCGATGACGGCAGTGACAAGCCCGGTACTGCGGCCCACGGCTTCAACGTGAAACTGCTCGTGAACTTCTCCGCGCCCGGTCTCGATACTGGCTCGATGACCTCCGACGACTTGCGCGGAATCACCGCCATCCTTCAGGGAGTCGCGCGCGAGCCGCGATTCGGGCGCTTCAGCCTGGTAGCCTTCAGTGTCGACCAGCAACGCGTCGTGTATCGTCAGTTGCTCGAAAGCCGTATCGATTTCGCCTCGCTCGGCGCCAGCGTACGCAGTCTGCGATTCGGCACCGTTCCCTTGCAGCAACTCTCGAATCCGGACAGCACCGACAATTTCGTCGCCCGCATCTTGCAGGAGGAACTCGGGTCCCACGACCCCCCTCCGGACGCCATCGTTATAGTTAGCCCTACCATGCTGGACGACAAACGTATTCGGAAACGGATATCGTCCGCTCAGTTACACGTAACCTGTCCGGTCTTCTATCTGAGTTACAACCCAAACCCTGCAAAGTACCCGTGGAGCGGTAGCCTGGCCGACGCGGCAAAAGCATTTCACGCCCAGGAATTCACCATAAGCGGACCCAAGGATCTTACCTCCGCATTAAGGAAGATGATCGACAGCATGTCCCCCGGCCGCTGATCGGAGCCGTGACCGTGACGGAGCGTCACAAAGCCTTCCCTTGTGCACTACTGCTCCAATCCTACTCCTACCGGACGTAACGTAACATCGCTCCCCGCTTACTTATGAGTATCGTGGCTATATATGACCTCACAAGATGCCACCATGAACTTACAACGCGCGGACGAAGTCAGCGCTTCCGGTGAAATCAACGTGGGATTGGCCGAGCGGCTTGCCTCGATGATCGCGGGCGGCCTGCTCGTCGGTTGGGGGATTCGCAAACGCTCCGCCGCCGGACTCGCCGGAGCCGTCGTGGGCGCGGACCTCATTTATCGCGGCGTCCGCGGACACTGCAACATGTACGGAGCGCTCGGCGTCAATACCGCCGGCGCCGACAAGCCGGGCTCCGAGATTCGCCCCGACGCGCCCGAGGTGCGACGGTCTATCACCATCGACAGATCGCCCGAGGAGTTGTACCAGTTCTGGCGCGATCCCATCAACCTCGCGCACATCGCCGCGCATTTCGCCCAAGTCACGCCGCGGCCCAACAACATCACGCACTGGCGCGTACGCGGTCCGTTGAAGCAGGTCCTCGAGTGGGACAGCCGCTACATTGAGGAGCAGCCCGGGGAGAGACTGGTGTGGGAGACGATCCCCGGCAGCACCCTGGTCAATCGCGGAGAGATCACCTTTCAGCCCGGTCCCCGTGGCGGCACGGAAGTTCATCTAACCATGCAGTTCGAGCCCCCGCTTGGCCCTGTGGGCGTCGGCGTGGTCAAGGCGCTGCACATACTCCCGCGCGGCATCGCCGGACAATCGTTGCGCCGCTTCAAGAGTCTCGTCGAAACCGGAGAAGTTCCGAGCCTGCAGCGCAACCCCTCGGGCCGCGGAGCTTCGGACAATTTCTAAAGAGGAGTCATCATGAGAGCACTTTGCTGGAATGGCGTAAATGATCTGCGTGTGGAGACCGTCCCCGACCCCGGCATCGTCAATCCGCACGATGCGATTCTGCGTGTGACCATGTCCACCACCTGCGGATCGGACCTCCACTTCATCGACGGTTACATCCCCAGCATGCGCGCCGGCGATGTCATCGGCCACGAGTTCATCGGCGAGGTCGTCGAAACGGGCCGCGAAGTGAAACGGCTCCGCAAGGGCGACCGCGTTGTCGTGCCCTCGTTTATCTGCTGCGGCCAGTGTTGGTATTGCCGCAACGACCTGTGGTCCTTGTGCGACAACACCAATCCCAACGCCGAGATGCAGGCCGCGCTCCTCGGTTACCCGACCGCCGGCATCTACGGCTACACTCACGCATTCGGCGGATATGCCGGCGCGCACGCGCAATTCGTCCGCGTTCCGCACGCCGATGTCGACTGTTTCCCCATCCCCGAGGGACTCCGCGATGAACAGGTCGTCTTCCTCTCCGACGCCGCCCCAACTGGTTACATGGGCGCCGATTTCTGCAATATCAAGCCGGGCGACACCGTCGCTGTTTGGGGCTGCGGCGGCGTCGGCCTCATGGCGCAGAAAAGCGCGCTGCTCCTGGGGGCCGGCCGCGTGATCGCCATCGATCGCATCCCCGAACGCCTGCGCGTCGCCCGCGAAGTGATCGGCGCGGAAACCATCAACTATGAGGAGGCCGGCAGCGTCCTCGAAATCCTGCAGGAAGTGACCGGCGGCCGCGGCCCGGACGCCTGCATCGACGCCGTCGGCATGGAAGCCCACGGCACCGGAATCCAGTACAAGTACGACCGTGCCAAACAGGTCCTGCATCTCCACACCGATCGCGGCGATGCCCTCCGCGAAGCCATCATGGCCTGCCGCAAGGGCGGGACCCTCTCCATCCTCGGCGTCTATGGCTTGATGGACAAGTTCCCCCTCGGCGTCATGATGAACAAGGGACTGACGGTCCGCACCGCCCAGCAGCACGGCCAGAAGTACGTGCCCCGCCTGCTCGAGCACACCTCCCGCGGCGAACTCGACGCGTCCTTCCTCGCGACGCATCGCTTCTCCCTCGAGGACGGCCCCCGCGGCTACGACATCTTCAAGAACAAGGACGAGAACTGCCTCCGGGTAGTCTTCATCCCCAACTGATCGGCCCGCGACTGCGCTTTTCGCGCGCCTGGATTTCGACATTTCGCGCCCGCTCCGTTCGAAGCGCGTGGGGCAGTCGCTTTCGCCTGTCCACGCCGAGCGTCAGCTCGGCCGACACGTTTTGCCGCGCTGCTCTATGGATGCGTGGAGCACGAGGGGCATCCGTACTTCCATGGATGCTAACGAGTACTCTGTCCCGGCGCCCCGGCAAACAGAATTTGGTACGATATCTACGTGGCGTGGTGGCGAAGCTGGTAACGCATCAGTCTGCAAAACTGACATTCATGGGTTCGAGTCCCATCCACGCCTCCATTCAATCTTCCCCTTCCGAAACGGCGGGATAGCCAAGCGGGAAGGCAAACGCCTGCAAAGCGTTTATTCGTCGGTTCAACTCCGACTCCCGCCTCCAACCTCGCCTGTAAATCTGTCACCATGGTCTTGTATGCGTAAACAGCAAAGGCTCCTGACCGCTCTCCTGCTGGCCTGCCTCGTCACGCTTCCCCGGCTAGTGGCGCAGGATGCCCCGGCGGCAGCGAAGAAGGCTCTTCTCTGGAAGGCCACTTCCGGCAACAACAGTCTGTACCTCCTCGGGTCGATTCACGTCGGCTCCAAGGACATGTACCCTCTCGCCAAAGAGATCGAGAGCGCCTACGCTGCTTCCAAGACCCTGATTGTCGAGGTCGATCTCAACAAGGTCGACATGCAGAAGCTCACCATGCTCATGATGTCCAAGGGCATGTACCAGGGCGACGACTCCCTGTGGAATCACGTCACCCCCGAGACCCGCAAGAAGGTCGAGGCCTTCTGCGATCAGTACCAGCTTCCGGTCGCCGGCTTCGCGCGCATGAAGCCGTGGGTCGTCGCGATCACCGCGGCAACCATCCCCGCGATGAAGGCCGGCATGGACCCCAACCTCGGAATCGACAAGTACTTCCTGGACAAGGCCGCCAAGGCGGATTCCAAGAAGGACGTGAAGGAGATCGAGTCCGCCGAATGGCAGCTCGACCTGCTCTCGGGATTCTCCGACGAGTTGCAGGCCAAATTCCTGGATGCCTCCATCGATCAGGCCAATAGATCTCTCGACCACAGCAAGCAGATTCAGGAGATTTGGTTGAGCGGCGATGCTGCCCGCCTGGAGGCCGCCATGAAAGAGGATTCCGGCCCCCCGGAAATCACCAAGGCGCTGCTGCAGGACCGCAATCCCCACATGGCCGATATCGCCGAGCAGTATCTCAAGGGCAAGGATCCCGCCTTCTTCGTTGTCGGCGCCGCTCACCTCGTGGGCAAGGACGGCGTGGTAGCCGCTCTCGAAAAGCGCGGCTACAAAGTCCAGCAAGTCCCGCTAAGATAACGCATCGGAGCCGCGAACCTAAGAAAGCGGTAGCTTACCCATTCAACAGCCGCTTAATCCGCACCAACAACTCCGCCGGACTAAACGGCTTCACCACATAATCGTCCGCGCCCAGATTGAAACCGTGGACGATATCCTGCTCCTGCCGCCTCGCCGACAGCATCACCACGCGCACCGGAAACTCCAGCTTCCGAATCGCCGCCAGCACTTCGAACCCGTTCATCGACGGCATATTGACGTCCAGCACGACGGCGTTCGGCTTGTACTCCCGGATCAGCCGCAGCGCCTCTTCGCCTGTGCAGGCCGCGCGGCAATCCACGCTGCTTTCCACGAACGTCTTCTGCAACACCGTCCGGACCACCACGTCGTCGTCGGCAATCAGCACGCGTGCACGATCGAGCGGCACCGGCGCGCCGCCCTGACGATGGACCGAGCCGCGCGCCATCGCGAAGGCCAGCCGGATCAGCGCCTCTTCGGGCTGCCACCCGTCGATCAGGAATTCGTGCGCCCGCGCCTGCACCTGCGGATCGAGCGCCATGATGCGATCGCGGCTGCCCACGAAGAGTAGTGGACCCTCGCCCAACGCCGTGCAGGTCAGGTCCAGCCAGCCCGCCCTCGTAGTCTCCGGCCGTACGTGGACCATCACCGCCTGGCACAGCCCGATCAATTCGGAATCCGGCGGTTCGTCGGCCTCGAACAGCCGCGGACGTCCACCCAGTTCTTCGAATACCGCGCACAGCCGCTCGGCTTCATCGGCGGCGAACCCCACCATCGCGATGCGCTTCCCCGACACCGCGGCGATCACCGATTCCGGCAGCGGATCCAGCGCCGCCTCCCGTGGATCGCTGAACGCCATCACCAGTTCCGAAAGCGATTCGCGCAACCCGCGCACGTCCGGCACAGGCGCGGCGAGCAGTCCTTCCATCACATGCGAATGCGCCGTGATATCGGTGTAGCCCAGCGCGCCGCCCGCGCCGATCCAGCGATGCGCCAGCCGGGCCGCCTTCGGTACGTCGAATTGCGCGTTCAGGTCCAGCAACAACTGCCGGCACTGCAGCGCGCCTTCCTCCAGGAATCGGCGGCGCACGCTTTCCAGTTCCAGATCGGACAACGACAGTCCGCCCGGCAGTGAAGGCGCGGGCAGCGCCGGAACTTCAGGAGCCGCAGCGAGCGGATTCGCCTGGCGCTCCACATACTCGCGAATCCTGCGACCCAGCGTCTGCGTGTCGATGGGTTTGGTGATGTAGCCGTCACAACCGGCGGCGCGCGCCCGCTCTTCGTCGCCCTGCATCGCGCACGCGGTAAGGGCGATCACGGTCATGTCTTGCGTGCGCGGATCCTGCTTGACGCGCCGCGTGAGTTCGAGCCCGTCCATGCCCGGTAACTGAATGTCTACCAGCATCACCTTAGGCCGGAAATTGCGAAGGACGCGCAGCGCTTCTTCGGCATCGGGGACAGCGTGAACCTGATACCCCTCTTTCCTTAACAGGATGTCGGCCAGTTTCAGATTCACCGGCGCGTCATCTACCACCAGAATTGCTTCACCTGCCATATACTTGTTCCGTTTTGGACGCCGCGGGCGCCCACTTCCTGATCGCTTCGACGAGGTTCTCCACCTTCACCGGCTTGGCGATGAAATCATCCATGCCGCAAGCCAGGCAGTGCTCGCGGCTGCCTTCCAGTGCCTCGGCCGTCATGGCGACGATGACCGTGCGCCGGTTCTGCCCTTCGGCGCGCCGGATTTCCATCGACGCCTCGTAACCATTCATTTCGGGCATCTGGCAGTCCATCAGAATCAGGTCGTACGGGATGAGTCGCATCATCTCCACAGCCTCTCGCCCATCGCCAGCCACGTCCGACCGGATGCCCATGCGCTCCAGCATGCGCACCGCCACCTTCTGGTTGACCACGTTGTCTTCCGCCACAAGCACGCGCACGTGCGCGCCTTCGAACTGCTCGATGGCTCTCTGCCGCGCCGCCGTCTGCGGCGTGAAGATGTCCGTATGGCGGGCCGCTTGCGCCGCGTGCAGTCGCCGTGCCCAGGCGGTGGCCAGCGTGTTGAAGAGCTGCGATTGGCGCACCGGCTTCACCAGGCAGCCGTCCACGCAGTCGCCTTCCAGGCCCTTCACTTGCCGCCACCCGCCGATCGAGCTGAGAATCACCACCACCGTGTCCTGAATCGCCGGATCCCGTTTAATGGCCCTGGCCAGCGTGGCGCCATCCATGCCGGGCATCTGGAAATCGGCGATCACGAAGTGGTACGGATCGCCCGCGGCACTGGCTTCGCGCACCGCCTGCAGCGCGCCTTCCCCCGTTTCGTAGCTGCCGTTGCGCATGCCCCAACTGACGATCTGCTCGTGCACCACACGCCGGTTGATTTCGTTGTCATCCACGATCAGCACGCGCAGCCCGTTGAGGTCGGCGGCAGGCAGCGGCTGCGGCGCCGGACTGAAGTCGACCTCCAGCGGCAGCGTGCAGATGAACCGCGAGCCTTTGCCCATCTCGCTCTCCACCCGGATCGTCCCGTTCATCAGGCCCATCAGTTGCCTGGAAATCGCCAGACCTAATCCCGTGCCGCCGTAGCGCCGCGTCGTAGAAGTGTCGGCCTGCGTGAACTTGTCGAACAGTAGCCCGATCTTCTCCGCCGGTATTCCGATCCCGGTGTCCGCCACCGTGATCCGCATCGTGGCGTAGTTGAGACCCGCGTCGTCGCACGAGACGGAGACCAGCACGTGGCCTTTCTTCGTGAACTTCACTCCGTTCGCGGCCAGGTTCGTGACCACCTGGCGAATGCGCCCCGCGTCGCCCGAGAAGTACCGCGGCATGTTGGGCGCGTACTGCACGATCAGCTCGATGCCGTTAGCCTCGGCCTTCGGCTGCAGCATCTCGGTGACCTCTTCGATCACCTGGCGCAAGTCGAAATGGAAATTCTCGATGACCAGTCCGCCCGCTTCGATCTTCGAGAAGTCCAGGATGTCGTTGATGACTGTGAGCAGCGCCTCGCCCGATTTGCGTACCGTCTCGGCATAGTCCCGCTGCTCGCCGGAAAGCTCGGTATCCAGCAGGAGTCCCGTCATCCCGATCACACCGTTCATAGGCGTGCGGATCTCGTGGCTCATATTGGCCAGAAATTCGCTCTTCGCGCGGCTGGCTGCTTCGGACTGGCGCTGGGCCACACGCAGGCGGCGGGCCAGCCACAGCGTGATCGCCAGGGTCGGCGCCAGCAGCACCAGCGCGATTGTCAGGATGCTTTCCAGAAACTGCGCGTTGCGATAGGCGAACACGGTGCTGGCTTCGGAACTGATCCGCGCATTCCAGCGAAAGTCGATACTGGCCAGTGAGCCGTCATCGGCCATCTCGCCGATAGCCGCCAGCAGCCGGTCGGCGGCACGCCGCGCGTCCTTGCGTTTGAGCGTCGCGCCCACGCCCCACCAGAAGGTGGCCTTCGTAATCGGCACCAGTCGCAGAGGCCGGTCCGTGCAGTCGGCCAGCTTGGGATTGCTTAAGGCATTCGATTGGATCAGGCCGATCTCCGCCTCCTGCCTGCAGACCGCATTGACCACTTCCGTGGGACTGGTCTTGCTCAGCAGCGTCGTTCCGGCAAAGTACTTGCGCGCGATGCGGGCGTCGCTGCCGATCCTTGCCGTGAGCGCCATCGTCTTGCCCCGTGCGTCTTCGATCCGCCGGACGTTGGCGGATTTCGGCGCCAGCACGGAATACGCCAGCTTCGCCCAAGGCGCGGTGACGTACAGAATGCCGTGCCGCTCCGGCAGGTCCACAACCACCGGCCATAAATCGACGCGCCCACTGCGAAGCATCGCCTCGAGCCCATCGTCGCTGCGGACCCACTTGAGCCGGATGTGCGTACGCTCGGCTGCCGCATTGATTACATCCACGCCCGGCCCGGTGGGATTGCCGTTCGCATCCGGGAAATGATAGGGCGGAGAGTTCTGAAAGCCGATCGTGAGGGTCCGCTCAATCGGAGCGCATTCCTGATAGCAATACACACCCAGCGACGCAACCGTGGCCGCCGCAATACTCCACACGAAGCTTCTAGCTGCCTTCATCTGTGTTCATCTGTGGCCAAGCCCCACCACCGTTAACTCGCTAAGTGATTCTTACCCAACCATCAAAGCCGCGCAAGAAACACTTTGGTTAGTACCGGTCTGCTTCGGCCGACACTAGGTCTCCAAGTACCTGGACTGGGTCGATGTTATCCAAAGATAACTTGTCGTATAGGGAAATCTCCGTAACTCTAACGACATGGTTGCTGCCTGGGAACTTCCTGAAGCTCTTCAACACCTCGCCGACAGTGGCGATATGGATGCCGTTAACGACATCATGGAAACCTATATGTCGGACACCGCCGGCCGCCTGTTGCTGCTCGCCGAGGCGATGCAGAAGCAGGACCGGGCGCGCTTACGGGCGCAGGCGCACGCCATCAAAGGAAGTTCCGAACAAGTGGGCGCCATCGAGATGGCGGCCTTCTGCCTGAATATCGAACTGCTTGCGACGGAAGGACCGATACCCGAGTTGATCCGCCTGGTGGCACGGTGCGAAATCGAATTCGAACGGCTGCGCCAGCTCTGGAAAAGAATCGTTAGCCCTAGCTTCGAAGCAAACGCTCGGTAAGCGACTTGTGGCCCGGCGCGAACTGCTCGGCGGCGCCGCGCAGGTACGGTCGAAACTCGCGCGTCCAGTAGGCGCCGAAGCCGGTGCGGGAGATCTCCGCCAGCGTTCCCGTGTAATGATCCAGGATGGCTTCCCCCAGCACCTTTCCGGTGCGCCGCGCGGCCGACCGGGCCGCTTTCGACAACCAAAAGACATTGGCCGGCAGGTGAGACACCGCCGATAGCGCCATCGCCGAAGACACCGTGAATACCGACCGTTGCTGCTGCCTGGCGGCGGCGCGCAATTGCGCCCACACGGATTCCAATCGCTCCAACCGCGGCACGTTGCGCGGCGGAATGGTGGCCAGTTCTTCCTTCAGGCGCGTCCACTCCTGCCGCAGCGTGGCCACCCGCACCGGCGGCATGTTGAGCGTCACTGCCAGGTGTTCGCTGGTAGTCTCCAGCCCGTCCAGCACCTGGTCCATGGTTTCGAACGTCGCGCCAGGATCGAGCAGACCTTCTTCCTTCAGCGCCTGCGAGATCTCCTGGATCAGCTTGCGTCCGCCGCCGGTCGCGTCCGCGAGGGCGGCCAGAATCCAGATCGGCGAGGCGTGGAAGGCCAGAATGCCGAGC
>Ga0207695_10004482_pt1 | contig 19022 bp, 20 predicted proteins | sample KBSC54metaG_FD_184354 | JGI IMG/M metagenome (GOLD analysis project Ga0207695, IMG submission 184354) | Corn rhizosphere microbial communities from Kellogg Biological Station, Michigan, USA - KBS C5-4 metaG (SPAdes) (version 2) | ecosystem: Host-associated > Plants > Roots > Rhizosphere > Soil... | reverse complement strand
GCAGCAGCGCCGCGCCCTTGTGGTCGAGGAAGGCCTTGATCACGGCTTCAATGTCATCGCCCATATTCAGCGGGAAGGCCTTCACGCCGAAGGTCTCGGCCCAGGCGGTGAAATCCGGATTGACCAGTTTGGTGCCGGATATGCGGCCCGGATATACGCGTTCCTGATGGGTGCGGATGGTGCCGTAGATGCCGTTGTTGGAGAGCACGATCTTTGGCGTGGCGCCGAAGGCGATGGCCGTGGCCAACTCATTGCCGGTCATCAATATGCCGCCGTCACCCACAAAGCAGATGGCGGTGCGGGCCGGATCGTTGAGCGAAGCGGCGACGGCTGACGGTACGCCGAAGCCCATGGCGCCGGCGACTGCGCCGATGAGCAGATTGTTCGGCGTCATCTTCCAGTGCCGGTGAGGCCATGTGGTCATATTGCCGGCATCCATGGTGATGACTGTATTAGCGGGTGCTAACTTCGAGAGCGCCACGGTAACGGCGCCGAAATCCACGCCATCGGTGGGGTTCGGCGATTTGAATTCCTGAGCGGCGGTCGTCGCGCCATGCACGGTCTTGATCCACTTTTCGCGCGTGGAGGGCGCAACAACGGTGTTGGTGCCAAGGGCAGCGAGGAATTTCGCCGGGTCAGCGACGATGGCGAGATCCGCCCTGATCACGCGGCCGAGCGGCTGGCTATCGGGATAGATGTGGATGAGCTTCTGCTTCGGCTGCGGCGCTTCCGGCAAAGTGAAGGCGAGCGAGGCCGGATCGCCGAGGCGCGTGCCGATGGCGATGATGAGATCGGCCTGTGCAAGAGCTTCGCGCTGACCCTTCGTGGTGCCGAACCCGGTATGGCCAGCGTAGAGTTCCGATGTATTGTCGAACACGTCCTGCGATTTCCAGGTCGTGACGACGGGCACGCGCAAGGCGTCGGCACAATGTTCCAGCGCTTCGGAGCCGGCTTTGCCGCGCAAGGTCGAGCCTGCCATGATCAGCGGACGCTCGGCCTGCTTCAGCATGGCCAGCACTTCATCGACGAGAGCAGGTGCTGCATCAAGTTCGGGCAACGGATAGGTCAGCACCTGCGGATGCGGCACGTCATCGTGCAGCATGTCTTCCGGCAGCGAGAGAACCACCGGACCCTTCACACCTTCGGCGGCTAGGCGGAAGGCGCGCGGCAGCATTTCCGGCAGGCGCGGCGCATCGGTGAGTTCGAAGACGCCCTTGGCCGTCGAGCCGAAGAACGCGCTGTAATCCATCTCCTGAAAGACATGGCGATAGCGCTCTTCGCGCGCCACCTGGCCCACCAGCAGGATCAACGGCACGGCGTCCTGCTCCGCCTGATGCACGGCGATCGAAGCGTTAGTGGCGCCGGGGCCGCGGCTGACCATGGCGACCGCGGGGCGGCCGGTCATCTTGGCTTCGGCCACTGCCATGAAGCCCGCACCACTTTCGTGGCGGCAGATGATCACATCGATGCCGCTGTCATAGAGTGCGTCGAGAAGTGCGAGATAGCTCTCGCCTGGCACGCAATAGACCCGCTTGATGCCGTGAGCCTTGAGGCTCTCCACCATGAAATCCGCTGCGCGCATTTTTCCACCCTCGTTTCAGCGGGTTTTGCCGCCCCCAAACCGATTTGTCGAGGGCAGCAAATGCATAGCGTTAGCCTGATTTAACTATTGCGCGGTGACGCCTTCGCTGGCGGCTTTCTTGTACCAGTCCGCCGCCTTGGTGGCGTCAGGCTGCAGCCCGGTGATGTTCAGCTGCGCGAAGACCTTGGGGTCATAGCTGCGCGCCACGCCGAAGGTACCCTTGGCATTGCCGAGGCCATCGGCTTGCAGATAGAGCTGGCGGGCCGAAGCGACGTCGCCTTGGGCCATCAGGCCGTCAGCCTTGCTCACGAAATTGTCGCCGGGCGAGACGGGGTCGGGCAGGGCGGTGGCCTGGTTCGGGTTCTGGCTGGCATCAGCCAGTTTGATCGCCGGCGGTGCCGCGACAGGCTGGGACGTTTCCGTCATCACGGCGGGCTGCAGCATCGGCTTCTGCTGGGTCACTTGCATGTCCGCCTGAACAGTCGAACTGCCGGTTGAATTGGCGGCTGGCGCCTGTGGAAGGGGTTGCGACAGCGCGGCAAGCTTGGCCGTGGCGGCCTGCGAGGTGTGGGTGATGAAAGCAGTGATCTGGTCCATGCGTGCCACGCCGTAACCGAGCGAGGTGCCGATCACCATGGCGCAAACACCGAGCATCAGATAGCGCGGCCAGACTGGCTTCTTGCGGCGAACGAGGCGCTTGGCCATACGCGGCGCTTCGATGTGATCGTCATTCATGGCAATCGCAGCACGCGGCTGGCGCGCGGTTGCGATGGCGGGAGCTTCTTCGACGATCGGATCGATGCTGCGGCGGCTCTCCTTGAGCTTGGCTTCGATGCGCTGGCGATACGCGGCGATGTCTTCATCCTCAATTGCCTTGGTGGCCTTGGTGATGGCGGCTCGTTCGCGATAGCGCGCGATCAGCTGTTCCGCCTTCTCGTTGTCGGAAGCTTCCGGGAACCAGCTTGGGGTCGGCGGAGCATCGGTCACGTCGGCTTCGAGTTTGCCTTCAAGGCGCGCGGGGGAATAGCTCATGGCGTTGCTCCTGTCGGGGTAATGGTGGGATTGTCCGGGGCCGCATTGGCGGTCATAGTTTTCACGAGATTTGCGGCCGTGCCGTCACGGGTCCAGCCTGGCACATCGGCGCGCAGCATGGTGTTGTTGTCGGCGCCCTGGCGGAATAGTTCGAAGGTGAAGGCCTTCAGGGCCTTCATGTGATCTTTCGAAGTGGCAGCCGGGCTGGCGGCGAGAACGAGCTCAGTGCCGACCGTGTCCACCGGCGCGTTCGCGGGGATGAGGTTGGGCAGGTCAGAGCTGGATAGCTTAGCGGCCTGATAGGTGGTCGAGAGTTCCTTCGGCAGCACCAGCGAGAGGACACGGAAATTCTTGTTCAGCTTGCCGATGTTGGAAGGCAAGCCGACGAAGAAAGCCGCATCGGCCTGGCCAGCGAGCAGTGCATCCACAGCGCCTTCCTGTGCGGCGGGCACGCGGAGGAACGGCACTTCCATCGCACCCATCAGCAGTTCGCCTGACGCGAAGGAGGCGCTATCGGCAGTACCGGTCGCGATGCGCTTGCCGGCGAGTGCCGTGAGATTGGGAATGTTGCGGGTGGAAATCAGCACGATGGGCAGCTGCTTCACGGCGCTGATGTAAGTGAGCGGCGTTTCGTTTGGATCCATCAAGCTTTGCGCCTTCACATAGGTGAGGGAGTCCGAAGTGACCAAGGCGGCATCAAGTGTCGGGAAGGTCTGGATGTCCTGCACGGCCTGCACGCTGCCACGCCCGAGGACGGGCATGATGCGCAAACCGCTTTCGTGATCCATCGCCTTGGCGATGGTTTCGGCATCGGTGAGCCACGAGGCTTCGCCGACCATGATGTTAAAGGGAGTCTCTTTGGGATCGGCTTGCAGGGCCGACGTGCCAAGCAGGAGTGCTGCTCCGCACAGAAGCAAATGTCTCATCAACTGTCCCCTCAACTAACGCATGCCGCCGAGGCTGTTTCTTCCAATCGGAATGTGGCAACCGGGGGGCAGAACAGAGGAGATGTTAAGACGCGTTAACTTATAGGAACTTACCTGCTGCCAATTTGCTGATAATTGCGCGGAGCAGGGCCGTCATAGACGGTGAGCGGGCGGATCAGGATATTATTCTGTGCCTGCTCAATACACTGCGCCACCCAGCCCGGAGCGCGGCCCGCCGCGAAGATCGGCACGAACATGTCCTGCGGGATGCCGTGAAGGTAGTAGATCACGCCGGCATAGAAATCGACATTCACATTCACACCGAAGCGGGCATAGGGCTTCATCGCTTCGGTGACGGCCTGCAGGATGGCATACCATTTAGGCTGGCCCATCGCGGCGGAGAGTTTCTCCACGCCTTCACGCAAGTGGCGCGCACGTGGATCTTCGGTGCGGTAGACGCGGTGGCCGAAGCCGGTGACGGCTTCACCGGCGGCGCGTTTGGCCTTCACATAGGCGGCAGCGTTTTCGGGTGAGCCGATTTCCTGCGCCATCTTCATCACGTCTTCGGCGGCACCACCATGTGCAGCACCGGAGAGGGCAGCAGCGGCGGCAGTCATGGCGGCGTGCAAATCGGCTTCGGTGCCGATGACCACGCGAGCAGTAAAGGTCGAGGCGTTGGAGCCATGTTCGGCATGCAGGATCATGTCGCGGTCCATCAGCTGAGCGGTTTCCGCTGATGGCTTTTCGCCAGTCATCATCCAGAGGAAGTTGGCGGCTTGCGAAAGCGAATAATCCGGTTTCGGCAATGTCTTGGCAGAACGCGCGGCATTATGCGCGGCGATCAACACCGGGATCTGCGCAGTGAGGCGCGTGCCCTTGGCGCGCATGGCTTCGACTGAAGCATCATCGCGTTGCGGATCGAAAGTGGCGAGCGCCGAAACGGCGGTACGCAGCACGTCCATGGGGTGGGCGTTCTTGAGCGAGGCAATGAGTGCGCTCACTTGCTCGGGCAGGCTGCGCGCCGCCTTCAGCGCCTTGTCGAAGGCGGCAAGCTGATCGGCTTTCGGCAGTTCGCCATGGATCAGCAGGTAGGACACTTCCTCGAAGGTGGATTTCTCGGCGAGGTCGTGGATCGAGTAGCCGCGATATGTCAGCGTGCCGGCCTTGCCGTCGATGTCGCTGGTGGCGGACCGCTCGAAATAAACGCCCTTCAAGCCGCGATTGATTTCGATTTTTTCCGTTTCACTCATGTGGCACAAGCCTTTTCATGACGAATGTAATCGAGCAGGCGAAGTCGAGGATCAAGGGCCAGAAGCTGAAGCTCGTCATGCCAGAGGGCGATGATGCGCGCATCGACGCCGCGGCGCAAATCCTGCGCGAGCAGCATTTGGCCGAGCCGATCCTGCACTTGCCGCCGCCGTCCGAGGCTGCGATTGCAAGGTTGATGGCGCAGCGTCCGAAGCTCACTCCGGCCATGGGGGCCAAGCTGTTGTCGAAACCACTCTATGCTGGTGCGGCTCTGGTCGCCGATGGCGCGGCCCATGCCATGCTGGCCGGGGTGGCCAATCCCACGGCACGCGTTATCGAGGCGGCGCTGATGGTGGTGGGACTGGCACCCGGTATCGCCACGCCTTCCAGCTTCTTCCTGATGGATTGGCCGGACAAGACGTTGGTGTTTGCTGATTGCGCCGTAAATATCCAGCCAACAGCTGCTGAATTGGCCGACATCGCTGTAGCTTCGGCGCATAGCGCGCAGAAGCTATTGGGCGAGGCACGGGTGGCGTTGCTGTCCTTCTCCACCGCCGGGTCCGGCAAACATGCCGATGCAGACAAGGTGATCGAGGCGCTGCAACTCGCCCGCGCCAAGGCGCCGGAATTCCATATCGATGGCGAAATGCAGGGCGATGCGGCGCTTTCGGAGTCGGTGGCGGCCAAGAAGGTTCCGGCCGGCAGTCATGTCGCGGGCCGGGCCAATGTGCTGATTTTCCCCGATCTCGATGCGGGCAACATTGCCTACAAGCTGACCCAGTATCTGGGCGGGGCCAAGGCTATCGGACCGATTTTACAGGGCTTTGCCAGGCCCGTTTCTGACCTGTCGCGCGGCGCTTCGGTCTCCGACATTGTCGATACCGCAGTCCTGCTTCTCGCATCCGTGTCTTGACCTTGTCACGGCGGAAGGCCAGATGAGGGGCCATGAGCTATTCGGCAATTGAGGGCCGTCACAAGACGGTAGGTGTGAAAGTCGGCAACGTGCTGGTGGGCGGCGGGGCGCCCGTTGTCGTGCAGTCGATGACCAATACCGACACCGCCGATGTGGAAGGCACCGCGCGGCAGATCGCGCAGCTGGCCCGCGCCGGTTCGGAAGTGGTGCGCATCACGGTGGACCGTGAGGAGAGTGCCGCCGCGGTTCCCGCCATCGCCAACCGTCTTGAACAGATGCGTGTCAGTGTACCGATCGTTGGTGACTTCCATTACAACGGCCATCTGCTGCTCACCCAATATCCGGATTGCGCCGCGGCACTTGCCAAGTACCGCATCAATCCCGGCAATGTGGGTTTCAAGGAAAAGAAAGACCGCAACTTTGCGACCATGATCGAAGTGGCGGCCAAGCATGACAAGGCCGTGCGCATCGGCGTGAACTGGGGTTCGCTGGACCAGGCCATGTTGGCGGCCCTCATGGACGAGAATGCCAAATCAGCCGAGCCGATGGATGCGCGCGAAGTGATGCATGAAGCCATCGTGCGTTCCGGCATTTCATCCGCACTTTATGCTGAGGAACTGGGCCTTGGCCGTGACCGCATCATCATCTCAGCCAAGTGCTCGGAAGTGCAGGACCTCATTGCGGTCTACCGCATGCTGGCACAGCGTACCGATCATGCGCTGCATCTCGGCCTCACCGAGGCGGGCATGGGCTCCAAGGGCATCGTGGCTTCGACGGCAGCACTTGCCGTTCTGCTGCAGCAGGGCATTGGCGATACGATCCGCATTTCACTCACGCCGGAACCGGGTGGCGACCGCGCCAAAGAAGTGGTGGTCGCGCAGGAGATCCTGCAGAGCATGGGCCTTCGCGCCTTTGCACCGATGGTCATTGCCTGCCCGGGCTGCGGCCGCACCACATCGACCGTGTTCCAGGAACTGGCGCAGGATATTCAGGGCTATGTGCGTAACCGCATGCCCGAATGGCGTGAGCAATATCCGGGCTTCGAAACGCTGTCGCTTGCCGTCATGGGCTGCATTGTCAACGGGCCGGGCGAAAGCAAGCACGCGAATATCGGTATTTCGCTGCCGGGCACGGGTGAGCTGCCTGCCGCCCCCGTCTATGTCGACGGCCAGAAGGTGAAGACGTTGCGCGGCGAGAACATCGCGCAGCAATTCCAGACCATCGTGGAAGACTATGTCGCCAAGCGCTGGGGATGATTTCAGCTTTCCCATGCGGGTCGGCAAGTTTTTCGACAATGCCGACCGGTTTTTGAATCTTGGCGATATTCTCCTTTCGCGCAGCCCGACGTTCAGTTCGCGCATGATCCGCTTTCTGTCGGGCTCATTCTTCAGCCATGCGGCGATGGTGTTCCTGCTGCCGAAGGAAATGGAAGGCCTGACGCGCACCTTCGTGATCGAGAGCCTGTTCCGTGGCGTCGGCGTTGCCGATCTGGAGACTTATGTCGCGGGCCTGCATCCGATCGAGGAAGTTGGCATCTTGCGGCTCGAAGGCCAGGGCTTTAGCGAGATCTTCTTCAAGCGCGCCAATGGCTTTCTGCTGAATGAAGTGAACAAGCCTTATGATTTTCGCCGGCTGTGGCGCATTGCACTGACGGTGCTGTTCGGCGCGCAGCAGGCGGTGCGGCGGATCAACCGCTCGCCCAATATCTACCGTCACTGGATGCCGCGCAATTTCATCTGCTCCGGCTTCATCCAGTTCGGCCTGTTTGAGGCGGCGCAGATAGACAATTTGGATGTGCGTCGGGTGATCCTGAAAAACGGACTCGCCGATCCGAGCAAGGACGAGCTGCTGGGCATCACGCCGGAGGACATGGCGGAGTCGAGCAAGCTGACGTGGAAATATGTGATCCGGCGTGGCTTCGTTTATGAAGCGGCGAACTACACCGACGCCAAACGGATCATCGCGTCGCGATAACCACGGCGGCTCCGCCCATGGCGCAGGCGCCAGTCCGATTGGCGATGCGGATGGCGCGGGGTGATTTCAGGAAATGCCGCGCCATGGAAGCGGCGGTGACCCAGGCAAGATCGGTGAAGGCCATCACGGTGAGGCAGGTGAGCGCGAGCTTCGCGGCATCGAGCAGCGTCACATCCTGCAGATGGATCAGCGAAGGCAGGAGGGCCAGGTAGAACAGCGCGATCTTCGGATTACCGAGCGTCAGCGCCATGCCAGTGGCGAAGAGGCTGAAGGGCGATTTGGCGGTGGGCATCTGGCCTTTCGGATCCGCGGGCGCATTCCACATTTTCCATGCGAGGTACAGAAGGTATGCCACACCAAAGAACTTGATCACGGTCAGCAGCACGATCAGCTTCTGCGCCATGAGTCCGAGGCCCAAAATGGCCGCCAGCAGCCAGCCCACTTCGCCGATCCACATGGCGATCAGGAAGGGCAGTACCGAGGTCGGACCCGCATTGATCACGCGCGCGACGAGTGCCGCAATCGACGGACCGGGCGAGCCGGAATTGATCAGCAGGGCGATGGCGAAGATGAGCAGGGCGCTGGTGGTAATCATTTTTGTCTCGCCACCATGAAATCAGCGGCGCTGCGCAGGACGTCGGCTTTCGTGCCGTAAGGCTTGAGCGCGGTCTTTGCTTCTTCGACCAGTTTGGCAGCTTCTTTTTTGGCCGCGTCCAGGCCGAGGAAGTCAACGAAGGTAGCCTTGCCTTTGCCCTTGTCTTTTTGTGTAGCCTTGCCGAGGGTTTCGGCGCTGGATTCCACATCGAGAATGTCATCGGCGATCTGGAAGGCGAGGCCGATTTTAGCAGAATAGGTTTTCAGCGCATTGGTATCGGCGCCTGCCATCAGCGGGCCGGCGATGGAGGCGAATTCGAACAGTGCGCCAGTCTTCAGGCTTTGCATGCGAGAGATGGCAGCGAGCGAGGCGAAGCCGCGTGTTTCGGCTTCCATATCGAGCATTTGGCCTTCAACCATGCCGCTCGGTCCTGCTGCCTTAGCTAGCGCGGCGACGAGGGCCGGTGGCTCCTTGGCGTTGGCGACGACTTCGAAGGCGTAAGTGAGCAAACCATCGCCAGCAAGAATGGCGGTGGCTTCGTCGAATTTGCGGTGCGTGGTGGGCTGGCCGCGGCGGAGATCATCGTTGTCCATGGCGGGCAGGTCGTCATGAACGAGCGAGTAGCAATGGATCATCTCCAGCGCGGCCGCGACGGTGAGCGCGCGCACCTCATCCACCCCATGCAGCTTGGCACTTTCCATCACGAAGAAGGGACGCAGCCGCTTGCCCTGGCCGAGGCTGGCATAGCGCATGGCCTCGCGCAGGCGGTTGCCCGGCTGCGCAGGCAGCAGCGCATCCAGTTTCGCTTCGAGCCGCGATGCGGTGGCGGAAAGGACAGTTTCAAACGGCGTCAATTCATCATGCTCGCGATGGGACATTCCCAGCTTGAAAGGAATGACATAAAGGGACTTATGGGATTTGGGGACAAGTTCAAAGGCTTTTGGCGACGCATCTGGTATGGTGGTCCGGGCTGGCGGAAGTGGCTGGCACGCAGCGTGATCGTACTTGTCGCCTGGCCGCTTCTGATGACGCTGGTCTATGCGTTTGTGCCGGTGCCGATTTCTAATGTGATGCTGCTGCGTTTGATCACCGGCAATGGGTTGCACAAGAGCTGGATGAGCCTCGATTCGATATCGCCGGATTTGCCGCGCGCGGTGATTGCGTCGGAGGACCAGCGCTTCTGTTCGCATCACGGAATCGATTGGGTAGAGTTCGAGGACGCCATGGACGGCAGTGATGAAGGGCCGCGGCGTGGGGCTTCGACGATCTCCATGCAGGTGGCCAAGAACCTGTTTCTGTGGGATGGGCGCAGCTTTATCCGCAAGGGACTGGAAATGCCGCTGGCTGTTTACATGGACGGTATCTGGAGCAAGCACCGGATGCTGGAAGTGTATCTCAATATCGTCGAATGGGCACCGGGAGTCTATGGCGCGGAGGCTGCCGCGCAGCACCATTTTCATAAGTCTGCCAGTGCCTTAACCCGCAAAGAGGCAGCCTTGCTGGCGGCGGTGCTGCCAAATCCCATCAAGCGCGATGCTGGCAAGCCCTCCGGTAAGGTCCGACAGGTGGCCAACCGCATCCAGTTACGCATGTCGGGGATTTTGCCGTATCTGACTTGCATCCAGCAGAATCCCAAGCTATAGAGCCCTCAACGTTTGGGGGCGGAATTCACGCCCCTTTTGTTTTGTTTCGAGAATTCAGAGGTTTAGACATGGCCGTTCCACGCAAAAAGATGACCAAGAGCCGTATTGGCATGCGCCGTTCCGGCCAAAAGATGCAGACCGTCACTTGGATTGAAGACAAGAAGTCGGGCGAACTGCGCCGTCCGCACCATATCGACCTGAAGTCGGGCACCTATAAGGGCCGCCAGGTTCTCGATGTGAAGGCTGACGCTTAAGCTTTCTTAACCAAGCGTAGTGATTGAAGCCGGTCCTTGGGCCGGCTTTACTTTTTGGCCCTTAGCTTTGCGCCCATGTTGAAGGGTGTGTGGCAGAGCCTTAAAGTGGTGCGCGTGAGATCGGCTGAGATGCCGAAGATCGCGGCTGCGCAAGAGCCGGTTGCCATTTACTCGGCTGGTTTCGGATCGGCGCTTTTGCAGAATCACCCTGAGGCTGAGCTGTTGACCATCAGTGGCAATGGGCTGCTGATGGCGCTGCCGGTGGAAAAGAGATTCGCGCATGACCGGGCGCTGGCGACCGATGTTACACCGAGTGTGTTGCCGCCTGTTTCCAAGACTCACACGCATGAAGCGGTGCTGGCTTTCTTGAATGGACTGAAGCGGCCATTCCGATTCACCTCGCTGCCGGAAGAGAGTTTGTTCTTCGCACAACTGAAAACGCATGCGGCGCAGCTTGCCTTTGTGCGGCGCTGGCAGCGCGCTGCTTTGCGGGTTGAAGGATCGTTCGAGACGTGGTTCGAGCGCAACTTCGATGCCAAGCGGCGGAAGGAATTCAAGCGGCAAGAGAAGCGGCTGGGCGAGCAGGGTGCCTTAGAACTCGTGCGCGAATTCTGTGTTGATGATTATCTCGCCCTTGAAGCCAAAGGCTGGAAAGGGCGTGCGGGCACGGCACTGCAGGGCCATGACAAGGCGGCAGCGCAGTTTCGCTTGATCTGTGCCAATCTCGCTGCGTCGGGGCAGTTGCGCTTTTGGACACTGAAACTCCATGGCAAGGCGATTGCCTCGCTGGTCGGCATTGTCGATGGCGCGCAAGCCTGGATCTTCAAGATCGCCTATGACGAGGACTATGCGAAGTTCTCGCCGGGCGTGCTGGTGGTGTTGGAAGCAACGCGCGATTTTTTTGCCGACGGCACGATCAAGCTGGTCGACAGCTGCGCCATTCCCGGCCATCCGATGATCGAACGCATCTGGAAGGACCGCATTGCTTTCGCCGATGTGGTCGTAGCACCGCAGAATGTTTTACCAGCGATGTTCGCGCTGACGCATTTCGCGTTGAGGGCCACGAGTCAGCTGCGGCTCACACTGAAGCCGCTTTACCTCAAGCTGCGCGGCCGCAGGCTAAGCTAGGGTCGCAACACGCTCGGCTAAAAGGTTGAAGAACTTCTCGGCATCGATCGAGCGCAGTACATGCGCATTCTTCGGGCGATTGGTAACGCCCCACCAATCCACTACCGTCATGCCCATCGTCAGCTCGCTCTCGCATTCGATCGCCACGTTGCAATCCTTGCCCTCGAAGAATTCCGGATGCAGCAACCAGGCGACGGTGCAGGGGTCATGCAGCGGGCCGCCTTCGGAGCCGTATTTCTCCACGTCAAAGCGCTCGAAGAAATCCAGCAGCTCGGCCGAAGCCGGGCCGGTCTTGTTCTTCATGGCGCGGAATTTCTCGATGCGCGGCTTGGTGGTGAGCGCCTGATGCGTGCAGTCGAGTGGCACCAGCGTGATCGGCGCGCCACATTCGAATACGACTCGGGCGGCCTGCGGATCCACATAGATATTGAATTCAGCTGCGGGCGTGATGTTGCCGCCTTCGAAAAAGCCGCCGCCCATGGCGATAATGCGCTTGATGCGCGAGGCGATCCGCGGCTCCTTGATTAGCGCCAGCGCGATGTTGGTCATCGGCCCCAGCACGCAGAGCGTGACCGTGCCGGCCGGGCGCGTCATCAGCGTCTCGACGATGAAGTCCACCGCGTGTTGCTTCTGCAGCGGCATCTTGGGGTCGGGTAAAACGGGACCATCGAGGCCGGTCTTGCCATGCACATATTCGGCGGTGACGAGCGGGCGCAGGAGCGGGCGCACGGCGCCGGCATAGACTTTGGTGTCAGCCTTGCCGGCCAGTTCGCAGATCTTGCGCGCGTTCACTTCGGTGAGCGCCAACGGCACATTGCCGGCGACAGCGCAAATGCCGATCACTTCGATTTCGGGTGAGGCAAGCGCCAGCAGGATCGCCAGTGCATCATCCTGGCCCGGATCCGTGTCGATGATGATTGAGTGCTGCGCCATGTTTTCCTCCGTTATGGCGCGTCTTTTTACGCAGGTGGTGCGTCAAGGCAAGGGCGATGCAGTGCGTCAGCTCTGCGCGCGGCAGAGGCTGATTTGCATCCAGCACAAGGGCGCGGTCACCCTCGAAAGTGAAGGCCTTGGGATAGTACTGGCGGAACTGCGAAACCAATCCGCTTTGGCAGTGGAAATAGAGGGCGAGCTTGCTGTCATCATCGCGGCAGCCATCGATGCGGATGGTGCTGCCGCTGCCGGTTTCGGGTGTCAAGAAACTGAATTGGCCCCAGCGCAGGGTTTCGAGGAGTTTGCCGACGCCCTCGGTGCTCTTCGCAGTTTCCAATACAAGTGCGCGGACGTCCTTTAGCCGCGCCTGCACTGGCTTGGAAAAAGGCTTCACGCAATCTGCAAAGAGTTTGTTGCTGCTCATGTCTCGTCTATACTGCCATCCTGCTGACACCATGATGTCAGCAGGTTTGCAGTAGGACTTTAGCATGAGACGCGCCGACCGCCTGCTTCGCATTATCCAGCTCCTTCGCCGCCACCGCCGCCCCGTGACGGGCAACCGCATGGCCGAAGAGCTGGAGGTTTCCCTGCGCACGCTTTACCGCGACATTGCCGATCTGATCACCGATGGCGTGCCGATCCGCGGCGAGGCGGGCGTTGGCTATGTTCTGGGCGAGGGCTATGACCTGCCGCCGCTGATGTTCAAGGCGGATGAACTGGAAGCCATCATGCTGGGCCTGAGTTGGGTGGCGCGGCGTGGCGACAATGCATTGAAGATCGCCTCGCAGGATGTGGTGGCGAAGATCGGCACGGTGCTGCCTGAATCCTTGCGGCCGTTCTTCTACGATGCACCGCTATTCACCGCGCCACGCTACAACGAACTCGTTGACCAGATCGATGTCAGCGAAGTGCGCGGTGCGATCCGTGCGCAGAAGAAGCTGGCCATTGCCTATCAGGATGAGCGCGGCGAAGTGACCAAGCGGGTGATCTGGCCGATTGCCATTACCTATTTCGATCCGCAGCGGCTGCTCATCGGCTGGTGCGAGTTGCGGCAAGGCTTCCGGCATTTCCGCACCGACCGCATTTCCGAAATGAGCCTGCTCGAGGAAAAATATCGCGAGCCGCGCCTGCGATTGCTGTCACGGTGGAAGGAAGACCGCACCCGCGAACAGGCGCAGTACATTCCCTCTAGCTCTTGAAGCCCGCGGCCTTGTGGCTGCCGTCGCAATAAGGCTTGTTCGCGGAATGGCCGCAACGGCACAGCCAGGTGTCTTTCACCTTGTTGATGGTCTTGCCGGTGCCGGTAATGATTTCAAGATTTCCGGTGACATGCAGCGGGCCATCCTGCGTCGGATCGACGGTGATGGCGCCATTGCGGGCGGGCAGGGGCTTGATCACATCCTTCGGGGCGGCTTCGCCTGAAGCGGTGAAGTCGGCCGCCGTGTGGCTGCCATCACAGAAGGGCTTGTGCTTCGAGGCGCCGCAGCGGCACAGCGTAAAGCGCAGGCCTTTTTCGCCGGCGATCTCCGCTTCCGCATGCAAAGCGAGCGGGCCGTTCTCGCGGATGCGCACGGTATTGACGAGCGGCGGCTGTTCAACCTGTTCACCGTTCGGGCCGGTGACGCGGATGGCGCCGGAGGGGCAGTTATGCGCCAGTTCGAGCAGCTCGGCAGCTGACGCGTTGTCGGGATGAATCCATTCGCCTTCCACATTGGGCACAAACACATCAGGCCGGTCGAGCACGCAGTGGCGTGAGTGAATGCAACGGCGGGCATTGAAATGAACGGTGCCGTTCTGGCCCTTGACGGTCTCTTCGATAGACATGGCTGGGTTCTCCCTGGCTGGCAGAGACACTAACCCAAATTACGCGTGATAAGGAAGTCCTTCAGCGCTTGTGGATAGAGCTTGTGTTCTTCGATCAGCACGCGGGCGGCGAGTGTGTCGGGCGTGTCGTCGGCGTGAACCGGCACGCGGGCCTGCGCGAGGATCGGGCCGTCATCGAGTTCGAGAGTTACGAGATGCACCGTGCAACCTGCTTCGTTGTCGCCCGCCTCGATGGCGCGCTGATGCGTGTGCAGGCCTTTGTATTTCGGCAGCAGCGAGGGATGGATGTTTAGCATCTTGCCCTGCCACGGTGCGATCAGGACCGGTGTCATGATGCGCATGAACCCGGCGCAGGCGATCGCATCGAGGTTCTGGCTTTTCAGGTAAGTGTTGAGCTGCGCGTCGAAGGCCTCGCGCTGGATATAGTCACGGTGGCTGATGACCTTGGTGGCGATGCCTTGTTCTCTGGCCCAGGCAATACCGCCGGCATCGGCCTTGTTCGAGGCGACGCAGGCAATTTCATAGTTGCTGTCGGCGGCGTGCGATGCGGCGACCAGCGCCTTCATATTGGAGCCGGTGCCCGAGATCAAAACACCGACGCGTTTCTTCATTCCGGAAGGTTGCCGGAATAGGCGACCTGCGGTTCCTTGCCCTTGCGGGCGCGGATGGTGCCTAAGGTGACGACGGTTTCACCGGCGCGCTTGAAACCCAGGGCCACGGCTTTCGCATCCTTAGCCTTCACTACCACGATCATGCCGATGCCGCAGTTGAAGGTACGGAGCATCTCCGACTCAGCTACGCCGCCGGTCTTTTGCAGCCACTGGAATACGGGCGCGAAAGGCACGACCGAGAGATCGATTGCCGCCACAGTACCCTTGGGCAGAACACGCGGTATGTTCTCGGTGAAGCCACCGCCGGTAATGTGCGCGAAGGCCTTGATGTCATGCTTCTTGAGCTGCTTGAGAATTGACTTCACATAGATGCGTGTGGGCGTGAGCAGGGCTTCGGCCACAGTCTTGCCCTTGGCGAAGGGTGCTGCATCGGTGAGCTTCAGCCCCGACACATCGACAATCTTGCGGATCAACGAATAGCCGTTGGAATGTGGACCGGTGGAAGCAAGGCCGAGGATGACATCGCCGGCCTTCACATTCTTGGCGGGCAAAATCTTCTTGCGCTCGACCGCACCTACGGCGAAGCCCGCAAGATCATAATCGCCGCCATGATACATGCCGGGCATTTCGGCCGTCTCGCCGCCGATCAGGGCGCAGCCCGCTTGCTTGCAGCCGTCCGCGATGCCGGCGATCACGTCGCGGGCGGCCTTCACGTCCAGCTTGCCGGTGGCATAGTAGTCGAGAAAGAACAGGGGTTCGGCGCCTTGCACGACGAGGTCGTTCACGCTCATGGCGACAAGATCGATGCCGACCCCGCGGTGAATGCCGCTATCGATGGCGAGCTTCAATTTGGTGCCCACGCCGTCATTGGCGGCCACCAGAACGGGGTCCTTGAAGCCGCAGGCCTTCAGGTCAAACAGGCCGCCAAATCCGCCCAGAGCCGCATCCGCGCCCTTGCGGCGGGTGGACTTTGCCAAGGGCTTGATTTCATCGACCAGGGTGTTCCCGGCGGTGATATCCACGCCCGCATCGGCATAGGACAGCGAATTGTGGGAAGGGCTGATCTTGCTCATGCCACGGGTTTGCCTCAAAGGGGTGAGATGTGGCAAACCCCCTAGCAGATTCTGAACCGGAATAAAGCCAAAAGCCGCCGTGACAAAACTTGCCAACATATTCATCCTTGCGGGACTGCTTGCGCCCGTGGCGGCTTATGCGTCAGGCCCGATCGAAACGAGCCCCTATGCCGTGCAAGGCGTGGCGGTGGACGAGACCGATGTTTCGGCCAAGGCCGCCAAGGACAAGGCGCTGCTCGATGTGCAGATGAAGGCGCTTCCCATGCTCGGCCAGCAATTGGGTAGCGAACAGGCGGGCCAGGAACTGGCGCGGCTGGACCAGAAGCAGGTGATCCCGCTTCTGAAGTCGCTTTCCATCGAGAATGAAGTGATCAGCCCCGGACGCTATCAAGGCACTTTCACGGTGCGCTTCCTGCCCGACCGGGTGAAGCCACTGCTGCAGCAGATGGGCGTGCATCTGCCAAGCGAGCAGGGGCCGCCGATGCTGGTCATCCCCGTATGGACCGACGAGAACGGCAAGACGCTGCTGTGGGAAGACAACCCGTGGCGCAAAGCGTGGCTCGATCTCCATGCAAGCCAGGCGCAAATTCCGATTTTGGTGCCGCTGGGCGACAGCGACGATGCCGACACGCTGACCGCGCAGGACATCACTGCCAACAACGCTGTGAAGCTGGAAGCGATCCGCCGCCGCTACGATGTGAAGACCATTCTGGTGGCCATTGCCCAGCCAGCGCAGGGCGGCGGTGTGCATGTGCATCTCTCCGGGAAATCACCACTCGGCAAGATCACCATCGATAAGGTTTACACCGCCGACAGCCGTCAAGTCGCGGATTCGGCCGTGGCTGCTGCACAGCGGTTCCAATTGCTGATCACCGACAAGTTCCGCTCGGATCAGGCGAATATGGCTTCGGCTGCGGCTGGCAGGGCCGAAACACTGCCGGTGACTGTGCCGTTCAGCGGGCCTTCGCAGTGGAACGGCCTTCGTTCGCGCATCCTTTCGACGCCCGGCGTGGTCGGGCTTGATGTCACCTCGCTGGAAGCCGGCGGAGCTTCGGCGCAACTGTCATACAATGGTGCCATGGAAGACTTGGCCGCATCCTTCCAGGCGGTTGGCCTGAAGCTTGAGAATAATGGTGCGTCCTGGTCGGTGGTGCCGCTCTGATGCCAAAGCAATTTGCATTCTGGCTGATCGCCCTCGTCGTCACGCTGTTCTTCTTCTGGTATCTGCAGAGCATCCTGCTGCCGTTTATCGCTGGCATGGTTGCTGCCTATTTCCTCGACCCGCTGGCTGACAGGCTGGTGCGCCTGGGCTTGCCGCGAATCCTCGCCACCACCGTGATCATCCTCGGCGTCATACTCGCCATCGTGGTTGCGCTACTGGTGGTGCTGCCGCCGCTGGCAAACCAGATTGGCAAACTCGTCTCCGATATTCCCGATCTCTCACGCCAGCTGATGCAGATGGGTAACGACCTCGCACCTGCCTGGCTGAAAGAGTTTCTCGCCAATAATGGCAGCGACCTGCAATCGACGCTGACGGATTACGCCGGCAAGGCGGCACTCTGGCTGGTGGGCTTCGTCAAGACATTGTGGAGCGGCAGCCAAACGCTGCTCAACCTGTTCTCGCTGTGCATCATTACGCCCGTCGTGGCCTTCTATCTGCTGAATGACTGGGATCGTCTTGTGGCCAAGGTCGATACCTGGCTGCCGCGTGATAATCTCAGCAATCTGCGCGCCATTGCGCGTGATGTGGATACAGCGCTGGCCGGTTACATCCGCGGGCAGGGCACGGTTTGTTTGGTGCTCGCCGTATTCTATGCCGTGGGATTCATGCTGGTGGGGCTTAAATCCGGCCTCGCCATCGGCGTGATGACCGGGCTTTTGACGTTCATTCCGTTCTTCGGCGCCGCCATTGGTGGCGCGACCGCGATCATCGTGGGCCTGCTGCAGTTCTGGCCGACTGAGATCAGCGTGCTGGGCGTTGTCGCGGTGCTGGGGATCGGTACATTCGTTGAAAGCTATTACCTGTCGCCGAAACTGGTGGGCGAATCGATCGGCCTGCATCCGGTGTGGATGATGCTGGCGCTGCTGGCCTTCTCCTATGTGTTCGGCATTCTGGGCCTGCTGCTGGCGGTGCCGCTGGCGGCGACGACCGGCGTGCTCGTGCGCCACGGCCTGGCTCGCTATCTGGCCAGTGATATCTATCTCGGCGGGCCCAAGAAGAATGCCCGACGCACCTAAACAAATTCCGCTCGAACTGCCGCAGCGGGAAGCGCAGGGGCGGGATGATTTTCTGGTTACGCCTTCCAATGAAGCCGCTGTCCGGCTGATCGACGAATGGCCGAACTGGCCGACCCATGGCGCTATCCTCATCGGGCCGGCGGGAGCGGGCAAAAGCCATCTCACGCGCGTTTGGCAGGCCGCTTCGATGGCTGAGATCGTACCGGCTTCCGTCGTCTCCAAAGATGCTGTGCCGGAGCTTCTGGCCCGCAAGGCCGTGTGCATCGAGGATGTATGTCCCGGCAATTTCGACGAAACCGGACTTTTCCACTTGTTAAATTTGGCCCGTCAGGACGGCGGGCATGTGTTGTTGACCAGTGAAATCGAGCCCAGCCACTGGCAGGTTCAGCTCCCCGATCTGCGCTCGCGGCTGGCCGCTTTGCCCACCGTGCGCATCCTTCCGCCGGACGATAATCTGCTGCGCGGCGTGCTGGTTAAGCTGTTCACCGACCGGCAAATTGCGGTGGATGAGCCGCTGATCAGCTACATGATGCTGCGCATGCCGCGCTCGCTGGCGGCGGCCCGCGATCTGGTCGCCCTGATCGACCGCGAGGCGTTGGTTTCCAAGGCGGAAGTGACCCGCGCCTTCGTTGCCAAAGTGATGGCACATTACGACAGCCCCAGCCTGTTTACGACACCTCCATAAGACGTTCATCAAACTGTCAAATTGGGTTAGGATGACCTTCGTCATGAATGACATGAGCCCCAAGACCGACATCACCACGAGCCCCTCGCGCTTCTTCAACCGCGAGCTTTCCTGGCTTGAGTTCAACATGCGCGTTCTGGAAGAGGCGCGGAACCAGGCGCATCCGCTTTTGGAGCGCCTGCGATTCCTGTCGATCTCGGGCAACAATCTCGACGAATTCTTCATGGTGCGCGTGGCCGGCCTCGTGGGCCAGATGCGCGAGCAGATTCCGGAAATCAGCCAGGACGGGCGTACGCCGGCTGAACAGCTGGAATTGATCCTCAAGCGCGCCAACGAATTGATGGCTGAACAGGACCGCCGCTG
>Ga0207695_10004481_pt1 | contig 19024 bp, 15 predicted proteins | sample KBSC54metaG_FD_184354 | JGI IMG/M metagenome (GOLD analysis project Ga0207695, IMG submission 184354) | Corn rhizosphere microbial communities from Kellogg Biological Station, Michigan, USA - KBS C5-4 metaG (SPAdes) (version 2) | ecosystem: Host-associated > Plants > Roots > Rhizosphere > Soil... | reverse complement strand
CACTCCTGCAGTCCCTCGTGGCAAGCCTTCGGTACGCGGAGCCTCGCTACCAACGACCTTGCCGAATTGCGGAGCGCTCCAGACGATGCTTGTTCCCATTGAGGTCGCGGGTGTGTGGCTGTAATCAAACTTCAGCGCAGTGCCTGGCTGGCAGATGCCGAGCAGTTCGGTATCAAGAGCAGCCAGGGAGCGGCCACGGTCCACGCCAGACTCCACACTCCCGAAGGTGTGATAAGAGATCACGCATTCCAGCGTGTAAATGGCGCGATCGCCGAGCTGCTGCGGCACCGGAGTCGCCGACCCCCATTCGAGGTAGAACGTGTCCGGCTGTGGCTTTACCGGGATCACAGCCTCATTTTCCGCAACGACCACTGCCGGACGCATAACTCCATTGAGCATGATCGTGCGCAGCGGATTCCGCGACGCTAGCCGGTCGCGCAAGGTGATGTAGAAAGTATCTTTTGTGAATTGCATAGTTAGCTCGCAGCCATCAGCTCATAGCTTGGAGTCGCTAGTGGCAAGCGGTGAGCGAGGAGCGGTGAGCAATATGGCGCATTTGCTCGCCGCTCGGGCGCACTGCTCGTTGCTTTTCTCACTCCACCACAATGACTCGATACAAATACGCGATACCGGCGAAGTAGTCCGTGCTTGTGCTCTCGACGCGAAACAGCGTGCCTTGATGTTCAATTCCGAGTGCTGCGTCGAACAACGCTTCTGCGGAAGCAATGCCTTGCTCTTCTACAGCGCCGGCCACGGACGAAACCGATACCAGCAATTCCAACCGCTGTGCTGGTCCTGAAGCGGGCGCAGGCAATGTGCGCACCACGACCGGAGCCAACCTCACTTGCTGTACTCCAGGATCGGCCAGGCCAATTTGCGACGAAATGTCGCTGGTTGACGCCGGAAGCGGCAGGACCAGCGTGACCTCATCTCCACCGAGAGCGCGCAGCATGGCATTTGCGGCGCGCATCAATGCAGTTCCTCCCATAGGCATGGTCATCCCGCTTTCTGCGCGACGAAGGGCGCGAGCAAGGAACGAACGCTGGCGTCGAGGAGGTCCGGCGCGAAGTAGTCAATGCGCATACGGTCGACGGTTCCCGATTTCACGTTCACTGCGGGAGTTGCCTCCGCGTTTCGTACGATTTGGGCGCAAGCATATTTAATGGCATCCGGCGTCACCGCGAAACCAGCGGTATAGACGATTTCGAGTTCGCTGAACCAAAGGCCAATGACGCTTAGCGGGAGCGTCACTTCACCCGTTGCCGGATCGAAGTCGAGCGAGGCGGGATCGATGTCGGTCCATGATCCTGGCAGCCCGAAAGCGAGCGCCACAGCAGTGCGTAAATCGTCGAGGGGGCACTCGCCTCGCCGTGGCATCGAGTATCGGCCGCGCCCCGACAGAACGGGTGATGTGGCCGGAGCCATTGCGGCAAGTGGCAGATAGCTCAGCCGCAATGTGTTTCGGTCGGGCCTCATGCGGATGCGCTCCTCATATTGCGTGATCGCGAGGGAGGCCCGCCGGCAGTGTGCGTCGATCAGCGACGACGCCGCTCCCACCAGCGCGGGCACAGTCGTCGCATCCAGCCCATACAGTTGATATTCCGATGGAGAGAGATAGTTCATGAGAACCTCGGCGTCAGGCGTTGGGCGTCAGGCTTCAGGCGGTCACGCCAAGTGCTGCTCTGCGCGAGCCGAATTCCCCCCTGAGATTCGGGGAAACACGAGCTTGGCGAACAGAACCTGAAGGCTAGCGCCTGAAGCCTGAAGCCAATTTGCTTACCGATTCACCTTCACTTCCGTGTGTGCATACGACGCGCCCTTCACGACCAGGCCGCCGAACTTGACCACCACGTTCTGTGAGGCTAGCGATCCCGGCATCCCGAGCTGGAAGACCCGCGGATTGGGATCAGTGAGCCAGTGGTACTCAACCATGTCTTCGCTCACGATGTAGGCCGGCAATACCGCTGTGCCGCTGCCGGGCGTTCCGGTGTAGCTGATCGCCCATTCCGGAATCAGCGGCAGTTCGCCCGCCTGCGTGCTCAGCGCCTTCACGCGCATTCCGCCCGTGATCTCGACCGTGTTGAGGACCACGTTGAACGCCGTCTTCATCTCGCGATCGATCAGGTCCAGGAGCACCGGGTTGGCATAGATCGCCGTCGGCCGAACTTCGTAGGAGGAGTTCGAAACCATTTCTGCGATGGTGGATTTGAGGCCGTCGACGATGCTCGCCGAGGTGCCGATCGTCGTAGTGTTGCCGCCCGCTGAGATCTGCCCAATCGCGCCGAAGTACTGCTGCGTGGTTGGCGTCGACAAGGAAGTGTCGTTGCCGTTCCACAACGCCACATCATGAGTACGCAGCAAGCCTTCGACCGCGTCGGTCAGGTCCTTCGCCTGCAGATATGCAAACTGGCTCTGCTGGTTGCCGACCTCCATGTCGAAAAGGTTGTAGTTGACCTGTGAGACCAGTGCTTTTAATGGGACACTGCGCTCAGCGCGGGTTGGAGACTGTGCGGTCGCGGAAATGTTCCGCGGATCGACGAAGGCTTGCGCCGCGGTGGGCGAGGGAATTGCCGTCTCTTCGAAGAACCGCGACGGATGCCCGGTTGCGGGCACCTGCTTGATGCGCTGTCCAAAAGCTCCGCGGCGGCGCACGATGTCTGTGATTTCGTTCTGATAGCGATTGACTTCCACAGCACCCGGCCCAAGGTAGTCCGCGGCCGCGTGCAAATCGATGAATTGTGCTTTCATGGTTTCTCCTGGAGAAAGAATCAGTGGTCAACTGTCAGTCATCGGTCATCAGTCATCAGCCCTCAGTCGTCAGGAAAGACCCCGAAGAAAAAGGCATGTCATTCCAAATCGCTTTAGCGATGAGGAACCTGCTTAGCCCAGTCAATGCCAGTGGCGTTGCGATAAGCAGACTTCGCGGACCCGAAGGTCCTCGGAGACAAGTTGTTAAGTGAGGTTTGTCCTGACGGCTGATGGCTGTTCTTAGCCTGCCCTGAGCGGCAGGCGAAGGGGCTGATGGCCGTGTTACTCGATCATTCCTGCCCGCGCCATCTCCGCTTTCACGGCGATGCGCTGCTCGACGCTCAGAGCCTGCAGCGTCTTGTCGATTGCGGAGGATTCGATCCGCTCGCCTTCCGCACCGCTCTTTACCAGCAGTGCCGAAACGAACGGTGACAAAGTCTTGCGCGTGAGCCGCGCCGCCTGCGCTTTAAGTTCGGTGTTCACCTTCTCGAGCTCCGCAACCCGCTGTTCGAGTTCGTGCGGGATGTCAGGATCGGAGTCGGCTTCGACCTCACATTCCTCAACCGCCGCAACGATTCGGTCCACCTTCGCGTTCAGCGCTTCCTGTTGTGCGTCCAGCTTGCCCAGGACGCGGTCCAATGTTTCAGCAGCAGCCGCAAGTCGGTCCGCAGCTGCGGTCAGTTGGTCGATCATTTCGGTGTGTTCCATGGGACTCCTTATAGCTCTCAGCCGTCAGCCGTCAGCCATCAGAAAAACACCCCTATCGTGATGTCATTCCGAGGACCTCTAGGTCCGAGGAACCTGCTTTTCGCCGGCAGCACTGGCACCGCGCAGAAACAGCAGGTTCCTCTCCCCGATAAATCGGGGTTCGGAATGACATTCGAATAAAAGTGCTTCTACTGACGGCTGACGGCTGAAGGCTGAAGACTCGCTCACTCCAACTCAATCCACGTCTCCCGATACGCAGCCTTGTCTCGCCTGAGAATTGCCGCGCCGGTGAACGTTACGCGCGTAAGTGTCCAGATTTTGTCGCGGACATCGGAGACACTCGCATCAGAAATTTCGTAGGACATCCCGAGCGGACTTGCCGGTCGCCGTCTTGGCGCAGTACTCGCGTGGATTACGCCTTTCTCGATCTGCTCGACAATCTCGGGGAAGTCCTTCGCGAACAAATATCCGCTGAGTTCGATTGCTCTGCCGACAATTTCCGCGCTGGTGATCACGCCGACTTTCCGTCGGACATCGTGCCGATCGAGCATCGGCGAATAGTCGAGCGCCATACCGAGCAATGACGGCAAAGCGCGCTCAGCCGCCACTCGCGTTAGGATCACGCGATGTCCACGCGAGCCCGCTGGCGGCTTGTCGGACGGTGTGTCCACCAGCGTCAGCACGCCACGAAAAGGTTCCCGGTTCGGATGCCCGTGAAACGCGGGCAGTTCAATCGCCATCGATTCAAGGTTCATAAATCAGCTCTTAGCTCCTAGCTTTTAGCTGTGAGCGACGATCAGTGAGCAGTGAGTAGCGAGCGTCTGGCCGATCACACGTGACCGCTCACCGCTCACTGCTTCTCCGGCTTCGCTCCTGCTACTACTGCAAAAGCAATGTCATTCCGAACCGCTTTAGCGGTGAGGAACCTGCTTTTCCGATACACCAGCAATGACCTTTGCAGAAAAGCAGGTCCCTCGGAATGACATTATTTGAGTGTTTTGGTTTTGCTGACGGCTAAACTGGTGCCAGCCCTCTCATGCGCCTGACTTCATTCACCGTCAACACGCCCGTCCGAATCAGGATTTGCTGGATTTGCGCTTCTTCCATTGGGTTCGCGGCGGCGTCGACGTCCGTGAAAACGAATTCGAGATCGTGCCAGCCAAGCTTTTTCCCGATGGCGTCGCGCGTCAGGTATTCGGCAAACAGCCGCGCCGTGGGCACGATGGCCTGGCGAAACGCCTGGTCACTCATTTCGGCAGCGGTCGAGCGGTTCACATCGCGCTCCAGTCCGAGTGACTGTGGAGGCAGATCGAATGCGTCGGCAATGATTCGGAGTAAGAACTCCTGCCACTGCAGTCGAAGATCGGCGTCCGTTCCATTGCCGAAGCGCAGCACTTCCGCGCTTGTTTTCAACCGAAAGAATCGGCACGCGACCCGTGCCTTCAATTTCATCCTGCCACCATCGGATCAGTCGCTCGTGCTGCTCGGGCGTAGCATTCTGCAGCCAGAGCGCATACTCCACCACCGAGTTCGACGCCAGTCGTCCTGCATATCGATGCGCACCCAGGAAAGCATTGATCGCTTCGAACGCAACTTCCAGCCGCCCCAGCCCGAATGGTGTATGTGTTCGCGGATTCAGTCTCATATAAATGAGCTCGTCATCCGCGAGCAGGATGTTTGCATCCGGCCCGACTCTGCCGGTCACCTGTTCGTAGCGGACCGAACTTGGTAGGCCATCCCAATCGGCTCGCATTCGGATAGTCGCCCCGTCGACGGGGAATAGCGATAGGGGATGATTCGCATCTCCCATTGCTTCAACCTCCAGCGCGCCATAACCGCCGACGATCAGGTCTTCCAGCACCTGCTCGGCCATCGAACGGAAGGAATCATCCGGATTGGGAGAATCGAAGCTGCGCGTGAGAATCGCAATCCGCGCGAGCGCATTCGGCAGCTCTTGCGTCCCAGCTTTCGCCTGGACTCGCCACCGCATACCGGCGATGCGGTCTTTGATCGTATTGATCGCGCGCCGCGCAACCGGCGTCTCCGAAAAGCGCCGTAGGTTCATGGGCGTAGGCTTCGGCATCGGCTGCGGCCGGGGCCCGTAGGTGTTGAGAATCGACGGGAGCGGCACGGTGCGGCGCTTGCCGTTTGCCGCGGCTTCACTTGCAGCTGAAGCCCACAGACCCGAGCGCACCGCCAGCCTGTTCACGAAGGACACTCCCGCAATCCGGCGCATTGCGCCGCGCAACGTACTTTTAATGTTCATGGGATTGAAACGAGCTTCTAGCTGTTAGCTACTAGCTCTTAGCTTTCGATTGATCACGAAATTGTGGTTCTTTATCCATATCTCTAAGCCTGTCATCCTGAGCGCAGCGAAGGACCTATGCAATTCTCCGGCTGCCACTGATACCGCTCGTAACAACCATCACTCAGATCGTGCCAAGCCGGATTTCGCGACACGATCAAAGCAATTTTCTTGGTTCGAAGCCAGCCCTTGATTTCTTTCTCCCGTCCAATCGCTCGAGGCACATCTTCGTAGCGCTCATAGTAGACCAGGCGATCAATCTTGTACTTCGAGGTGAACGCACCGCCTTCGCCGCGCTTGTGCTGTGCTACGCGCCGCATCAGGCTGTGGGTCACGCCCGTGTACAGCGTCTTTGAGCGATTGCTCATGATGTAGACGAAATACGATCTCTTCAGGATCAAATACATACTATTTACTTCTGGCATCCTGAGGGCCTTCAGGCCCGAAGGACCTATGTATTTGCCTTGAATCTGCGAAAGCGCAAATGCATAGGTCCTTCGCTTCGCTCAGGATGACAGGGTTAAAAATTACAGCTTCAGTTCCGCCCTGATCCCCTGCGCGATCCCCGGCATCTCCGCTGCGGGCACGACCACGATCCCGCTCTCCTGCATCATCTCCAACGCGAACTTGACTTCATCTCGATCGCGATCGAGGTCGTCATCAACAACTGCCGTCAACCACGCTTTCAAGCCGCGCTTGGCCTGTACTCCAGCGGCGATCTGCGGAAACTCGAGTGCCAGCACTCTTGCACGATCCGTTCCGTGCCCCAGCGAAACCGCATGCAAGAACTTCCAGTCGTGCGCCGGCGCATAAGCAAAGTCGAACTTCAGCGAATCGCCCAACTTCATGTACTCACCTATGGGCACATTCCTCTGCATCAACTCCAGCACACCCGCCTTTTCAAGCTCATCCTGCATTACTCTCAAAATCCGCTGCCGCCCGGTGAGCGGTCGCGGTTCGGAAATTGTTGGTGTCTCCAGGTACATCGCGCTCAGGCGCTGCAATTCGAGAGCAGGAGATAAGTACGTCTGGCAACCCTGTAAGGCCGTGACTTGCACGCTGTTTGACCATGAATCGTTCATCCGCTTCCGCAACTCGGCACGTTGCGTGGAATCCTGCAGGTCGCGCACAAGATCGCGCTCAATCGCCTGCAGTTCTTCGACGTCCACCAAAGGATCGAAGCAATGCAGCCGTCGCCAGTTTCGGGTGAAACGTACGTCGGCAAAGCCAGTCTTGTCATCTTCCGGAGCAAGCGCCACCACCCCCAGGTTGATGGACTCACCCTTGGTGATGTCCCCTGCATAGCGCAGCAGGAAAAATTCGAGATGTTCAAAGTCAGCCATCAGCCATCAGCCATCAGCCGTCAGCCATCAGCCATCAGGAAAACCTTCAACCTGCGGTTCCCGTTCGGCTGACGCTCAGATATTGAATAAATCCCGTCAACATCCGTTTGACTTCAACAACCGACGTAGCCAGTTCGTCGTAGCCCTTCTGGTCCAGATAGCGGAGATCGCGTGCAAGTAGGAGTTCATACTCAACTTCGCTCGCGGAACCTAGTGCGATTTGAAGATAACGTGCGAAATCGGGACGGGAGTTCTTGCCCGCGCCTTCCGAAATATTTGCGGAAATTGAGACTGAGGCTCGACGCAATTGCGCTGTCAATCCGTACAACTCTACTCGTGGAAAGCAGGCGGTTCCCTTGTATACAGAAAGGGTCAGTTCATGCGCCTTCTGCCAAACCTTCAATTCCCGAAAGTCTCGCATTATGCTCTCAGCTTTCAGCCCTCCGTCACCGGGTTTCCCTGATGGCTGACGGCTGATGGCTGATGGCTAGTTTTCCATCCACTTCGGAAACGGCCGCCTCACGGAAATGCGGAAACAAGCAATGAGTTCGCGTACTCGGGTGCGTCGCTCAATGAGTGCTCGGCTCAACTCTTCCAGCGCGCCCCAATCGCTTCCGTACCACTCCGGCGGAATTTCTCCCGCAATTTCCCAGATCTCGTCCGGGTCGATGTTCTCGATTCTCGAAAGCCATGGCTCGAACGACTCCCAGCCTTTCACCCACTCGTAGGCTTCATTCCTTGCGAATACCCCGCGCAGCGGATAATCCGGGAAGGTCCACTCGCCGGCGTTGAAGCAGTAGCCCTGATCGATGAATGTGGCCGTGTATTTCCGCTCGCGCCCTTTGCGCCAGAATGCCGCCTGGCGACCGTTGGCGTTTCCGGTCCATTTGTCGAGCGCCAGCATGCCGGCGAACGTTTCAATGTTTCGAAGTCGGTCAAACAACTCCATCGGCAACCAGTCGAGCACGCGCCCTTCAATCGGATTCACTACGTATCGCGATCCGAAGTGGAGCCCCGGCTCGCACTGGATCGTATTACCCGCGAGTTGAATGTTCAGCTCCGGCGAGTGCTGGACTAGCCACGGGTTGACTTCGACCACTTCCGTCACCGGCACCGGCAACCCGACACGTTCCGCCAGCCGCGTCGCTAACAACTCATTTGCCAGCACCCGCACATGCTGCGGGTTGTTGCGAAACTTTACGACGTAGAAGTTCTCGTCGGAGCAGCGCATCAAGTGACTCTGCGCCCCGCCTCGCATCCTGCGCACGTGTTGGACGGCAGCTAGCGACAGCTTCTGGCTCCTAGCCTCTAGCCACTAGCAGTCCAGCCCCGGTTCTTGATTGCTAGAAGCTAGGAGCTAGTAGCAGAACCACCCACGGTAAGCCGATCTCACAGGCATCCGATGTGACGGATGAACATCCCACCTGTGATTCTGGTCGGTCTTCTTTGCGCACGTTGCGTGCTTTGCGGTTGTAAGCTTTTCTGACGCCTAACGCCTGCCTACCTCCCTGCCACTGCCTCTCTTCCCGCCAGCGCGATCGCCATCGCCATCACACAGTCGTCATGGCTGCCCGAAGCCCCGCCGGAACCGCCATCTGCGCGTCGAATGAATGTTCTGCACTCGGTCAGCAGCTTCGTGCTCTGGAACAGTTGTGGCTTGATTGCCAATATCGCCGCCAGGTTCTCGATCATTGCCGGCTTCGTTACAGCCGATGTCAGCCACCCATCCTGCGCTCCATCCCGATAGACCTGCTGATATCCAACCGCCCGCAAGTTTGCCAGCACTCCATGTCCGTGGTTGTTTCGCTCCACCACCAAGACGGCGCTGTTGTACATTCGCCCAAGCTCAATCAGCTTCAGTGCCAGCTCGCGTGGAGAATAATGACCATGCAGCTCCGCGCACTGCATCGCGGTCTGCCGATCAATCACTTCGGCGCATGCATAATCGCCTTCCGTGCCGCCGCCGGCCGGATCGACTCCGATGATGTAACTTCGTCCATACCGCGGCTCAAACCAGACTGTCAGATGCCCGTTCTCGCGCGTTGATGTCGGCTGCCCCTGCGCTTCCAGCGCCCGCTCAATTGCCTCCAACTCGAATATGCATTCGCCTGATGCGCGAAAGCATGACACCGGATCTTCCGCGTACTCCTGGGCCGCAAGTCCGCGCAGTTGTGCGCGATTGGTTCGACGCCACGCGATCTGTGCGTCGCTCAATGCGGCACGCTGGACCAACTCTTCTTCTTCAGGGCTCAGTGGATGAACATCGACCAGTCCCGTCTTGTCGCGATACTCATCGTCGTACCACCAAGGAAAGAAATGTCGTGTGTATCCCGTTTCAGTCGCGTGTTGCCACTCGTTGTAAAACACGCCCCCGGCTCCGTTCGGTGTAGATTCCAAAATGATGTCGCCATCGACCGGGACCGCGGCGCGCAACGAGGCCAATGCCTCCTCCGGTTCGCGCAGCCAGCGGGCAACCTCCGAACAGTGCAGGTTGTGCACGGTTATCCCGCGGCCGGCGTTAACGTCTGCAGCAGTGGCAACCCGGTATTCACAATCGATGTGGGGGAACACCATCTGGCGCACGTTGGCGCGTGACCTGGTCAGCGCGCCGCGTTTCATCGTCTCGGGCAGGTTCTCCCAGAAGCGATGGACAATCTTGAAAATCTCCTCTGCCGACTCCTGATCATGTGCCACCTGTACGGTCATCGTGCCGGGACGCGTGATGGTCTGGACAAAGAAACGCGCGGCCACATAGGTCGTGATCCCCATCTGCCGCGCCTTCAGAACAATGTTGCGATGCGTACAGCTGGCCGAAAATTCTCGCTGTGCCCGGTTGGGCACCAAAGGAACTAGGCCACGCGCCTTAGTCCGGATCTTCAGCAAGCTGCGGATTACAAAATCGCGAACGGTTTCGTGCGGCACGGAGTGGTTTGCGGTTGACGCTGCTGGCCGCGCGTGCTTTAAAGTATTTTTCGACTCAGGAACATAAATTCTGTCCAGGATTTCTCCCAGCCGTTGCAGCAGAACAATGTCGTCGCTCAATGACTACACCAGGATTAGCTGTCCACCGAACCGATGATCCGACAGTTCAGTGATCTAATCTGCTATTGCCGTATTCCCGCAATTTTCGTGAGCAGTGTGGGTATATCTACGCCCACATCATTGCCATCCGACGCTGCGTTATGCAGCGGGCTGGTGCTGAGCAACTGGTAATTCGCCGGACTAAACCCGCTGTCGCCAGTTCCATAGCTTGCAAACTGCGGCGTCGACGATCCCGTGTAAAACCAGTTTCCCGCGCCGCTGCCGTTCGTGGGAAAGCCTGCCCCCAGCGTCGAGCCGGAGTTCGCCGTATCCCAGTTGAAATTCGCGTTGTGGTCGAACGTCCAGGTATGGGTCGTCCCATTCACGCAATTGTTCAAGACCGTATAAAGCTTCTGACCCGGCTGATCGCAACCGCCGCCAGTGCCAGGAAGAGAACCATAGTGGCCCAGCGACATCAGGTTGTCCTGAAACGCGATTCGGTCAAGCTGGCCGGTAGCACTGGCTCCGAGAAAGTACGCAGAGCGGAAGGAATTCACACAGGTGTTGTGCCGCACGGAAACGTCGGTGATCGGTCCGGCGGTTGCCATGAACTCGGTGCAATCAAAGCCCGTCAGCGTCAGTTGACCTCGGTTCATCTTGTCGCCGACCAGGTTGTCGTGAATCGACCCGCGCCGCCCTAACGTTTGCCCGCAGCCAGCACATCCCCCGACATAGCTCGTTGTATATAAGGCCAGGTACGGCCCCGGATAGTTGTATCCGTAGTTGTAACGAGCGACAAAATCTTGCACCAGGCACGACGGGCAACGTCCTGGGTCATTGGCCGTGTACATCTGGTTCTTTGGCGCGAAGTCGATCACATAGCAATACGGCTGCGAGTTGTACCAGCAGTTCTCGAATACATTTCCCTCAACGAAAACGTAAGCTCCCGTCTTCAGTTCGATCCCATTCTTTCGATTGGGCCATCCCGTTGTCACCACTGAAGTGGTATTTCCATTCCAGCTGTTCGGCGCAAAGAAATAGTTACTGCGTACTTCAATGTTGCTAGGAACATCCAAGTTGCAGTTCGTCCCCAACGTGCATCCTGCCGGCGAAAGTGCCGGACCTACGTCGCCGCCAAGAATGAATCCCTCACTCCCGCCTTCACAATGATTGTTGACGAATTTGTAGACGCCCCACCCCGAGTTCTGCACGCTTCCCACCCCGCCGCCAACGCACTGGGAGTCGGTGTTGCCGTTCGACGCGGTCGCACCGTTGTCGTAAATATCCGAGATGTAGCTGTCAATCACTGCCACATGATTCGACTGGGCGGGGAACACCGCGCGCGTCGTGCTGGTGTCTGTAGCGGGAGTTTGGGGAAAATTCCCGTCCTGGTTGATCCCATGCATCCATACCCGATCAAAGATGATGTGGTTCGTCTGCGTCGCTCCGGCCGCGCTCAGATCCACCAGGCTATAGATCAAAGCGCCAGGCGTGCTCACCCGCGTAAACTCGATTCCGACGAAACGCAAGTGATCGGCGCCATTTAGCACCACCGCGCTATTGCTCGAGGTCGCAACGAATTGTGCAGTCAGCAGTGACGGCGAAGAACACGGATAACTCGGCCGGTTCGGCAGCGATGCCACGTTGCTCATGCATGGCGTCGCCCGCGCGCCTTCGGCTGGGAAGTTTGCGTTCGCAATTCCCGTGCTCTCAATTGTGATGTAGTGGTGGTCGTCACAATACTAGCACGTTAGAGTCACAGGCCCGGTGAACGATGACGCTGCTGCGATTTGAATCGTGTCTCCACATGCGGCCGCCGCATACGCCGAGTTGAATGCAGTTACTGTACTGACCGGGCCGCGCACCGTCCCAGGTGACGGCGTTCCGCCTTGCGCGGTGTAGTAACAAGCTGTCGGCAGACTCGCCGGACGATCCGTGGTTGGCCCAATCCATGTCCCGGAAGGAGTGCAGTACGCGTTGCCACCTGAACCTACCGGGGCCGTGCAGGTCAGGCTGGCAGTCCCGCTAATGGTTCCTACCGTTGCCCGGATTGTGCTGGTGCCCGCTGAGGAACAGTTGAACCCCTGCGTAGTGGAAGTTGTGCCTAACGTCGCGACGACGCTATTCCCGCTCGACCATGTGGCCGCTGTTGTCAGGTTCTGCGCCGACCCGTCGCTGTAAGTTCCGGTCGCGCTAAATGCGGCAGCCGATCCGTTCTGCTGCGTCGCGGTTGAGGGCGTTACCGCCAGCGAAGCCAGGCTCGGTGCGGGGGGTGATTGCACGCCTTGGCCACTGCCGCCAGTTAGTGTCCAAGTGCCGCCAGCGGCGGACTGAGCCACGGCCGAGGCGGCCAGCAAAATGATGAAGCCTATCGTTCTCATTGTTTCTCCCGCGCACTTCTACTCACACTCAGAATCAATGATCAGCCGCCATTCATTTGGCGTTCCCGGCCGTCTCGGGCACGTATTCATACGTGCCTTTACTCCAGCCAAACAACGTCCTATCTGCCCCCATCAAGTCGTACTTGAATTCGGTTGTGAGTACTGTGCCCGCATTCATTGACGTTGAAGCCCCGACCGGGCGGAGATCCACCGGCTTCCCGCTGACCGAATCCACATAATAGGTCGTGCCGATTTCCTGCTGCGTCGTCAAAAGATAGTTGACGAGCTGGGTATTGGTCATCAATGTAGCGCCCGAAGTTTTCAGCGTATCCAGGATGACAGAAGCCTGGTGTTCTGACAGTTCATTCATGTGAAAGAAGATTCCAAATGGCACGCCCCAAACGCCCGACTTGAACACCAGCGCTCGAATCTTGTTGGCGAGCTGGCCATCGTCAGTGACCTGAAAATTCGGAGCGACTCCCTGACTGAGAATGTTCTGAATGTTAATACCCGTACCGAGGACGGTAGATGCATTTGGGGAAGGCTGCATCGTACCCGAGCCGCGCGCCCCAGCATATCCAGCACTGACAGCGATGCCTTCCGTGGTCGCATCTTCATAACTGCCGGGATAGACGTACACGCGATTGGTGGGCAGCCCAGTCAGATTCGCATTCATCCACGCCAGCGTCCAACCTAGCTCGTCGGTCATCAGGCGCGACTTGTCCATTTGAAGCGTATACGGCGCGCTCTTAATGTCCTGCGAAACCACGTCGGCCAGGTCCTCGCTCTTGACGACGGTTTTTAGATTTGGGTCCTGTGTGGCAATGAACACGCCGCGCTGATTGAGCGTGTAAACCATTGCGCCGATTGTGTCGAGTCCGGTCGGCACGAGGTCGGTGCCGGAGGAACTCAGGTCCCAATTCACCTGCGCGTTGGGATCTCCGGGCGCGGTGATCGTCAAGTGTTTGTTCGCGATCGCCAGTGTCACGCTCGACGCCGCTGTGCCTGTGTACTGCAACGTGAAGGCATTCGGATAAATGAAATACTGATGCGAAACCGAATGCGCATTAACATCCCAGCCTGCGTTAATCCACGACTGGAATGTCGGCACCAACTGCTGCGACAACGCATATCCGGTCACGATCGCGATACTCAGCGGGATACTTTTCCTCTGAAACAGTGGCAGCAGCGATTGAATGTATTGATGTGAACCGTCCACCAAGCCGGGATCGTCATACGTTAGGGTAATCCGCGCCGGATATTGCAGAAATCCCCGGATGTTCGGCAGCATATCGGCAGCAATATTGTTTCCGCCATTGATCGGACCAGGAGTTCCCGTCACGTCGGTTGAAACGCCCGTCGCCAGGTTGTTCGCATAAAAGTGGCAGTACGAGTAAGTCACTGCCCCGGTGTTATCCATCAGTCCATACGTACGGTTCGCGTATGCGCGGCAGTTCTTCAACTCGATCGCGCTCGGCGCGCCATCAAAGCGATAACCAACATAGTTGCGGTGCGCATCCGTGTTGTAAAGATGAATGTCCGCTGCCGGCCCATCGGGATGGACGTAAAACCCAATCGGTACTGTCGCGTTGGGCACCTGGCTGTCTGTGCTGATATTTGCCAGCCAAACGTGGTCGCTCGTGCCTTGGACCTGCACGCCGTATCCGTCGTACCAATCAAGTTGAATGTGCTGGATCTGGACATGATTAACATTGTTGATGTTAATTAGCGATTGCCCGCTCAGAATAATCGGCGTCACGGAACCGTAAATATTCACCGGATTTGCGGAAGAGTAGACGTATAGATTCTGTGTCGCACTGTCATAGAACCAGTCCCGGCTATGGGCCAGCGACGCCTGCGATGCCTGCACGTTACCCCAAATGGTTCCGAACTGCACGAATCGCAACTGTGGAATGGGCTGGGTTGCAGTCAAAGTAATCTGCCACACGTTGCCGGACACGTTGCTCCATTGTGCATTGGACGTTGTGTATCGGCCGGTGAATTCCGGCGGTCTGCCGTTGCCGTAGGCGTCGAATTTAATCAGGTTGCCGGGACTTCCGCTCGAGGGAGGCGTGAGCCATTCGTTCCAGACTCCGTCACGTTTAAAGAGGATTACGTCGCCTGGCTGAAACGTCGAAATGCCTACCTTGAGTAGGGTGCGCCACGGCGTCTGCGGACTCAGGCCATCGTTCCCGTTGGAACCGGCTGGATCCACGTAGTACGTCGCGGCGCTCGCCCCTGCGCAGCAAAGTAACAGTTGAAGCGCACACACGACGACGAAGCGCGCTCTAGTCGCGTTAACTTTCATCGACACCACTCCCTTGCACCCTCAGCGGTTTCAGCCGCAAAGGACTTGTCTTTCGTTTTAGTTTTCGACTTGGGTTCGGTTTTGGTAACGGCTGACGGCTCTACTGCAGTCTTCGGTAAGTTATGTAAAGCGCGTAAGTGCCAGTTCCCGTCGTGCAGCCAGTGTAGTTTGTCGAGTACGTCAGGTTATTGCTCGTCGAGTTGTTCCAGAGCGTCACAACCGCTTGTCCAAAGTTCGCCAAGGAGCCCAGCGCAACCGTTCCATTTGTGACTCCAGAGCCCTGCAGCGGAACGGTCATGGTTCGCGCTCCGGTTCGATCCCCCCAACCGAGCACTGCCGATACTGTCGCTGACCCTGGCGTGGTGCAACTGGCATCGGACTCGAGATAGACGCTCACTTGATATTGGCCGACCGCCGCTCCTGTCAACATATTCGTCGTCGCAATCGCTGCGGTTTGCGAAATCAAGTTCACTGGGCCGCCAGAACTGTTTGCGGCTCCCTGCAAAAGCAACGCTGGAGAGTAGATCGCAGTGCCAAAATAGCCGGTCGCTGGGCGCAAAGTCGTCGAACCCAGGGAGAATTGGTTGTCCGCAAACGGCTTCAGGTTCGACGCTGTATCTATCGCCCAACGCACGTTCGAACCGATCCAGAATCCGATCCCGCGTTGGCTGCCGCTACCGGCGTTTTCGGCCTTCAGCACAAAGTAGCTGTCAGACTGGTCCCAGCCCAAACCAAAGCGCTCCCAATTTGTTGCATTGGTCCACGTTCCGTAAACTCGAAAAGCTTGGGGATTTGTCCCGTTTACCTGTTCCAGCGTGTTCGCTGGATTCGTCCCGTTGGAGTCCTGATTAAAAATGTTAGTGAGGCCGAGTTGCACCGGCTGCCCGTTATTGGAAATCACCTTCGGGCAATGGCAACTCAAATCGAACCAGAAGATCCCGTAATTCGGAATGCCTGTCGGCTGGCTCGTCTCGGCCAATTGAATCTGGGAAGCTGTGCTGCAGTTTGCGTTTCCGTTTGCCTGAACGCCGGTGGCGAAACTTCCGGAGCATTGCGTCGGCGTTTGTGCCAATGCGACCGCCGTTGCAACGTTCCCATTGGAATCGAGTTTTGCGACTTCCTGCAGTGCCGCACCGTTTTCAGAAACTTGCAGCTTTCCATTGGTTCCGAATCCGACTAAAGACTGTCCCGCCGGCGCCTGCGTCAATGTGCCGAAATTTCCCTGAAGACTCCACGGACCGGTTCCAGTCGAGACGAAAGAATTGGCTTGGACCGAGCCCAAGACCGTGAGCCCCTGGTTCATTTTCACGTTGGTCTTAAATTCTTTTAGGGTGCTAGTGAGCCGCTCCAGCCAGGACGATCCATCTCCGGCGTTGCCAATGTAGTTCGATAACGACCGCGGTGCGCCGAAACTGATTCCGATTTGCGTCGGATCTCCGTTGCCCTGGTCATATCCGATGAAGGCATCATTGGGATCGCTGTCAGGCCGGTTGTTCTGCGTTGCAATAGTTTTCTGGAAATTCGAATCCGAAAGGGTGATGATGTGTCCCGGCGCAGTTCCGAGGGTGGTGAAATTCAGCCTTCCTTTCAGGTTCAAGCTTCTATTCGCGTCCGCGTTGGGTTTCACCGCCAGCAACATCGCTCCCTGTTGATGGAACGTTTGTGGCGCCATCGCGGAAAAGCAGCTCAACCAGATCGGAGTCCAATATCCGAGAGCGTCGCAGTTAATGGAAAACGCAGAAGGTTGCGCCGTTCCAGAAACCGATGCGATTCCGCTCGACATGTTTTCCAGCCACGCGCGCGCTCCCGCGAGTGGACTGCCCGAGTCGCTGGCGGCACCCAACACGATGCTCGCCGGCCAGTAGGTGAGCAAGGGGAAGTAAGTCGAAGCTGCCACGGTATAGCTTTGCAGCGGCGCCTGCGTGTCGGTGAACGTGCACACGCCATTCGAGCACGCTGAAGCCCGGCTCACGTTTGTGACGACCGCAAAGCTTCCCGTTCCGTACGGCGCTTGTTCCATTCCATTCGGAGTGACTCGCAACAGATCGAAGCTGCTGGCTCCCGCAATGTCTGGGGTGGTAACAATGATGCTGCTGGTGCCATCACTCATTGCACTCCCGGCATACAGCGGATTACTTACCCCAATCGGATTGTGAGCAATGACGTAATAGCGGTAATCGTTCGTGCCATTATTCGCAAATCGTGGGATGTTGCCCGACGGTCCGACGCCGCCGTTGTACACGACGCTTTTGCCTTGCGCGATGACTCCGGCCTGCCCAATATTGCCCAGAGGGTTCGTGCACCCGCCAACTTCCTCGTACACATTTTCAAGTGACATTCCTGCATATCCGCCGCGTCGAGTGCCTCCACGAACCCCGTATTGCGCGTAGCCCTGGATCACGCTGTCGGTGATTCGCAAACTGTTTCCGCTTTCCCAGTCCACACCGTTGCCGTTGCATTGCAGCGAGATGTTCAAGTTTTTAAGCCAGCCTACAGCCGAGTAAGTATTGAACGGCCCTGGAGCATAAATCGCGGGGCTACATGCCGTAGCATCACAGCGAAGCCCTTGACCCAAAGACGTATCCAGTCCGTCCAACAGAAACGCCTGATCGTCATCAATCTGGACATAGCTACCAAACGTGCCGCCGGCAACCCCGGTGCGCGTCGACACATTGAGGACTCTCGTCTTTTGCGCGTTTACTTCGATGAAGGGCTGCAAGCCTCCGGACACGGTCGGCCGTCCGCGCGGGTTGATCAGAGTAATGTCCTCGAAAGCGGTAGAAATCGTGGGATCGCCGGCAAAGATGCAAGGTGTGTTGGTCCAGCACTCGATGATGGAGCCGGAAAAATCCACAGTGATGTTCGAAGCGCGAATCGCGACCGTCGCGTACACCTTGAACTCCCCGGGGGGCACGATCACTTTGCCAGCTTGCGAGAACGTTGGTGGGTTAGTCGGAGTGAATCTGGCCGCGATCAAAGTTTCCTGAAGACCACCGGAAGCGCTGCTGATCGTGTATCCGGCTGGATGCGCGTTGACGGTTGTAAACTGCAATGTGCCGCCTTGGCCATCTCCCGCACAGGTTCCACCCGTGACTTTCGCCGCTTCGGACGTCCCTGTTCCGGAAATGTAGATGTAAAATTGCGGCTCCGTACCGCTAACCCCGCCCGGACAGGTCGTGAGTGTGAGGGTTTTGGTTCCAGGATTACTTAAATCAGCGTTGTTGCCTTGCGACCAGTTGAAGTCCGTGGCGTACTTGATCGCTTGCACGCCGGCGCTGCCGCTACCGCATCCTCCCCAGGTCGAATCCCCATGCAGACAAGAGCTGTTGTTCGCGATGCCGCTTCCGAGTTGAGTTGTAGGAACCACGCCGTTGATCAGGTCCGGCTTGTTCGCGGCGCTCAGGTCGACATATTGCTTGGTGCTCGCCTGCATCGGCGCCGCGGGATTCGCAGGAAGCGTCAGCGGACCGGTCATTGTGTCACCGGATTTCAGAACGAAGTTGCCGACCGTGCCGCCCCCACTGTTCGCGACAGAAGCATCAACATAGGCTTTATTTACGGCCTGACCGGCTTGTGTAGGCGATGGCAGAATCGGCGCGACGGCAAACTGTTTCGCACCCGTGATGGTTTCGTTGCCGCTCAGGTGCACCACATTGGCCAATGCGGCATTCACATACTGCTGAGTCGCAAGTTGGCCAACCGGCGTGCCCGTGCCGAGGATCGTGCGAACCTGAGCCACCGTTTCCGGAGAGATTGTTCCCACTGCCCAGTATTCCGTCTTCACCGTTCCGTCGCTCAATTGATATACGACGGTGTAAGTGATTCCTGTGGGCGTACTCCCCACATTTGGCGCAAGTTGGACGGAAAAAGTTCCAGTGGAGGACAGCGCGATGCTCCTGGTTCCAGCCGCAACCGCATGCCCATCGGAGGTCGTGAACGCCGGCCAGGAAATCAGTAACGTGCCTGTGGCGGGGCTGCCGTCCGCACGAAAAACCGTGTCATTAACGGTAGTCAACGCAGGGCCTTGCGCCAGTAGGGCCGCAGCGCTGGTACAGATCACCACCAATAAGAAAAGCCGCCTTGCTCGGCGGCTTATGTGCAACATACGATCCTCCAAAACTGATCTGATTGTGACTAGTTAGTCTGGAACTCGCTCCCCCAGGAAACGCTCGACGCTCTCGACGTAAACGTCGGCGAAGTCGACTACCGG
>Ga0207695_10004479_pt1 | contig 19026 bp, 18 predicted proteins | sample KBSC54metaG_FD_184354 | JGI IMG/M metagenome (GOLD analysis project Ga0207695, IMG submission 184354) | Corn rhizosphere microbial communities from Kellogg Biological Station, Michigan, USA - KBS C5-4 metaG (SPAdes) (version 2) | ecosystem: Host-associated > Plants > Roots > Rhizosphere > Soil... | reverse complement strand
AGCGATTTTTTTTTGAAAAGTTAAATGTTAATGCAGTTTTGTTAAAGAACGAGACTATGAGAATTTAAAGAGTTCTTTTTACTTCAACTTCTTCAAACGCTTCGATCATATCCCCGGGCCTTGTATCACTATAGTTTTTAATGCTTACACCACATTCCATATTGGTGGTTACCTCCTTCACATCATCTTTAAAACGTTTCAGGCTCCCCAATTCCCCAGTGAAAATAATGATACCGTCACGAACCAATCTTATTCGATTGTTGCGGGCAATTTTGCCTTCAATCACTGTACAACCAGCAACACTAACTTTGTCAAACTTATAAGTTTCTTTTACTTCCAAAATGCCAAGAATTTTTTCCTGGATCTTTGGTTCGAGCATACCTTCCATTGCACTCTTTACTTCGTCGATAGCGTCGTAGATAATTGAATAGGTTTTAATTTCCACGCCCTCATGTTCGGCAAGTTTCGATGCTTGCAATGCCGGGCGTACATTAAATCCTATAATAACCGCATCAGATGCCGTGGCGAGCAAGACATCACTTTCCGTAATTTGTCCAACGCCTTTATGCACCACACTTACTACAATTTCTTCCGTGCTCAATTTTTGTAACGAGTCGCTTAGTGCTTCTACTGATCCATCCACATCCGCACGAATAATCAGGTTGAGCTCTTTGAAATTTCCAAGGGCTAACCGGCGCCCGATTTCGTCAAGTGTAATATGTTTCTTTGCACGAATTCCTTGTTCACGCAGTATTTGGGCTCTTCGGTTGGCGGTTTCTTTTGCTTCGGATTCATCACTGTAAAACTTAAATGTTTCACCAGCCTGGGGAGCTCCATTCAAACCCAATATTAATACAGGAGTTGAAGGAGGCGCTTTTTCCGTACGCTGGTTCCGTTCATTAAACATGGCTTTTACCCTTCCGTAGTTTTGTCCGGATACAATCAAGTCTCCTTGCTTTAATGTACCATTTTGTACTAAAATGGTCGCTACATAGCCGCGACCTTTATCGAGCGAAGCTTCAATAACTGTTCCGCTGGCACCTTTATCAGGATTGGCTTTTAAGTCCAATAAATCTGACTCAAGCAGGATTTTATCAAGAAGCGCATCAACATGTAATCCTTGTTTTGCGCTTATTGCCTGGCTTTGGTATTTGCCTCCCCAGTCTTCTACCAATATATTCATTGCAGAAAGCTGCTCTTTTATTTTTTCGGGATTCGCCCCATCTTTATCAATCTTGTTGAAGGCAAAAATCATAGGAACGTTTGCTGCCTGGGCATGGGAAATGGCTTCCTTCGTTTGTGGCATAACAGCATCATCAGCGGCAATAACTATTACAGCTATATCTGTAACCTTGGCACCACGGGCACGCATAGCCGTAAATGCCTCGTGACCGGGTGTATCTAAAAATGTAATGGTTCTTCCATTCTTAAGAGTGACTTCATAAGCGCCAATATGTTGGGTTATTCCACCTGCTTCGCCGGCAATTACATTTGCCTCGCGAATGTAATCGAGTAATGAGGTTTTACCATGGTCAACGTGCCCCATGATAGTTACAATTGGGGACCGTGTAACCAAATTTTCATCGTTATCTTCCTCCTCCTCTTCTTCAAATTCAGCTTCGTCATCAATTCCTATAAATTCAACTTCATAGTTAAATTCGCCAGCTACCAATTCAATTACATCCGCTTCAAGCCGTTGGTTAATCGAAACCATAATACCAAGGCTCATACATTTACTGATCACATCTGCAAAACTCACATCCATAAGGTTTGCAAACTCACTAACAGAAATAAATTCAGTAACCTGTAATTTATTATCCGCAACTTCTTCGCCTATATTTTCTGCTGCCTCTTCTCTTTTTGCTTTACGGTATTTAGCTTTTAAACTTTTACCTCTGCCACCAGCCCCTGCTAACTTCGCCTGCGTTTCTTTTATCTTATCCTGAATTTCTTTTTGATCAATTTCTTTTTCCTCGCGACGTGAAGGCGGGGGCGCATTCCTGTTGAACCTTGCCGGGGGCCTTGGTGATTGAGGACGTTGAAAATTACCCGCAGAGGCCTGGTTAGGTTGTTGTTTTTTCTCAACTACTATACGTTTACGCTTGCGCCTTTCGTCATTAGGTTTTGGACGTGTTTCATTATTAGTTGGAAGGTCAATTTTTCCAAGAATTTTAGGTCCCTCAATTTTTGACGCTTTAATATTTGTTATAACTACAGGCTCAGGTTTAACAGGGCCGGGAGTTACAATTTCTTCTTCGGGAACAGGAGGTACGGGCTCGGATTTCCCCTTTTCTTTTTGAGTTTCTTTTACTTCTTTGGCAGGAGCTTCCTTTTTCGTTCCCTTAGCGGCGCTTTTTTTAGGCCTTGTTGAAGAATCTATCGTGCTAAGATCAATTTTATCAATAACCTTAGGTTGCTCCATTTCGGGAGCTTCAATTTTTATCTTCTCCGGTTGCGGCTGTTCAATAACTTCTTCAACTTTTGCAGCCTCTTTTTTTTCTGGCGCAACTTCAGTCGCTTTGGTTTCTTCTATTTTAGGTTCCTCTGCCGGATGTGTAGCTTCCTTAGGTTTTGCGGGCTCTTTTTTATTGAAAGAGAGATCTTGTTCATCTCTTCTTTTTTTGTAATCTGTTACCGCATTTTTTGGAAGATCGACCTGTTCTGCCTTTTGCTTCGCTACTTTATCAGGTTGAAATTCCACCTGCAATACACGGTACATTTCTTCCGAAATTTTGGAATTAGGCTTCAGGTCATCGCCTTCAAAACCTTTGGACACAAGAAAGTCAACCAAGGTATCTTTACCTATGTTAAATTCCTTGGCTGCTGCCATAACCCGCGGTGTATTTACTTCTGCCATTAAGCCTCTCCTTATCTTCTATTATTTTGAAGACTATTTTATGTTTAAAATTATGTTTTAAATAATCAATTCTATTTATTGTTACTAAAATATAATTAATTATTCTGCTTCGAACTCTTCTTTTAAAATCTTTTTAACTTCTACGATGGTTTCTTTTTCAAGATCAGTTCTTCTCTCAAGTTCTTCATCGGATAACTGCAAAACACTTTTTGCCGTATCGCAACCAATCTTTTTAAGTTCATCAATAATCCACGATTCAATCTCATCTGTAAATTCATCCAGGTCTACATCATACTCTTCCACTTCACCTTCATTATCTCTGAAAACATCCAACTCGAGGCCTGTCAGTTCACAGGCGAGTTTGATATTAACTCCTCTGCGGCCAATAGCTAACGATACCTGGTCAGGCTTTAAATAAACATTAGCATGTTTGGCTTCTAAATCTACCTCCATGCTGGTAATTTTAGCCGGCGTAAGAGAGCGCTGTATTAAAAGCTGAATATTATTGGTCCAATTGATTACATCTATATTTTCATTTTTGAGTTCCCTAACGATGCCGTGTATACGACTTCCTTTCATTCCTACACATGCTCCCACAGGATCAATACGGTCATCAAAACTTTCAACGGCCACTTTTGCTCTTTCTCCCGGGTCTCTTACAATTTTTCTTATTACAATAAGGCCATCAAAAATTTCCGGCACTTCTATTTCAAGTAATTTAGCAAGGAAAGAAGTATCAGTTCTGGAAACAATAATTACTGCCTGGCTGTTTTTTAATTCTACTTTCTTTACAACGGCACGTATGGTTTCTCCCTTTTTAAAATAGTCTGAAGGAATTTGTTCAGATTTAGGAAGTAACATTTCATTGCCTTCCTCATCCAGTAATAAAATTTCCTTTTTCCAGACCTGGTACACTTCGCCATTTATAATTTCTCCGATCCTGTCTTCATATTTTTTTATAAGAATATTCTTCTTAAGGTCATTAATGCGGCTTGCCAGTGTTTGTTTACCGGCAAGTATCGCTCTTCGTCCAAATTCTTTTTGTATATCTACTTCTTCATAAAGTTCCTCGCCTACCTGGTAATCCGGTTCAATTTTAATGGCATCTTTATATTCAATCTCTGTGAGCGTATTGTACAAATCGTCATCGTCAACAATAGTTCTTCTTCGAAAAATTTCAAGATCACCTTTCTGGTCATTCACGATCACATCAAAATTTTCATCCGACCCGTATTTTTTTCGGATCAATGTTTTAAAAACGTCTTCCATGACCTTCATGAGAGTAGGCCTGTCTATGTTTTCTGCGTCTTTGAATTCCTGAAAGGATTCAATCAAATTGATACTAGCCATCGATGTTTTTTTAAAAAGTTATCAGCACTTTTGTTTGCTTTATCTGATTAAATAATATTGTTATTGTTTTAATTGTGGTTTTATTTCTTTTTCCGGTTTTGTCTTCTATAACTATCTCATTATCGGTTACGCTTAAAAGTTTTCCTTCCGCTTTGGTACCATCAATCATTAAAACTTCAACTCTCCGGCCAATATTTTTTTTGTATTGACGATACAATTTTAATGGTTCCTCTACTCCGGGCGAAGATACTTCAAGCGAGAAATTTCCGTCAGCAAACAGACCCGATTCTTCAATATATTTATAAAGAGCCTTATTGACCTGGGTACATTTTTCAATCGTAATGCCATCATCCGCATCAAGGAAAACTTTTATATCATTTGCAGGTGATATTTTTATTTCAACCGGGAAAACCGTTCCCGATTGCGAAGCAATTCCTGCAACAAAATCTTCAATGTTTTTTAAAGGAGTTAATCCACTCATTCGTAAAGTCCCAAATTTTCAAAAAAAGAAGAAGGGAACGTTTTCGTTCCCTTCAATGATTCTTTTGCCATGCAAATATACTGCAAATAACCATTATGTACCAAATTATGTTAAAGTAAAATTTTTAGAATCCTGTTAAAAAATTAAATATATATTTTTGCACCATGAACATTTTTCGACTCGCAGCAGAGCTATTCATAATTTACATTTTATATAAACTGATATTTGAATTTATTATTCCTATATATCATTCAACCCAAAAAATAAAGAAACAATTCGGGGAAATGGAAACAAAGATTCAAAAGGATATTAATGCTGCCAATGCAAGACACTCCGCTGTTCATAAAGAACCTAAAGTTAAACGGGAAGGTGATTATATAGATTTTGAAGAGGTTAAATAGAATTATAAAGGCAGGTCTTCAATAAAATTTCCGGTACGAAGTAAAATGGTTTGAATACCCAAAGCCTTGGCTGTCTCTATATTTTGAACAGAGTCATCGATAAACAGGGTCTTACCCGCATCAAGTTTATTTTCACGCAGCACATATTCGTAAATATTTGCATTCGGTTTTCGCAAACCCATGTCGCTGGAGTAATAGGCTTTATCAAAATAATCATCAAATGGCCTGGCCCTTTTTTTCAGATGATAGATTTGATGAAATTCTTTTTTATGAATATGGTTGGTATTGCTTAATAAGAACAATTTATATTTCGATTCGAGCGAACCGATGAATGCCAGGCTTTGTTCCCTAAAATCTAACAGCATTGCGTTCCAGGCATTTCTGATTTGATCGTCTGCAAGAGCACTCCCGCTGCGGTTATTAAACTCTTTGTAAAAATCCGCTTCGCTTATTTTCCCGGTTTCAAGGTCATCAAAAAGATCGTTTGCGGCAGCCTGCGAATACATGTTGTTGAAGTTATGAATACCCAACTTTTCAAACGCCTGTCGTGTTAAATGATAATCAATATTCAATATAACGCCACCCAGGTCAAAAATGATTGCTTCGGTCCTTTGCATGCTCAAAGAAAATTATTTCTTTCCACTTGGCGAATTTTTCTATTTTTGCACTCCCGAAATTTTACGGAATATCGGTCCGGGCCTATAGCTCAGTTGGTTAGAGCACCTGACTCATAATCAGGGGGTCACAGGTTCAACCCCTGTTGGGCCCACTAGAAAACCGTTTCCATACAAAGTGAAAACGGTTTTTTTTATGATTGCCTGTTATATTCTGCACTCTTTCCTCTTGGATAAATTTTATGTTGGCATTACTCACGAAAGTGTGGAAACCCGATTACTTATGCATAATAGTGCCAGCTATGGTAATCATTTTACTTCCCAGGCAAATGATTGGGAAATACGCCTAATCATTCCATGTTTTACCGGTAGTCAATCGATGAAAATAGAAAAACATAAAAAGGAAGAGTAAGGTAACCATTCAAAATCTTTAGGTTTATCCTGAAATTGTCGACAAAATCAAATTGCTAAATCAAGGCTGAGCACCTGCGTCTCCCGAAAGCTTTCGGGAGGGGTGGTCGCTGGTTCGAGCCCAGGTGGGGCCACTTAATGAAAAGATTCCCCACACCGTTAGGCGTAAACGCTGTTGGGATGGTAGTAAGATTAACAGTCCATGGCAGATATGCAACCTGGCTTTGATGCAACAGCCATGGACGCATATTATATATCAATTTCCATGAATAGAACTCTCGGGGATTTTACCTCCGGTTGGAAATATTAAACCATTCATCAACCTTACGATGTTCCTTTGCCTCCATCCCTTTGAAAGAATATTCGTTGGATCCCGGATCATAGGTGTAATCTTTCATCCACTCCCGGTAATAGGAGGCGGTCAATTCAACCGCATCCATAATAAAATCAACTTCTGCATTGGTCATAGTTGGATGCACCGATAACCTGATCCAGCCAGGTTTACACAACAGGTTTCCGGAAAGGATCGAAGTAAATATTTCATAAGATCTGGTCTTTCCAACGTGCAGCAGCAAATGCCCGTATGTTCCTGCGCAGGAACAGCCGCCTCTTGTCTGAATGCCAAACCTGTCATTCAGAATTTTGACAATCAAATTATAATGTGCCCCGTTTACAATAAATGAAATAACGCCTAACCTTCTTTTAATATTCTCTTCCAGTATTTCAACATTTTTCATTTTTGATAACCTGGCAAAAATGATCTGCAACATCTCTTCTTCCCTCCTTAGCATATTTTCAACGCCCATTGTTTCTTTTAACCGAATACACATCGCTGCTTTTATTCCCTGCAAAAACGGAGGGGTGCCCCCATCTTCCCGATGTTCTATATTGGTGATATATTCATGAACCTTCCACGGGTTGCTGTATGCTACGGTGCCTCCTCCGGGCTGATCTGGTATTATATTATTATACATTTTTTTATTGAAGATCAAAACACCCGGTGTACCTGGGCCACCTAAAAATTTATGGGGTGAAAAATAAATCGCATCTAATTCTGCAGCATGTTCTTCGGGATGCATGTTGATGTCGACATAAGGGGCAGAAGAGGCAAAGTCAACAAAACATAATCCGCCATATTCATGAATTACCTTTGCAATTTCATGATACGGAGTTTGAATACCGGTAACATTGGAACAACCTGTGATTGCGGCTATTTTATTTTTCCTGTCTTTAAATTGCTCTAGCAAGCTTCTGAAGTATTCTAAATCAACATTCCCGTTTTCACCGGGCTTAATTATTTCAACAGTTGCGATGGTCTCCAGCCAGGAAACCTGGTTGCTGTGGTGCTCCATATGAGTCACAAAAACAACCGGCCTTAATGACTCATCCAATTGGAGAGGGTCAGTCGCCTTTTTTACATAATCCCTGATCCGCTCCGGCATCCTCAGCCCTAAAATCCTTTGCAGCTTATTCACCGCACCTGTCGTTCCGCTGCCACAAAAAACCAATACATCATCGCTATTTGCAAGGACGTGATCCTTGATAATAACCTTAGCCGTTTCATACGCTTTGGTCATCAAGGTGCCCGTAATGGTGGTCTCTGTATGTGTATTAGCCACAAAGGGCATTATTTCTTTTTGTATATATTCTTCAATAGGCTGGTAAGCCCTGCCGCTTGCAGTCCAATCAGCGTAAATGATTTCTTTTTCTCCAAATGGTGATTCAAAAGTTTGTTGATGGCCGATGATGTTCGGTCGAAAACCAGCAAAATAATCTTCCAATTCACTTTTTGCGATTATGCCTGCGGTCAATCTATGGTTACTGGAATAAGTTTGCACCTGAATGTATTTTTTTATTTGGATTGTGAAGAACCATTAATTCCAAACAGGTCGTATGGATGTTTACTAAAATAGTCGTTAAATAAAAAGGCTGTAAGAAAAACAAATCCGATAAATGCAAGAACAATCAGCAACTGAGCCCACGATGTTTTTTGAATATCCTGTTTTGACTTTACATCACAAACTTCACCAGGACAATACTGTGCCTTTTCCTTATAAAACATTGAATAAAATTTGCATCCTAAACAAATACCAAATGCAGATTCGAAGAACAGGAATACCAGGCAGATTAGGCAGATAATACCCGTTATCGGGCTGTATGAATTTACTACTACCATAAAAATAAACATGGTGCCTGACAGGGCCACACCAATGATCCACGCAAACTTTTTTTGTTGCGCCCCCACATACTCGGGGACCTGGTTCCTCACAATTAAGCGCCCTATAATTAAGGTAGGAGAAAATTTAGGATTAATAAATACACGTATGATGAAGTCAGTAAGAAACAGGGTGATAACATACTTTATAGGCACAAAATTATCTTTAAATATGATGAGCATTAAAGAGAAAAATGTGGCTAAAAAAAGAATGCCTGCCGATGCTCTTATTTCTCTTTCATTTAAAACAGGAATGTTGTACTCGTCAACATTTTCTCCAAATTGTATCAAGTTATTCATGTTTTCAAATTTTTTTATTATATAAAAAACAGACGTTTGATAATTTATATTTTTGATCTGATGGTTCTGTTCCGGTGTTTCTTACACAAGAATATATAATTAAAGAAGACATAGAAAGCCCCCGTCAATAAACGGCAGGTTGTTGTAAACAAACAACGTAGTTCTGCCAATTACCCAATATCGTACTGAGCCTGTCGGAGGATGATTTACTTTTTTAGGTTATTTGTTTACTCCAAAGTCAATTCTATAGATTGCAGGATAAATAGGAAAACATTTACCGATATTTATCCCGGTAAACAACGGGATGAAAAAACAAATCGATATAAAGCTGTTCAAATTTTATCTATGGGTTGGGCTTGGTTATTTTTTCCTTGGACTGATTAGCTCTGTACATATTTATGCTGCCAGGTTTTTTTCTGCTGTATTTAATAATGCCTGGGCAGTTGTTTATGTTATTGCACTCAATTATATACTTCTTGAATATTCTGTTCCATTTGTCCTGAGAAAAAGAAAAACCATCATTTACAACATTCTTCTTGCAGTCCCTTCCTTATTTGTTTATTTGATGCTATATTCGTTCGGTTCGTATGCCTGGCGGCTGCTGGGAACACAGTTACAGGTTTATGCTCCAAGAGCATTTCCGTCATTAGATGCGGCGCTTCAAAATCAAATGGCATATAGTACCGGGTCAGTTTTCTTTTTTGGAATTATCAGGCACATCTATAATTATACAAAGTTAAAACAAGCCACACAACAGCTGCGCATTGAAAAGCAACAGGCAGAGCTCAACTATCTCAAGTCGCAAACCAATCCGCATTTTTTATTCAATACCTTGAATAATATTTATTCTTTGGCGAGAGACAAGAGTGACCTGGCTCCTGAATCCATTTTGCGTCTGTCGAAAATATTGCGGTTCATGTTATATGAAACCGGCGGACAATATATTAGCATAGAGCAGGAATTGAAAATTATTGATGATTATATTGCTCTTGAAAAATTGCGCTACGATGATTCTTTACATGTGAATTTTAACCATGACATTGAAGATATGAAACAAGCTATACCACCGCTGTTGCTGATTCCGTTGGTAGAGAACGCATTCAAACATGGTGTTTCCGAAACCAGAAATCAGCCTTTTGTTGATATTCATCTTTCCGTTAATAAACGGCAGTTAGCGTTTGTTGTAAAAAATTCTATCGAAGAATTCCCGGGCGAAGGCAAAGTAAAAGAAAACATAGGCCTTTCTAACCTGAGGCGCCAACTGGAAATGCTTTATATGGATTACAATCTGTCTGTTCAGCAAGAGGCATCGGTATTTACAACTTCGTTAAAAATTAATCTTGCAAGTCATGCCTGAAATAAAATGCATCATCATAGAAGATGAGCCATTGGCCGTAAAAGTATTATCAGATTATATTTTGCAGGTTCCCTTCCTCGAATTACAGGCAACATTTAAAGATGCTCTTATTGCAACTGACTGGCTGCGGCATGATAACACCGATCTTATTTTTTTGGATATTCACCTGCCTAAATTAAAAGGGATGGCTTTTTTAAAAACACTCACCCATCCCCCTGCAATAATTATTACAACAGCTTACCATCAATATGCGGTAGAGGGGTTTAATTTAAACGTAACCGATTACCTGCTCAAACCTTTTGATTTTGAACGTTTTTTAATAGCGGTAAACAAGGTAAAAACAGCACAGGGAGAAAAAACGAAAACCAATGAAAGCCGGGAGATAAAAGACTTTATCTTTTTGAATGCGGAAAGAAAGAGGGTGAAAATTTTATTCTCGGAGATCGTTTATATCGAAAGCCAACGTGAATACATCAGGATCGTTACCACAAAAAGAGAATACATTTCCAAAATGAGTACCCATGAAATTGAAGATCTTTTGCCTTCCAGCCTCTTCAAACGCATTCACCGTTCTTTTATCATATCAACCGCTAAAGTTGAATCATATAACGCTGAAATGGTTGAGGTAAATGGTGTTTCAATACCCATTGGCCGGGCCTATAAAGATATTTTGGAAAACCTTTAGTTAACTCATGATGCAAGTAGCAGTACGAAGGCTGCTTCAACCGGGTGCCTGTTTACCTACTTTACACCTGTCAGGCATTGCTCAGCAAAGCCACTAATGAATGTTTGCTATGCGGAAATATATGCAGTCATTTATTGCCGCCCTTCTCCCTCTTTCGCCCCTCTTTCCTTATTACCTTCTTGCTACTTTCTTGCGGGCACCTTGCTGCGGCCAGCAACATGGCTGCCGGAAAACAGCCAGCATTTAGCAACAAGCCAGCAAGAAAACAGGAAATTTACGGTTGCATTTTGGTGGGCGATCGCCATCGGGTGCCCGGGCGGAATTACACGGAGGCATGGCTCCGAAAGTTCCACTAAGGCTTTATATGATAGATGCCGTTTTTAATGGCATAAATAGCTACGCCTGCCACGGTCTTTACATTCATCTTACTGAGAATTTTTGCCCTGATGCCATCTACGGTTCTCTTGCTCATAAAGAGAATTTTTCCTATCTCCTCACTCGATTTTTCTTCGCAGACGAGGCGGATAATTTCCTTTTCCTTTTCTGAAAACAGGTCGAGTTTTTCTTTGGTATAAGGGTTGAATTTGCTTTGCCCTACCAGGCGGGCCATGCGTGAAGAAGTGGATCGGCAGTAATAGGGCCTGAAATCATTGATGGTTTTAATGGCTTCTATAATTTCTCCTTTCTGGGCATTTTTGAGGATGTAACCGAGGGCGCCGGCTTCCAGGGCTTCTACGATCAGGTGCTCGGAATCAAAAGTGGATAGCGTGATAATGCGGGTGAAACCCGTTTTAAAAATTTCTTTTATAGCGGCCACGCCGTCTACGCCGGGCATAATTAAATCGGTTAGCACAACATCGGGCGGATTTTGTTTTACTAATTCTACCAGTTGTTTACCGTTGGCGGCTTCTCCAATCACTTCAATGTCCTTGTCCTTTTCCAACAACATCCTTAAACCATCCCGGTACAGATCGTGATCGTCGGCTATAATAACTTTTATGGTATTGCTCATAATTATACGGGTATTTCAACTAAATAATTAACGCCCTTGCCGGGGCTGGTAACCAGGAAAATTTTTGCATTCAACAGGTGGGCCCTTGAATCGATATTGCGCAGCCCCGAGCCCTGCCGGTTATTACTAACCACCTCTATATTAAACCCCGTGCCGTTATCGCTTATTTTCAGTTCAATAGTATTTTTTACCTTAACAATCGTAAAATTTACTGTTGTTGCCGCGGAATGCTTTACCATATTATTTAAAATTTCCTGGGCAATCCGGTAAATATGCAAGGCTTTCCCCTTATCAAACGAATCGATGTTGCACTTGTAATGAACGATGATGCCGGTGTTATGTGTCATCAGTTCAATCAATTCTTTTAAAGCTTCATTTAATCCCCGGCGTTGTAAAACGCCCGGCATCATATTAAAAGAAATTTGCCGCAAGCGCTGCATAGCCCTGTCGATCTGCCTCTCTGCCTGCTCAATAATCTCAATGTTTGCCACGTCCATATTTTCCATGCACTGCAGCCGCAGTTTAATAGCCGATAAAGAGGCTCCCAGGTCATCGTGCAGGTCTATGGCAATTCTTTCCCGCTCCTTGTCAAGATTAATAAATTCTTCCTTTACCTTTTGCAGGTGAAAAGCCACTTTTTTCTTCTGGTAGCGGATAATAGTGACGATAAAAAACCCCATTAAGGCAAGAAGAACCACGATGCCGCTTAATATGGCAATGTAAATTCCTGTTTCGCCGGTATACATACTGTTGCTATGGCATAAATTAAATTGGTAATGAAACTTACAAAATAAAGAATGATCCACAGATTCCGCAAAAACATATCACTTAATCCAAAGCGCAGTACATTGAAGGCTTCTATGAAGGCTTTACAGCCAAAGTAAAATAAAAAAGCCATGCAGATGATAAAGGTGGCATTCCGCAACAGGTTTCCTTTTTCATAAATAATGAGTTTATTCACCTGGTTAATACTTAAAAAAACAACTGCCAGCGAATAATAAACGCGGAACAAAGAATTGTTTTCTGAAATATGGTGTAAAGCAAAATTATCAGTGATCCAAACAATCGCACCGGCAAGGGCAGCGGCGTAATATCCCCGGGCGGAATGATTGTTCCATTTATAGAACTGCAGCAGGGTAAGCAGGTATTCCGCCAGCACAAAAATATTGGAATTAACTGCATTGCTCCTGTTATTGTATATAATAAAAAGACTCAGCGATTCATTCAGCAACCCCAGCCAGATAATACACAGGAATGGATAATAAGCGGGGGCAATAGAACGGAACCTGATAATTCCGATAATTGCGGCCAGGGCTATTGAATGATTTAAAAAAATACGTATTGCAAAATTGTGCATTGTCAAGGGGTGTTTAAGGGAGAAGGCGGCGGGCAGTCCTGCGGACAGCGGTACCCATCGTCTAAAATTATATCATCCGTTCCTGAGGTGGCAAGGGCACTACCCGGCGGAAGCATGTCTTCCTGGTCAGCATTGGCAGCAACCAGCACGGCATCCACTTCCAAATTTTCCTTCATGCCATAATAAATTCTCAAATACGCACAGCCGTCTTCCGCCAGCAATTTAAAGATAGCCTCTTTTTCAAAGGTTTCGCAGATAGGAAAATTAGCCGGCCGGTTGGCGCGGTAAAGGGTGGTCATGTCAATTGCCTGCTGCAATGAAATTTCGTGATTGTTGTTAGTTGTCATATATCATTTTTTTATACCCGCAATCTATAAAGGGCAGTGCTGAAGGGCCTCCGTAGCAATACGGTAATAATGCGTAACGATACCGTAATTGGTTTAGACTGACCAACACAAAACTTTTTTGCTGATAGCTTGCAATGGATGCCCGGAGATGATTGAAATGGGGCAGCTTACGCCGGCCAATGAGCCTGGTTACCGGGCAATAGTAATCGTTAACTTATAAATAGTGATTATGCACTTCTCAGCATATGATAAAGAATGTATTGAAAAAGCAAAAAAAATGATTGATACAGATATCAGCAGGCACTTCAGCATTTTCTCCGTGGCCGAAAGCGTGGGCATGGGCGCCACCAAACTAAAAACGGGATTCAAACAAAGGTATGGGTGTGGCCTGTTTGCCTACCTGCAGCAGCAAAGAATGGAGCGGGCCGCTGAGCTGCTGGCGAATACAGATAAGACCATTAAGGAAATTTCTAAAATAGCGGGTTTCCGGTACAGGAGCAATTTTATAACCGCCTTTACTGCTTACCATGGCCTGCCACCCGGCAGGTACCGCAAAAAACATTTGGATGAATAACGGGCAGGGGTATCCCAAAAAAACCTGCCTGCATACACATTGCGCCTGCTATAATATTTTTTGATGAGGAGTTTTGTTGTACCAAAGAAATGAAAGGTTGGATCATCAATAGTATCAATGGGCTGTTTATTCTTTTATTTACCTACACAGCTTCCTCCAAATTGTACGCATTGAGGCAATTTCGGTTTGTGTTGCATATGTCGCCATTGTTAAAGGATTACAGCCGCTTATTGAGTGTAGGCGTGCCCGTTATAGAACTCTGCATTGCTGTATTGCTCTTTATACCTGCTACCGCCAAAGCAGGAATGACAGCAGGCGTAAGCCTTTTGTTATTATTTACTGCCTATATTATTTACATGATCACTACCGACCCAAACCTGCCCTGTTCCTGCGGGGGTGTTATTCAACAGTTGAGCTGGAAGCAGCACATCGTATTTAACCTGTTTTTTATAGCGGCAGGCAGTTTGGCTATTTGGATGGGGCGAAAGAGAAACACAAAACAGTAATGTTTTATAAAATAACTCTTATTGCAATAAGCAGGAAGTAAGCTGAAAACCTGTAACAGAGTAAGCAATCTAACATTCACCATTTTGTTGTAAAGGCAACAAAACAAGTAAAACAATTTTATTTCATCAACGTAAATTTTAAAACATGAAAAAGTACATTACCGGCATCTTTGCCGTAGTTATCGCCTTATCGTTAACATTCGGACTGAGTTCCTTTAAAAAAGAACCCGCAGCAAAGCATCGGCCGGATACCATTTATTACTACCAGTTTACCGGCACACATGGCCAGGAAAGTACCATGAGTAAATGGACACAGCTCGCATCATTGGATGACTATAATGATGTGCCCTGCGGCAATGGCAGCACCAATAGCTGCAAGATCAAAAATACCACGAACAGCGGTTCGAATCCTACTTCTGTCCCGTTAGATGCTAACGGATTTCCACAACAGGGAACCGTAAATACGGTAGTTGTGTTAAAGCCATAAAATCAATCCACGTTGGTATTGATAAAGGGGGCCGGGGGTAAGCCCCCTTTTATTATTGATATAGCTATGGGTTTTGCGGCATCCCGGTCATCCTGATAATATCGGCAGGCAGCGCCAGCGCATAACGGTTATCGTTAGGTGGCAACGTGTAAGTGACTCCGTCGATCACTCTTTTTAAAACAATGCCCGCTCCCTCTTTATTGAGTCTTTTTATATCCATCCAGCGCAGGCTCCTGAAGAGTAATTCTTTCCTTCGCTCCTGCAAAATAATAGTTAAAGCATCGGGTGCTGTCGCTGCGGTAAACGGCACAAACGTTCCTGTGGCCCACCTTGTAGCCAGCAATGTGTTCAGCTCGTTCAATGCGGCATCTTTATCACCGAGGCGGGCGTGGCATTCGGCCCGCTCCAGGTACAACTCGTCTGTCGCAATTCCGATAAAAGGTACGGAGCGGGCATAAGATCCCTTAAAGGAATAACCGTTGGCTTCGGTTTTAAAATAGATCACTTTTCTAAGGTCATTCCTGTCGTAACTGCTATACAGGGTTGTATCAATGAGGGCGGAATATTTACTGGAAGCATAATAGTTCATCTGCACACTTACATCATCAAACATATCTTCAATGCTATATCGCCTGAAGGGGTAAGAGGCAGTTGGAGATAATGTATTAAAATCGACAAGATCACTTTTAAGCTGAAGGGCAAGGTTGGCATATTCCAGGCAACTATCGTACCGGCGCATAGATAAAAAAGTGCGGGCAAGCAAAGCATAGGCTGATGCCTTCGACGGCCGCACCACATGAACGGGCAGGCCAGGCAGCAGTTGGGCAGCAACTTCCAGGTCTTCCAGTATTTTTTTGTATGTTTCGAGTAACGATGCCCGTGAGGAAGCCTGGTTGAAATCGGAGGTAAGCCGGAGCGACATCCCGTAATCCTGTGCCGCCGTACTCTCATCAAAAGCTTTACAAAAAATAAATGCGCCATGCAGGAAGGCATTTGCCCTGAAAAACAAAGCCGACCCCTTGGCATTGCTCCACGCCGCCCGGTTTCCATCATCTACATTTATATTGTCAATGTTATCCAATACCACGTTGGCAACATTAATAATGTTGTACAGATAAAACCAGTCATTCGGGGTATTGCTGTAATTTTTATTATTCCATATATAAGTATCCCGGTTGGGCTGGTCAAAATGGTTGTATACATCATCGGTCAAGTAGAAATTATCGGCGGATGACTCGTCAAAAGAAATCCCGTCCTGCCCGTTCATAAAATCATCATCATCCAGCAAAGCCTGCAGGTCAGCCACGGATGAAGGGACCTGTAATGCTTTGTTGGGCTTGGCATCAAGGTATTTTTTGCAGGAGCAAAAAGCGACGCTGCAAATGATCGCGGCAGCAAATAATTTAATATGTTTCATGTTTAACTATTTTGGTCTTAAAAATTGGTTTTTAATCCTGCCGTATAGGTGGCCGAAGGGGGAATGGAATTGGGATATTCCGGGTCGATCCCATCTTTATTGGCCCGCCATAACAAGCCGAGGTTGGCTGCATTTATATATAACTGTATTGATTTAAAAACACTATGGCCGGGTAGCAGCCTGCTGAAGTCATAGGCCAGGTTGATGAATTGCAGTCGCACCTGTGCCGCCTTGTCTACCGTGTTTTGAGACAGCAGGTAGAAATAATCCCGTAACGAAACATCAGGATATACCATCGAAGGAACATTGGTGATCTTTTCATCGCCCGGCTTTTGCCAGCGCTTTGCAAAGTCAGCATGGCCGGTGCCGCTGCTGTACAGGTTGTCGTAATCAATCGACGACTTTCTGAAATAATACCCGAGCCTGAAGGCAACATTAATATCGAGCGTAAATCCTTTCCAGCTAAAACTGTTGCCAACGGAACCATACCAGCGGGGCGTAGCCGGACCCATATAATGCAGGCTATCCGGGCTGGTTACTGCATTTACAATGGAAAGGTAATCCTTACTTACTTGTTTACCGAGGTAGCCCAGCGGGTCGCCGGTTTGCGGATCAAGCCCTGCCATATTGTAACTCAACAGGGCATATAAGGGCTTACCCACAACAGGCGCAATGTCTGCGCCAAAACCGGGGCGGTATAAAAAACCGGGCGGCAGGAAGTAACTGGTTGTTTTATCAGTATACCGGCTGAGAAGTAAGCTGGTTCTCCATTGAAAACGGCCGCTGATATTGATAGTTTGCAGATTGAGGTCTATTCCGCCGGCTTTCATATCAGCAACATTGCGGATTACATAATTGCTGTTTAAACCCGCAGTATAATCCACAGGGGACGGGCCAAAAAGATTCGTAGCACTTTTATGATAGTACTCGATGCTGCCCGAAAGAACCTGGTTGCGGCTGCCGAAATCAATGCCAATGTTTAGCAGGTATACTCTTTCCCATGACAGGTTAGGATTGGCGTACTGTGTCAGGAACGCAAACGGTAAATTTGTTGTACCGCTGGCGCCGATATACTGCAGCACTGTAGCAGCGGATTTGGTTTGATCTACATTACCACTAACGCCATAGGTTGCCCGCAGTTTCAGGTAAGGCAGCCGGGAAAGGTGGTAGAAGCTTTCTTTCGAAATATCCCAGGCAGCCCCTGCCGACCAGAAGGGTTTCCATTTATCGTTGGTATTAACGCCAAAGAGATTGGAAGCATCTTTCCTTGCACTGGCCGACAATGTATATTTTCCATCATACGTATAAGCGGCATTTCCGAATAATGAAACATACCGGTTCAGTGTTTCAGTAAAGGAAAGTCCATTGCTTATATACGCGTTGTTGCCGGTAATGTAAGTCAGGTAGGGATTTAAGAAATCAACATTGGAAGCGATCAACAAATCATCATTATAGCCATATTGCGTGTTGCTGTTAGTGGTGCTCTTTACCTGCCTTGTTTCTGCTCCGGCAATAGCCGAAAGCGAATGCTTCTTCCAGCTTTTGGTATAATTCAACTGGCCGCGGAGATTGTCCGCGATGGTATACAATTGGTTTTGGTACAAAATGCTTCCCTGCGGAACGATGTTGGTAACATTGCCGGAACCATCTATTTGCGTAAACAGGTTAATGGTATTCCTCGTCGCATAGCTGCCGGTATCCTGCACCGTTTTACCGGCAGTAGACTGCCTTTCATATTGATATTTTATATCAGCAGTGAGACCGGGGAGTACCTGGACATGTAAGCCCACATCGGCCAGAAACTCCTGCAGGTTGGTTCGTGCGATGCTGTGTTTATAATCTTCCAGCGGGTAGTATTTCCAGTTTAATAATTTACCCGCGCCGGCAGTGTCGGTATATTCATCGCGATAGCTCTGCGGCACGGATACGGGATTACCCTGCCCGTCGGCAAAGCTTAAGTAGGGTACAAACCGGTTGGCTGATTGTATAGTGTTGTATGCCGGCCGGCCACTGGCAGTATTGGCTGATGTATAAGTAATACCCGCCGTAACCTGTACATTCCTAAAGGGCTGGTAAGTGTTTTCTGCCCGTACATCCAGGCGGTTGTAACCTGCATCCAACTCACTGGTGTTTTTATCGATACCCGCCGAAACGAGGTAGGCAATTTTATCACTGCCGCCGTAAAGGTTGAGTGCATATTGCTGGTTTAGGGCATTACGGTAAAAATATTTATTGTAATCGTCGCGTACATCATGCTTGCGCAGGGCGTTTATTTGTGCGGTGGCAACTTCGGGGGTAAGCAGGCCGTTATCCCGCCGGTAAAGAATATCCGCCACGGGAGTAAGCGCCGAATAGCCGTTGCCGGTAGCGTTGCTGAAATACCCCTGGCTGTAGAGCATTTCTTCCACGTCAATATAATCGGAAGAAGTCATTTGCGGCAGGTAAAACAGGTTAGGCTTCTCCGTTACCCGAACATTGGTATTGAATTCAATTTTTGCCGGCAGGTTAAAACGGCCATGCTTGGTAGTGATTACAATTACCCCGTTCCCTGCCCTTGTTCCCCAGATGGAGGCGGCGGCCGCATCTTTGAGGATGGTGATGCTTTCCACGTTATTGGGGTTAATGTTATTGATGTCGCCTTCATACGGGAAATTA
>Ga0207695_10004478_pt1 | contig 19028 bp, 19 predicted proteins | sample KBSC54metaG_FD_184354 | JGI IMG/M metagenome (GOLD analysis project Ga0207695, IMG submission 184354) | Corn rhizosphere microbial communities from Kellogg Biological Station, Michigan, USA - KBS C5-4 metaG (SPAdes) (version 2) | ecosystem: Host-associated > Plants > Roots > Rhizosphere > Soil... | reverse complement strand
CTCGAACGGGGGCTCGCCCTCGTCCAGATCGCCCAGGGGCCGCATCTGCGGCGGCAGCACCGCGCGCCCGCCCGCGGCGGCCACGAAGGCGTCGGCCAGCGCGCGGGCTCCGCGTCGGGTGGGCGTCAGCACCGTGGCCTGGGACAGGGCCTCGGGACCGAGCGGCGCCAGGGCCTTGTGCAGGCCGCGCGCCAGGTCCTCGGCGAAGGGCCGGTGCGCCGGGATCGTGTACCAGCGGGGACCCGGCCGATCGAGGAACCCGCTCACCCCGGCCTCGCCCGGAGCCGCGCCTCAGCCGCGTCGCGGGCCGCGGGGTCGCCGACGTGCATCCAGAAGGCGTCCATCACCGCGCCGTGGAGGCGGCCCTGCGCCTGCAGGCGATGCCAGATCGGCACGATGGAGAAGGCGGCCTGTCCCTGGCCGTCGAGGATCTGCGGCTTGAGGATGCCGAAGCCGACGTTGGCGAAGGGCGTCACCACATCGGGCGAGGTGGAATGGGTCAGCCGGCCCTCGCCATCCATCAGGAAGCCCTGGGGCCCTTCAAAGCCGATGCCGTGCCCGCGGGCCACCAGCAGGAGCAGGAGGTCCATGCGGGCCGGATCCCAGGCGCGCTTCAGGGCCTCCAAGGCCCGCGTCTCGCCCTCCAGCCAAAGGGAGTCGATGTTCGCCACGAAGATCGGGTCGTCGCCCAGCAACGCCCGGGCGTGCTGGATGCCGCCGCCGGAATCCAACAGGCCGTCCCGCTCGTCGGAGATCAGCACCTCAAGGTCCGTGCGGCCCTTCAAATGCGTCTCCACCTGCTCGGCGAAGTGGTGGACGTTGACGACTGCCCGCTCGACGCCGGCCTCGGCGAGCTTGTCCAGCACCCGGTCGAGCAGCGGCCGGCCGGCCACCGGGACCAGGGCCTTGGGAATCCCGTCGGTGAGCGGCCGCATGCGGGTGCCGAGCCCCGCGGCCAGCACCATCGCGGTCTTGGGGCCCGCCATCACGCCCGCGCCTCGGCCGGCACATGGGTGTCGAACCAGCGCTTCAGCCCTGCCAGCGCCGGGTCGGTGAGGTTGCGTTCCAGGTAGCGCCAGGTGCGCGGCATGAAGGCCTTGTACTGCGTCCGGCCCAGAAGCGCCTGACGCGCAAAGACGCGGCCCAGGATGCGGGCGGCGTTGGACGCCGCCAGCGCGCGGTAGTCTGCCAGGAAGACCTCGCGGTCAAGACTTGGCCGGGCCACGAGGTAGCGGTCCAACATCAACCCTTCGAGCTCGGACGAAACGTCGCGGCGTGCATCCTGCAGAAGGTGGGTCAGGTCCCAGGCGGGGTGGGCGCGCAGGGCGTCCTGGAAGTCCAGCAGACCCACCCGCGCCGCGGCCTTGCGCTCCGGCAACCAGAGCAGGTTCTGGGCGTGGTAGTCCCGGTGACAGAACACCGTGGCGCCCGCCTCGCCGCGCACCCAGACCGGCGCCCAGAGGGCGTCCCACTCGGCGGTGGCGTCCGCGCTGAAGGCGGGCAGGCCTGCGAACTTCGGCCACCATTCCAGGAAGGTGTCCGTCGCGACCTTGAGCGCCAGGGTGTCGTAGGTGAGCAGCGGCCACGCGACGCCCTCCGCCGCCAGGATGTCCGGCGGCCGCTGCTCATGCAGCCGCACCTGCACGTCGACCGCCGCCTCGTACAGCGGCGCCTCGGCCTGGCCCCGGGCGATCAGGGTGGCGAAGAGGCCGTCGCCCAGGTCCTCCAGCACGGCGAAGCCCTGCTCAGCGTCGAAGGCCACGACCGCGGGCGCGGAGAGGCCATGGTCGCGCAGATAGGCCGCGGTGGTGACGAAGGCCGCCACTGACCCGGCCGCCAGCCGCGCCGCGGCGTTGTAGCCCAGGGCCAGGCGTTCGGCGTCGGTGGCGCCGGGCGGGCAGATCGGTGTTTCCAGCACCGGCGGCTGGTCCATCAGGATCAGCGGCGGGCGCCCCACCCGATGCAGCCGCTCATAGCTGCGCGTCGAGGCGTCGCCGGTCAGCGGCTCGCGCCGAGCCGCCGCCAGGCCGTGGTCCTTCAGGAACCGGGTCTTCGCCGCCTGACGCTCCGGACTCAATCCGCCATTCCTTCCACCCGTCCCAGCCAAGTCCCGTGCGGGGTCAGCCGCGCCCGGCGGCCGAGGCCATCGAGGGCGATCTCTACATCGAGTCGATCCGGCGGCAGGCGGCCATCCAGCCTTTCCGGCCACTCAACCACCGCCGCGCCGTCGTCCAGCGCCTCGTCCAGCCCGATCTCATAGGCCTCATCGGGATTGGCGAGGCGATAGAGGTCGAAGTGGGCGACCTTCAGCCGCGGCCCGTCATAGAACTGCACCAGGGTGAAGGTCGGCGATGGCACCTCCTCGTCCACCGTGGTCAAGGCCCGGACCAGCGCCCGCGCCAGCGTCGACTTGCCGGCGCCGAGCGGCCCCGACAGGCACACCGCCTCCCCCACGCCCAGGCGCCCGGCGATGGCCGCGCCCAGCCGCGCCGTCGCCGCCTCATCGGCCAGGATCATGACGGGAGGATCATGCGAAAGCCCGGCCGGGATGGCCGGGCAGTTTGGCCTCCACGAAGGCCTTCAGGCCGGCGATCGCCTCGCTGGGCTCGCCCTCCAGCATCGCCGGTGGGACCGGCCGTCCGGCGGTCAGGATGAAGGCGCGGCCTTGTTTGTTGAGCAGCTCGTGGAACAGGGTCACGTCCCGCAGCTCCGAGGAGAAGCGGTTGAAGAAATGGAAAAGGCCGGACCAGGGGCCCGCCACGTGCAGCGGCAGGATCGCCGCCGCGTACTTGCGGGCCAGCGACACCGCCGAGGGCGCCCAGGGCGGGTCGGACAGCCGCCCGTCGGCCTGCCGCCGCGCCAGCCGCCCGGACGGGAAGATGATCAGGCACCGATCGGCCTCCAGGGCCTGGCGGGTGAGCAGCAGCGTCTCCCGCGTCCGCCCGCGGGTCCGCTTGGCCTCCACCCACTCCACCGGGATCAGCACGTCGGCCATCCCCGGCGCCACCCGGTGGGCGTCGGAGTTGGCGTAAAAGCACAGGTCCGGGCGGATCGACTTGAGGGCGTCATAGACCGCGATGCCGTCAGCGATCCCGGTAGGATGGTTGCAGACCACGATCAGCCGGCCCCTTCGTGGGACGTGCTCCAAGCCCGCGGCCGCCACCTGGACGCTCAGCAGCCGCGAGACGTGTTCCAGGCCGGCGCGGCCGGGCAGCGCCGCGATGGCGTCGGCCATCCGCCGGGCCTTGGCGTAGTCCAGGAACCGATAGAGCAAGGGCCGCAGCAGCGGCCACGCCGGGCTCGCCGCCAGCTTCGGGGCCCGCTCGGCGATCAGCACGTCGACGATGTGATCGCGGCCCCTCGCGCGGCTCAAGGTCTGGGTTGGCGAAGCGACCGTCATGGCGCCAAGGATGCGCTGGCGGAACGCCGCCGGGCAAGCATCGTCGCCCAACGACGGAAATTGGCCGTGGGGCGCCTAGGCTTCGACGCTTTCAGGGTCTAAATCCCCCGCCATGCGTGACATCACCCACTTCATCGACGGCGCCTCGGTCGCCGGAACCTCCGGCCGCTTCGGCGACATCTTCAACCCCAACACCGGCGAGGTGCAGGCCAGGGTGGCGCTGGCCACCGCCGGCGAGCTGGACGCGGCCGTGCAGTCGGCGCTTCGGGCCCAGCAGACCTGGTCGCTGGTCAATCCGCAGCGCCGCGCCCGGGTCATGTTCGACTTCAAGCGCCTGGTCGAAGCCAACATCGACGAACTCGCCGAACTGCTTTCCTCGGAGCACGGCAAGGTGATCGCCGACGCCCGCGGCGACGTGCAGCGCGGCCTCGACGTCATCGAGTTCGCCTGCGGCATCCCGCACGCGCTGAAGGGCGAATACACCGAAGGCGCCGGTCCCGGCATCGACGTCTATTCCATGCGCCAGCCCCTGGGCGTGGTGGCCGGCATCACCCCGTTCAACTTCCCGGCGATGATCCCGATGTGGATGTTCGGCGTCGCCATCGCGGTGGGCAACAGCTTCATCCTGAAGCCTTCGGAGAAGGACCCGTCCGTGCCGGTGCGCCTGGGCGAGCTGATGATGGAGGCCGGGGCGCCGAAGGGCGTGCTCAACGTCGTGCACGGCGACAAGGTCTCGGTGGACGCCATCCTCGACCACCCCGACATCAAGGCGGTCAGCTTCGTGGGCTCCTCGGATATCGCCCACTACGTCTATTCGCGCGGCACGGCGGCCGGGAAGCGCGTCCAGGCCATGGGCGGCGCCAAGAACCACGGCATCGTCATGCCGGACGCCGACCTCGACCAGGCGGTCAAGGACATCTCGGGCGCGGCCTTCGGCTCGGCCGGCGAGCGCTGCATGGCCCTGCCGGTGGTGGTTCCGGTGGGCGCCAAGACGGCGGACGCCTTCCGCGAGCGGATGCTGGCCGAGATCGAAACCCTGAAGGTCGGCGTCTCCACCGACGCTGCCGCGCAATACGGGCCGGTGGTCACCGCCGCGCACCGCCAGAAGGTCTCGGACTACATCCAGATGGGCAAGGACGAAGGCGCCGAGCTGGTGGTGGACGGCCGCGGCTTCAGCCTGCAGGGCTACGAAAAGGGCTTCTTCATCGGCCCCACGCTCTTCGACCGGGTGACGCCCGACATGCGCACCTACCAGGAGGAGATCTTCGGCCCGGTCCTGCAGATGGTCCGTACCGAGAGCTTCGAGGAAGCGGTGGCGCTGCCCTCGAAGCACCAGTACGGCAACGGCGTCGCCATCTTCACCCGCAACGGCCGCGCGGCCCGCGAGTTCGCGAGCCAGGTGAACGTGGGCATGGTCGGCATCAACGTGCCGATCCCGGTGCCGGTGGCCTACCACTCCTTCGGCGGCTGGAAGCGCAGCGCCTTCGGCGACACCAACCAGCACGGCATGGAAGGGGTGCGGTTCTACACCAAGGTGAAGACCGTCACCGCCCGCTGGCCGGAAGGCGCCGTCGAGGATTCGGCCTTCGTCATCCCGACGATGCGCTGATCAGCGCCGGCTGATCTGGTCCTTGGTGGCCTTGCGGGTCTTCGGGCCGGGGCCGCGCAGGTCGTCGGTCTTGACGCCGCGGCGGGCGTGGTTGGCGGAGTAGGCGGCGCCCTCGCCGGCGGGCTCGCCCCAGTCCTCCTCCGGGTTCTCACTGACGCCGTCGGTCGCCGGCGCGTTGCCGGCCGGATCGCTCTGGGCGTCCAGCTCGCGCTGGCCCATGCCCAATCCCTGCTCGCGGCCGCGGTTCACCTGCGCGGCGGTGGGGTCGAAGGTGCGGTCTTCGTCGGCCATGGGGGTCTCCTTCCGATGCCCTGGTTCAACCCCTGGGCCGCGGGGCCGTTCCTTGCGCGACGGGTCCGCGGCGGCTAGGCGAGAACCGATGGCCTCAGCCCTGCAAGCCGCCTACGACGCCCGCCTCGCCACCGGCGGGATCGTCGCCGATCCGGCCCAGGCCGACGGCCTGCGGGCCCTGGTCCGGTTGGAGGCCGACCTTGGCCAGGCGGCGGCCGCCGGCCGGCTAAAGGGTCTCTTCCGCAAGCCCGAGCCCGAGCGCGGGGTCTACCTCTGGGGACCGGTGGGGCGTGGCAAGTCGATGCTGATGGACCTGTTCTTCGAGGCGGTCCCCGTGGAGAAGAAGCGCCGCACCCACTTCCACGTCTTCATGGGCGAGATCCATCGGCTGATCGGCGAGTGGCGGGCGGGCGACGCCACTGCACGCAGGGCCCGTTTCGGCCAGCACAGGGGCGACGACCCCATCGTGCCTGTCGCCGACCTGGTGGCGGAGGGCGCGCGCCTGCTCTGCTTCGACGAGTTCCAGGTCACCGACATCGCCGACGCCATGATCCTAGGGCGGCTATTCGAGGCCCTGTTCGCCCGCGGCGTCACCCTTGTGGCCACCTCCAACCGGGCGCCGGACACGCTCTACAAGGACGGCCTCAACCGCCAGCTGTTCCTACCGTTCATCGACCTCCTGAAGGCGCGGCTGGAGGTGGTGGCGGTGGCCGGCGGCCACGACTATCGGCTGGACCGCCTGCGCGCCGCGGGGACCTGGTTTTCCCCGGCGGACCCCGGCAACCGCCGAAGCTTCGAGGCGCTCTGGCGCGACATGCTGGGGACCGAGGAGGAGACCGGCGCGACCCTGGAGGTGCTGGGCCGGAAGATCACCCTGCCGCACGCCGCCGGCGGCCAGGTGCGGGCGAGCTTCGCGAGCCTCTGCTCCGTCGCCCTGGGACCCAACGACTATGTGGCGCTGGCGGCCTATTTCCACACGGTCTTCCTGGGGGACGTGCCCCGGCTGACGCCCAGCCGGCGGGAAGAGGCGCGCCGCTTCGTGATCCTGATCGACGCCCTCTACGAGGCCAACGCCCGGCTGATCGTGCTGGCCGAGGGGGAACCCGCGCAGCTCTATCCCGCCGGCGACGGGAGCTTCGAGTTCGAGCGCACAGCCTCGCGGCTGGAGGAGATGCGCTCGGCCGGCTGGCTTGAGGAACGCGGTTAGCCGACGTAGCGTCAGCCCATGGCCAAGCCCGCCCCAGCAGCGCCGCCGGAAAAGGTCCGTCTCTACGAGGCCTTGGTCGCGACCCTGCCGCAGGTGGAGCGCAAGGGCGCTGCGCTGCCCTACACCTCGCTGAACGGCAACATGTTCTCAATCCTGTCGCGCAAGGGAGTCATGGGCTTGCGGCTGTCGAAGGCCGACCGCGAAAGCTTCCTGAAGGATCACCGCGCCAGCCTCTATGCCGATTATGGGACAGTCATGCCGGAGTATGTGGCCGTTCCGGACGACCTCCTCGCCGATACGGCGCGCATGACGCCCTACATGGCCGCAAGCTTCGCCTACGCCCAGACGCTGCGGCCCAAGCCCACCACCCGGAAGAAGAGCTAGGCCCGCAGGCTCTCCACCAGGGCCTTGGCGTAGGGGCGGAGCTCGACCGCCGCGCGCACCACGATGGTGAGCTCCCGCAGCGCCCAGTCGTCCGCCAGGTCGGTGACGGCGAGCGCCATGGTCTTTGCCGCGCGCGCCGCGGTGGTGGCCGGCACGACGCCCACGCCCACGCCGCACTCCACCAGCCGGCAGACCGCGTCGAAGCTGCGCAGCTGCACGCGCAGGCGCAGGGGCTTTCCCTCCCGCGAGGCCTTGCCGGCCAGGAACCGCTGCAGTGAGCTCGACCGCTCCAGGCCCACCAGGTCGTAGTCCAACACCTCGGCGAAAGTGACCGCGCCGCAGCCGGCGAGCGGATGGCCCTGCGCCGTCACCACGACGAAGCGGTCGGAGCGGAACGGATAGGTCGCCAGCGCGCCCACATCGACGGTCCCGGCCACGATGCCCACGTCGGCGGCGCCCTCGGCCACCAAGCCCACGATCTCGTCGGAGAGCCGCTCCTCGAGGTCGACGCTGATCTGCGGATGCGACGCGAGGAAGGCGGAGAGCGCCTCGGGCAGGAATTCGGTCAAGGCGTTGGTGTTGGCCAGCAGCCGCACCTCGCCGGAGAGTCCGCCGGCATAGGCGCTGAGGTCCTCGCGCAGGCGGGCGCTTTGCGCCAGCATGGTCCGCGCATGCTTCAGCAGGGTGCGGCCAGCCTCGGTGGGGACGGCGCCCTGGCGGGAGCGGATGAGCAGCGGCGCGCCCAGGGCGTCCTCCATCCCTCGGACGCGGGTGGAAGCGGCGGCGAGCGCCAGGCCACTCTTCGCCGCCCCGGCCGTGATCGAGCCCGCGTCCGCCACGTCGCAAATCAGTCTGAGATCGGTGAGGTCGAACCGCATCCTTCGCCTTTCGCGAAGGAAGACTACAGGAATGACGCATTGCGGTCCAACAGCACCCGGCCGATGCTTCGGGATATGCGAAGGCCGATGGCGGAGGTGGCCCGCGCGGAACCGGGCTTCGTTGACACCCTCCACGCGGCGCTTAAAAGCGGAACCACCTCCGGACAAGATTGAGGCGCGAAGACCCGATGACGGATGTCTCCAAAACCCCTCGCCCGCGGCCCAAGTCGCCGCATCTCGTGACCGGGGGCCTTGGCTCGCCGCTGCTCTGGCGCTGGCACATCACCATGTGGACCTCGATCCTGCACCGGGCGACCGGCGTGGCGCTCTACGTCGGCGCTCTGATCGCAGCGGCCTGGGCCATCGCCCTGGCGCAGGGACCGGACCAATACGCCCAGTTCAAGTCGGTTCTGGGCTCCTGGCCCGGCAAGGTGGTGATGTTCGGCCTGACGCTCAGCGCCTTCTACCACCTGGCCAACGGCGTGCGGCACCTGGTGTGGGACACCGGCCATGGCCTGGAGGTGAAGTCGGCCAATGCGTCCGCGGTGGTGGTCTTCGCCTTCGCCGCCGCCGCGACCCTCGCCATCTGGGCGATCGCCAGCCAGACGGGAGCGCTCTGATGGTCAGCTATCGCACGCCGCTCGGCCGCGCCCGCGGCCTGGGCTCGGCCAAGCACGGGGCCGGCCACTGGGTCTCCGAGCGGGTCACGGCCATCGCCCTTGTCCCGCTCACCGTCTGGGCCGTCTATGGCGTCCTGCGGCTCGCGGCCGGCGACTACGGCCTCGCCGTCCACTGGATCCAGGACCCGCTGAACGCCACCCTGGCGGTCATCACCCTCGCCATCAGCTTCTGGCATATGCACGCCGGCATGCGGGTGATCGTCGAGGACTACATCCACAAGGCGCTGACCAAGACGACGATCCTGCTGATCAACCTCTTCGTCTGCGGCCTGATGGGCGCGCTCGCCATCGTCTCGATCCTCAAGGTCGCGCTGGGCGCCGGCGTCCTGGGAGGCGCGTGAGCTCATCCATGGCGACCTACAGCTTCATCGATCACAAATATGACGTCGTCGTGGTGGGGGCCGGCGGCTCCGGACTGCGCGCGGCCCTGGGCTGCGCGGCGGCCGGCCTGAAGACCGCCTGCATCTCCAAGGTCTTCCCCACGCGCTCCCACACTGTGGCGGCCCAGGGCGGCATCTCCGCCAGCCTCGGAAACATGGGCGAGGACGACTGGCGCTGGCACATGTACGACACCGTCAAGGGGTCGGACTGGCTGGGCGACCAGGACGCCATCGAATACCTGGTCCGCAACGCGCCCGCCGCGGTCTACGAGCTGGAGCACTGGGGCGTGCCGTTCTCGCGGACGCCGGAGGGCAAGATCTACCAGCGCGCCTTCGGCGGCATGACCCGTAATTTCGGCGAGGCGCCGATCCAGCGGACCTGCGCGGCGGCTGACCGCACCGGCCACGCCATGCTGCACACCATGTACGGCCAGGCGCTCGCCCGGAAGACCGAGTTCTTCATCGAGTACTTCGCCCTCGACCTGATCATGGATGAGGGCGTCTGCCGGGGCGTCACCGCCTGGAAGCTCGACGACGGGACCCTGCACCGCTTCCAGGCCCAGCAGGTGATCCTGGCCACCGGGGGCTACGGCCGCGCCTATTTCTCCTGCACCAGCGCGCACACCTGCACCGGCGACGGCGGCGGCATGACGCTCCGCGCCGGCCTGCCCTTGCAGGACATGGAGTTCGTGCAGTTCCACCCCACGGGAATCTACGGCGCCGGCTGCCTGATCACCGAGGGCGCGCGTGGCGAGGGCGGCTACCTCACCAATTCCGAGGGTGAGCGGTTCATGGAGCGCTATGCGCCCAGCGTGAAGGACCTGGCGCCCCGCGACATGGTCAGCCGCGCCATGACCATCGAGATCCGCGAGGGCCGCGGCGTGGGTCCGAAGAAGGACCACATCAACCTGCACCTGGACCACCTGGACCCCAAGGTGCTGCACGAGCGGCTGCCGGGCATTTCCGAAAGCGCCCGCATCTTCGCCGGCGTCGACGTGACCAAGGAACCGATCCCGGTGCTCCCGACGGTGCACTACAACATGGGCGGAGTGCCGACGAACTTCTATTCGGAGGTGGTCACCAAGTCCGGGCGGGACCCGGACCGGGTGGTGCCGGGGCTGATGGCGGTGGGCGAGGCGGCCTGCGTCAGCGTGCATGGCGCCAACCGCCTGGGGTCCAATTCGCTGATCGACCTGGTGGTGTTCGGCCGTTCGGCGGCGCTGCGCTGCGCGGAGACCATCAAGGCCGGCGCGACGCAGGTGGAGCTGAAGCCCACCATGACCGACGGGCACCTGGCGCGCTTCGACCGCTTCCGCAACGCGGCCGGCAAGATTTCCACGGCGGCGCTCCGGCTGGAGATGCAGCAGGCCATGCAGGAGGACGCCGCCGTCTTCCGGGATGGCAAGAGCCTGACCTCGGGGGTCAAGCGCCTCGACGCCGTGGCCGCCAAGCGCAAGAGCCTGGCGGTAAGCGACCGCGGCCTGATCTGGAACACCGATCTGATGGAGACCCTGGAGCTGGACAACCTGATCGGCCAGGCGGTGGTCACCGTCGTGGGCGCCAAAACCCGCACCGAAAGCCGCGGCGCGCACGCCCGCGAGGACTTCCCCGACCGCGACGACAAGAAGTGGATGAAGCACACGCTGGCCTGGTTCGATGACGCCACGGGCAAGGTGAAGATCGATTTCCGGCCGGTGCACGACTACACCCTGACCGACGACATCGCGCCGATTCCGCCCAAGGCGCGGGTATACTGAGGCGGCGATGGACGGCTCGCCTTCCCCTGCCGACGCCGCCCCGGAAATCCGCTGGTTCCATTCCCATGCCTTTCCGGACGGGGAGACCGCTCAGGGCGACAAGCCGCTCGACCTCCTGCGCAGGGAGGCCGAGGTGGTGTTCCGCCACGACGTGGCCGGCAAGAGCGTGCTCGATATCGGCGCCTGGGACGGCTTCTTCTCCTTCGAGGCCGAGCGCCGCGGCGCGGCGCGCGTCCTGGCCACCGACCACTTCTGCTGGTCGGGCGCGGGCTGGGGCACCAAGGCCGGCTTCGACTACGCCCACGCCAAGCTGGGCTCCCGCGTCGAGACCCTGGACATCGACGTGCCGCAGATCTCCCGCGAGACCGTCGGAACCTTCGACGTCGTCCTGTTCCTGGGCGTGCTCTACCACGTGAAGGACCCGCTCGCCTGCCTGGAGCGGGTCGCCTCGGTGACCGGCGAGATGATGGTGGTGGAGACGGAGACGGCGCTCGACATCCTGCCGTGGCCGGTGATGCGCTATTACGAGGGCGCCGAGCTCAACAACGACGCCACCAACTTCTGGGCGCCCAACCGGCGGGCGCTGGAGGCGATGTTCCGCGACATCGGCTTCCGGCGCTTCGAGATCGTCACCCATCCCTTGCTGAAGCCCAACTGGAAGCGAACCCGCGTGGTGATGCATGCCTGGCGTTGACGCCGACATCGCGCTGCTGAACCGCGACACCGACGCCGACTGGCGCGCCTTGGGCGCCAGTCAGCCCTATTGGGGCGTGCTGAGCCATCCGGACTTCCGGATGGAGAACCTGACGCCGGAGCGCATCGACGAATTCTACGCCTCGGGCCCCTGGCACATCGGCCGGGTCGCCGAGAACCTGCGCCAGATGACCGGCGCGGCGCCGTCGGGCCGGGCGCTCGACTTCGGGTGCGGAGTCGGCCGCCTCGCCGAGGCGATGACGGCCTACGCCAGCGAGGTCGTTGGGCTCGACATCTCGCCGGGCATGCTGGCGCTCGCCCGCGCGCGGGGCAGCCGGGTGATCTATGTCGACCAGATGCCGGACGGGCCGTTCGACTGGATCAACAGCTTCATCGTCTTCCAGCACATCGCCCCCGCCCGGGGCGAGGCGATCATCGAGGATCTGCTCACCCGCCTGGCGCCCGGCGGCGCCGTCAGCCTGCATGTCACGGTCTGGCGCGACAAGGATCGGGAATGGGTGTCCGAGCCCGAGGCGCCGAAGCCCGGCTGGTGGCGGTTCCTGCGGGCCCAGCGGGTGCGCCTGGCGGTCCGGCGCCTGCCGGTGGGCCATATCCACATGTACGACTACGACCTCTCCCGGATCGTGCGGCTCTTGAACCGCGCCGGGATCGAGGAGATCCACCTGGTGTCCGCCAACCACGACGGCCACCACGCCGTCATCGTCCTCGGGCGGAAGACCGCCGAACCCACTGCGTAAGGACCGTCCCATGGTCGAACTCGTCCTGCCGAAAGACTCCCGCGTCCAGAAGGGCCGCCACCACCCCGCGCCGGAGGGCGCCAAGCGGGTGAAGACCTTCCGGGTCTACCGCTACGATCCCGAGGGCAGCGAGAACCCGCACTGGGACACCTATGACGTGGACGTCGACGCCTGCGGGCCGATGGTCCTGGACGTGCTGATCCACATCAAGAACACCATGGACGCGACGCTGGCCTTCCGCCGCTCCTGCCGCGAGGGGGTCTGCGGCTCCTGCGCCATGAACATCGGCGGCCGCAACACCTTGGCCTGCACCCACGGCTGGGAGGACGTGCCCGGCAAGGACGTGCAGATCAGCCCGCTGCCCAGCCAGCCGGTGCTGAAGGACCTGATCCCGGACCTCACCATGTTCTACGCCCAGTACGCCTCCATCGAGCCCTGGCTGCACACCGAAACCCCGGAGCCGCAGAAGGAATGGATCCAGTCGCCGGAGGACCGGGCGAAACTGGACGGGCTCTACGAGTGCATCCTGTGCGCCTGCTGCACCACCTCGTGTCCCAGCTACTGGTGGAACGCCGACAAGTACCTGGGGCCGGCGACCCTGCTGCAGTCCTACCGCTGGCTGGTGGACAGCCGCGACGAGGCCACCGGCGAGCGGCTGGATTACCTCGAGGACCCGTTCAAGCTCTACCGCTGCCACACGATCATGAACTGCGCCCAGGTCTGCCCCAAGGGCCTCAACCCCGCCAAGGCCATCGCCGAGGTGAAGAAGTTGCTGGTGGACCGGGTGGTGTAGCAATTCCCTCTCCCTACCCTCTCCCTCTCGCTTCGCGGGGGAGAGGCGGCAGGCGGCGCTGCATGTTCCTCTCCCCGCGCGCAGCGGAGAGGGAGAGGGTAGGGAGAGGGGAAAAGTTGACGCTTCCGTCACTTTTGGGCATCGAGACCCGATGAGCGACCCGAAGGCGCATGTGGTGATCCTGGGCGCCGGCCACGCCGGGGGCACGGCGGCGGCGCTGTTGCGCCAGTACGGCCATGAGGGGCCGATCACACTCATCGGCGCCGAGCCGATCCCGCCCTACCAGCGGCCGCCGCTCTCCAAGGCCTGGCTGAAGGGGGAGGCCGACGCCGACAGCCTGGCGCTGAAGCCCCTGGAGTTCTACGCCGAGCACGGCATCGACTTTCGGCCCTCGACGACGGCGCTGTCGCTGAACCGCGGGGCCAAGACCGTGGCGCTCTCCGACGGCTCGGAGGTCGGCTATGACGCGCTGATCCTGGCCACCGGCGCGCGGGCCATCGCGCTGCCGATTCCCGGCGCGGACCTGGACGGCGTGATGTTCCTGCGCACCGCCGCCGACGCTGAGACCCTGAAGGCGACGGTCGGACCGGGAAAACGCCTGGCGGTGGTGGGCGGCGGCTATATCGGGCTGGAGGTGGCGGCGTCGGGCCGGGCGCTGGGCGCGGAAGTGGTCGTCCTGGAGCGCGAGCCGCGGCTGCTCGCGCGGGTGGCCTGCGAGACCCTGTCGAGCTTCTTCAAGGCCTATCACGAACGGCATGGGGTGCGCTTCGAGCTCTCCGCCACGGCGGCGGCCTTCGAGGGCGAAGCGGGCCACGTCAACGGCGTCCGCCTGGCCGACGGCCGCGTGATCCCCTGCGACGCGGTGGTGGTGGGCGTTGGCGCCCATCCGAACGACGAGCTCGCCCGCGACTGCGGCCTGGAGACCGCCCGCGGCGTGGTGGTGGACCTGGACGCGCGGACCTCCGACCCGGCGATCTTCGCCATCGGCGACGTGGCCCACCGGCCGATGCCGATCTACGACCGGATGTTCCGTATGGAGAGCGTCCCCAACGCCCTGGAAGGCGCCAAGCAGGCGGCCAGCGCCATCGCCGGCAAGCCCCGCCCGGCCGGCGAGGCGCCCTGGCAGTGGTCCGACCAATATGACCTGAAGCTGCAGATCGCCGGCTACGCCTTCGACGTGGACGAGATCCTGGTGCGCGGCGACCCGGCGTCGGGCAAGTTCGCCGTCTTCCACCTGAAGGGCGACCTGGTGCAGTCGGTGGAGGCGATCAACTCCCCGCCCGAGTTCATGATGGGCAAGCAGCTGATCCTCGGCCGCAGGCCGGTCTCCAAGGCGAGGCTTGCGGACCCGTCCATTTCCATGAAAGAGGTCGCAGCCTAGACCCTGTCCCGGTTTGATTGAATCAATCAAAACGGGAAGAACAGGGTCGTCGCATAAACTTGCGAGCACGATTCAGGGTTTTGATGGTTCCATCAAAACCCATCGTGCTCTGGAGCGCGGCCCGAAGTCGGTCCGAGGGGTGAATGGCCAAGATTACCTATATCGAGCACGACGGCACGGAGCACGTGATCGACGTCAAGCCCGGCCTCACCGTCATGGAAGGCGCGGTGAAGAACAACGTCCCCGGCATCGACGCCGACTGTGGCGGAGCCTGCGCCTGCGCCACCTGCCACGTCTATGTGGACGAGGCCTGGCGCGACAAGACCGGCTCCTCCTCGGCCATGGAGGAAAGCATGCTCGACTTCGCCGAGAACGTGGAGGCCAACAGCCGGCTATCCTGCCAGATCAAGGTCACCGACGCGCTCGACGGCCTGGTGGTGCGGATGCCGGAGAGCCAGCACTAAGCCCTTCCCACTCACGATGGATCATCGCGAGTGGACAAGAAGGGGATCAGCCGGCCATTCGCTGTTGGGCGTCGACGGCTTCAGCGGCGGCGGCGAGCGCGTTGTAGAGGGCGGCGGTCTCGATCGGCTTGGCGACGTGGCCGTCCATGCCGGCGGCCAGGTATTCGCCGACCTGGTGGGCCATGGCGTTGGCCGAAAGCGCGATGATGCGGGTGCGGGGCCGGCCGGTCGCGGCCTCCTTCCGGCGGATCGTCTCGGTGGCGGTGACCCCGTCCATGACCGGCATCTGGACGTCCATCAGGATGACGTCCCAGTCCCCGGTTTCCCATGCCTCGACGGCGAGCTGGCCGTTGTCGACCACCTCCACCTCGACGCCCATCTGGTGGAGCAAGGTCCGAAGCACCAGCTGGTTGACCGGATTATCCTCCGCGGCCAGCACCCGCAGGCTGACGCCCTCGAGGTCCTCGGGCGCGGCCTCGATGGCGGGCTCGGCCCGCCCATCGCCCAGCCTGGGCAGCGGGATCTCAAGCGTGAAGCAGGACCCGGCGCCGAGCTCGCTCTCGACGGCGATGGCGCCGCCCATCAGCTGCGCCAGCTCGTGGCAGATGGCCAGGCCCAGCCCGGTGCCGCCGAAGCGGCGGGTGGTGGAGCTGTCCAGCTGGTCGAACTTGGTGAACAGCTTGTCGCGGTTTTCCGGCGCGATGCCGATGCCGGTGTCGGCCACGGCGATCGAGAGTGCGCCCTGCGCGTAGCGGGCGGTGACGCGGATCTCGCCCTGCTCGGTGAACTTCAGCGCGTTGGAGATCAGGTTGCTGAGAATCTGGCGCAGCCGCACGGGGTCGCCCAGGTAGCGGCCGCGCGCCGAGCCGAGGTCGAGGGCGAAGGCGACGCCCTTGCTGTTGGCCAGCGCGGTGAAGGTGGAGTGGGCGCCGCGGGCGATGTCGGCGAGGTCGAACTCCAGTTGTTCAAGCTCGAGCTTGCCCGCCTCGATCTTCGAGAGGTCGAGGATGTCGTTGAGGATCGCCAGCAGCGACTCGCCCGACTGCTGGATGACCCCCAGCCGCTCGCGCTGGTCGTCGGGCAGCCCCTCGGCGGCCATGGCCTGGGCCATGCCGAGCACGCCGTTCAGCGGGGTGCGGATCTCGTGGCTCATGGTCGCCAGGAAGGTGGACTTGGCCGCGCTGGCGGCCTCGGCGCGCAGCTGGGCGGCCTTCAGGCGCCGGGCGCCGCGGCGCTGCAGGCCAAGGCCGACCAGGGCCCCCAGGCCCATGAGGACGCCCAGCAGGATCACGCCGCGCTGGGCCTGCACGGCCTGCGCCTCCAGCGCTGCCTCGTGTCGCGCGGAGGCGAGCTGGGTCTCCAGCGAGCCGGTGATCTGGCGCACGCTGCCGTAGACGTCGCGCGCGTCGTGGAACCGCTGCTCGCGGCTGCGGGCGCGCAGGCCCTCGTAGGCCTCGGCGCCGCGGCCCTCCGCGGCCATCAGCGCGATCTCCACGTCCGGGATTCGCTCGAACGAGGCCTTCGCCAGCACGTTGGTCCGGCGGAGCAGCTTCAGGCGGGCGAGGTCCGCGTGCGCGGCGGCGAGGTTCCCGAGCCGGGTCTCGGCGATGGCGCGCATCGGCAGCAGCCTGGGGGCCAGCGAGTCCAGGCCGGTCAGGTTCGCGTCCAGGCCGGCGAAGCAGTCCAGCACCTCCTGCGGTCCGGCGAAGGCCTCGGCGGCCATGCCGCACAGGTTGGTGTCCCAACCCTTCAAGCGCGGCAGGTCGGAGCGCTGCACCAGGCGATGGTGCACGGCCACCAGCTTCTCGGCCGCGGCCTTGTCGCCCAGGTTGATGGCTACGTGGCCCAGGTTGTAGATCGCGTCGAAGTCGGGGCGCGGGTAGGCGCGGTTGCCGAACTCGAACTCCGAGCGCTCGAAGGCCCGCGTGGCGCCTTCCATGTCGTTGAGGTTCATGAGCGCCAGGCCCATGGCCCGCCAGATGGTCGACTCCGCGGCGGCGGCGTCGGGGTCGCCTTCCGGGATCAGGGTCTCGGCGTGGCTCAACAGCTTGAGCGCGTCGCCGGTGCGGCCGCGGTCGGAGAGGATGCGCGACCAGAGCGTCTGGGCGAAGGCGCGGGCGTACCAGTCAGGCTCGCTGGCCTGGGCCTTCTCCAGCTCGGCGACGACGCCGGCCTCGCCGGCCCGGGCGCGCCCGGCGTAGCCGTCCAGACGAGCCAGCGCGACGTAGCGTGCGTCATTCTGTCGCGCCGCATTGCGGGCCATGGCCTGGATGTAGCGGTCGGAAAGCTCGAATTCGGACTGGCTGCGGAACACCTCCGCCACGTAGTGCAGCCGGCGCAGGGACTCGCGGTCGTGTCCCTGCATGGCGGCGTCGCCAAAGCGGCGCAGCTGGTCGAAGGTGACGCCCTGGGCGCGCTTTTCCACCGCCGTCGCGAAGGCGGACGGGCTCATGGCGGCCGGCGAGGCCGCGCGCGCCGTCCCCAGCGCGAGGGACGCCGCGGCCAAGAGGACGAAACCGGTGTTTCTCCAGACTGCCATGCGCAAACCCCCAGACAGCTCCACCTTAGGCGGGAAGTCTTAATGGTCCGCGTAGGCGCGTTTTTTCCGCGTGGCGCCCTGGCGGCTGGGGAATTCGGAGGCCGCCCGAAGCTCAGGCGAGAGGCGAGGCGGGTTCCCGGCTGGCCAGGGTCTCAAGGTTCGCCCGGTGGCTGTCGCGGGTGATGGAATAGGCCCCGATCACCGCGATCTGGGCCATCCACAGCGCGATGATGGTGGGGACGTAGATCTCGCCCAGCCGCCAGAGGGACGCGTGGCTGACGTGGCTGGCGTCGGCGCCGGTCTTGACGCCCGCGAGCGAGAGGACGAAGCCGGCCATGATCAATCCCAGGCCGTTGACCAGCTTCTGGGTGAAGGTCACCGCCGAGGCGAAGACGCCCTCCGAGCGGCGCCCGGTGCGCACCTCGGCCTGCTCCACCAGGTCGGCCAGCATGGAATAGGCCAGGATCTCGAAACAGATCATCAGGCCGACGTCGAACATGGTGTTGAAGAACACCACCCAGAAGATCGCCGGCGAGCCGTTGTCGGGCAGGATGCCGGTGAGCCGCAGGACGATCGGCAGGGGCGACCCCAGGAAGGCCACCAGGCCGATGAGGATCGCGCCGCGCTTCTTGCCGATGGTGCGGCTGACCAGCGGCGCCAGGCCCGCGCCGATGAAGGCGGAGGCGAAGACCGCCATGGTGACGTAGCCCGAGAGCCTGGGCGGGAAATGCCAGAAGTAGGTCAGCCAGTAGAAGGCGAGCGAGGCCGCGAGGCCGGCGGCCACCGTGCCGAAGGCGGTGGACAGGAACAGCGCCACGAAGGAGCGGTTGGCCAGGGTCTCGAAGATCTCCTGGAAGATGCGCCCAAGGGTCAGGGTGCGCTGCGGCGGCGGCGGCTTCAGGTGGGGGATGCGCGCGTGCGTGCCGACAGCCGAGATCAGCACGCTGGCCAGGATCAGGCCGCCCGCGATCAGGCCGTAGATCCGGTAGGACTCGCGGTTGAACTGGCCGTTGGGGATGGCCGCCGTGGCCATCAGCGGGAAGATCACGGCGAACATCAGGACCGACATGGCGTTGCCGGTGGTCCAGCTGAAATAGGAACGGAACGACAAGAGCGCGCTGCGCTCGTCGTAGTCGTCGGTGAGCTCGGCGGCCAGCGCGAAGCTGGGAACCTGGTAGAAGGACACGCAGACCCGGATCAGGGTCGCCATGGCCAGGAGGTAGCCGAACAGTTGGCCTTGCGGCCAGCCGACGGGCGGGTTCCAGAGCAGGAAGTAGAGGCCCGCCAATGGGATGGCCGAGGCGTACATGAAGGGATGCCGCCGCCCCCAGCGGGAGCGCACATTGTCCGACCAGTAGCCCACCACCGGGTCGACGAAGGCGTCGAACACCAGGGCCCCGGTCAGCGCCAGGCCCACCAGCCGGGCGTCCAGCCCCACGACCTGGCTGTAGAAGATCAGCAGGAAGAACGAGAAGCCGTTGTCCTTGACCCCGATGGCGCCGTTGCCGAGGCCGTAGGCGAGACGGATGGGGAACGATGTCCGCCGCCCTGCCGGCTGAGACGCGCGCGGCGCCTCCGCGACGGACCTGGTCGCCATCCCGCCTCCCTGACGGCCCTGTCCCGGGCCTTCTGCACGCGTCCCGGCGTGAGCCTGCGCCGGGCGTGGCGGGCTGACAAGCCGGGGTTCAGACGGTGGGGACGGTGCGGCCGCGGGCGCGCGCCGGGTCGGACCAGAAGGTGGCGTGCATCTCGTCGCGGCGCAGGCCGCCGATGGCCGCGGCGACGCTGGCGGTAAACGCGCTGAGCAAGAGGCC
>Ga0207695_10004474_pt1 | contig 19040 bp, 21 predicted proteins | sample KBSC54metaG_FD_184354 | JGI IMG/M metagenome (GOLD analysis project Ga0207695, IMG submission 184354) | Corn rhizosphere microbial communities from Kellogg Biological Station, Michigan, USA - KBS C5-4 metaG (SPAdes) (version 2) | ecosystem: Host-associated > Plants > Roots > Rhizosphere > Soil... | reverse complement strand
AGTAATGAATCAGCTCGGCGTGATGTTCGGCGATCGTCTCAAACCCGAGGTCGCCGACGCTATGTGATGTAAATGGCTCCGCTGTTTACACAGTTTGCGTTACAGCCTCCCTGCCGCGTTGCGCAGATCAACCACCAACATCTCAATCTGACCTTTCGCCGGTTCCAACTTCAATCCAAGCTGCTCCTGCAAAGCGGAAAACACGCTTGGGCCTTCGGAATCCGCCGCGGGAACACCAAGCCCGCCTTTCGTTAAGGGCCAGTTGAAAGTCGGTTATGATTAGCTGGAAATCGTACCTTCCGGTAAGTCCTGTCTTGTCCAGCACCGGGCGGTCCGCGCCGGGCACGCGGGGCAACTGCGCGATCAGGAAATCCATCGGTGCGCCCGTAAACACTAAATTCACATCGCACCCGTTTCGATTGAACTTCACCATTGGGCCACGCGCGGTGTTCTCGGTTAGCTTCGGCCCCTTCTTTGCCACCACGAGAGAGTAGATCGGCATCTCGCGGAGCTCAAGGAACTCCAGTTCGTCCAGCACTTCCATCATGCGGCGATCTTAGAGTGGGGCTCATGGCATTTCGCCCGCGGACGAAAAGCTGGAAGTGCGGGTTCGTGGACCGAACGTAACTCCGGGCTTTTGGAATGAAGCGGAACTCACCCGTCTGGCATTTGATGAGGAAGGATATTGCGCGCGGCTTCGTATTCGACGGCCGGATCGCGGAGGATTTCAAGCTTTCAACGGGAACCTGGGTCAGCGTGGGTCCGCTTCGAATCCGGTCCATTCTTCACGCCGCGCCCTGCGTCCGCGATCTGATTATTGCCGGTCACCATCGGGATGAAATTACGGCTCTGATACTGCCGGACCCCGAGCATTACCCCATTGACGAGCATATCCGCGAACTCCTCCGCACCTCCACGCATCAAAGCACGGGAAGTTCCACCCGGATTATAAGGGCGATCATTCTGCAGGAGCCGCCATCAATCGACACAGGGGAAAGGTTCTGTCAACCAGCGAGCGGTGCTCAACCGAAGAGCGAACCTGGTCGATATGCTTTACGAGTCGCCGGCTCCGGAATTGGTTATTTCGTTTTGACCGCAACCCGCGTGAACAGTTCTTCGCGCGTTACCCGGTGCTGCTCGCCAGACTGCATATCTTTCAACGAATACTGCCCTGCGGCGATTTCATCGTCGCCCAGAATAAGCGCGTAACGAGCGCCGAGCTTGTTCGCCAGTTCCATGGCGCGCTTCAGCTTGCCCCCCGCAAGCACTTCGACGGAAACTCCGGAGCGCCGCAGTTCGCGTGCTAATTCTCCCGCATGACGCAGAGCGGCATCGCCGAGAGGCGCCAGAAAGATATCCAAAGCCGCGCCGGACGCCTGATCGACAGTCATCACCAGCCGATCCTCTCCGATTGAAAACCCAATTCCAGGCGAATGGACATTCGAACCGAGCGACTCCGCAAGTCCGTCATACCTGCCGCCGCCCAGAACGGAATTCTGCGAACCGAGGTTCCCGTGCGTCACCTCGAAGGTTGTCCGCATGTAGTAATCGAGGCCGCGCACAAGACGGGGCTTCACTTCGAACGGAATAGAGCGGTCTGTCAAATATCCCTGCACGGCTGCGAAGTGCGGCGCGCAGAACTCGCAGAGACTGTCGAGAATCGACGGCAGCGTATCGATTGCGGGCTGATCTTCAGGCACCTTGCAATCGAGTACGCGCAGCGGATTGGTTTCGGCGCGTCGCTGGCAATCGGCGCATAGACCGGGCGCAACGGGTTTCAGGGCTTCGCGAAGCTTCTCAATGAAGCGCGGGCGGCAGTCGGTGCAGCCTACGGAATTGATTAGCAGAATGAAGCCGGAAAGACCGGCGCGGGAGAGCATCTCCGTCACCATCTCGATCACTTCCGCGTCGACGAACGGCGAGTCTGAACCAATCGCCTCGGCGCCGATTTGGAAAAACTGGCGGTAACGGCCCTTCTGCGGACGCTCGCGGCGAAACATCGGACCGATGTAATAGAGCTTTTGCACGCCGGGGCGCTGATCGAGGCGATGTTCGATATACGCGCGGATCACCGAGGCGGTGTTCTCGGGGCGCAGTGTCAGCGAAGTCCCGTGATCGTCGAAGGTGTACATTTCCTTCGAAACGATGTCGGTGTCAGTGCCTACGCCGCGTGCGAAAAGCTGCGTTTCTTCCAGAATCGGCGTGCGGATTTCCTGGTAATTATAGGCCCGGAATACTTCGCGCGCGACAGACTCCACGCGATTCCATACAGCTGTGTCGGGAGGCAGTAAATCCCGTGTTCCTTTTACGGCTCGAATCATTTTAGGGGGACTGTATTTAGTTTAACCGTGAGTAAACTGAATCAGCCGTCGGACGATGTAGCTTCCACGAATTTATCCACGCGAACGCGGTAGAGCGCGGGTTTGCCGTGGCGGTCGCTGGTGAAGAACACGCTTTGGCTATCGGGGCTGAACACTGGCTGGACCATCCTCGGATCTGTGGCATGGTGTTCGCAGAGGGTGAGTTCGCGCCTCGTCACGCGCAGCAGAATCAACACGTACGAGGAAGCGCGACTGCGGCTGGCCCCCACGAAGACTGACGAATCCGCATTCGGCGCGAACGATTCAAACTGGCTTGTTCGGGCAACCAGACGGTCAGTCTTCAATGCGGGGTCATTCTCCCGAAGGGAGATCAGTTCTTTGGAATCGTTCGGCACGTGCAGGTAGAGCAGAGCCTTGCCGGACTGAGCCCAGACGATCTCGCCCGTCTTGCCGGGCTCGAGCGCGAGCTGGCTCTTGCCGGAACCATCGAGATTCACCAACCAGAACGCATTGCCCTCGCGATAGAGAACCTGTGAGTAGTGAGGCCTGGCGGCAATCAGTTCGATGTCGCCATCTGACTGGACCAGAGTGGCGGCTCCGCTGCGCGCAACCCGAATCAGCCGTGAGTTTCCGCTCGCTTGCTCGGCAAACAACAGTGAACCGTCCGTTGCGATTGACATGCCTGAGCGGGTGGCCCCGTCGGCAACTCTGTGAAGCTCCCGCGTATGCAGGGAGGAAAGATGGCATTCCAATAACACCGGGCCATCGAAGTACGTGGCGACCCTGTCATCCTGCGAAAAGGAAAGGCTTGCGGGGTCGAGCGCCGTGGCTTCGGTGACCTGGTGGGAATCGCCACTTTTCAGATCCAGCTGAACGGCCTGCCGTGTGCCGAAACGCTCGCTCCAATACAGCAAAGTGTCGCCCTTGCGGGTGAACTGGCGAAGCGCCGGACTAGTCATCCCGCTGGCGAATGTGGGGTCGGTGAGGCGCAGTACGTCGAGCTCCGTGGCGGGGTCGGCGTAACGTTTCCATTCCGGGCCGGAGAGCCGGCCCGCAACAGCCATCGCCAGAAAATCGCGTCGGGTAGGCACCAGTAGACCGATGCCTCCATTCTAGCGGGGGCGATCTATTACTGATGACTGGCCGCGTAGTGCGATTTCAGCAAATCGAGGCCGAAGTCGTCTGCGTAATCGCGCCAGACGGAGTGGATATGGTTGGCGTTGTCCTGCGTGCAATCGAACTCAATCAGGAATGCGGGCGTTTGGATTCGGTAATAATGCGGTCCGCCGCGCTTCACTTCGCCGGTCCAGGCAAAGTAAGTCGCATCCTTCGGCTGTTTGCGGGCGAGCGCCATGCGCTGCTCCGCGAGTTGAGGAGCGACATTCGAAGCGTACAGGTCCACTATGGTCAGTAATTTGTCGTACTGCCCGGCGTTCATCTTTGAAGCAAGCAATCCGTTAGGCGCGCCACCGAGGGCTGCCTTGCGGGATGCCATCGTGATGATGTCTTTGAGGGCTGTTTTATCCACCACGGCGGTCTGCTGCTGAGAGGCATCCAGGGCTTCGATCATGTCGTAGCCGTCATCGTCTTCAGCGGCGAGAACGCGCAGGCCTTTGCGGGGGCCGACACGAACTTCCGCGGGGTTTGAGCCGAAGAAACTGGGGGAATCGGAAACCTTGCCGTCGACAATAGTGAAGTTCTGCGCAAGATGGTGGCCTTCGATGCGATAGCCCCACGTGCCTTTCGCGGAAGGTGTGCCGAAGACGGTGATGTAGTAATTGTCGGGGTCCCGGCGGTTCGGCCCCGCGCCCGCTTCGAGAATGAGAAGCACCTCGTCAAGACTCATGATGGTTTCGGCTTTGATGAGGCCCTGCTGACTGAGCCCGGCGGCCATTAGCGCCGTTGCCAACTTCGCCTGATAGGGCTTCATTTCACCGAATGAAAGGCCTTTGCGCAGCTTGGGGATGAAGTGCCAGTCGAAGCGCTGGTCATCGTCGAATGCGTATGTTGCTTTTGCTTTCTGATCGTTGAAGAGGGATACCAGAAAGGCATTCGCGGCATCCGCCATGACGGAAGCCTGCTCGGCGCGCTTATAAGCGGCAGTCAGGAGGAGGGCGGCGGTGCCCATGGCAGCGACCCGAAACCACACATGTTTCATGGTCCAAATTCTATACCAACCCGGGTCTAAACGGTAGTATTGATTTAGAACGGGAAATCGCTTGTAGGCGCGGATTTCAACGCCAAAGAGCGCTGCATGAACCGGTACGGGTTAACGGGGGTCGAATGGATTCGGACTTCGTAGTGAAGGTGGTTGCCCGTAGCGCGGCCCGTCGCCCCGACCAAGCCCACAATATCGCCCTGACGAATTTCCTGACCTTCCACGACATCCATTCGCGAGAGGTGTCCGTACCATGTCTGGTAGCCGTTTCCGTGATCGACAATGACACATTTACCGTAGCCGCCGTTCCAATTGGCATGAAGCACCACTCCGTCGGCTGTCACCTTGACTGGCGTGCCGAGAGGCGCCGAGATGTCGATGCCGGTATGCATGGCGCCTTCACCCGAAAATGGGTCGTTGCGACCGCCGTATCCGCCTTCGAGGCGACCGTTAACAGGCCAGTCGGATGGAAGAACGTTTACGTTGGCGCGGGCAAAGATGTTGCGACTGCCGCGGGAGGCGAGATTCGTGGTGCGAAGGTAATTGTACTCGGCCAGCGTTTCGCGCATGGACGGCACGAGAGGCGCTTCGGCTATCAGATCGGGAGAGCCCGCCAGCGTCTTCTTTACTCCGTATGCCGTAGTCACTTCGTCGGCAAGAAGCTGAAGGCTGGCAAGCTGCTCGTTGGTCTGTTTGACCTTTTTCTGCAGATTGTCATAACGCTGCCGCAGCATTTGCGCCTCATGCTGAAGAGTGTTGTAGTTCGCGACCTTAAGCGCCATCCGCGCGTAACTGCCCGCCACGCCGCAAAGCACAAGCATAAGGAGCGCTACGGCGCCCAGGGCGCTGTAGATGAAACGATACGGTATGTGAACTCTTTGAAGTCGTCCGTGCAGTGAGTGCGCAAGTACGACAATAAAATAGTCTTGTTTCAATCCCTGTCTCTCCAGAGCGAGTTTCGGGTCGGAGTCCGACAAACACTCTAAGTGGAATCTCTGGAACAGTTTTAGTCCGCACCTTCGTGCGGAATGTTCCCCAAAGCGAGATCGAACGGCTTTAATTGTGAAACTGAGAGGTTAACATCTCTTAAGCTTGCAAGTCAACCCTTTTCGTTGCTACCATCCCGGCGTGCCCAAAAGGATTCCGGGAGCTCATTTCGCTCATAATCTGATCACGCGAAGGACCCTTCTTTTTCAATTGGTTAAGAGGGATTTCCATCAGCGTTACGTTGGTTCTGCCGCAGGCTGGCTTTGGGGGTTAATTCACCCGCTGGTTCTGCTCGGCGTTTACACCTACATTTTTAGTATATGTCTTCAGACGCCCGCGCCCGCCGGGGCCGGAACCGACAGCTATTCCATGTACCTGTTCGCCGGCATGTTGCCCTGGCTGCTGTTCAGCGATACGGTCCAGCGGGCGTCAGGATCGATTGTGGAATCGTCAAATCTGGTGACCAAGACGATGTTCCCGTCGGAGATTGTGCCAGTGTCGATTTTTCTGTCGTCGATGCTCAGTCATTTGTTGACCGTGGCGCTGTTTCTGGTGGTCGCCACCGTGCTGGCCGGGCATATCAGCCCGACCATTGTGTTTTTGCCGGTATTCATCCTGTTGACGGGTCTGCTCGCTGTTGGTGTGGGCTGGATTGTTTCGTCGCTGCACGTCTATCTGCGGGACACGGCACAGGTAGTTGCGGTGATTTTGACGCTGTGGATGTGGATCACGCCGATTATGATTTTGGAACAACAAATTCCTGAGAGGCTGAGGTTTGTTCTGTTTGCGAATCCCATGTTCTATATCGTTCGGGTGTACCGGCAGATGTTGCTCGGCAGTTCCCTGCCATCCTGGCACGATCTCGCTATGGCGAGCGGGTTTTCGATTACGGCGTTCGTGGTTGGGGGATTGTTCTTCCGGCATATGAAGCGCGGGTTTGCGGATGTGTTGTAGTGCGCGTTCGGCCCGTCAAAAACGAAACACCTCGAACGGGCTGAACTGGTGTGATCGTTAATTTAGGTTGCTTCGGCAGGCCACGATTGCGTCACAATCCCGTAGTGATCTGTTGTCGCGCAATCTTGCTCGTCGCCTGTGTTCCTCTGTTTGCACAACAGTACACAATCTCGACAATCGCCGGTGGGGGCGGCGGCTTCAGTGGCGTTCTTCATAATCCGACAAGTGTGGCTATCGTCTTGGATGGCAACGTCTGCGTGGGTGACTGGAGCGGCTACATCCACAAGATCCACGCAGCAGACGGGTCCATCACCATAGTTGCTGGTACGGACGTTCCTGGCTATAGCGGCGACGGTGGTCAGGCCGAGCTTCGGTTGCTGGGAAAGGCGGTCAACATCGCGCTCGATCACGCGGGTAATATCTATATTGCCGATGATACGGTCGCCGGAACGGGCGCCGCGACGGACAGCGGCGACGGAGCGCTCGCCATCGACGCGGGCGTTTCGCGTCCCTCCGGGATCGCTGTGGATGCGAAAGGCGATCTGTATTTTTCCAGTTCCTGGTCGCGCATCCGAAAAATCGGCGCCCATACAGGATTATCGAAACCATTGCGGGTCAGATGGTCAATGGCTCCAGTGGAGACAACGGCCGGCCATCGGCGCTCGTTTTTGGGATCCCATTCCATCCGCAGTCGGCCGCAACGGAGATCTTTACATTGCTGATTACGAGAACTCCCGTATCCGCCTGATTTCGTCACAGACAGGGACGATTACGACGGTCGCCGGCTCCGGCCCCTGCCCGGCGGGAATTCCCTTCCCAAGCGTACCGGTTTGCAGTGGCGGTTACGGCGGCGATGGCGGACCAGGCAAGAACGCGACCCTGAATTATGCGGCTGGCGCGGTGCTGGATGCGGACGGCAATCTCTACATCGCGGACACGATCAACCACAGGATTCGACGGGTTGACTCGTTCACGGGGATTATCTCCACGATTGCGGGAAACGGGGTCAGCGGGGTCAGCGGCGATGGCGGACCCGCACTCGCAGCGCAGATTGCATTCCCGGTGGGCATCGCGGTCGATCCCTCCGGGAAAGTTTATTTCATCGACGCGAGCCACAACTGCATTCGGGTACTGACTCCCGCAGCGCACGTGCGGATGGGTCATCATCCGTAGGTCCGTCGATCCTTCTCTCGCGCACTTCCGCGTTTAGTTCCACCGATCCAGAAATACTGAAGTCTGGACTTGACAATCAATCCATCAGGCGCAATACTGGAACTGTTCACTGAAGTTGTCGCTTCAGTGTTTTGGGAAATGAAGCACAAGGAGACAGGAAACATGAGCTCTCAAACCATCGTTCACAATACGTTCGTGGTCGAACGGACCTATCCGGTTACCGTCGAACGCGCGTATGCCGCGTTTGCCGACCCGGCCCTGAAGCGCCGCTGGTATGCCGGCCGCGATCCTCACAACGTCGAAACTTTCGAACAGGACTTCCGTGTGGGAGGAATTGAGCGGCTGCAGTATCGGCTGGGCAATGACTCTCCCTTTCCAGGAGCCGAGATCCTCAATGAAGGCACCTTCCAGGACATCGTTCCGCACGAGCGCATTGTGATCGCAACCACCATGTCGTTTCAGGCGAAAAGGGTGTCAACCTCACTGGTGACATTTCAATTCATAGCGGGCGAAGGCCAAACCGATCTGATCGTCACGCATCAGGGTGTATTTTTCGAAGGCGCCGACGGACCTCAGAGGCGTGAAGCGGGTTGGCGTGCTCTTCTCGAAAGACTCCACGCACAGATCGCTTCCTGAACTGGCTCCACATGCCAAAGGCAAAAAACGATACCAGCATCGACCTCGTCTTTCACGCCTTGGGCGACCCGACCCGCAGAGCCATGGTGGAGCGGCTGAGTAAAGGGCCGCTCTCCGTTTCGCAGCTTGCGGAGCCGCTGGATATCACACTCACCGCGGTGGGTCAGCACCTCCAGATTCTCCAGGACGCGGGATTAGTAGAGACCGAGAAAGTTGGTCGCGTTCGCAGTTGTTCCATTGCATCCCCGGGTTTTGCGGCTCTGCGGAAATGGACCGACGAACAGAAGCCCGAGTGGGAACGGCGGCTGGACCGTCTCGGTTCTTTGTTAGCTGAGCCCGAAAACAAATAACAGACGCACCTTAAGAATCGACTTAGACACGCGCTGTGTCACAGGAGGCGCGCACAAGGTATTTGCGCGGCTCCGCGCCGAAGAAAGGAAGAACTATCCCATGACATCGAACATGGCCGTATTTAACCGCATTTTGAACCTATCTTTAGGAGTGATTATGGCAGCTGTCAGCACCTGCGCACAAAACGAGCCGCTCTCAGTCGATGGCGGCAACATCACCGGAACCAAAGGCAGAAGCCCTACGTGCGCGTCTTCAAGGGCATCCCCTTCGCCGCGCCGCCGACAGGGGATTTGAGATGGCGTCCGCCTCAGCCGGTTAAGCCGTGGACGGGTGTTACGACCGCAACAAAGTTTGGGCCCGGCTGTATTGGACGAAGCTTCGGTCCTCCGGCGCCCGAAGGTATGAGCGAAGACTGCCTTTACCTGAACGTCTGGACCCCCGCGCTAAGTCCGGGCCCCTTCCCCGTGCTTGTCTGGATACACGGAGGTGGTTTTCAGGGCGGCAGCGGCTCGCACCCTTCCTGCGATGGCGAAGAATTCGCGAAACAGGGCGTAGTGGTTGTGACGTTCAACTACCGGGTGGGCGTTCTTGGATTTCTTGCACACCCCGATCTGACGAAAGAATCGGCCACGCGCGCGCCATTCGGTCGACAGGCGTCGGGGAACTATGGCTTACTCGATCAGGTCGCCGCGCTCGAATGGGTGAAGCGCAATATCGCGTCGTTCGGTGGCGATCCCGCGCAGGTCACGATCGCCGGCGAATCCGCCGGGGCCTACTCTGTAAGCGCATTAACCGCGTCTCCTATGGCTCGCGGGCTCTTTCGCGGAGCAATTGCCGAGAGCGGCGGCTTTCTGTTACCCAAGGGGGACGCCATGCGCTCTCATGCCGCCTCGGAAACAATCGGAGTCGATTTCGCGCGAAGTCTCGGGGCGGAGCACATCGCATCTCTAAGAGCCATGCCCGCGGAGAAGCTGATTCAGGCTCTCAGCCATATCCCCGACCCTTATCTGTTTCAACCCGGTATTGACGGCGCAGTCCTCGTGGAGCCGGTCTACACGACCTATACGAAGGGCCAACAGGCAAAGGTTCCCATCCTGATTGGCTCGAATACCGATGAAGGAGCCTTCCTGATTCCGCCAAACCGTCCGTCCATTGCGGAGTTTCAGGCGCGTCTGGAGCAAACCTACGGGGAAAACAGCGGCTTGGTGAAATACGCTTATCCCGCAGATACTCCCGCGGACCTGGTGCGGTCGGAACTGAACCTGTACGCCGACGACGGCTTTAATTATCCGATGTGGAAATGGGCCAACCTGCAGAGCGAATCGGGATTGCCTGTGTATCGCTACGTGTTCAGCCGGACGGTCGAGCATGACCCCGATTTGGTCTTCAGGGGAATCCCTCGCCGTGAGATCGGGGCTTTTCACGGAGATGAGGTCGCGTATGTCTTCGGCAATCTCGATATGGCGCCTGTGTCGCTCGACGGTACCAGCCGGAAGGGCCGTTATGAAGAAGCGGACTATGCTCTTTCGAAGGCGATGCTGACCTATTGGGCAAATTTTGTGAAGGCCGGCAATCCGAACGCCGCGGACGAGGCGCCATGGCCGCGTTATGAGCACGCCGCCGGTAGTCCGGTTATGTGGTTTGGCGATCGGGCCCGACTCAAACTGGACGATGGAACATCGCGGATGAAACTGCTGGATACCGCATTCCAGCCGCCGACGGTATCCGGGACTTCCCGGCAATAGATTCACACGCTTGTCCACGCGCAGCGCTTGTGAATCAAAATGGGCGGTCCCTTCGCTTGGTAGAGATCGGAAAAGATTACCCTCCCGGACCCGAACTCTCGGAACCGGAGAAGGCTGTTGGGCTATAGTGCAAGCAATGCCCGTCGCCCCCCGGATTGAGACCATAACAAGTGCGGCCAACCCTCTTGTGAAAGAACTGCGGCGTGCCATCGGGCGCGGAAGCCTTACGGAAGACGGGCTGTTCGTGGCGGAAAGCTTTCATCTGCTCGAGGAAGCGCTGCGCAGCGGGTGCGAAATACCAGTCGTGCTGGTCTCGGAATTCGCCGCCTCGCGGGTGAAGGACTCCCTCCCTCGCCTGGTCGTCCTGCCGGACGCGCTGTTCCAGACCATCTCAACGACTGAGGCCAGCCAGGGTGTCATCGCGCTCGTGCGCCCGCCGAAGTGGACCCTCAATCAAGTTTTCGCGCTCCAGAGCCTGGTCGTCGTTCTGGATGGAATTCAGGATCCGGGCAACGCGGGCGCTATTCTCCGCGCTGCCGAGGCATTCGGCGCAACCGGCGCCATCTTCGTCAAAGGCACCGTTGGTCCTCAACATCCCAAGACTCTGCGCGCCGCGGCGGGCTCACTCTTTCGATTACCCCATGTCACCAGCCTTGAGCCCCCGGCCGTTTCTGAACTGCTCCGGAAGGAACGGGTGGTGGTCTATGCGGCTATGCCCTACACCGGTTCCGAACATCTCGCCGAGGATGTCGATCTCCGTCGTCGCTGCGCCATTATTGTCGGCGGCGAAGGTCACGGCATTGGTAAGGAACTCTACGCGATAGCCGAACCCATCGCAGTACCCACGGTCGGAGTGGAATCTTTAAACGCCGCCGTTGCGGCAGCCGTGCTGCTCTATGAAGCGAGGCGTCAGCGGGGAACCGCATGAGCCTTTTCGATTCCCTGCCCCTTGGAAACGTTCCCAACGACATTAAGCGCCCTCTTGCCGACCGGATGCGCCCCGAGACGCTCGACGACTATGCCGGTCAGGAGCATATTCTCGGACCTGGCAAACCTCTGCGTTCGCAGATTGAAAATGACCGTCTGACGTCGATTATTCTGTGGGGTCCGCCGGGCGTAGGTAAGACCACACTTGCCAGGATCATCGCCCGCATGACGAAGAGCGAATTCCTGCCGTTCAGCGCCGTGCTCAGCGGCATCAAGGAAATCAAGGGTGTGATGGCCGATGCGGAACGCCTGCGAAAGCTCGGGCGCAAGACCATCGTGTTCATCGACGAGATTCATCGCTTCAATCGCGCCCAGCAGGACGCGTTTCTGCCTTATGTCGAACGCGGCGACATCATTCTGATCGGCGCCACGACAGAGAACCCGTCCTTCGAAGTTAACGCCGCTCTGCTTTCGCGCTCTAAGGTCTACATGCTTCGCGCGCTTACCGATGAGGAGATTGTCGAACTGCTCCGCCGCGCTTTGCCTGCGGTGGGCGCGACGGCTTCTGACGAGATCCTCGAAAAGATCGCTCTGGCTTCGAACGGAGATGCCCGCGCGGCTTACAACTCACTCGAAGTTATGGCCTCGGCCAAGCCGAATGGCGAGATTACCGAAGCCGCATTAGCCGACGCGCTTGGCCGCAAGGTCCTGCTCTACGATAAGACCGGAGAAGAACACTACAATCTGATTTCGGCGCTTCACAAATCGGTCCGTTCAAGCGATGCCGATGCCGCGCTCTACTGGCTCGCGCGCATTCTCGAATCGGGCGAAGACCGAATGTATATCGCGCGCCGTGTGCTCCGGATGGCCATTGAGGACATCGGACTTGCAGACCCAAGAGCGCTCGAACAATGCATCGCCATGCAGCAGGCGGTGCATTTTCTTGGGGTTCCGGAAGGCGATCTTGCCCTGGCACAAGCCGTAATCTATTTAGCAGCGGCGCCGAAATCCGATGCGTCTTATAAGGCGCTCGGCACGGTCATGCAGGAGGTTCGCGGGGGCCGCGCCGAACCGGTTCCGATGCACCTTCGGAATGCGCCGACGAGCGCCATGAAGAGTTGGGGCTATGGCGCCGGGTATCAGCATGCGCATCAGTTCGATGACGCCGTCAATGAAATGGAATGCCTTCCCGAATCGCTCGCCGGAAAGCGCTGGTATTACCCGACCGAGCGCGGTGTGGAAAAGCGCATCAAAGAACGGATAGAAGAAATTCGCACTCGCCGCGGCCAACCTTTATGACCGACATAAATACCTTGCTGGAACCCGGGCGCACCCTCGGCGTGATTGGCGCGGGTGTCATGGGACAGACCCTGATCAAAGGGCTTCTTGAAGCCGGGTTGGTGGCCCGCCGGCAAATCTGGGCCACTGCCAAGACACAGGCAAGCTGCGACGAAGTAGCGGAAAGCCTCGGTATCGCGACCATTCGGGATTACCGGGAAGCTGCTTCCACGGCCGGCATTCTTCTCGTCTGCGTGAAGCCGGCGCAAATCGGGACTGTGGCTTCGGTGCTGCGCGAATCGTCAGTCCGCGAGGATACGCTGCTCATATCCATCCTTGCGGGGGTCACCACTGAGCGCCTCGAAGCCTCTCTGCCGTCACATCGCATCTGGCTCAGAGCCGTTCCTAATACGCCCTGCGTGGTTCGTCAGGGAATGACGGCGGTCTGCGGCGGAAGCGGCGCGAGTGCGCATCACCTTTCTCTCGCCGAGCGGATCTTCAGTTCCGTTGGCCGCTGCGCGATTGTGGAGGAGCATTATTGCAACGCCATTACCGCGCTTTCCGGGAGCGGGCCGGCTTACATGTACCTGATGATGGAAGCCCTTGCCGATGCCGGCGTCCGCGTGGGGCTTCGCCGCGATCTCGCGCTTGAACTTGTCGCCCAGACCATGCTGGGGTCCGCCCGCATGGTGCTCGATTCGGGCCGTCACCCCGCGTCACTGCGGGACGACGTTACCACTCCGGCGGGCTGTACCATCGGCGGTCTTTTGATGCTGGAGGACGGCAAAATCCGTTCCGTGCTCGCGCGGGCGGTGGAAGAAGCCACCCGAATAGTGGAACAACTCGGACGCCCTCCGTCGCGGTGAGCCCGGTCGTGAAACCGCGCGCGCCCTCCTTCCCGCTCCCGCGCGACCGCCTCTCGGGTACCATAAATGTCTACACTCAGGCATATGGCAAAGCCCCGTACAGACGTCCTCCAGGGCACACTCACATTGCTGATCCTGAAGACCCTCTCGCAGAGTCCCGCGCACGGGTATGCCATTACACAGCACATTCAAACTCTCTCCCACGACCTGCTGCGCGTTGAAGAAGGCTCACTCTACCCGGCTCTGCACCGCATGGAAGTAGCCGGCTGGATCGAGTCGACGTGGGCTACTACGGAAAGCAACCGGCGCGCTCGTTTTTATACTTTGACGGTAGCCGGTCACAGACAACTGCGGGAAGAAGAGATCAACTGGGAGCGGCTCACCGCGGGCGTCCGCCAGATCCTGCTTCCAAACAGCGGTATGCGCGCCACCGCGACCTCAACGGACAAATAAGACCGGTTCGGCGCTTCCGGCACGCTTCGGCCCCCGGCCGGTTAGGTTACTTCCAAAGTACCGGCTCTCACCTCTGTCCCGTAACTGTCCTTCGAAAGATCCGTCCTTCACCTGCTTCGTGTTTTAACCCGTACTTCTGTACCCCGCTTACTGGAGTTACATCACATCCATATCGGGACTTAGCCGAACCGGCGGTAACTCGAAATCGCGGGGTCACGACAAAGTACACAGAGGGTGAGGGCAATGCGGAGAACACTTCTGTTTCTTTGCGCGACTTCTCTTTATATGACCACGGGAGGGAGGGAACCGCTCGGTCGGGTCAGTCATGGAACATCGGAGATCATTCTGATTTCACCCGGCTTCGTCGCGGTGTCCGCCGACAGTAAGGAAGTTAATACAGCCTTTCTCTCAAGCGGGAAGACGACGACCCGCGAGCTTGAGGCCTGTAAGGTTGCGCGCGTGGCATCCTTCGTTGCAATGGCCGCCGGCTACGTACGCGCCGATGCATTCGACGCCCTCGACTTCGTCCGAAACAGCTACCAGGCCAATGAGACATTTCATTCATTCGCCGCAAGACTTACTAACCTGATTAGTAAGTCTCTGGCACGCACACTGAAATCTACGGTTAAAGTTGGCGACCGCGCGTTTCAAGACTCACTTACACAGCGGGACGCGCTCGAAATAGCACTAATAGGAGTTGAGAGCGGTCAGCCTGCCGTGGAGGTTCTGTCCTTTCAGGCACGCAGGGAAGCTTCGGGCAACATCGAAATCCTTTCTCGCAAATACTCCTGTCCGGGCGATTGTTACGACGGGCACGCAGCGTTCTATCTGGGGGTTCACGGCGCGGTGGACAGGATGGTTGCCCGGCAGCCGGACCTCATTACTTCGGCCACTCTAGAAACGGCATCTATGCTGAACCGGCTGGAATACAACGAAAGGCCCGATATCGTCGGCGGGCCGCAGACCCTCATCACGGCCGATACTTTCGGCATTCACGCAGTCAGTGGCGGCGCATGCTCTGACGAGGATCTCGCAGACCCCGGCCAAATCTCAGAGATTTCCGGATCTGTTTTGGACAAGACTGTTGTAAATCAATTGCGGCACGAAGTGGAGACTCGCATGGCGGCAATCACGAATGTCTCGTGCCATCAATCCATGCGGAGGGAGCGGGTTACCGGCACGCAGGTTAAGAAGGACGTCGTCGATGCCGATCTGCAAATCGTCGCGGGTGCGGAGTTGTATTCCGCAATTCAAAACAAACAACGCGTGTATCGAAGGATGAAAGACCTTCCGGGAGCCTGGGCGACCGGCGATCTGCTGACGGTGCTTCGGGTCACCCGCGACAGCATGGATGCAAATCGAAGCAAGCTGCTCAGCCGTACCGGGCTGGACGGTAATAGGGAGCAGGGAATCCGCTTCAAATGTGACAACACCGAGCGGAAGTGGATTTTGTATGTGGCTTCGCGCCCCAATTCGGTGGGGTTTGAAGGCACCGCGTGGTTTTCGGAAAAGACCGGCGCCCTGCGACGGATCGAATGGAAAAGCCAGGGCCCCGTTGGGCCGCGCCGTCTAAATCTCGCGCAGATCGTATGGCGCCTTGATTTCTCATTCGTCGATGTGGCGGGTCAGGATATCCTTGCCCCCGTCAGTGCTTCTTACGAATTGAAGTACGCGGAGGGAGCGCGGAGGCACGATCGGTCGGACTCCACCTTCTCCGGTTTTCACCGTTTCGCCGCCAGCGCCCGTATGCTCGAGTGATCGGCAGGCGTCTACGCGCCGGCCGCCCGCTCCGCCCTGAACTCTGTTTCACGAAGGCCCTCTTCGGCAACCGGTAACAGATGCCACCGAACCGAGTTCACCGCCTGCTCCAAAGAAAACCGCACGGCAAGCTCCTCAATCGAGTGGTCATCCCGCCTCACCGTTCGCAATTCCGCCTTCACCAGCCGCCCACTATCCGGCTGATTTTCCTCGCTGTGAAGCCCGTGCAGGCCAACCTGCCCCCGGTCGGTCCGTTTGAGCAGCAGCTTTCTGAGTTTGGATTCATCCGGACCCTGGCACGCGAATTCAAACAGGTATCGGGATTCAACCTGGGGCGCTTCTTCAGAAACGTTTGCGCGAAATTTATAAGCGAGGGGGCGCAGCGCGGCGTTTACGATCAGTACGCCGGCAGCCGTCACAGCCGCATAAAGAGGGAAGCCGAGGCCCGAAAGTGTGCCAACCGCCGCGGCGCACCAGATACTCGCCGCGGTATTCAAGCCCTGCACCTGACCGCCTTCTTTGAAGATCACCCCGGCGCCCAGAAATCCCACGCCCGAAACCACGTACGAAACAATGCGGCCCTGCGCACTGGGGTCCCCGGGAATCAGCGGAGCCGTCATAACGAATGCGGCCGCGCCCGCGGCTACCAAGGCATGGGTTCGAGTGCCCGCCATTCTTCGGTGAAACTGTCGCTCCAAACCCATCAGCCCTCCAATGAGCAGCGCCAGGCCCAGCCGCAATGCAAATAATCCGATGTCCACCTGCCCGCCTCCAAACGTTCTTTCAAACGTTGTTCTGGAGGTCATTGTCACAGATTTGCACCGCTTCGGCGACGTTTTTTATCTGGCGCCGTGTCGATACAGCCGTTCCAACCGGGCGGCGATCTCGGCCGGAACCAGGCTTCGCCATTCTTGATCGGCGGCAATCCTTCGCCGGATGTCTGTGGAAGACACCTCGTGGAAGGAATCCCCCAGAGGCAAATGGATTACCCGGCCAGTGTGCTGTGGCGCCGCCCGATACCAGCAGAGGATAACGCGCGATCATCTCGTCGAAGATGCCGGGCCGTCCGTAATCCCAGGCGGCGATTCGCTCCGCCGCATCCCGTCCGCATACCAGCCCGATTTCAGTGTCTGCTCCGAAATAAGCAGCGGCTTCATCCGCCATTTCCACGTAGAGCCCGCCTTCCGCCGTAGCCGCCGAAAAGCGCCGCGCGGCGGCCACCGCGGCGAGCAACGCCACGCGGTCCTGAGCCGTGATGCCCTCGAATTCCTTATGCGGCAGTACACGCGGCAAAATGAGGACTACTTCATCGGCCCATGAGAGAGCGGCCTGTGCCATCGCAACATGCGCAACCGTGGGGGGATTCCACGCTCCTGGAAGCAGCGCCACCCGCGCCGGCGGCTCTCCCGCGGGACGCAGCTCACGATAATGAAACGAAAGCGCCACCAGAACCGTTTTAATACATGCCTCGCGTTCACACAGATGGGGCGCTCGTATACAGTGGAGAATGAATGTTCAACTGGGTTTGCCCGCGTTGCGGGAAAGATGTTCCGCCGTCGAAGACTGAGTGCCCATACTGCCCGACGCCGGCGCAGGAGCCCGTAGTTCCCGCTCCGCCGCAGGCCTCTACCCCGCAGTATCAGCCAGTGCAGCCTCCGCAGGCGCAGCAATTTCCGCCCCAGCAGTATTCACCGGAACCACCACCTCAGCACGCCGCCGAAAGCAACCGGGGATGGCAGCCGCCTCCGCCGCCTCCGTCGTGGCAACCCCCGCCACCTCCCCCTCCCGTATCACAGGCATGGGGGCAGCCGCCGCAATCGCATACGCCACCGCGGCAGCAGCACCAACCGCCGCCGCAACAGCCTCAGCAGTGGCATCAGCCTCCCGCCAACCAGCCTCATCCGCATCAGGCATGGGCTCCTCCGCCTAACCGCGCCGCACAGCCCACGTGGCTGATTGGAATCGGTTTCGCGGTTGCGTTCATTGCCGTGTTCGCGGCTATTTATTTTGCTATTCAGCACTTCGGCCACACCAACGTTCAGGAAAAGGCGGGCCTCGAGAACCCGGCGAACGCCTCGCAGCAAAAGGTCAGTAATCCGCTGCAAAAATACGTTGAGGTGGTCGGCATTCGGCTAATTTCCGAAAACAAGAAGCCCGCCGCGCGCTTCGTCGTTGTGAATCATTCAAACACGGATATCGCCGGTCTGGAAGCCAGTGTCACGCTCTGGGCGAGCACCTCCCGCTCAGAGGAGGATTCCATCGGCTCATTTAACTTCAAGCTGGCAAATCTGCCGGCCAATTCCTCTAAAGAACTGACCGAGCCTTTGAAGACGAAACTCAAACAATACGAATTGCCCGATTGGCAGAACGCCACCGCGGAAATTCAGATCACATCTCCAAGGCCGTAAAGACGCAGCCAATCGACCGCAATTGTTCGGTCAGCGAACCATCCTTGAGACGGAAGCGCGGCAGCCACCATACGTCTCCGGCCAGCGTGCAATACGGCCGATAACCCGATTGAATCGCCGCATGGAGAGCGGGACCACCGTGAACGATGCCGCGCCACTCTTCGGGCTGGCGGGGTGTAATCACCAGGTCGTAATCGCCCCGTCCGACCCCCTCCAGAATCGGCGCGGGATCTACTTTTCCGAGCTCGAGTTCGTAAGCAAACAGGTACGGCTCCATCAACGGCGGTAGCGGATCGAGCAGAGCCAGTCTTGGAACTGTGGAAAAGAAATGCCGGCTGCGCAGAACGTCCGCGGTCTGCCTGAATGCTTCATTTTGAGCCTGAAGCACGTCGGGATTGAATTCCTGGCGGCGGTTAATAATCTCGCGTACCCGCGGCGCCCAGAACCAAATCAGAATCAGGGCGGTGATAAACGCGGCCACGCCCGCATCACGCCTGCTCCAAACGATTACGCGAAAGCAACCCCAGACAGCTAATGGGGTCAGCGCGAATAGCCACTCGAAGAAATAGTTGACGTTGCCGCCGGCCTGCATATCGGTCACCACCGAAACGGCGAGCGAGATTGAGCCGTAGAGGCACAACAACCTCCACCGCGGCGAACAGCGGGTTAGAAGCCACGGCGCCGCCGAAAACGCCGGCAGAACCGCGGGTTCCCGTGCCGCATCAAACAGCAATCGCAATGAACCGGCGGGGTCCCAAATGGCCGGCGCGAGGGCCAGCATTTGTGAAATCATGCGTGGCTCGCGAATCCAGAAAGCCAGGTACAGCCCCGCGGAACTCACGGCGGCGGCGGCGCAAAACACACCAAGCCTTTTCCACTCTCTGTGAAACAGCAGCCACAATGAGCCCGCCGCGAGCGCCGCGACAAACGTTATTTTGAATTGCAGCGCAATGCCCGCGCACAATCCGGCCAACAGCGCCGAACCGCGGAAGCGCGCCATTAAAAAGCGCACCGACGCAAGGCTG
>Ga0207695_10004468_pt1 | contig 19049 bp, 15 predicted proteins | sample KBSC54metaG_FD_184354 | JGI IMG/M metagenome (GOLD analysis project Ga0207695, IMG submission 184354) | Corn rhizosphere microbial communities from Kellogg Biological Station, Michigan, USA - KBS C5-4 metaG (SPAdes) (version 2) | ecosystem: Host-associated > Plants > Roots > Rhizosphere > Soil... | reverse complement strand
CAAACACGCCCACGTTCCAGCGTGCCGCGTGGGCCGTACCGCTTATGCAGGCCGCGGCGGCCGCGAGCAGCGCGAGGGAAGCGTTTCGCCATCGCACGATGAATCTCCTTCAGAGGGGCAGCGCCGCAACCGCCGGCGCACGAATCAAAGGTAGGCCAATCGCGCCGCGAGTGCCATAACAGCGCGTCTCACAATTATTCCGATCCTTTACGGCCCACAAAGCGGGATTTTTCTGATCTTCAGTGGGATTCGCCGGACGCGAGCCCGGGTGCATGGCGGCGCGCCCAGCGAACGCGTAGCCGGTCCAGGCAGAGGTAGACGACCGGCGTCGTGTAAAGCGTGAGCACCTGGCTCACGATGAGGCCGCCGACGATGGAAATCCCGAGCGGCGAGCGCAGTTCGGCGCCCTCGCCGGTGCCGAAGGCGAGCGGCAGCGCGCCGAGCAAGGCGGCACAGGTCGTCATGAGAATCGGTCGGAAACGCAGCAGACAGGCACGCCGAATGGCATCGAGCGACGACATACCCTGCCTCGATGCTTCGATGGCGAAGTCGATCATCATGATCGCGTTCTTCTTCACGATGCCGATCAGCAGAATGACGCCGATGAACGACATGATGCTGAACTCGGTCTTGAAGGCCAGCAGCGCGAGCAGCGCGCCGACGCCGGCCGACGGCAGTGTCGAGAGAATCGTGATCGGATGGATGTAGCTCTCGTAGAGCACGCCCAGCACGATATAGACCGCCGCGAGCGCCGCGAGGGTCAAGATGGGCAGCGTCGAGACCGACGACTGGAACGCTTGCGCCGTGCCCGAAAAGCTGCCGTGAATCGTTCCCGGCATGCCGATCTCGGCCATCGTCTGCTCGATCGCTTTTGTCGCGCTCGACAGGGACTGGCCGGGCGGCAGGTTGAACGAGATCGTGGAGGCGACGAACGAACCCTGGTGACTGACCGACAGCGGTGTATTGCCGGGCCCGAACGAGGCGATGGCCGATAGCGGAATCATCGTCTCGCGCGAGGTCGAGACGGCGGAGCCCGTGGAGGCGCTCGACTTGCCGCTCGCCGCGATTGCGTTCGTCGCGAGGTTGCGCGCCGCGTCGGCCGCCGCCGAGGCGCCCGACGTACCCGCGGTTCCCGCTGCGGCGCCCGTGCCCGCACTCCCCGTGCGGCTGGCGCTGCCGCTCGTCGACGCGCTCACGGTTCCGGCGACCGCATTCGTCGATTGCGAGCCGCTCGCGTTGCCGCCCGACGTGCTGATGTAGATCTGCTTGAGCATTTCCGGATCTTGCCAATAGCGCGGCGCGACTTCCATTACCACGTGATATTGGTTCAGCGGGTTGTAGATCGTCGAGACCTGGCGTTGGCCGAACGCATCGTAAAGCGTATTGTCGACTTGCGACGGCGTGATCTTGAAGCGGGCGGCACTGGCGCGATCGATCGTCACCATCGATTGCAGCCCGCCTTGCTGCTGATCCGAATTGACGTCGACCAGCTCCGGGCGACGCTTGAGCGCTTCGGTGAGCTTCGGTCCCCACTCATACAGCTCGGCCGTCGAATCGCCGAGCAGCGTGAATTGATACTGTGCGTTCGATTGGCGCCCGCCGACGCGAATATCCTGCACCGCTTGTAAAAAGGTCTGCGCGCCGGCAACGTGCGAGAGCGGGCCGCGCAACTGGGCGATGACTTGATCGGCCGACAGTTTGCGTTCGCTCTTCGGCTTGAGCGAGATGAACATGAAGCCCGCGTTCGTCGCGCGGCCGCCGGTGAAACCCGTCGCGGTATCGACGGCCGGGTTGTTCTTGACGATCTGCATCATCTCGGCGAACTTGGTCTTCATGAGCTGGAAAGACGTGCTCTGGTCGGCCATGATGCCGCCGACGAGGCGTCCGGTGTCCTGCTGCGGGAAGAATCCTTTCGGCACCGCTATATAGAGATAGACGTTGAGTGCGACGGTGGCGGCGAGCGTCGCAAGCACGAGCGCAGGATGCGCGAGCGCCCAGCCGAGCGTGCGTTCGTAGCCGGCCGCGAGCCTGTCGAAGCCGCGCTCGAGCGTGCGCGCGAAACGGCCCTGCGCTTTTTGTTCGTGGATCGGACGCAAGAGGCGCGAGCACATCATCGGTGTCACGGTCAGCGAAATCGCGAGCGAAACGCCGATCGCCACCGACAGCGTGACCGCAAACTCGCGAAAGAGGCGGCCGATGATGCCGCCCATCAGCAAAATGGGCAGGAAGACCGCGACGAGCGAGAGGCTGATCGACAGCACCGTGAAGCCCACTTCGCGCGCACCGAGGTAAGCCGCGCGCATCGGCGGTACGCCTTCTTCGATATGCCGCGAGATGTTCTCGAGCACGACGATTGCGTCGTCGACGACAAAGCCGGTCGCCACGATGAGCGCCATCAGCGAAAGGTTATCGATCGAGTAGCCGAGCAGATACATCGCGCCGAAGGTACCGATGATCGATATCGGTACGGCGACGCTTGGAATCAGCGTTGCGCGCCAGTTGCGCAGAAACAGAAATACGACGGACACGACGAGCGTGACGGCGATCAGCAGCGTGTGCTCCGTGTCCTTGAGCGAGGCGCGGATCGTCGTCGAGCGATCGATCACCGGCGTGACGTCGATGGCGGCCGGAAGCGATGCCCTCAGCTGCGGAATCATGCCGATCACGCGATCGACGGTCTGAACGATGTTTGCACCGGGCTGCCGGTAGAGGATGACGAGCACCGCCCGCTTGCCGTTCGATAACGCCAGGTTGCGCAAATCCTCGACCGAATCGACGACTTCGGCCACATCGGACAGCTTGACCGCCGCGCCGTTGCGGTACGCGATGATCAGATCCTTGTATTGCGAGGCCCGCGTTGCCTGATCGTTGGTATAGATCTGCACGGTGTGCGGGCCGAAATCGATCGAGCCTTTCGGGCTGTGCGCATTGGCCGCGGCGAGCGCGGCGCGTACGTCCTCCAGCCCGATGCCGTAGTGAAAGAGCGCCTGCGGTTCGAGTTCGACGCGCACGGCGGGGTTCGCCGCGCCGCTGACGTCCACCTCGCCGACGCCGTCCACTTGCGAGAGCGCTTGCTGCAGTACCGTCGAGGCCGCATCGTAGAGCTGTCCGGCCGACATCGTGGGGGAAGTCAGCGAGAGAACGAGAATCGGTGCATCCGACGGGTTGTACTTGTGATAGGTCGGATTACTGCGCAGGCTGGTCGGCAAGTCGGCGCGCGCCGCATTGATGGCCGCTTGTACGTCGCGCGCGGCGCCGTCGATATCGCGGTTCAATCCGAACTGCAGCGTAATGCGCGTGTAGCCGACGGAGCTTTGCGAGGTCATCTCCGTGACATCCGCGATCTGCCCCAAATGCCGTTCCAGCGGACTCGCGACGCTCGTCGCCATCGTATCGGGGCTTGCTCCGGCCATTTGCGCCATGACCACGATCGTCGGGAAATCGATCTGCGGCAGCGGCGCGACGGGCAGCTTCACGAATGCGAAGAGGCCCGACAAGGCAATGCCGATCGCGAGCAGTGTCGTCGCGACGGGGCGCGAAATGAACGGGCCCGAGAGATTCATGCGCTCATGCCCTCATACGCCGGCGTCGCCCGCGTGTGGGCGTCCGGCCGCCGGACCGAAGCGTTCGCGCAGCTTGCGCGCGAGCGAATCGAACCCGAGGTAGATCACCGGCGTCGTGAACAGCGTGAGCAACTGGCTGACGAGCAGGCCGCCTGCGATCGCGATGCCGAGCGGGTGACGCAGCTCGGAGCCGACGCCCGTGCCGAGCATCAGCGGCAGCGCACCAAGGAGCGCCGCCATCGTCGTCATCAGGATCGGCCTGAAACGCAAGAGGCACGCTTGATAAATCGCCTCGCGGGGCGATTTGCCTTCTTCGCGCTCGGCTTCGAGCGCGAAGTCGATCATCATGATCGCGTTTTTCTTGACGATACCGATCAACAGGACGATACCGATGATGCCGATGACATCGAGATCGTGCCCCGAGATCATCAGCGCGAGCAGCGCGCCCACCCCCGCGGACGGCAGTGTCGAGAGGATCGTGATCGGGTGGATGAAACTCTCGTAGAGCACGCCGAGCACGATGTACATCGTGACGACGGCCGCGAGAATCAGGAACAGTTCGTTCGCGAGCGAGGCCTGGAAGGCGAGTGCGGCGCCCTGAAAGTGCGTTTGGAACGACGCGGGCAGGCCGATCTCGGCCTCGGCCGCGCGAATCGCTTTCACGGCCTGGCCGAGCGAGGCACCCGGGGCGAGGTTGAACGAGACGGTCGTGGCGGGGAACTGGCCGAGATGGGTGACGAGCAGCGGCGCGGGCCGTTCGGAAAACGTCGCAACGGCGGCGAGCGGCACCTGCCCGCTCGAGGCGATCGACGAGGGCAGATAGATCCCCTTGAGCGCGTCGATGTAGTGCTGCATTTGCGGCTCGACTTCCAGAATCACGCGGTATTGGTTCGATTGCGTGAAGATCGTCGACACGATGCGCTGTCCGAACGCGTCGTAAAGCGCATTGTCGACCGTGGCGGGCGTGATGCCGAAGCGCGCGGCGCTCGCGCGGTCGATTTCGACGTAGACCGAGCGGCCGCTTTCCTGCAGATCGGTGGCGACGTCGGCCAGCTCCGGCGCCGTTTTGAGCCGCTCGACGAGCTTCGGCACCCACGCCGAGAACTCGTCCGGATTGGGGTCCGTCAGCATGAACTGATATTGCGTGGGGCTGACGGTCGAGTCGATCGTCAGATCCTGCACGGGCTGCATATAAAGCGAGATCCCGGGTACGTCTGCGACCGATGCGGTGATCTCGCGAATGACGCTGCTCGCGTTTTCGCTGCGCTCGCTCGCCGGCTTCAGATTGATCAGCATGCGGCCGCTGTTGAGCGTCACGTTGGTCCCGTCCACCCCGATGAACGACGTCAGGCTCTCGACATTGGGATTGCGCAGGATCTCGGCGGCGAGTGCGCTTTGACGCTCGGCCATCGATCGATAGGACACCGACTGGGGCGCTTGCGTGATGGCCTGGATCACGCCCGTGTCCTGTACCGGGAAAAAGCCCTTGGGGATGAAGACGTAGAGCACGCCGGTCAGTACGAGCGTGAGCACGGCCACGACGAGCGTCGCGCGCCGCCGCTCGAGCACCCATTCGAGCGCGATGCCGTAGCGCGCGATGATCGCGTCGATGGCCGCATGAGCCTTGGCTTCGAAGCGGTGGCTTTCGAGCGGCGGCGTGTGGCGCAGCAGCTTGGCGCACATCATCGGCACGAGCGTCAGCGAGACCACCGCCGAGATCACGATCGTCACGGCGAGCGTGATCGCGAACTCGTGAAAGAGCCGTCCCACTACGTCACCCATGAACAGCAGCGGGATCAGCACGGCGATCAGCGAGACCGTCAGCGAGATGATCGTGAAGCCGATCTGTCTCGAGCCCTTGAGTGCCGCCTCGAGCGGCGATTCGCCGGCCTCGACGTAGCGGGCGATGTTCTCGATCATGACGATCGCGTCGTCGACGACGAAGCCCGTCGCGATCGTCAGCGCCATCAGCGACAGGTTGTCCAGCGAGAAACCGCAGAGGTACATGACGGCCAGCGTGCCGATCAGCGAAAGCGGTACCGAGAGGCTCGGAATGACGGTCGCGTAGACGTTGGCGAGAAAGAGGTACATGACGAGCACGACGAGTACGACCGAGGCCGCGAGCTCGAATTGCACGTCGCGCACGGAGGCGCGGATGGTCGTCGTACGGTCCGTGACCACGGCCACATCGAGCGCCGCGGGCAACGATGCGCGAAGCTGCGGCAAGATTTTCTTCACGCTGTCCACCACCTGGATCACGTTCGCGCCGGGCTGGCGCTGCACGTTCAGCAAGATGGCGGGCGTCACGGGCTGCGAGCCCTGTTGCATGCCGACCCAGGCGCCGAGCCGCGTGTTCTCCGCGCCGTCGACGATCTTCGCCACGTCGGTCAGCATGACCGGCCGGCCATTCTTGTAGGCGACCACCGCGCTTTGGTAGGCATTGGCGTCGGTCAGCTGGTCGTTGGCGTTGATCGCGTAGTTGCGCGTCGGTCCGTCGAAGTTGCCCTTCGGCGTGTTGACGTTGAGGTTGGCAATCGTCGTGCGCAGGTCGTCGAGATTGAGACCGTAGGAGGCGAGCGCCAGCGGATTCGCCTGGATCCGTACGGCGGGGCGCTGCCCGCCCGACAGGCTCACGAGGCCGACGCCGGCCACTTGCGAAATCTTCTGGGCAAGGCGCGTGTCGGCGAGGTTTTGCACGTCGGTGAGCGGCATCGTCTTCGACGTGATCGCCAGCGTCAGGATCGGCGCGTCCGCCGGATTCACCTTCGCATAGATGGGCGGTGCGGGCAGGTCCGACGGCAGCAGGTTGCCCGCCGCGTTGATCGCGGCCTGTACTTCCTGCTCGGCCACATCGAGCGGCAGATCGAGGCTGAACTGCAGCGTGATGATCGACGAGCCCGCGGAGCTTTGCGAGGCCATCTGATTCAGCGAAGGCATTTGCCCGAACTGGCGCTCGAGCGGCGCCGTCACCGACGATGTCATGACGTCGGGGCTCGCGCCGGGATAAAACGTCTGCACCTGAATGGTCGGGTAGTCGACCTCGGGCAGTGCCGAGATCGGCAGGTAGCGCAGCGCCACGAGGCCGACCAGCATGATCGCCGCCATCAGCAGTGCAGTGCCGACCGGGCGCAGGATAAAGGCGCGGGAAGGATTCATGCGTTCGACGCCTCGGTCGGGTGCCTCATCGCGATCGTCATTGCGCGCCGGCAGCCGATGCGGGGCGTGCGCCGCTCGCCCCGTGGCCGTGAGCGCGGGCGTGCCCGTGCCCGGCCGCCGCGCTGGCGGCGTTGCCGTGCGAGGCGCCCGAAGCTGCGTCTGCCGGAATCGTGATCTTGGCGCCTTCGCGCAGGCGATCGGAACCGTCTATGACGACGCGCTCGCCGAGCGCGAGCCCCGAGGCGATGCTCGTGCGTTCGCGGTCGACGGGGCCGACGGTCACGGGCCGCACGGTGACGGTGTTGTCGGGCTTCACGACATAGACGAAGCGGCCGGACGCGCCGTTGAGCACAGCCGATGTCGGGACGATCACCGCATCGTGAAGCGTATCGATGAGCAGCCGCGCGTTCACGAACTGATTCGGAAACAGCAGTTGCCCGTCGTTTTTGAATAGCGCCCGCAGCTTGACGGTGCCCGTTGCGGTATCGATCTGGTTATCGATGGTGTCGAGGTATCCCGTTTCGAGCGGTGTCGTGTTGTTGCGATCGTAAGCCGTCGTCGAAAGCTTCGCGCCGGCGCGCATGCTTTTCACGATGGCCGGCAGATTGTCTTCGGAGGTCGTGAAGACGACGCTGATCGGCTGCAATTGAGTGATGACGACGATGCCGTTCGTGTCCGAAGGCGTCACGTAATTGCCTGGATCGACCTGACGCAGGCCGACTCGCCCGGAGACCGGCGCGGTGATGCGCGCGTAGACGAGATCGAGCTTGTAGGTGTCGACGCTCGCTTGATCCGAGCGCACCTGCCCTTCGTATTGCTTCACGAGCGATGCCTGCGTGTCCACCTGCTGACGGGCGATCGAATCCTGCGCGAGCAGCGCGCGATAGCGTTCGAGGTCGAGCTTCGCCGTTTGCAGCAGCGCCATGTCTTTCGCGAGCGTGCCTTGCGCGTTATCGAGCGAGATCTGGTAGGGGCGCGGATCGATCTGGGCGAGCAGATCGCCTTGCTTGACCATTTGCCCTTCACGGAACGCGACGCTTTGCAGGGTGCCGGCCAGTTGGGTTTTGACCGTCACGGAGGCCAGCGGCGTCACCGTGCCGAGCGCCGTCAACACGATGGGCATTTCTCCGCGCACGGCTGTCGCGACGTGCACGGGCTGCGGCATGTTCCCCAACCGGCCCGCGCCCCGGCCGGCGTGTGCGCCGCTTGCGCCGGCCGGCACCGCGCCGGAGGGACTCGTGCGGCTCCAGGGCCGCCACCAGGCCAGCACGAGCGCGGCTACCAGAACTGCGGCGACGAGCACACCGAGTCGGCGCCCCGTGGAGCGGGGGGCGACAGGTTTCGGCGCTTCGCCTGGACCGGGGTCATGGGAGGGGCGGTGAGGATCGGGGCGGTTTTCCTGTTCGGCCATCTGTAAGGGTCAAGAGTTGCGAGGCTGATGCGCTGGTGCGGGCGCTCGGTTGGGATAAAAAGCGCCCATGAGGGACAAATGTTCGCGATGCATGATGCTACGTCGTGCGCTCAGCCGGAGTCCACCCAAGTATTTTTCAGCCGGTTACCGCTGTTACTGTTACTCGGACAGCCTCAGCCGCGGTGCGCCGCCGATCTCCCGCACGATCTTCGCGACGCATCCGACGAGTGCCGGCGCGGCGTGTTCGAGCAGCCACTCGCGCGTGCACAGATGCGCGGCGCCGCCGCAGTTCACCGCGTAGCGCTCGCCCGAGGGGCCGACGAAGCCGGCCGCGATCGCGTTCAGGCCCGCGGACCACGCGCCGGTCTCGATCGCAAACCCGTTCTTGTCCGTTTGCGCGAGCGCGTGCGCCACGCGGGCGTGAACATGTGGCCAGTCGTCGCCGGCGGCGGCTTGCACCCCGGTCATCAATGCCTCGCGTTGCGGCGCCGTGAGTGCGGCAAGATAGGCGTGCCCCGCCGCGGTGCGAGTCAGATCCATGCGCGAGCCGATCTCGAGCCGCGAGACGAGCAGCGCCGAGGAGGGCCGGACAGCCTCGATCACGACCATGTCGAGCCGGTCACGCGTGACGAGGTGAACCGAGAGCGCCGTGCGATCGGCCAGATCGACGAGAAACGGGCGGGCGCGCGCCCGGATGTCGAAGTTGCGCAAAAAGCCGTTCGAGAGTTCGAGCACCGACGCCGTCAGCACGAATCGCTCGCTGTCGGGCAACTGAAAGAGAAATCCCGCCTTGACGAGCGTCGCGGTCAGGCGGGAGACGGTCGGTTTCGGGATACCCGTCAGCTCGGCCAGTTCCCGATTGCTGATCGGCGCATCGGCGCTTGCGACGCGGCGCAGCACCGTGAGCCCCCGCGCCAGCGCGGCGACCTCCTCGGGGGCGCCGTCTTTCTCGGCGGGTTTGCTGACGGGAACCGATTTGCGCTTCGTTGCGGGCACGATTGTCTTCCGGTGATTTTTTCGAAACTTTATTTCATGTTCGCCTTTCATCGCTTGCAAGTGCGCAAACCTGCTTGGTTGGAATCGGTAATAAATACGTCACATGGTCGATGTAATCGTTTTCCATGAGAGGGTACCTGTCAACAATTCGGCAAAAATTATCTTGACTTCGTCGGCTGAAAGAGAAAAAATGGAATCTCATTTCGGAGCGAGGTGTTCCGGAATACCGTCTCTCAGGTTCTAGCACGGCCCTCGGAATGGCTAGAACTTCTTTAAGGCGCCACGGTCACGTGGCGCCTTTTTTTTCGTCGTCTTTTCGTCGGTTATGCGGTGCGGGCAGGATCCCGGCGGTTTCGCCGCGGTTCTGCTATCGTCCGTGTCCATGCAACCTATCCTGACCATCACCGGCCTGTCGAAGACCTATGCCTCGGGCTTCACAGCGCTCAAGAACATCAACCTCGAGGTGCGCCGTGGCGAAGTCTTCGCGCTGCTCGGACCGAACGGCGCCGGCAAGACGACGCTGATCGGCATCGTTTGCGGCATCGTCAACGCAACGTCGGGCCGCGTCGCCGTCGACGGTCACGACATCGTGCGCGACTATCGCCGGGCCCGCGCGATGATCGGGCTCGTGCCGCAGGAGTTGACGACGAACGCGTTCGAGACGGTCTGGGCCACCGTCTCGTTCACACGCGGGCTTTTCGGCAAGCCGGCCGATCCGGCGCATATCGAGAAAGTGCTGCGTGCGCTGTCGCTCTGGGACAAGAAGGACAACCGCATCATGATGCTCTCGGGCGGGATGAAGCGGCGCGTGCTGATCGCCAAGGCGCTTGCGCACGAACCGGCGCTGCTCTTTCTCGACGAGCCGACGGCGGGTGTCGACGTCGAGTTGCGGCGAGACATGTGGAACCTGATGCGCACGCTCAAGGAAAGCGGCGTGACGATCATCCTGACGACGCACTACATCGACGAGGCCGAGGAAATGGCCGACCGCATCGGCGTCATCAATCGCGGCGAAATCATTCTCGTCGAAGAGAAGGCGCAACTGCTGCGCAAGCTCGGCAAGAAGCAGCTGACGCTCGATCTGGAGGCGCCGCTCGAAACCTTGCCGCCGTCGCTTGCGGGCTATGGGCTCGAGTTGTCGGCGAATGGCAGCGCGCTCACGTACACCTATGACGACACTCAGTCCGAGCGGGCCGGCATCGTGCGCCTGCTCAAGGACTTGGCCGATGCTCAGATCCGCTTCAAGGATCTGCAGACCTCGCAGAGTTCGCTCGAAGATATTTTTGTCGACTTGGTCAGGGAGACGTCCTGATGAATCTGTACGCGGTGCGGGCGATCTACCTGTTCGAAATGGCGCGGACCTGGCGCACGCTGATGCAAAGCGTCATCTCGCCGGTCATTTCCACTTCCCTCTACTTCGTGGTCTTCGGCGCGGCCATCGGCTCGCGCATCCGCGAGATCGACGGCATCAGCTACGGCGCGTTCATCGTGCCGGGGCTCGTGATGTTGTCGTTGCTCACACAAAGCATTACGAATGCCTCGTTCGGCATCTACTTCCCGAAATTCACCGGCACCGTCTACGAATTGCTCTCGGCGCCCGTGTCCTATCTCGAGCTGGTCGTGAGCTTCGTGGGCGCGGCCGCGACCAAATCGATCATGCTCGGCCTCATCATCATGGCGACCGCGGCGTGCTTCGTGCCGCTCAGGATCGAGCATCCATTCTGGATGCTGCTCTTTCTCGTGCTGACCTCGATCACGTTCAGCCTGTTCGGCTTCATCATCGGCATCTGGGCCGACGGCTTCGAAAAACTGCAGGTCATTCCACTTTTGATCGTCACGCCGCTCACGTTTCTCGGCGGCAGCTTCTATTCGATCGGCATCCTGCCGCCGGTATGGCGCACGATTGCGCTCGCGAATCCCGTCGTCTATCTGATCAGCGGCTTTCGTTGGAGCTTTTATGGCGTGGCCGACGTGCATGTCGGCGTGAGCCTGGCCATGACGGGCGTATTCCTGTTGGTTTTCATGGCCATCGTCGCCTGGATCTTCAAGACGGGATATCGGCTCAAGACCTGAGGGCCGCCGGCAGCGGCGCGAGCAGACGGCATGCGCGCATGACAGCGCGCTTTGTCATTCCGCGCAAACGTCGACATAATGCTCGGACCGACAGGCGCATCGCCAGGTTCGTGACCCCACTCCTTCGAGCATGAGACTGACGACCAAAGGGCTGCTGCTGATTGCGATTCCGACGTTGTTCGAACTCGCGCTGCTTTCCGGGCTCGTGAAGGCGCAGGCAAATGCCGAGCAGGCGGAGCAATGGGCGCTGCATAGCAAGGACGTGCTGCGCCAGACCAACGCGATTCTCGAACCCGTATTGCTCGAGACGGTACGCATGCGCGGCGCGGTGCTCACTGACGACCGGACAACGGCGACGCCCGTTTCGCTCTGGATCGATCTCGATCGCAATATAGACAGACTGGTCGATCTGGTTGCGAACAACCCCACCCAGGTCGAGCGCGCCGCGCAAATTCGTCAGTCGGTGCAAGCGTACCGGCAATGGTCCGACCGCGTACAAGACCTGTTGCGCAACGGCCGTCACGACGACGTGCTGGAACGCTTTCGCAATCAGGCCAATATCGACGTGATCGATCGTTTCCGCTCGCAGGTGGCGGCATTCCAGGCCGAGGAATTGCGCATCGATTCACTGCGCACGGAGGAGGCCGCCTCCGCGCTCGCGCAGCAGCAGCGGTTGACCACCGCGGCCGTCGTCGGCTCGCTCGTGCTTGCGGCACTGGCGGTATTCCTGTTTACGCGCGGACTGCGCGGCCGGCTGCGGCAACTGTCCGATAACGCGGCGCGGCTCGCCGAGAACGCGCCGCTTGGACAGCCGTCGCCCGGCGATGACGAGATCGCGCATCTCGATTCGATCCTGCACGAGACGAGCCGCCGCCTGCGCGAATCCGAACGGATGCAGGCGCGCTTCCAGAACGACCTTGCGCGCCGGGCCGACGAACTGGCTCGGACGAACGAGACGCTGCATCAGCAAACGCAGGAAAACGAGATGTTCATCTACAGCGTCTCGCACGATCTGCGTTCGCCGCTCGTCAATTTGCAAGGGTTTTCCAAAGAGCTGACGCATGCCTGCGACGATCTGCGCGCGGCGGTGCGCGAATCGTCGCTCTCGCCCGAGGACCGCGAACATGTCGAGCGGCTCATCGACGAGGATATCCGCGAGGCGTTGCGCTTTTTGCAAAGCGCGGTCTTGCGTGCCGCCCATATCATCGATTCGTTGCTGCGGCTATCGCGGGTGGGGCGCGTCGAGTATCGCCGCCAGGCCGTGGATGTCGCGGCGCTCGTGCGCCACGTGCTCGATGCGATGCAAGGCTCGATCCGCTCGCGCAACGCCGAGATCGTCGTGGTCGACCTGCCGCCCGTCTGGGGCGATCCGACGGCGCTCGAGCAGATATTCGCGAATCTGATCGGCAACGCGGTGAACTACCTCGATCCCGAGCGGCCCGGTCGCATCGAAATCGGGGCCATGCCCGCGCCCGCCGGAACGCACTCACTACGCATCTTCTATGTGAAGGATAATGGTCTCGGTATTCCGGCCGTGGCGATGCCGCGCCTTTTCCATGCGTTCCAGCGGCTGCACGGTGCCGTGGCGACCGGCGAAGGCATCGGGCTCGCCCTCGTGCGCCGCATGGTGGAACGGCATGGCGGACGCGTGTGGGCCGAATCGACCGAGGGCGTTGGCACGACCTTCTATTTGTCGCTACCGGAGGCGGCCGAGCAGGTCGCCGCCTGATTGAGGGAAATCGATATCATGCATACCGGACCCGCGGACGGCCAGTCCGTCAACATCATCCTGATCGAGGATGACGACGGCCACGCAACGCTCATCGAGCGCAATCTGCGTCGCGCCGGCCTCACGAATGGCTTCACGCGTCTTTCCGACGGCCAGAAAGCGCTCGACTTCTTCTTCGGCGAGGATGCGCCTTTCCTGCGCGACCCCGCCCCGGCATCGGTCATCCTGCTCGATCTGAAGATGCCGCGTATCGACGGCCTCGAGGTATTGCGGCGCCTGAAGGCCGACAAGCGTACGGCGTCGCTGCCTGTCATCGTGCTGACGACCACCGACGACCCGCGCGAGATCGAGCGCTGCTACGAGCTGGGCTGCAACGTCTACGTGACGAAGCCCGTGGAGTATGACGCCTTCATCGAGGCCGTGCGCCGGCTCGGCTTCTTTTTGCAGGTGGTGAAGTTGCCCGCGTGCGGCCGATGACGGCTCACGTCCTGTTCATCGACGACGACGAGGGGCTGTTACGCCTTGCCTCTCGTGCGCTGGGGCGCGCGGGCTACCGGGTGAGCCCGGCGTCCACGACCGACGCCGCGCGCGCGGCGATGACGCAGGAAACGCCCGATGTGCTCATCGTCGATTACACGTTGGGCGGTCGCGAGACGGGGCTCGAGTTTCTGCGCGCGCTGCGTCGCAACGGGTTTGCGTTGCCGGCGATCCTCTGCACGGGTTTTGCGGACGAGGCGCGCGTCATCGAGGCGCTGCGCTCGGGCGTGGCCGATGTCGTGCCCAAGAGCGAGCATTACCTCGAGTACTTGCCGGAGGCGATCGAGCGCGTGCTGCGCGAGCGACGCATCGAGCGCGAGCTGGCCGAGGCGCAACACGCGCAGGAGCGCGAGGCCCACTTTCGGGCGCTGGCTGAAGAACGCGAAGCGCTGCTTGCCTCCGAGCGGGCCGCGCGCGCCGAGGCCGAACGCGTTTCGCGCATGAAGGACGAATTCGTCGCGATGCTCTCGCACGAATTGCGTACACCCTTGAATGCGATCATCGGTTGGACGCAGGTCCTGCTGCGCGATGCAAGCGCGTCCGAATCCGTTCGCAAGGGGCTTGAAGTGGTCGACCGCAATGCGCGCGCCCAGGCGCGGATGGTCGACGATCTGCTCGACTTTTCGCGGATTCTCGCCGGCAAGCTGCGTCTCGATGTCGAGCGCGTCGATCTCGTCGATCTCGTCGAATATGTCATTCGCTCGCTCGGTCCCGCCGCGCTCGCCAAAGAAATTGTCATCGTGCCTGCGCTCGAACCCGATGCCGCGATGCTTGGCGATCCCGCCAGGCTGCAGCAGATCGTCTGGAATCTGCTGTCGAATGCGGTGAAGTTCACGGGCAAGGGCGGCAGCATCGAGGTCGCGCTGCGCCGTATCGATGATGAGATCGAACTGACGGTGGCCGATAACGGTCAGGGCATTACGCCCGAGTTTCTTCCGCATGTGTTCGAGCGTTTTTGCCAGGAGGACTCGAGCATTGCGCGGCAGCACGGGGGGCTCGGGCTCGGACTCTCGATTGCCCGGCAGCTCGTCGAAATGCATGGCGGGCGCATCGAGGCGTGCAGCGATGGCGCGGGCATGGGCGCGGCGTTTGTCGTGCGCTTGCCGGCAAGCGTCGCCAAGCTTGCTCATACCCCGCTCGACGAACCGTTGCCGCAGGTGACGCCGCCGGCGCTGGCGGGCTTGCAGGTGGTCATCGTGGAGGACGAGCCCGATGCCCGCGAACTCGTGTGCCGTGTGCTCGAGGAGCGCGGCGCCAAGACGCGCGCGTTCGGACATGCGCTCGACGCGCTCGAAGCCTGTATCGAGGCGCCGCCCGATGTGATCGTGAGCGACATCGGCATGCCGGGTGTGGACGGCTATGAATTCATTCGCCGCTTGCGGACGTGGGAAGCGCCGCGCGGGCGCGTGACGCCGGCCGCTGCGCTGACGGCATTCGCACGCAGCGAGGACCGTAGGCGTACGTTGCTCGCGGGATTCCAGACGCACTTGGCGAAACCCATCGATCCGCTGGAACTCGTCGTGGTCGTCGCCGGGCTGGCGGGGCGGGCAGCGTCGTTTTCGGGTGGGGAAGCGGGCGTGTAAGACGGGGCCTGTCTTGGCAACGGGGGCGACTACTCCTACGCGCGCCATTGATGCTCGGAAGAGCGCCTCCTCGTTCGGAAGGCGAGCAGGCTGGCGCAGCGCAGTTGGCGTTGTTGGAGTCCCGGCGAGCCTAATGGCATGCGCTGTGCGAGGTCATCTTTTTCGTCATGAGCTGCGTTTCGGCCGTTTCGCACATTGCAACGGCGGTCGGCAGCATTGAGCCGCCCCCGTAGTCCAGCTTCGCGGACTTTTCACATCCAGCATCCCTTTTTTTCTTCCAGGCCGATATTTTCTTTGCCAGCGCATTCGCGCATTTCGGGGCCTGGGCGTTTCGATCGTCGACAACGTGCTGCAGTTTGTGTTCGGCAACGATGAGATCCCGCCAAGCGCAGAAGTTGATGCTCATCTGCGAAGCGTCGCTCGATTCACACGTTGCAAGGAGTGCCGCGACCTCGCTTGCCGGTAAGTTACTTCGTCGTGCGAGCTCGTTTGCCGGATCGAGGTCTGCCGCAGCGGACGATGCGGCGAACACGACGCACATTAGAGCGAATAGGCGTTTCATTGGCCACCTTGCCTGTTGCGGAACGGCGCCGCTTCTTCACGGCGGCGGGTGACCAGTCCTTGCAGGCGCCTGGGAGGGAGGCGGCGACCTTCGCTATTGCGCGGATAGATATAGACGTACTGTTCAATTCGATCTGCTAACACGTCTGCGTCTTCTCCCTGGTTTGCGCTTCGTAGTACATGCCGAGCACCCGTGGGTCCGAGGTTGTACGTAAGGCTGACGAGCGCGTCGAATTGAGCCTGAGTCAGCTCTCGATCGGGTACATTCCTCCGGACCGCAGCCTCCGCTTCGTGCACGCGTCTGACAAACTCAGCGTTCACGTCGGCTGGCGTGACTTCCCGTTCGAGTTCTTCCTGAGTACATGGGCCATGGTGTGCGAGCGAACCTACCCCAAAGGTGCAGTTATGTGCAGCGTCATTGTAGTAGTGCATCGCGATGTGTTCGCGTATGCGCAGGGTCGCTAATCCAGCCGAGCTGACCTGCATTGTTTTCTTTGTATTTGGCATATGTCCCTCTCAGTTAATCGGACGGAGGGACTCTATCACTCACCGGACGACGTGGGCAACGCCATTGCAATTGCTGAGGCCGGCCCGCCGGTCCGGTCTTAGAGGTAGGCTGGAGTTCGAGCAAAGCCCCCGTTGTCGGGGGCTCGATGTCGGGTGTAGCCCGTGCAACGGCGGGCGCTGTGAACGCCGAGCGGGTTTACAGCTCGATACGCGTGCCCAGCAAAACGAGGAACTGTCTCAACCATTCGGGATGCGCGGGCCACGCCGGTGCCGTGACGAACGGCGCGTCGGTGACGGCCGCATCCACGGGAATATCGGCGTACTCGCCGCCGGCCAGCCGAACCTCGGGCGAGCAGGCCGGATAGGCCGAAATGCGCTTGCCCCGAATGACGTCGGCCGCCGCCAGCAGTTGCGCCGCGTGGCAAATCGCCGCAATCGGCTTTTTATCGTTCGCGAACTGCTGCACGAGCGATATCACCTTCCGATCGAGCCGCAAGTACTCGGGTGCGCGACCGCCCGCGATCGCGAGCGCGTCGTATTCGTGCGCATCGATTTCGTCGAACGATGCGTTGAGCGCGAACTGATGCCCGGGTTTCTCGGTATAGGTCTGATCGCCTTCGAAGTCATGGATCGCCGTTTTCACTTTGTCCCCGGCTTTCTTGCCGGGGCATACGGCGTGCACGGTATGCCCGATGGCTTGCAGTGCCTGAAATGGCACCATCGTTTCGTAGTCCTCTGCAAAATCGCCGGTCAAAAAGAGAATCTTCTTCGCTGCCATGGCTTTCTCCTGTCGGTACCTACGTTGGGACGGAACGAGCACGGCAAAGTGTACTCCGGCTCATCGACGCAGCGGCGGCAGCAGCGCACGTATCCTCGAGTACTTGCCATCGACAGAAAATGTAATTATGATGGTTACATTATTTGGGGGCGCGGACGCCGACCGGGAGTGAAAGCGGGAAATGAATACGAGCAGCCGTTTCGCTTACGCCGTTCACGTGCTCGCGTTGCTGTCGCTGCAAGAGGGCGTGCCGCTTTCGTCGGAGATCATTGCGGGCAGCGTGAACACGAATCCGGCGTTGATCCGGCGCCTGCTTTCGATGCTGGCCGCAGCCGGGCTGACCACGGCGCAATTGGGGGCGGGCGGCGGTGCGCTGCTCGCTCGCGAGCCGAAGGACATCGCATTGGTCGATGTCTACCGCGCCGTCGATGACGGCAAGTTGATCGGCTTGCATCGGGATACGCCGAATCCCGACTGCATGGTCGGCAGACACATTCAAGCGGTGCTCGTCGAAGTCGTCGACGCCGCCGAGCGGGCGCTCGAAGCATCGCTTGCTTCGCGCACGCTGGCGGATGTCACGGCTGGCGTGCTGTCGGCGCACCGAAAGGAAGAACAAAAACGGCGGCGGGGGTAAGGCAGTCGAGCCGACGTCGGTGGGCCATCGATAAAGCACGAATCCGGCGGGGATCGCACCCCGCCGTTTTTTTGCGGTAATGTGTAACCAATGCAGTTACTAATCAGGAGAGCAACGATGCAAAAGAATCTGAAGATCGCACTTTTTGGCGCAACGGGCATGATCGGCTCGCGAATCGCTGCCGAAGCGGCACGGCGCGGCCACGAGGTCAGCGCGTTTGCGCGACATCCCGAACGTGTGCAGGATGCCGCGCACATCACGGCGCGTCAGGGCGATGTTTTCGATGTGCCGGCGATGACGGCCGCGGTTGCGGGCCACGACGTAATCGCAAGCGCGTATGCACCGCCGCACGACGATGCAGGCAAGGTTGTCGATGCCGCGCGGGCGCTGGTGGCGATCGCGCGGGCGGCAGGCATCAAGCGGATCGTAGCCGTGGGCGGCGCGGGCTCGCTCGAAGTGGCGCCTGGCAAGCAGCTCGTCGATGCGGACGGATTTCCCCCGCAGTACAAGGCCTATGCACTCGCGCATCGCGACGCGCTCGGGTTTTACCGGACGGCGACCGATATCGACTGGACCTTTTTCGCACCGGCGGCCGTCATCGCGCCAGGCGAGCGCAAGGGCACGTTCCGGGTTGGCACGGACAAGCTCATTGCGGACGAGAACGGCAACAGCACGATTTCGGCCGAGGACTACGCCATTGCGTTTGTCGACGAAATCGAGGGCGCACGGTTTGCGCGGCAGCTCGCGACGGTGGCCTACTAAGCGGGCGAGGACGTAAGCGCAGGGAAAGCCGCGATACGGATCACCGTCTTTTGCTGAAAAGCGTAGAATGCGGCCCGCGTAGGCAGGGGTGCGCCCCGGCCTGCGCGAACCCTATTCTTTTCCGGCATTCGATCGTGAACCAACCTCGCAAGAAGCTCGACCCCACCGTGCGCGTCGCGGTGCTGATCGTCGTCGCCGTACTGATCGTGATCGGCACGCTTTTCTATAACGCGATACGGGGCAAACTCGAGTACGACCGCGAGCGGCGTGCGGCGCAAGATGTCCCGGCATCGGCCACGATACGCGCGGGCTCCGCCGCAGTTCCGGCCTCGCAGTAATCCGTGCTGAACGAGACGCTTTCAATCTTCCGATAGCAGAATCGTCCGCGCGTCCTTGCGGATCAGAAACGATGCGGCAAGCATCTGTTTCGCTTGCAACGCAAGCATCTTGAGTTCCTGCACGAACTCGTTCGCATGCTGGGCCGAGCGTTCGGCGTCGGTCACCATGGCATCGAGCTCACGCGTGAGCTGCTTCGTCGTGTCCGCCGGGTCGGCACTGGGCGCATCGGCCGCCTGCGCGTTGGCAAGATTTTCGCGCACCACCGAAAGCGTGCGCTGCAGCGCCAGCGGGCGCTCCGATTCCTTGTCCGCAACGCTGCGTATGAGCGGCATGGCTGCCGTGATTTGCGCAGCCAGCGTATGGCTTTGCACGAGCAGATCGTTGAGTTCGGGCACGAACTTGCGATGGGCTTCCGGCTCG
>Ga0207695_10004467_pt1 | contig 19050 bp, 16 predicted proteins | sample KBSC54metaG_FD_184354 | JGI IMG/M metagenome (GOLD analysis project Ga0207695, IMG submission 184354) | Corn rhizosphere microbial communities from Kellogg Biological Station, Michigan, USA - KBS C5-4 metaG (SPAdes) (version 2) | ecosystem: Host-associated > Plants > Roots > Rhizosphere > Soil... | reverse complement strand
AGGCCGGCGAGCCCGCCCGACTCCCCCACAGAGCCCGGGCAAGCTCGCCGGCGGCCTCAGCCTCGGCCTCACCTCACGGCGTCAGCGTCCACTGCTGGTTCTGGCCGCTGTTCGCGGCGAACTGGATCACCGCGGTCCCGGCGGCGGTGTTGCCGCCGGACACGTCGATCATGTCCCCGTCGTAGACGCTCTTCAGGCCGATCACGCCGGGGCCTTCGTCGACGAGCGTCCAGCGGGAGTTGCTGTTGCCGTCGTCGGAGAACTGGATCAGCTGCGTCGCCGAGGCGGTGGTCGGGCCGGGGATGTTGACCAGCTTGCCGCTGTTCGCGTTGACGATCGTGTACGCGCCGCCGCTCTGCCGCACGAACGTCCAGCGCTGGTCGGCCTGTCCGTTGTCGGTCCACTGCAGCAGCGTGGCGCCGTCGGCGGTCGAGTCGTTGTCCACGTCCAGCCGGCCGCCGGTCAGCACGTTCTCGACCCGGTACCCCTGGTTCGCGTCCGGTACCGGCACCAGCGTCCACTTCTGGTTCGCGCCGCCGTTCGACGGCCACTGGATCACCGCCGCCCCGGAGCTCGTCGAGGCCCCGGACACGTCGGCCAGCATCCCGTCCGAGGAGGACTTCAGGGTGTAGGAGCCGCTCCCCGTCGGGACGAACCGCCACTGCGAGTCGGCGGCGTGGTCATCGGCCTTCTGCGTCAGCTGCGCGCCCTGGCTGCCGGAGGGCACCGCGAGCTGCTGGTGGCTGGTGCGGTTGAGGACCTTGAAGCTCCCGTCGCCGACCGGCACCAGCTGCCACTCCTGGTCCAGCGCGTTGTCAGCGCTCTGCTGCACCACCGAGGTCCCCGAGGTGCCCAGGTCCAAGCCGCTGTTCACGTTGACGATGTTGTACGACATCGCCGTGTAGCCCACCGGGCCCGTCGGCACCACCTTCAGCAGCGTCGCCCCGTGCGAGGGCAGCGACACGCCGTATCCCGTCGCGAACGTCCCCAAGTCGCTGTGCGACCAGTCGTCGTGCACCTTCGCCGAAGATCCCGTGAACCCGATGTCCTGCCAGTTCACCGAGACCGTGGCCGCGGAGCCCGACAGGTTGAACAGCGCCACGGTGTAGCTCCCGTCGCCGTTCGCCGCGTACCAGGCCTGTTCCTGCGTCGTCCGGTCGACGGCGCGCGCCGGATGCCCCGCCTGGTCCACGGCCAGCACTTCGCTGTTCGTCAGCAGCCCGACGTCGGTGGAGTCCAGGTTCGTCAGGTCCACGCCGAGCGTCAGGTTCGAGTTCTCGATCGCCCAGAGCGTCAGCTGCGTCTTGCGCTCGTCGTACGTCAGCCCGTCGTCGGACCCGTTGCCGACCTCGACCGAGTCCAGGTCGTTCCAGCCCCCGGTGCCGCCGGCGCCGATCCACGGCTGCACGTCGTTGAACCGCCCGCTGACGTTGTTCCAGTCGGTCAGCGGGAACGACGAGTTCGACCCGCAGTAGCACTCGACATCGCCGTCGATGCGCCAGCCGTTCGAATACTGCTGCCACGACGCCGCATCCGCGGGCGTCAGCGAGTTCGACAGCTCCAGGTGGATCGTCCGGCCGGTCTGGTTCAGCGCCTGCGACCAGTGCTGCACGTCGGCGACGGCCTGGGTGTCCCCGTCGTTGGGGCTGATCCCGTCGATCTTCAGATAGTCGATGCCGTACCCGGCCAGCTGATCGGCCCAGGAGTTCAGGAAGGCCTGCGCGGCGGTCGGGTTCTTGGCGTAGTCGATGTAGTACATCCGGCCGCTGCCGAAGTTGTAGTTCGTCTCATAGCTGCCGGTGTTGGAGACGATGTCCTGCGCGTGGAACGACGTCCCGGCGATCGGCGTGTTCTGCTTGTACGCCGCGACCGGTATCCCCGGCGTCAGGTACATCCCGAACTTCTCGCCGAGCGAGTGGATGTACGAGCCCAGATTCGCCATCCCGTCAGGGAACTTGCCGGTGTCGGTGACCCACCGCCCGTTGCCGTCGACGGTGCTGGCCGGGTCCAGGTAGTAGAAGTCGTCGAGGTTGACGTACTTGTACCCGGCCGCGACCAGCCCGGCGTTCGCCATGCCCTGGGCCTGTGCCTTCATCTTCGCCTCGGTCGGCGTGTTACGCAGGAACGACCAACTGCTCCAGCCCATCAGCGGCGTGACCGCCGCGCCGTTGCTCTGCGCGTGCGCCGTGGGCTGTTGCCCGCCGACGCCGAACAGCGCGAGCAGCGCCGCCACGGAGACGGCGAGGATCCGGCGGGGGCCGGGACGTGCGAATGAGGCAGTGTGCATGACGTGCTCCCTGATCGGCGGTGGGACGGGACCGGAAATCAAACAGGAAGGCAAGCAAGTTAACAGAATGAATCAGAGTTCTACGAGTGGAGTAAACGGATCCGACCGAGAGGCGTCAAGAGCGTCCCTGAGAAATTTTCATGAGCGCCGCTCGGCCGCCGCGGTCAGACGACGATGACGCGCCGTCCCCGTGTGTGGCCGGCATGGCTGTCGATGTGCGCCTGCGCGGCCTCGGCCAGCGGGTAGGAGGTGTCGACCGGGATGTGCAGCCGCCCGCGCGCGATCAGATCGGCGGCCTCGACGAGCGCCGCCGGGACGCTTCCGGCCTCGCCGGAGAACCGGACGCCGAAATCCGGCGCTCTGAGATCGGCGATGGAGACGACCCTGTGCGGATCACCGACGAGCTCCACAAGCTCGCCGATCACGCCCGAGCCGGCGAGATCGAGGGCTGCGTCGACACGACCGAGCTCGCGCACCCGCTCGACCCAGCCGTCGCCGTAGGTCGTGGCGAAGGCGCCGAGGCTGCGCAGGTAGTCCTGGTTCGCCACCGCGGCGGTGCCGATCACCGCGACGCCGCGCTCGCGGGCGATCTGCAGCACCGCTGATCCCACGCCCCCGGAGGCCCCGCTGACCAGCAAGGTCTCCCCGGGCCGCACCCCGACCTGACCGATGATGCGGATCGCGGTCTCGACCACCGACGGATATCCGGCGGCCTCCTCGAACGACAGCCCTTCGGGCATGTGGGCCCAGGCGGAGAGCACCGCGAACTCGGCGTAGGTGTCCACCCCCTCGCCGAACACCGGATCGCCTACTTCGAACCCTGTTACGGCCTCTCCCAGCTCGTCGATCACTCCGGCGGCGTCCAGCCCGACGCCGGAGGGCAGCCGAAGCGGATGCGCTCCGAGGATCTGGCCCTCGCGGATTCTCCAGTCGACGGGGTTCACGCCCGCAGCGCGCACGGCTATGCGCACCTGGCCTGGGCCGGCGTGGGGCTCGCCGGTCTCGATGAGCTGCAGAACTTCGGGGCCGCCGAACTCGGCGAACATGACCTTCTTCATGCGGCCGACCGTAACACTAACGGTTAGCCTTTTGAAACGGTTGTTTTTTCACACCTGCTAGTGTCAACGCATGACCGAGCAGCCGGGACGGCGCGAACGCAAGAAGGCGGCCACCCGCCAGAAGATCGCCGATACCGCCCTGGCCCTGTTCGCCGAGCGCGGCTATGACGCCGTGGGCATCCGCGAGGTGGCGGCGGAGGCGGACGTGGCCGTGACCACGCTGTTCTCGCACTTCAGCTCGAAGGAGGCGCTGGTCTTCGAACAGGACGAGGACTTCGAGCAGCGCCTCGTCCAGGCCGTCGCCGACCGTGAGCCGGACAAGCCGCTGATCCCCGCGCTGCGCAGCGAGATCCACGCGATGGTGAAGCACTGCACCGGCGACAAAGCCGCCCCGCTGTGGCGCATGATCGAGGAATCCCCGGCGCTGCGGCAGTACGAGGACTCAATGCGGCAGCGGCACGCGCATTCGCTGGCCGAAGCGATCGCCGCCGACTTGAAGCTGCCAGCCACGCCGCCGCCGGCGACGTGCAGCGCGATCGCGCGCTTCGTCGTCGACGCGTTCGCGGTGGCACGCGAAGCAGACGACCCGCACGCCGCGGTCGACGAAGTCTTCCGCATGATCGAGGCCGCATGGGAGGCCGCGAGTGCCGACCTGTCGGAGTATCAGACCTCGTAGGTCTCATCCCGCCGAGGAGGCGTCGCCGTGGTGAAGTCCCCGCCGAGAAAACGCACCTCGGGATCGTCGGGATCGACCGGCTCGTGCGCGAAGAGGTCGGCGAAGACCGAGGAGTCGTCCCGCGGCTCATAACCCAGACGCCGCGAGGCTTCCAGGTCGCCCCAGGCGGTCCGGTTCGCCGAGACGCCGTAGACGATCTCGTATCCGAGGTCCGGCACGGTCGCCAGCGCGTGGAACAGCCGCACGGCATCGCCGGGGCTGAACCACGTGTCCAGCATCCGCCGCGTCAGGGGCCGCGCACAGCAGGCGCCGATCCGCACGCAGGCCACCTGAAGCCCGTGCCGGTCGTGGTAGAAGGAGCCGAGCGCCTCCCCGAACACCTTCGACACCCCATAGAACGTGTCGGGCCGGGGCCGCGCCTCGATGCCGATACGCCTTCCGGCGAACTCGGCCCGCTCGTAATAACCCACCGTGTGATTACTGCTGGCGAACAGAACACGCGGCACCCCGGCGCGCACCGCCGCGTCGAAAACGCGGTACGTGCCATCGATGTTGGCGTGCAGAATCGCGTCGAAGTGATCCTCGACGGGGATCGCCGCCAGGTGAACCACCACGTCGACATCAGCCAGCGCCGCGTCGAGCGCCGCCTCGTCGCCGATGTCGCCGACGATCCACTCCGCCTCGCCGGGGTCGTCCGGAATCCGCAGGTCCAGGCAGCGCAGGTGCCAGCCGAGCTCGGCGAGCCCGGTCCGCAGAAACGTCCCGACCCCGCCGGCGGCACCGGTGATCAGCATCCGGCCCGGATCATCGGAGACCATCAGAACCTCGGGCGCTTCGCGCTGAACTCCGGCTGCACGCGCCGCATCCACGCCGCGTCGTCGCGCTTGCGGAACCCGCAGGTCAGGTACTGCTCGTGCAGCCGGGACAGGGCGTCCTCGTCGATCTCGACGCCGAGTCCGGGGCCTTGCGGCACCGCCAGCGCCCCGTCGACGAACCGCAGCGGACCGCCGGCGATGACCTCCTCGGTCTTCCACGGCGAGTGCGTGTCCAGCGCATAGGTCAGGTTCGGGGTCGCGGCGGCCAGATGCGTCATCGCGGCCAGGCTGATGCCGAGGTGCGTATTCGAGTGCATCGACACTCCCAGCCCGAAGGTGTCGCACAGCGCCGCCAGGTTCTGCGAGGCCCGGAAGCCGCCCCAGAAGTGATGATCGGACAGAATCACCTGGACCGCGCCGACCCGCACCGCCTCCGGGATCTCGGCGAACCCGGTGACGCACATGTTCGTCGCCAACGGCAGCAGCGTCTTCGCCGAGACCTCGGCCATCCCCGCGATGCCCGGCGTCGGGTCCTCCAGGTACTCCAGCTCGCCTTCCAACGCCGCCGCGACGCGATGGCTGGTCTCCACAGACCAGTTCGCGTTCGGATCCAGACGCACCGGCCGGTCCGGGAACGCCGCGCGCAGGGCCTTGACCGCCGCGATCTCCTCCTCGGGGGCGAACACGCCGCCCTTGAGCTTCAGGGACTTGAAACCGTAGCGCTCCACCATCCGCCGCGCCTGCGCCACGATGCCGTCCGGGTCCAGCGCCGCGCCCCAGTCGTCGGCCGGACTGTGCCGATAAGCGGCTCCGCCGCGGGCCCCAGGGTGCTCGGCCCACTTGTAGAACAGGTAGGCACTGAAATCGACCCGGTCGCGCACCGCGCCGCCGAGCAGATCCACCACCGGCCGGCCGATCGCCTTGCCCTGCGCGTCGAAGCAGGCGACCTCGAACGCCGACACCGCCTGCGCGACCGTCTTGTCCCCGCTGGCCGCCCCGATCAGCTCGGTCGGCGACGACGCCGGCGCCGAGGCCAGCGCGTTCGTCACGCGCCGGGTGAGCTCGTTGAGGTGGAAGATGTCGAGCCCGATGAGCGTGGCCGCCGCTTGGCGCAGCTGCGTCAGCGTGGCGTCGTCGCCGTAGGCCTCGGAGATGCCGGTGATCCCGGCATCGGTGCGGACCTGGATGATCGAGCGCAGCTGGAACGGCTCGTGGACGCCGGAGGCGTTCAGCAGCGGCGGATCGGCGATCGCGACCGGGGTGATGTCGATACCGGTGATGACCGGCCCGGAGCGGGTGGACCGGTCGGACACCGTGGACCCGGCGCCGGCGCCGGCGCTCACGCCGCCGCCCCGACCTTGTGCTCGGCCAGCACCTCGCGGCCGGCGGCGATCACCTTCTCCAGCTCCGCCAGGTGCTCCGGCGTCGGCTCGGTCAGCGGGGCGCGCACCGGCCCGGCGTCGATGCCGTCCAGGCGGACCCCGTTCTTCACCAGCGAGACCGCATAGCCCGCGCCGAGGTTGCGCAGCTCGACCAGCGGCTTGTAGAAGCGGTCGACCAGCGCCTCGGCGAGCGCCGCATCGCCCTCGCGCAGCGCGTGGTAGAACGCCAGAGCGATGTCCGGGGCGAAGCAGAACACCGCCGAGGAGTAGAGCGGGACGCCGATCGCGCGGTAGGCCAGCTGCGTCATCTCGGCGGTGGGCAGGCCGTTGAGGAACAGGAAGCGGTCGGCCCCGTGCCGCAGGCGGACCGCGGAGACGATGCGCTGCATCAGGTCCAGGTCGCCCTTGCCGTCCTTGAAGCCGATGATGTTCGGCACCTCGGCGAGCTCCGCAACCGTTTCCGGAGCGAACGTGACGTTGTCCCGCTGGTAGATGATCAGGTCCAGCTCGGTGGCGGCGGCGACGGCCCGGTAGTGGTCGGCCAGGCCCTGCTGACTGCCGGAGACCAGGTACGGCGGCAGGACCAGCAGCCCGTCGACACCGGCCGCCTCGGCCACCTTGGTGAAGGACGCGGCGAGCTCCGAGCCGTATCCGACGCCGCCGAAGACCGGCACCCGGCCGGCCGTGACCCGCACCGCCATCCGCAGCACCTCGGAGTACTCGTTCTGGCCCAGGGTCGCGAACTCGCCGGTCCCGCACGCCGCGAACACCGCCGACAGGCCGGGACGCCGCGGGTCCAGCAGCGCGAGCCGGCTTTCCAGATGCCTGGCGAAGGCGTCGAGGTCGACGCGGCCCTGGTCCGGGGTGAAGGGCGTGACGGGGAAGAAGAGCAGGCCGTCGAGGCGGTCTGTCAGGGTGCTCATGGTGCCTTCCTTCGGGCTTCGGGCTGTCGGCGGCGCCGGCAGCGCTCGCCGGCGTTCCCCCATGATCCAGGGGTAGCACGGCCGCGGCCTCGGCGCCCAGTCGCCCGGCCGACCGTGGGGCGGGATTCGTCTCGCCGCCGAGCCGGACCAGCGGCCAGAATCGACCCACAGCCTCCGAGCCCGCCTGCTCGACCGAGGGCTGTGAGTCAGGAGCCCGCATGAGAACCCCGGTCCACCTGTGGCGGCTGAACGGCCTGGACCGCCTGCAGCTCATGCGCGCACACCTGTCCGGCCGGGCCTTCGGCCGCCACGGCCACGAGACCTTCGCCGTCGGTGTCGTGCAGGAGGGAGCCGAGGAGATCCGCTTCCGGGACGGCGTCGAGCGCGTCGGCCCCGGCGGCGTCGTCTTCATCAATCCCGAGGTGGTCCACACCGGCGTGGCGATCGGAGAGGGCTGGCAGTACCGCGTCGCCTATCCGAGCATCGACATCATGCGGGAGATCGGCGGCGGCCGGCTGCCCTCCTTCCGCCACCGGCTCAGCTACGACCGCCGGGCAGCCCGCCTCATCGCCGAAGCCCACACCGCGGCCGAGACCGAGGACCCGCTCACCGCCGAATCGGTGCTCGGCTCGGCCCTGGCCCGGCTCCTGCGCGCCTACGGCACACTCTCGTCGAGCGCGACCGAAGCACCGGTCCGAGGCCAAAGCCTGATACGCGCCCACGACCTCCTCCAGGAACGCCTCACCGACCCTCCCAGCCTCGACCAACTGGCGGTCGAGACAGGCGTCCCGCCCTTCACGCTCCTGCGCTCGTTCCGCGAGGCCTACGGACTCCCGCCGCACGCGTTCCTGACCCAACTGCGCGTTCGCAGAGCACGAGCACTGCTGGAGACCGGCCTGCCGCCGGCGCAGGTCGCCACCTCGGTCGGATTCTTCGACCAGGCGCACCTGTCGCGCCACTTCCGCCGCATCGTGGGCGTACCGCCCGGCACCTACCAGCGCGGCGGCAATTTCGTACAAGCCGCGGGCGGCGAGTCCTCCCTACCGTGACGGGTGCAGCCCAGCCAGGAGGACAGGACCGCCATGCACCCGAACCCCCACGCCCTGGAACCCGACCGCCAGACCGTCGAAGCCATGGGCCGGGCGATCATGTCCCGGATCGCCGGCTACCTCGACGCCGCACCCCACGCCCCCGCGAGCCGTTTTCCCGACTCCGCCCGGGCCGTCGCCGAGATGCTGCGCCCTCCCGCCGAGACGCCCGGAGACTTCGCCGACCTCCTCGACGCGTTCCAGGACGCCGCGGGCTACGGACTCGACCCCTCAAGCCCCGGCTACCTCGCGTACTTCCCGGCCGGCGGCCTGGTCTCCTCCGCTCTGGCCGACGCGTTCGCCCAGGTCCACAACCGGTTCACGGCCGTGGCACACCTCGCGCCGGTGCTGGTCGCGATGGAGAACAGTGTCCTGCGATGGCTGGCCGCACAGTTCGGACTTCCGGAGGGGTCGGGCGGCCTGGTCACCACCGGCGGGTCCCTCGCGACGCTGACGGCGCTCGTCGCCGCGCGCGAGGACCGGCTCGGCGAGAACCTCGCCGACGGCACCATATACGTGACCGAACACACCCACTTCTGCGTCGCGAAAGCCGCCCGCATCGCTGGGCTTCCCTCATCAGCGATCAGACTGGTCCCCACCCGCGAACTCCGCATGGACCCGGCCGCCGCAGCCGCCATGATCAAGCACGACCGCGGCCGAGGCCTCAGGCCGTTCCTGCTGGTCGGGACCGCGGGCACGACGAGCACCGGGACCGTCGATCCCCTTGCCGAGCTTGCAGAACTCGCCGGCGAGGAAGGGCTGTGGTTCCACGCCGACGCCGCATACGGCGGCGGGCTGCAGCTGACCGATCGGGGCCGCAAACGCCTCGCCGGCATCGAGCGCGCGGATTCCATCGTGGTCGATCCGCACAAGAGCCTGTTTTTGCCGTACGGAACAGGCGTCCTGCTCGTGCGGGACACAGCCGCCCTGCTGGCCGCGCATGCCGCCGACGGCCACTACTTGCAGGACCTGCGGACGCTCGACGACATGCCCGACTACGGCCACCTCGGCCCCGAGCTGACCCGGGAGTTCCGCGGCCTGCGGCTGTGGCTGCCGCTGCACCTGCACGGCGTGGCCGCGTTCCGTGCCGAGCTCGACGAGAAGCTGGACCTGGCCGAACTCGCCTATCGCGAGCTGGCCGGCGATCCGCTTTTCGAGGTTCCGTGGGAGCCGGATCTGTCGGTCGTGGTCTTCCGGCTGCGCGGTGAGGACGACGACGCCAGCCGCGCGCTGCTCGACACGGTGAACGCGACCGGGCAGATCTTCTTGTCCAGCACGCAGGTCGAGGGACGCTTCTTCCTGCGGATGAACCCGACCAGCCACCGCACCCATGCCCCTGACGTGCGACACGCGCTGGCGCTGATCCGCGAGTCTGCGGTCGGCGCCGGCGCGTGAGGAGCGTTCAGCAGGGAAGGACCTGGAACACCACGTACGGGCTGCTCTGGACGCCCTCGGTGAACCACGCGCCGCTGCAGTCGTAGCCGCGCTCGCCGATGAGTTGGGTGTGGGCGGCGTCCTGGTAGACGGACCAGACACACCAGTTGGCCCCCGCGCAGGCGCGGGCCTGGGCGGTGCCCGCGGGGATCAGGGCGGTGGCGGCCGCGGCGAGGGTGATTGCGGCGGCCGTGATCAGGCTGCGGCGGAACATGGGACCTCCCGGAGTGGTGGCGGCTCGACGGACGGTGCGACCTGCGTACCAGGGTTCTGATTGCGCGTCAGGGCCCTGTTTTGCTGGGTTGGTTATACCGCGCGGCCCCTGGTCCCGGTAGCGGTCTTTTGCCCCTGTTCTGCAGCCCCGCGCCGGCTCAGCGTTCGAGCGGGACCGCCACGAGCCCTTCGAAGCGCGGGTTCTCCGCCTCGTCGAGCATGGCGGCCGCGACGGTCTCCCGGCTGACGCGCGCCGGGAAGAACTTCTTGGGCGCCTGGCCGAGGCCGACGGTGCGGCGCGTCGTGCTGATCGGGCTGTTCGCGAACGGCCCGGAGTGGAAGACGGTGCCCCCGGCCTCCAGCACGGCGGCGTCCGCGCTGACCTTGTCGGCCAGTTCGGCGCCCATCGCCTTGAGCACGGTGCGGGTGGCGAAGCCCGCGGCCTGCGCGGACGGGCCGGTGCCGTAGGCGCCGAGCCAGATGATCCGGCCGGGGTGGGCGTCGATCACGGCGCGGGCTCCGGCGGTGAGGGCGCCGGGTTTGTCGCCCTTGGCCACGCCGAGACCGGAGAGCACGATCTCACTTTCGTGCAGCGCTTTGGCGATGCTGTCCGGGTCCCGGACATCGGCGGCGACGCGGGTCAGCCGCGGGGAGTCCGGGACGGTGATGCGGGCCGGGGTGCGGGCGATCGCCGTGACGGTGTGGCCGCGGTCGAGCGCTTGGCGGGTCAGCGCCAGGCCGACGGCGCCGGAGGCGGCGAGGACGGTGACGTTCATGCGATCGCCGCCAGGACGTCGACGGCGGCCGGGTGCAGCGCGGGGGTCGTGACCAGGATGGTGTCGGCGCCGGGGGTCCACGGCGTGCCGTCGATGCGGGTGACCACGCCGCCGGCCTCGGTGATCATCAGCGCGCCGGCCGCGACGCCGGGCAGGACCGGTTCGTACTGCCAGAACACGTCGTTGTGCCCGGCGGCCACCAGGAGCATGGGGAACGTCGAGGGGACGGTCGCGCGGACCAGCAGGGCGCGGCCGAGCATGGCGGTGATCGACTCGCCGATGCGGCGGTGGGTGCCGTCCTGGTCGGCTTCGGCCTGGCCGGTGACCACGATCGCGGCGTCGAGGCCGGTCTTGGCCGAGACCTGGAGCGGCGTGCCGTTGAGCTGGGCTCCGGCGCCGCGCAGGGCGGTGTAGGTCAGGTCGCCGACGGGCTGGCGGACGACGGCCAGGACGGTCTGTCCGTCGCGGACCAGGGCCACGGTGACGCCCCACTCCGGGAGGCCGTGGACGTGGTTGACATTGCCCTCGACCTCGTCGACGACCCACCACTCGCCGGGCGGCAGGACGGTGGTCTCGTACTCGTCGGTGAGCCACCGCGCTTCGGGGCGCAGGGCGCTCAGGCGCGGGCGCAGGATGTCGAGCGAGACCTGGCCGTCGGCGGTGCCGGTGCGGAACATGTCGGCGCGGCTGCCGGGGCGGGCCTCGGTGTCGTAGCGCTTCTCGAGGGCGCGGCCGGCTTCGGCGGCGATCTCGACGACGGCTTCGAGCAGAGCGCGATCAGACATGGAAAAAGCCCTTTCACATGGGGGTTTCGAGGCCTTTCGGGCCCCTGTCGGGCCCTGGCACAGCCCACGCTACGAGCCGTTTCACATGATTGCCAGTGCACTCTTGTAAGGCCACCCGTTACCCTGGTGCATGTGGATCTGAACCTGCTGATCGCCCTGGACGCCCTGCTGGAGGAGAACAGCGTCGCGGCGGCCGCCGACCGCCTGCACCTGTCCGCCCCCGCGATGAGCCGCACCCTGGCGCGCATCCGCAAAGCCACCGGCGACGACATCCTGGTCCGCACCGGCCGCACGATGACCCCGACCCCGCACGCCCTCGCGCTGCGCGAGGAGACCCGGGAGCTGGTCGCGCGCGCCACCGCGCTGCTGACGCCGGTGACCACGCTCGACCTGGACACCCTCGATCGCAGCTTCACCCTCCGGTGCCACGACGCGCTGATCGACACCCTCGCGCCCCGGCTGATCAAGGCCGTGGCCGAGGCGGCGCCGAACGTCTCGATCCGCTTCCTCGCCGAGCCCTCCGCCGACGTCGCGGACCTGGCGCGCGGCCAGACCGACCTGGAAGTCGGCGCCGGAGCCCCCGAACGTCCCGAGATCGCCACGACGACCCTGGGCACCGACCGCATGGTCGCGGTGATGCGCGCCGGCCACCCGCTGACCGAAGGGGAACTGACGCCGTCGCGGTTCGCCGCGGCGGACCACGTGACGGTCTCGCGCCGCGGCCGCCTCACCGGCCCGATCGACGAGGCGCTCGCCGGCCTCGGCCTGATCCGCCGCGTCCGCGCCGCCCTGCCGACGACGAGCGCCGCCCTGGAACTGACCGCGCGCACGGCGTTGGTGACAACGGTCGCGGAGCAGGTGTGCCGACCAGCGTGGCAGCGCTTGGGGCTGTGTGCGCGGGCCCTGCCGCTCGAGGTGCCGGCGGTCCCGGTGATCGTGGCGTGGCACCACCGGTACGACTCGGACGCGGCGCACGGCTGGCTTCGCGGCGAGGTGATCAGGGCTCTGCGAGGGGTTCTCACGGGGCAGGATTCGGGTCTTCCTGCTTAGCCAGAGGGCTGTTTGACCTCCCTCACATCACCGCAGAGGCCCGAACAATCGCGAAAGCCTCCGCGATCGAAGCGGCGACATGTGTCGGCCGCGCATCCCCCGAAACCCCCTCAGGCAGCGGCTCCCCCTGAGAGATCCAGATCGTCCGCAGCCCCGCAGCCCCTCCCCCGACGATGTCCTTGTCCAGCCGGTCGCCGATCATCCAACCCTGCGGCCCCAACTCCACTCCGAGTTCCCCCGCCGCGACCTCGAAGATCCGCCGGTCGGGCTTGCGATGGCCGGCCGCCTCGGAGTCGACGACCACATCCACATGCGGCCGCAGCCCGATGCTGTCCACCTTGGCCTGCTGCACCACCGTGGTCCCGTTGGTCACGACGCCGATCCGCCACCCGTCCCCCCGCAGCTCGACCAACGCGTCCCGCACCGACCGCTCCAGCACGAACTTTCCGGGGAACACCTCCGCGACGTGCTCCATGAGCTCGGCATCGGACACCGTGATCCCATAGCGCTCGCGGGCCTCGGCGACGAACCCCTGCCAGCTCACGGCGGCAGCCACTCGCACGAAGACATCGGAAGCCGCATCCTCGACGCCTGAGACGTACGCCGCGGCGAAGTCCACCGACCACGCACGCAGCGCCGCCTTGGCGTCCACCAGTGTGTCGTCGAGATCGAAGAACGCGTAGCCCATGCGGCGATCATAGATTTCGGGCGTATCCCGCCCCCACCCCGATCACCACTCACAAATACAGCGCCTCGAACGCCGCCGCCGGCACCGGCTCCGCGAACAGATACCCCTGCCCCTGATCGCAGTCCAGTGCGCACAGATGCTCGTACTGAGCGTCGCTCTCGATGCCCTCGGCCACCGTGATCATGCCGAGCGCGTGCGCCATCGTGATCACGGCCGTCACGATCGCCGTGTCGCCGCCGTCGTCGTCCTCGAGCCCGTTCACGAAGGCCCGGTCGATCTTCAACGCGTTGGCCGGAATCCGGCGCAGGTGCCCGAGCGAGGAGTAGCCGGTCCCGAAGTCGTCGAGCGCGATCTGCACCCCGAGATCCGACACCCGCGACAGCACAGCCTGCGCGAACCGCGGGGCCTCGTGCACAGCCGTCTCCGTCACCTCCAGGCACAACTGCTCAGGCCGCAATCCGCTGCTGCGCAGCGCATCGGCGACCTGCGCGACGAGCCCCTCGTCGTTCAGCTGGCGCGGCGAAAGGTTCACCGCCATCATCAGCGGCGTCTGTTGCGGGCCGCGCCGCCGGTTCCAGGCGGCCATCTGCTGGCACGCCTCGCGCAGCACCCAGCCGCCGATGGGCACGATGAGATCGCAATCCTCTGCGATCTCGATGAACGTGGACGGCGGCAACAGACCCCGCTCCGGATGCTGCCACCGGACCAGCGCCTCCATTCCCGTGATCCGCCGATCCCGCAACGCGTATACGGGCTCGTAGACGACGCGGAACTCCTTGTCCTCGATAGCCCGCCGCAGCTCACCCTCGAGCCACAGCCGCGAAACCGCCGCCTCGCGCACGCTGTCGTCGAAGAACAAGTAGCTGCCCGCGCCGTGATTGCGCGCCTTGACCCGGAACATCGCCGCGTCCGCGTCCCGCAGCAGCGCGTCAGCCGTCGTCGTCGGATCGGACGTCACCGCGATCCCGATGCTCGCGCTGATGTGGATCGGCTGCCCGTCGCGCTCGAACGGCGCGTCGAGCGCCCGGGACACCCGCCGGGCCACCGCCGCCGCGTCCTTGCGTCCGTGCAGGTGCTCGCACAGGATCACGAACTCGTCCCCGCCGAACCGCGCGACCAGATCACCGCCGCGGCCGGCCGCACTGCGCAGCCGCGCGGCCGTGGCGATGAGAAGCGCGTCGCCGGCGGCGTGCCCGAGGCTGTCGTTGACGACCTTGAACCGGTCCAGGTCCAGGAACAGCACCGCCAGCCGCCCGCCGTGCACACGCATCCGGGCCAGCGCCTGCTCGATCCGGTCGACGAGCAGCGCGCGGTTGGCCAACCGGGTGAGCGGATCGTGCACGGCCTGGTCGGCCAGCTCGTCCTCGATCCGCTTGCGGTCGGTCAGGTCGTGGCTGACGGTCAGCACGCTCACCACGGTCCCGTCCGCGTCCTTCTCCGGCACCAGCCGCGTGTGCAGGAAGCGCCGGGTCCCGGCCAGGACCAGGTCGTGCTCCACCTCGGCGCCGACCCCGGTCCGCAGCACCTGCCGCAGCATCGCCTCCCATTCCAGGACGAAGTCCCCGGGGTGCCCGATCTCCCGGTTGGTGCGCCCGACCAGTTCGCTCTCCGGCAGGCCGGCCAGGAGCAGCGCCGCTGGGTTGGCGTAGGTGAAGCGCAGCTGCGGGTCGAAGCGGCACATCGGGTCCGGGCTGGACTCGATCAGCGTCCGCAGCTCGGTGCCGATCCGGTCCAGCTCGGCGGTCTTGGCCCGCAGCTGGGCCTCGGTCCTGGTGCGCGCGGTGATCTCCCGCGAGATGCCGAAGGTGCCGATGATCTTCCCGTCGAAGTCCCGCAGCGGCTGCTTGCTGCAGCTGAAGACCCGCCCGGAGGCGTCCGGCAGCGCGTTGACCTCCCGGATGTCGGACATCGGCGCGCCGGTGGCGATGATCCGCTGCTCGTTCTCGAACGCGGTTTCGGCGTGCGCGCGGGTGAAATAGTCGAAGTCGGTCTTGCCGAGCATGTCGGCGGGCTCGGCGGCACCGGTGAGGTCGGCCTGGCTGCGGCTGACCCGGATGAACCGCGACCGGCGGTCCTTGAAGAAGATCGTGTCGGCGCAGGCGGAGAGCAGATTGTGCAGGCAGATGCGGTCGAGGTCGTCCTCGCTCAGGTGCGAGAGGTCACAAGGCAGCCCGGCACGACCCACGGCTGCGGACGCACCCGCACCCACCCCCGCGTCCGCGTCCACACCCACATCCGTATCCGCCCCGCGACCTGCCCAGTTGCGCTTCCCGACGGACATCGCGCCGACCGATCCGCACGCAGGCCGACCCGGCAGCGCCGCGTGCTGTTCTCGTCAATGCCTACAGTCCTTTACATGCTAAGCCTGGGGGTCAGCGCCTGCTCGGCCCAGATGGTCTTGCCCTGGGGCGTGTGCCGCGTGCCCCAGTTGCTGGTGAGCTGCGCGACCAGCAGCAGGCCGCGGCCGCCCTCGTCGAAGCTGCGGGCCCGGCGCAGGTGCGGCGAGGTCGGGTTGCCGTCGGAGACCTCACAGATGAGCGCGTGGTCGTGGATCAGGCGCAGCTGGATCGGCTCGGCGCCGTAGCGGATGGCATTGGTGACGAGTTCGCTGACGACCAGCTCGGCGACGAAGGAGGCCTCTGCCAGACCCCACTCGTCGAGCTGGTCGTGCACCGAGCGCCGGGCCTGCCCGACGATGGCCGGGTCGGCGGCCAGATCCCAGGCGCGGAAGTGGTCGTCATCCAGCGCCTTGGTCCGGGCCAGGACGAAGGCGACGTCATCGGCGGGGTGCTCGGGCAGCATCGTGGACAGGATGTGGTCGCAGCGCTCCTCCAGCGTGGAACCAGAGGATCCGAGCACCTCGCGCAGCTGCTCGATACCGGCGTCCGGATCGTGCTCCGGGCTCCTCAGCAGGCCGTCGGAGTAGAGCGCGATCAGTGTGTCGCGCGGCAGCTTCACCTCCAGCGCCTCGAACGGCAGGCCGCCGACGCCGAGCACCGGGCCGACGCTGATGTCCAGCACCTCGGTGGATCCGTCCGGCAGGAGCAGGACCGGCGGCGGATGGCCGGCGCTGGCCGCCGTCAGGGTGTGCGAGATCGGGTCGTAGACGGCGTACAGGCACGTCGCGCCGGTCTGCCCCGCCTCGCCGAGGTCTCCGCGGAAGTCCTTGTCGAAGTCCGTGCTGTGCTTCTTGCCGGAAGCCTCGCCGTCCCCCTCGACGCCCTCAGCGCCCTCGGCCTCCCCGCCGATGCGGATGACCAGGTCGTCGAGGTGGGCCAGCAGTTCGTCGGGCGGCAGGTCCACGTCCGCGAGGGTCTGCACGGCGGTGCGCAGGCGGCCCATGGTCGCGCAGGCCTGGATCCCGTGGCCGACCACGTCGCCGACGACCAGCCCGACGCGCGCCCCGGACAGCGCGATGATGTCGAACCAGTCGCCGCCGACGCCGGCCTGGCTGTCCGCGGGCCGGTAGCGGGTGGCCGCGTCGACGGCCGACTGCCGGGCGGTGCCGTGCGGGAGCAGGCTGGCCTGCAGGGTCAGAGCGGTCGCACGTTCGCGGGCGTAGCGTCGTGCGTTGTCGACGCTCAGCGCGGCGCGGCTGGCGATCTCCTTGGCCAGCGTGTAGTCGTCCTGGTTGAACTCGTCGGGCCGCGTCCGGTACAGCGCGGCCACCCCGAGCGTCGCACCGCGGGCGATCAGCGGGACGGCCATCATCGAGGTGACGGTCTCCCCGAACACCCGCATCTTCCTGGCCCGCTGCGGCGCGCCGGTGATCCACCGGTCGAAGTCCTGCTCCCCCGAGCCGCCGCTGAGCACGGTCGATCCGCCGTGGAACGCCTGGGCCAGCGGCGAATACGGCGGATAGGTGTCGGTGGTGCCCAGGCCGACCACGGCTTCGGGCACGCCCTCGGTCCTCGACAGGTGCGCGACCCGGCGGAGCTCGACCGGGTCGGCGCCGGACTCGGTCGGCTCCTCGCCGTGCATGACCGACTCCAGCAGGTCGACGCTGGCGAAGTCGGCGAAGCGCGGGACGAACAGCTCGGTGAGCTCCTGCGCGGTCTGGACGAGGTCCAGGCTGCGGCCCAGCGAGAGGGCGGCGTCGTCCAGGACCGTGAGGCGCTGGCGGGCCCAGTGCTGCTCGCTGCTGTCGAAGGCGGCCAGGCCCACCGCGCACACCTCGCCGGCGTCATCGTGGATGGGCCAGAATTCGAGGTTCCACGCGTGTTCGCGGATTCCGGAGGGCGCACGCGTATAGCTCTCGTAGTGCACGGGCCGCCCCGACTCGACGACGTCGCGCAGGGCCTGCAGCATGCCGATGTTGCTCACGTCGGCGGGGACGCCGTAGGGGTAGGCTCGCCCGACCAGGGCCTGCTCGTCGGTGCCCATGACCTCGCAGGCCACGGTGTTGAGCCACAGATAGCGCTGCTCGGCGTCGAAGACGGACATCGAGAACGAGGCCTGGCGGGCGGCCTGCTCCACCGGCACACCTTCACCCCGCCCGCCATCCCGCCCGCGCGCGAGCCCCATGGTCCAATTCTCGCGCCGGGGTTGGGGAGCAGCAACTGGTGTATACCGGTTTCCCGTCTGGAGCAGGCAGTTCGCCGGTTCCGGCCGGTCTGCGGCGCGGCGAGTAGCCCCTTCCTCAGGCTTCTAGTAGCCCCAGCCCCAGCGGATCTGCGTGACGCCGGAGGAGTTGGTGTTCGACAGGCCGCTGCCGTTGTGGGCTTCCATCGAGTAGTTGTCGCCGGTCTTCAGGCCGGCCCAGTAGACGGTTCCGAAGCCGTCGGAGCGGGCCGTGTCGGTGACCGCTGCCACGAAGGACTGGTACTGGCCGTTGTTGTGGTTCGTCAGGTAGTTGATTCCGGTGGTCATCGGGCCGCCGAACTCGGTGATGACGGTGCGGCTCGCGTAACCGCCCAAGCGGCTGTTGAGGTTGGAGACCCACGCCGACTCCGTCGTGGAGCTGGCCCAGGTGCCGTACATGTGCAGCGAGAGCAGGGTTCCGCTCAGCGCCGAGGAGGCGCCCTCGTCGCCGACGTGGTCGTCGTAGCCGGTGCCGGCGATGATGACGCGGCCGCGCGGGACGCTGGAGAACTCGGAGAGCCAGGAGGAGGCGATCGAGATCCACTGGCTGGAGGAGTAGCCGTAGGGCTCGTTCAGGGGCTCGAAGTAGACGTTGCCGTTGCCGCCGTACGCGCTCACGACGGTGCTCCACATGTTCTGCCACGCCGTCATGTCGGTGATCGTGCCGACGCTGGAACTCTCGGTCCAGGCGCCGATGATCACCTTCATGTTGTTGTGCAGGGCGGCGTCTATCGCGCCCTTGTAGGCGCCCCACCAGGACTGGGAGACACTCGGCGGGTTGATCGGGAGTCTCAGGGTGTTGGCTCCGAGGTTGTTCACGAAGGCCTTGGTGTAGCTGTCGGCGATCGAGTAGACCTGCGAGTAGCTGTCGGAGGCGGCCAGGCCGTCGGGGATGACCCAGCCGGAGTTGTAGTTGTCGCGGGTGTCGGCCCAGTTCACGCCCTTGAACTGGCTGGTCGCCGCGACGGCCGGCGGGGCTTGGGCGACGACGAGCGCCGAGGCGGCCAGCAGGGTGGCGGCGGCGAGCGTCCGGGCGATGCGACGGTGCGCGGGTGCTGGGGCGGACATGATTCTCCCTCGGTGGGCGGGGCGTTTTGGGGGCCCTTGGGGCGATAGCGGGGCCATGGTTGCGCAACCATGGCGAGATACTGGTGGCGGATCCGGGGTCTGTCAAGGTGTGTCGGGGCGGTGCCGCTTATCGGTTGCCCGGGTAGGGAATGCCCGGTTATCGGTCGCCCGGTTATCGGTTGCCTGCTCAGGGATTTGCCCGGCTCGCGCGCCTGGCTCCGGCTCA
>Ga0207695_10004465_pt1 | contig 19059 bp, 15 predicted proteins | sample KBSC54metaG_FD_184354 | JGI IMG/M metagenome (GOLD analysis project Ga0207695, IMG submission 184354) | Corn rhizosphere microbial communities from Kellogg Biological Station, Michigan, USA - KBS C5-4 metaG (SPAdes) (version 2) | ecosystem: Host-associated > Plants > Roots > Rhizosphere > Soil... | reverse complement strand
ATTTTCTGCTTAAGCGCCGTCATAGTGCCGGCAGACGGTATCTTCATGGTGACGATTGTAACGGACACGGCTTTCATCCACCTGTAAACCGTAGCAGCGCTTTAATATGGTAAGGTGCGGTAATTTCGTCGAAGCCGCTCATCATCAAACATCTGGAGAAGAGAGTGCCTAAATACCTGGTAACTGGAGCTGCGGGCTTTATCGGCCGCTCAATCGCAGCTGCACTTTTAGAGCGCGGCGACAGCGTGCGGGGCGTAGATAACTTCAGTACCGGCAAGCACCAGAACCTCAACGGGCTTGAAAAGATGGACCTCCTGGGCGGCGATCTGGCCGATCCGGCCGTCTGCGCCCAGGCATGCGACGGCGTCGAGGTCATTTTCCATGAGGCAGCACTGCCCTCTGTTCCTCGTTCTGTAGCCGACCCCGTCAGCACCAACGTAGCCTGCATCGACGCAACGCTAAACCTGCTCGTTGCTGCCCGCGCAGCCGGAGTCCGGCGAGTCATCTACGCTGCGTCTTCCGCAGCCTATGGCGATACGCCGACTCTCCCCAAGCATGAAGGCATGCTGCCCGCACCCATCACCCCGTATGCCGTGGCCAAACTCGCGGGTGAGCATTATCTGGCCTGCTTCACACGCGTCTACGGACTCGAGACCGTGTCGCTCCGTTACTTCAACGTGTTCGGCCCTTTCCAGGACCCCACTTCGCACTACTCCGGCGTTCTGGCCATCTTCTGCCGCAAAATGCTGGCGGGCGAGCAGCCCACAATCTATGGCGATGGCGAACAGAGCCGCGACTTCACGTATATCGATAATGTCGTCGCTGGAAATCTGCTTGCCGCTGAAGCTCCGGCCGAAAGGATCACGGGTAAGATGATGAACCTGGCCACCGGCAAGAAGATCACGCTCAACCAGACTTTCGATATCCTGAAGGGACTCACCGGCTACGACGGCAAACCGGCTTATGAAGCGCCGCGCGCCGGCGACATCAAGGAATCGCTTGCCGACATCTCGCGCGCTCGAAATCTGCTGGGCTACGAGCCCAAAGTCGATTTCAGCGAGGGTCTTCGTCGCACCGTGGAGTGGTACAGAGCGGGCGCTTGAGCAGGGAAGCCCGCCCTGATAGCATGCTGCGCATGAAGTCGAGACAGCCCCGGGCTTCCGGTTCCAAATCTTATGGCGTTGGTGCTTCCGGTTCCGCGCGGGAAGGGACGACCCCGCCAGCGAACGTTGACGAGTATCTGGCCGCCACTCAGGAACCGGCCCGCGCCATGCTGATCAAAATGCGTGCTGCCATTCGCTCAGCGCTGCCGACCGAAGCAATCGAAGTCATCAGCTACCGCATGCCTGCATTCAAGCTCCAGAAGGTGCTGGTGTGGTTCGCCGCGTTTCGGGATCACTGCAGCTTCTTCCCGACGGCGGCGGTGGTTGAGCAATTCAGTGCCGAGCTTGCCCAATACAAAACGTCGAAAGGAACAGTGCAGTTCCCATTAGACAAGCCACTCCCGATGGCGCTCGTCAAAAGACTGGTGAAAGCGCGCCTAGAACTAGTCGGGTACCGCAAGCCGCCAAAAAGTTAGTCAGCGGAACTGGCAAATCGTCCTGCAAAGAGATGACATTGCGAGCAGAAGACATCGTCGGAACCAGCTTTTTCGCCTAGGTTGTCCCAGCCCTCGTAGTGACGATCTCCGGAACCAGGAGCACACTTTCCGCGAGGCAGCGCGCTGTTTGGCTCGGCTGTGGACTCAGTTTGGTCAGCGTTCGGCGGCAGGGTAAGCCTCTTGCCCGAAGGGCCTGCTCGCTTCAATTAGTCCGCGTAAGTAAGAGTGCGCGGGTTCTGCCCGCAAAATCCGCTCCAAAACCTAAGAATCCGAATCCCCGGGGAAAAGCTCCAGCTCTTTTTCGCGTGCGGCGGCTTCGATGCGGCGGCGGCCTGCGGCGCCGATCAGGCTCACTACTTCAAGGGATTGGATCGCCTGCCGGGGTATGTAGATCCTCTGCGTATTTGAGCGGGTGTCCGGCGGCGTAAGCAGCAATCCGGCCCCCTGTACGAGCGACAGATCGTTGGCGGCCAATCCCTCAAGCTCGTCGCCATCGTTGAGGGTCATCCGCAGCCACAGCCCGGCGTTACGGGGACGAACGGAGAAACGCTTGTGCATCAGCCGTTCCGGATTGCCTTGGTCGCCCGTCTGAGAAGGGAAGTCACGCACGTAGCAGATCCACTTCACCTGCGGCCACGGAACTGTTAGAACCTTGCCAGCCAGATCCAGCACTTCCAGCTCTGGAGCATCTTGGCCAGTGGCAGCGCTGAGGCCGAAGTTTGCAGACGCGTATCCGGCATACCAGTCCCGGGAGAACTTGCGTACGATCACAGGCTTGCGAACGGAGGCCACTGTTTTGGATTGTCGCATGTTTTCTGCCGGCCCCGGTACAACGTATGCTACTGGCAAGGTGGACACTCTAGCCCGGCCGCAGGCTGAAAGCGCAGCGGTTACGGTGCAAACAGGTCTGGTAATGCCTCGACGTTTGTGTTAATGTACTGGTTTGCCATCTCTACCTGTTCCCGAGATAACAACAACCCCATCAGATACTTGACGGCAGGTTGAGAGGCCGGAAGCAGGTAACCCGATGCCCGACTACATCTACCTTTTGGAAAACCGGCTATCTGCCGATCAACGAAGTGCGCTGGCGCATCTACGCGAGGTTGCCCGCGAAGCTGGCACGATCCTGTTTCTCACAGGCGACGCCGTTCGCGATTTGACCAGCGGCCATGCCGTTCGCGACCTTGAAGTAGCGGTTCATGGAAATGCCCTTAAGCTGAAGAAAGGAATCGAGAAACTCGGCGGCAAGGTTTGGGGCGAACATGAGCCTTCCCAAAGCCTTTATCTCTGCTTTCCTGGCACGGTTCGGGTCGACCTTGTAACCGCACATAGCGTCACCTATCCCAAGCCGGGCAAACCGGTCTACCATCCTGCTTCAATCCAGGAAGACTTGCGGCGGCGCGACTTCACCGTCAACGCAATGGCCATCTCCCTCAACGAAGGCTCTTTCGGGCTGTTGATGGACCCGCTAAACGGGGCCGCAGACATCGAGGCAAGAACACTCCGGTTGGTCTCGAATTATGGCTTTATCGAGGACCCGTCACTCTTGATTCGGGCCACTCGTTACCACGCCCGGCTCGGGTGGGAGCTGGACCTGAAAACGAGGACTCGCTACGACAATGCAAAAGAAGAAGGAGTAATCGAATTCCTAAGTCCTCATGGACTGGCAAAGGAACTGGAGCAGATCGGCCACGAATCGGATGGTTTGGCCGTGCTTCGGACGCTGGAAGCCGAGGGCTGGATGAAGTTCCTATTCCCGGCGTGGACTTCAAATCGCGCTGACGAAGAGAAACTGAAGGCTCTGCACGAGTTGGCGGTCAGTCTCCTGCTGCAGGGCGTTCATGCCGACATGTCGGCTGCGCAGATGCAGTTGCTCACGGCCAAAATGCCGCCCAAGGATCTTGCAGCGCTTAAGAAGGCGTTTTTGCGTCCCGGTCTCGTCGAAGAGTGGAACAGTTTGGACGCAATGGCTTCCGCTTTCCAAAAGATTTTGCTCTCGAAGGAATACGCTCTTCCTTCGGCGACATACAAGCTCTTCACCACCTACGACCCGGAGGCCGTCCTCTGGCTGGGATTCACCAGCAAGAGCGCACCCGTCCAGGAGAAGTACAACAATTTCTTGAACGTTTGGCCAGAAGCTCGTCAAAAGATTCCATTTGCGCTGATGCAGGAAATGCGGATTATGCCTGAGCTGCCCATCTATGCAGAGGTCTCCCAGAAGATCTTCCTGGAATTGATCGACGGAAAGCTGACCACCCCGGAAGAAATGCGTTCGTTCCTTGAGCCATTCTCACCTCCTGCTCCGCCACCCCAGGTGGCCATTAAGCGGACACGTGTGAAACGTTCGGAGAAGGTGAAGGAACCTGTCTTTGACGATGACGAAGAGGGCGAAGAAGAATCCATCGGCGACGATGAAGATCTTGACGATCTTGGCGGCGACGAAGAGGAAATAGATCTGGGACTTGATGTTCCGAAAGGCGACATCGAAGAGGATGCCGGGGACGAGGAAGAGTCGGCTGACGACGAACTCGACGCCGACGCAGCGGAAGAAGAACCCGCTGTACCGAAAGCTCGCGGGGGCAAGAAGGCGGTTCCAATAGCGCCCGCCAAGAAGACCGCACCTCAGGCAACAGTCAAGAAGGCTGCTCCGGAAGAGTCTGCAAAGAAGAGCGCCAACCCAGTAGCGGCTCCTGTCAAGGCTGCGGCGGTTCCTGCAAAGCCGACCCCTAAGGCTCCAGCAAAAGTTCCGGTGCCTGTGAAAACGCAATCCAAGCCCGCTCCGGCGCCAAGCAAATCCAAGCCCGCGGCCAAACCAGCGAAACGCGCGCCCAAGCCAGTGGCAAAGGCCCAGCTCAAAGTCAAAGCCAAGCCCGCACAAAAGTCCATCAAAACCAGACCGGCCGCGAAACCGATAAAGAGTGCGGCGAAAAGGCCCGCAGGCAAACCAGTCAAGAAACGCTGAGTCTATCCCGATCCATGAGGATTCGATCACTTTCGATTGTGAAGCGAGCGACTATCTCGGTCAGAATGCATGCCGGGGAGTATCGAATCCCGGGAGCATAAAATAGCTGCAGGCCCGGATGGCGAAATCGGCAGACGCAGCGGACTTAAAATCCGCGGCCCGCAAGGGTGTGGGGGTTCAAGTCCCCCTCCGGGCACCATTGAAAACCTCACTTAAGATGCGTTTTTGACTTCTCTGGCCCGCTGGTAGGAACAGGAACTGCTCTGTAGCGGCTTCGCCTTTTTCCGGCGGCTTCCACCCCCAATGAGGTTTTCGCAAACTGCGCCGCTCATCATCAAAGCCGCACCCGATCCGTCTCCCCTGACGTCTTTGACTCTTGAACCGGTGGCTATCAGGAATCCAAACAGCAGGGGAGCGCCGACACTCCCAATCAATGTGCCGATGGCATAGAGTTTGCCCAGAATCAAGACGCCGAAGAAACTGCATTGTTCTTTACCCCGCATTTCACGATTCGCCAGTGTAATTTCCATCCTTCTTGTCGGAGGGAACGATACTGATCTCCCGCAAACTTCGAGCACCGCAAGCTGAATCTCGGATAGTCGTGGATACCGCGTTCGCGCGCGGTGTCAATCATCTTCTTGCAGTCGCAAGAGGATCAGCAAGAATTCAAATGGCGTGAATTGCGCTTGCCCGATCACCGGCAGGAAACGCGCACGATCGGCAGGAAATGATAGCCGAAGGCGGCTCTGAGAATAGTGAATAAGGCCACAGACACTCGCTTTCTACACGATGTGACGGATCGATATTAATGAAAGCACGTTCGCGCTTAGGTTCTAAGAGGCTGCACCGAGGAGGGTTGCCGCTGTTGGCTGCTTTGCAATGAGATGTTCGTGAAAGCATCTGCCCGTTCAGTGAGGGCATCCTTCAACTCAGGACCAACTTATGAATCGCGTTGCATCGGTGCATGTACATCTCCGCAATAGGCAGGCGAAATGACAGAGGTTGAAGGACAAGAGGCGCAGAACGCCGGAGTGAATCCCTGGCTGATTGCTGCCTCCGTCATGCTGGCAACATTCATGGAGGTATTGGACACAGCGATTGCCTCCGTCGCTTTGCCGTATATCGCGGGATCGCTGTCTGCCTCGACAGACGAAGCGACATGGGTGCTGACGAGCTACCTGGTGGCGAACGCAGTGATTCTTCCGGCGAGCCATTGGTTCTCGCTTCGGTTCGGTCGCAAGCGGTTCCTGATCATCTGTGTTCTGATCTTCACCACGGCCTCGTTCTGGTGTGGTGCTGCGCCCACCCTAAGTCTGATGCTGCTCGCGCGCATTGTTCAAGGTGCGGGTGGCGGAGCACTGCAGCCGCTTTCGCAGGCCATTTTGCTGGAAAGCTTTGAGCCGCGGAAACGTGGCATGGCGATGGCTGTGTTCGCGTTCGGGGTCGTCCTAGCTCCAGTCCTCGGCCCTACCTTGGGCGGCTGGCTCACGGACACCTACAGTTGGCGATATGCGTTCTACATCAATGTGCCGGTTGGCATTCTAGCCGCGTTCATGATCGGGCGATTCGTGAAGGATCCGCCCTATATTACGAAGACCAAGCCGGGAAAATTCGACAACTTGGGATTTGGCTTGCTGATTGTATGGACGGGAACCCTGCAGGTCGTACTCGATAAGGGGCAGGAAGTTGACTGGTTCGGCGCAACGTGGGTGAGGTTCGGCGTAGCGGCCTTTTCTGTTGCCTTCGTTCTGTTCCTGGTCCACTCATTCAGAAGTAAATCCCCGCTGGTGAATCTGCGTGTATTCAAGGACCGCAATTTCGCAGTCGGGTGTCTGTTGATGCTGGTGCTAGGTGTGTCCATTTATGCCACCATCACTGTGCTCCCGCTGTTTTACCAGGAATTGCTCGGCTACACGGCATTCACTGCGGGCCTGGTTGTGGGACCCCGCGGTATTGGATCGATCATAGGTATGCCCGTCATTGCCTTCCTGGGCTCGAGGCTCGATGCGCGTTACCTCCTGACTTTTGGATTCGCGGTTTTCGGAATTACCTCGTTGATCTTCGGCACGGCAAATCTCAGCATCGGCCCCACTACATTCCTATGGCCGATCATCATTACGGGCTTCGCGTTGAGTTTTGTTTTCGTGCCGATTACGACTGAGGCCTACGGGACATTGCGGAATGAGCAGATAGGCAACGCCAGTGGAATCTTCAACCTCATTCGCAATATCGGCGGATCGATTGGAATCTCGCTGACGCAAACGCTCTTGACCCGAAGGTCGGATTTCCATCAGAACGAGATCACGAATTATCTGCCCAGAACTCAGATTTGGCTTCAGCAACAAACAAGGAGTCTCAATGGAGTTCTGGGGCAAGCGAGGAATCCCTCAAACGCACTGCATTCCTCCCAAAGCATGCTCTATCGCGAACTTGGGCGACAAGCTCTTTTGTGGGCATTTGTTGACGTCTTCAGGTGGATTGCGCTGCTGTGCTTCGGTTGCGTTTTCCTGGTTTGGCTGTTTCGCAAAGTGGGGCACAAAAAGCAGCCGGCAGGCGTCCATTGAGGCGCTGGCGAGCGCTTGGTATGTGTCAGCTGGGTAACCGCTTGTTCATCAACTGCATCTGACTCAAACGGTGCTCGGGGATTTGTGTCCCTATGCCACGGAGGGCGAAATGGCCGGTCGTCCATATTGGTCGGGACAACTCAAGGTATCGCTAGTCTCCTTCGGCGTCCAGTTGTACCCGGCCGTGAATTCGAAGAGCGGAGTGACGTTCCATCAAATAGACCGCGCTTCCGGTCAGCGGATACGGCATCAGAACGTCGTCGAAGATAAGGGGCCTGTCGAGAACTCTGAAATCGTAAAGGGCTACGAATACAGCAAGGGCAAATACATTGTTGTCGAGCCCGATGAAATATCAAATCTGCGCATCGAGACAAAGAAGACCATCGACGTTCAGCAGTTCGTGGATGTGAAAGAACTTCCTCCCGCAATTTTTGAGAAGCCGTACTTTGTAGTTCCGGAAGCCAAGGAGTCGGCAGAGGCCTTCGTGGTGGTGCGTAAGGCGATGGAGCAGTCGGGCAAGGCGGCCATCGGCGAGATTACATTTGGGGGGCGCGAGCACCTTGTGGCAATCGCAGTTCCACCAGATGGGTCAGCAGGATTGATGGCATACCTGCTCAGGTACGCAGAAGAGATGCGGAAAAGCGAAGATTACTTTTCTGAAATTCCGAGTCCCGACAAGGTCGACAAAAAGCAGCTCGGGATGGCGACTCAATTGATTGAGGCGTACTCACGTCCCTTCGAATTCGACGCGTTCAAGGATGACTATGAAGCCGCACTACAGGAAATGATCGAAGCAAAACGGAAGAATCTTCCGCTGCCGGAGGAGGAAGAGACACCGAGGCCGACGAAGGTGGTCAACCTGATGGATGCGCTGCGGGAGAGCGTCTCAAAGGCCAAGAAACCGCCGGCTAGCGAACGCCCAACGGGCAAGGGCGGGGCGCGAAAAGGGCCAGTTCTGGTGGGAACAAACAGACGAAAGCACACAGCGGCATAATCGATGGCTCCTCGCAAAAAGACGAAGTCCTCACCCTCTCAAAGCTCCAATCCGCTCAATCGCTACCAATCGATGCGCGACTTTCAGGTGACCCGCGAGCCGCGCGGATCAAATAGAAAAGGAAAATCATCCCTCGAATCCAAAGCATTGCCCTTTGTTGTGCAAAAGCACGCAGCAACCCGGCTGCATTATGACTTCAGGCTGGGCTGGGAGGGTGTGCTTAAAAGCTGGGCTGTCGCAAAAGGCCCAAGCTACAACCCGGCCGATAAGCGACTCGCAATGCAGGTGGAAGATCATCCGTGGGAATATCGCGATTTTGAGGGGATCATTCCGAAAGGACAATACGGTGGCGGCACCGTGATGGTGTGGGACCCAGGGAGAGTGGCTCCACACGGCGACGTGGATCAGGGCTTGCGAGACGGACACCTGAAATTCGAGCTCCGCGGGAACAAACTTGTCGGAGACTGGGTACTGGTCCGCATGCATGGACGGAATGACCGGCCAGATAAGCCGAGTTGGCTCCTCATTAAAGAGAAGGACCAATACGCTCGGGACGATTCAGGCGAGGCGATTACCGATGAAGCTCCGGACAGCGCGGTGACCGGCCGCACGATGGAGCAGATTGCAGCTAACCAGGATCGCATTTGGAATTCGAAACAAGCGAGCCGCAACGGCGCAGACAAGCCCAGTCAAACGGGTCAAGTTTCGGGAGAAAGACTGCGCGAGCAGAAAAGCAATAAAGCCGCCCCAGATGTTAGGAAATATCCGGCGGAGCGATTCCCGGGCTTTATTCCACCGCAACTGGCGCAGTCGGCTTCCAGCGCGCCGAGCGGCGATGAATGGATGCACGAACTGAAGCTTGACGGTTACAGGATCCAGATTCACATTCGCGCAGCGGGTTCAAAGAGCAAAAAGAATCGGACTGTACAGTTGCTTACGCGCAAGGGTCTAGACTGGAGTGCGCGCATGCCGGACATAGCGACCGCCGCAGGGCAATTGCCTGCGATGGAAGCAATTCTGGATGGAGAAGCAGTCGTTCTTGATGACCATGGCTTGAGCAACTTCGCCGGTTTGCAGGCTGCGTTTCAGGAAGGTACTCAGAGGAACATCACATATTTCGCTTTCGACGTGTTGCACCTCGACGGGCACAATTTGCGCGCCCTGCAGCTGAGTGAGCGCCGAAAAATTCTGGAACAGTTGCTTCGAGGGTTGGAAAGAACTTCGCTCCGCTTGAGCGAAGGCATCGAAGGAAAAGGCGCAGTTGTGTTCGAACATGCGTGCCAATTGGGAGCGGAAGGAATCGTCTCGAAGCTTGCGACCGCGAAGTATGTGTCTGGCCGCTCAAATACATGGCTGAAGCTGAAATGCTATCTCGAACAAGAGTTCGTGATTGGCGGATTTACGCTTCCTTCAAACGGCACCGTAGGGGTGGGCTCGCTGCTGTTGGGATATTACGATTCGGGTAAGCTGCGTTACGCCGGGAGAACAGGAACCGGATTTACGCAAGCCACTCATCGGTCCTTACGCGCTAAGCTCGATGCCTTGGCGGCGAAGCAGTCCTCCTTCGCCGATGTGCCACGCGAAATGCAGCGAGGCGTGCACTGGGTTAAACCGGAACTCGTTGCCCAGGTGACATTCACCACGTGGACACGCGATAACCTGGTCCGCCAAGCAGCGTTCAAAGGACTGCGCGAGGATAAACCGGCTGTGGAAGTTACACGCGAATCATCCGTAGCTCAGGCTCCTCAGGAGGCAGATGCCGTGGAACAAAAGAAAAAGCCTTCTACTTTGGGGCAACAGAAGACTGAAATGGGAGGCGTCAAGATTACGCATCCTGAAAAAATACTTGATGCGGAAAGTGGCCTGACGAAACGCGCGCTCGCCGAATACTTCGAAGCGGTGGCAGATAACATGTTGCCGCACGTTGCAGACAGACCGCTGAGTGTGGTGCGCTGCCCAGACGGCAACCGCAAGCCTTGCTTTTTTCAAAAACACACCGGGGTAGGCACAGCGCATGAAGTGAAGAGTGTTTCGATTCGAAACCGGAAGAATGGAGAGAAAGAGGAGTTTCTGACCGTAGACTCTGTTGAAGGACTGATCGGATTGGCACAGATGGGAGTACTCGAAGTGCACACGTGGGGGTGTCGAAACGAATCAGTTGACCAGCCAGACAGAATTGTTTTCGATCTAGATCCAGATTCCGCAATTAAGTGGGAGATGCTGGCGTCCACTGCTCTTGAGTTTAGGAAAAGACTTAATAAGGTAGGGCTGAAGAGCTTCTTAAAAGGCACCGGCGGTAAAGGTCTCCATGTGGTTGCACCTATAGTTCCTGAATATGATTGGCGCACAATCAAAGAGTTTGCGCATGAGTTAGTTCTGCAACTGGAGCGCGAGCAGCCGAAACTATATGTGAGCAAGATGTCTCTCGCCGCGCGAAAAGGCCGTATATTCCTTGATTATTTGCGAAACGATCGCGAATCCACTTCAGTCGCGCCGTATTCGCCGCGTGCTCGAAGCGGCGCTCCAGTATCGATGCCACTTAAATGGGACGAATTAAAGCTAGGTGAAATGCCTAAGTTTCATATAAGTGATTTTCAAGAATGGCGTTCACGATTGCGGAAGGATCCATGGAAAGAGTTACTCGAAGTTAGGCAGAAACTTACATCGAAAGCGTTGGGGCAAGCCTAGCCGCTCGCGCATGTTTCCATGAGATTTCAATAAAGCAGTTCGGGGCCGGTCGCCTTCATCCGAATACGCATCATAGGCACAGCGGTCGAAAAGCGAACTTCTGCTCAGTGAATCGCTTAGAACTTGCAGAGCCAATGCGGAACTTATTCACGGAACAAGAGCAACGGAATAAAAACGCACGGCATCACAGCAGACGTCCGAAGTGCGACGAGAACCGCAACGTTTAACTTCCCAAGGAGCAACGACATGACTGTGGATTCAATTGAGAAACTGCTGATCGAGGAGCTGAAAGATCTGCACTCAGCAGAGACTCAAATTACAAAGAAGCTACCGAAGATGATCGAAGCTGCATCTTCAGCGGATCTTAAGAAGGCGTTTGAAAAGCACCTGAAAGAAACTGAAGGCCAGATCGAACGGCTTGATAAGGCGTTCGAAATACTGGGCACAAAAGTAACAAACAAGAACTGCGACGGAATGAAGGGTATTCTCTCGGAAGGCTCAGAAATGCTCCGAGAAACCAAGAGTGGGGAAGTTCGGGATGCCGCATTGATTTCAGCAGCGCAGCGGGTCGAGCATTACGAGATTTCGGCGTACGGGACTGTGCGCTCTTATGCTGAACAGCTCAATCAATCTGAGGTGGCCGACCTTTTGCAGGAAACTCTGGAGGAAGAAAAGGCAACTGATGAGAAGCTGACCCAGCTTTCGAAGAAAATCAACAACGCTGCAAAGCGCGCAGCCTAGATGACGGGAAGTGGCGGCATGGCACGTAGCAACGCCGAGGCCGCCCGACCCCCAGTAAGGATTGTGCCGTCCAGAATAGCCGAATCGAGATGGTAACCAACCCGTGGAATACCAATCCGACCCCACCCATGTACCGTACTCGGGTCGTCGAGCTTTCAAGGGAGATCTAAATGAAACTGATGTCTGAGAAGATCCGGGATCTGGAGTCGCTCTACGTCAGGCATCTACGGATGCTTCTGTCAGCAGCCGAACTGATTGCCATCAAGACCCCATTCATGGCCGAAAACACGAGCGATGCCGAGCTTCGAAAACTGTTTCAGGGTTATGCCTTGAGAAGCAGAGATCAGTCCACTGTGATCAGGGGACTGTTGGAGCGGGCAAGCAGCGATTCAGATCCGATGAAGTGCCGAGTGGTCTACGCATTGTTTGATGAAGCAGAAGACTTTATTCGGGATGCGTCGCATGACGAAGTGCGAAACGCAATTGTGATCGCTGCAGCGCAGCGCATCAAACACTATGAGATAGCGATTTACGGAGCGACAACCGAGTTCGCGCGAGTCCTAGGTCGGGACGAGGATGCGCGCAAGCTGGAGAAGATTACGGAAGATGAACGGGCTGAAGAGCAACAGCTGAGCAATATAGCAGAACGAATAAATCCAAGTGCAAAAAAGGCGGCGTAAATTGCAGATGGGCCGACGGACTCCACTAAAAAATCGTTCAGAATCACTTGCAGGAATATTCACACGGCCACCCGAGTTGATGGCTGACTTACTCTCGTCTGAAGAGTTCTTTGCCGGCGGACCAGCCGCCGGATTGCGCGTGTTGACCGTCTATATGGCCTACGCGGCTAAGCGGCTTACGCCATCACAAAAGCAGAGCCTTAAGCAAGCCAAGGATCTACTGGTTGACCGCGCGAGGCGCGCAGCAACCTTGTTGCGCTAGAAGACTTCACCACGGCTGAGAGAGCATCTCCATGAATGCTTCGGAGTTGCTTGCGACAGCGGAGTTGGAAAGACGGCTGAGTTGCTGGGGGCGCCGATTGGGAAGGCACTGCTAGGCAAGGTGCAGTCCCCGGTCGACAGCCTGTACACAACGGGCGTCATTGGTTTGCTTGGTACAGAGCCATCGCAAGACGCTTTGCGATGACCGCGCCAGCTCGGAAGCAGCAAAGAACTGAAGCCGAGTAGAGCTGAAGTTGCGGTCTTTTAGCTCTTTCCCCGAAGTTTTGCACAGTCGATTGATGTGCTGAATTATCCCACAAATCCTTATGAATGTTCTTTCAGAGGTCGCGTCTAGCCCGACTTTCAGGCGTCAGGACTCTGGCCATTTCTTGCAACTTGTGTGAACATGGATACTCCCCAAGGCAGGAGATTCCATGAAACCATCAGTACCGCTTTGCTATTGCAATGCACTACTGTGCGGGTGCACTGTGCTCTGCTTTGTTCTTGCCCTTGGAACGCCAGGCGCGGCCGCCTCCCAATTGAAAATTCCGCGTACCCAGGCTGAGGTGAAACGTCTCTCGGTCAAACAGGAGATACAACTTGGAGCCGCTTACATGGCGGGTCGTGGAGTTCCTCAGGACTTTGTAAAGGCAGCGTACTGGTACGAACGCGCAGCCAACGCCGGCGATCCGCTTGCTCAAAATCAAATCGGCTATTTCTATCAAAGTGGAATGGGAGTTAGACAAGACCCAGCCCGCGCCGCACTTTGGTATCAACGCTCTGCGGACAGCGGATTTCTGAAAGCGAAGGTCAATCTTGGAGTGGCGTACTTGTGGGGCGTTGGCGTGAAGAAAGATGCTCAACTTGGGTACGAACTCATCCACCAGGCGGCTGTGCAAAATTGTGGAGTGGCGGATGCTTATCTGGGCGAGATACATAGCTTTGGAATGGGCGTGCCGGTAGATCGCGAAGCGGCACGCGGCTGGTATGAACGTGGAGCTCATGCCAACGACAGTCTCGCCGAGTTTCGTCTGGCTGTGCTGCTTTCGACCGAGAATCCATCCGGCCAGAATCTACTTAAGGCTTCAAAGCTGTTTCGGCAGTCGATCAAAGGGGGCTATGTGGCAGCCCAGCACTCGCTTGGCCTGCTGCTGATCAACCATCCTGAACTTCCCGGTCGGCCTGACGAAGCCGTCGATCATCTTCAAAAGGCGTCGCAAGCAGGATTCTGGCAGTCGTCAGCGGTTCTTGGGTCGATTTATCGAGACGGCACGAGAATACCGAGAGACGAGGGGAAGGCCTTCTACTATTTCAAACTGGCGCAGGTTCAGGGTGGAGAAACCGCCCTCCGTACCGTCGCGAAGGATGTTTCGATTCTTTCTCGCGAATTGACCCCAGACCAGGCTGCAACCCTTAGTGCAAAAGCCGAGGAGTGGTCCAACAGTCACCCACTGGCACTTCAATTCGTTTTTAAAGACTCGGGCAGTTCGAATGAATTTCCGGTGTCCGCCATTTCTGTTGCTAACGAGGGCATTCATTCTGGGCGGCTGGACGCTCCGTCTGCAGCAAAAGCTGAGCCTTAGACAAACGACGTTTAATTGCGCTGACAGTGTGGTGTGTCGGCTCGAGCCTGCTTGCGTTTTCCCCGGAAGCTTCCGCGGGTAAAGTGCTTGGCCGTCGAGCGGTATTTCTTGTCACCGTAGGCTGATGCTGCGTTTTCTTATAGACTGAAAGAACCCGGCCCGAATCGCGAGCCCTGACGCCTCGCGCAGCGCTATCCTGCGCAGGGTTGCCGGAGCCGTTGGAGGCGGATGAAGGCTGCGAACAGGACAGTGCACGCGCTCGCCCTGCGATGGCGTTTCATGGTGGCCTTTGCGCTTTTGTGCTCCTTCAATATCGGAGCCGGCAGGTTACGTGCTCAGGACGACCTGACTACCCAGAATGGATCGAGCGGCCTGGGCGGTGGATGGATCACCGGCCCTGCATCCAATCCGCTAAGCTTTCTAAACGGGCCCGCTTATCGTACCTTCGGCAAAACTGCTCCTTACGATTTTCCCGATTTCCATCCCTTGAGCAGTCTCGATCGAAAATTGCCGGGTTGGATCGGGTTTCAAGCTGAGGAGCGTTTTCGCTTTGAGGGGTCCGTAGGGCGGCTTTTGATACTCGGCAACGACGATAATTACTCGCTTAACCGTTTTCGGCTTCAGGCAGATCTCCGTCCAATCTCGTGGATGCGCTTTTCCGCGCAGGTGCAGGACTCAAGGCCGATGTATCAAAAGCCGCCCTACGGACCACCGAATGAGAATCGCTGGGATTTGAAGCTGGCCTACGCCGAAACCGGCAACCCAGAAAGACAATGGATCAGCCTGCGCGTCGGACGCCAACTAATCAATTACAACAACACCATCATGGCCAGTTCCGAGTGGCGCAATCAGGGCCGTTCCTACGACGCTGTTGTCACCAATTTGCAGCAGGGGCGATTTCATCTTGGCGTGTTTGCCGCATCGGCCGTTGTCCCACTCGCGTCCGGAATCAGCCATCATCAGCAAGGTAATAATGTGTGCGGCATGTACGGACGGTTCAGTTCGGTTATTCCAAAATCCGATCTGGAGCCGTTCGTGATTTGGCATGTGCAGCCAAACGTTGTCGTTAACCCTGCGATATCGAACACCAAAGGCAAGCAGAATCTTCGAGCGTACGGCACTCGATGGAAAGGGCAGATACACAGTGCCTTTGAATATTCGGTTGAGGGAGTTTTTGAAGACGGATCTCAGGGCAATGAACGCATTCGCGCCTGGGCCACTACGGATGGTATTGCGTATCAGAAGGAAACTTGGCGAGGCCAGCCGCGCTTCTTCGCGCAGTTTGATTATGCTTCAGGCAGCAGCGACCCTTCAGCAGGCGTTCATCACACGTTCGACGCTATCTACCCAACGACTCATGATCGATTTGGGATCACCGACATGCTCGGTTGGCAGAATATCCAGGCGTTTCGCACAGGGGCCACCGTCAGTCTGCACCTACGTTGGACAGTAACAGCGCAGTTCCTTGATTTCCAACTCGCGCAGAAGAATGATGCGCTTTACAACAATTCTGGGGCTTCGATCGGCCGCGGCGATTCGAATTTCAGCAAGCACATCGGCGATGAAGGCGACGTCTACTCGTGGTACGAAATCAACCGCCACTTCAATATCGGTTCTGGCTATGGTCGACTGGGAGCCGGGAATTTTCTGCAGCATCTTACTGGCGCTCCGGCCCATTCGACTTTCTACGTTGCTCTCAATTTCAAGGACAACGGACAAACGGGTTCACAACGCTGATCAATTTTTTAACAGCGCCGCAGAAGAGTTGAGAACAGCAGATGCTTCTCCAAGCGACGATTTTCGCAGGCGTTTTTATAGCTATACATGACAGTGGGACGGATTCTGCAGCCACTACTTTGCTGAACTTGAAAAGAATCCCGACGCTTGGGCGCCGATTGTTGCTGCTGCAAAGATGGGAACCGTCACTCTGGTTTATTTATGGTGCTCGCGACACGGAAATGAACGACACAGTTGCGCTCAGAGAATTTTTTCTCCATCGCAGACCCCGCGAGAAGAAATAATCTGCTACAAGTGTCCGAGCGGTGATTCCTAACTTGACACCAATCTCTCTCGCACTTACAGTAATTATCAGTCTTGAAAGATATCGAAATGGACACCTAAGTTTATCTTCTGGGTTCCTGTCCACCTTGGTGTTATACCCGCTAAAAAGAGGTTCTGTTTAGCTTGAGTTCAGCAACCGAGGTGTTTGTATTTCTCGTGCCAAAGTTTTGCTATCTTGCTCCACGATCCGTTCAGGACGGCATCTTGCAGCCGCTTAAATCCGAACGACCGAGGAGTAACTCCATTACCTAGGTAATGAGCGGGCCCTGTCCTTATTCGCATGACAACGTAGCTATGTGCTGTCAGGCAGGATACAATGGGTTCAATATTCCGAAGTATTTGTAGATAGCTGACACGAATAGGTCATTACATATTTGTAATGAAAGCGCCTTGGCATTACCGAACTGAATGCGGAAGCAAGTTACTTGCTAAATAAATGAAGTTAATATCCGCAACCTTCATGTTCGAGGAAAAAGGGCGGGACGCATTATGGAACGCAGAGCAGTACTTTGCCTTCTTTTTTCAGGCATGTTGTGGATCAGCGGCTGCACCGCTGGTAGCTTTGTTTCATCCGCGACTCAATCGCAATCAGCCGCCGTCAGCTCGGTAGCGTTCAGCTGCTCCCCGACGACCCTTGTAGCCGGCCAGACCAGCCAATGCTCGGCCACGGTATCAGGAACCGGTAGCTATAGTCAGGATGTCTCCTGGTCTGCGGCAACCGGCACGATTACGAGTTCCGGGCTCTACACTGCTCCAGCTACGGCGCCGTCGTCGGGACTCGACACTGTTACGGCCGTCTCCAAACAAGACATCAAGAAATCAGCGTCAGGATCGCTCAAAATAGCCAGTCCTAGTGGTTCTATTTCCTCTGTCGTCACGAATGCTACGCCATCCGCCATCATGTTAGGGCAGACGTCAACGTGCACGGCCACCGTTTCAGGGAAGGGAAGCTTCAGCACGGCTGTCACGTGGGCCGCAACCGGCGGAACCATAACTCAGAGCGGCGTCTTTACTCCAGCTAGCATCGGGAACGGAACCTGCACAGCGACATCTGTGCAAGACACTTCTCAATCCAGTTCCGCGTCAATTGGCGTCGCAAGTATGGGGCCGACCGTTACCGGGGTCACGCTTGTCTGCACTCCAACCAGCATTACCACGGCACAAACCGCCACTTGCACGCCAACTGTTACAGGTAGCGGAGCTTTCTCTGATACGGTCAATCTCTCCATCAGCCCGTCCGGTGCCGGAACGCTCAGCAGCAGCACCGGGGTGGCTTCAGGAACGAGCGTTACCTTTACCCCGCCCGGCACGGCAGGGACTGCGACCATTACCGCAACTTCAATGCAGGATTCCAGTAAGATATCATCCACTACAGTCGCTGTGACTTCAACATCCGGCGGCCCGGTTTGCAGTGGCTTGAGTTTGGGCAGTATGGGGAGCCTTAACGGTTTCGTTCCGTTCCCCTCCACAAACGCGTGGAACACTGATATCTCCAGTGCGCCACTGGATTCGAACAACTCCACGATTGTTGCAGCGTATACAGGGAATCACCTGCACCCCGACTTCTCGTCAGTTGCCGGGGGTAACTATGGCATACCGTATACCGTCGTGGACTCGAGCACGCAGGCTGTAGTTCCCATATCGGTGACCAATTATCCCACTGAGAGCGACGTGGCTTACGCGCCTTATCCAAGTGCCGTACAAATTGAAGGTACGCCGTCAGACTGCACAAGCAACGGCGACCAGCACGTTATTGTGATCGATCGAAATTCCTGCATGATGTACGAGACCTTCGCCACAATTCGTTGTAATGGGTCGTTCTCTGCAGACTCCGAAACCATCTGGGATCTGAAGAATTATGAAAAACGCCCGTACGGCTGGACATCGGCAGATGCTGCAGGCCTGCCCATCTTCCCTGGTTTGGTGCGCTATGACGAGATTGCATCCGGTGCGATTAACCACGCACTGCGGTTCACACTGAACAACACAAAGAACGATGCCAACGGCGGATATTTTGTTTCACCCGCGACCCACGCTGCGGGAACCGTTTATTCCTCTCCATACGTGATCGGTATGCGGATCCGGCTGAAAGCTGGTTTCGACATCTCCGGTTTCTCAGCAACGAACCAGATCATCCTTCGAGCGATGAAGAAATATGGTCTGATCCTTGCGGACAACGGGAGCAACTTCTATTTTCAGGGAACGCCTGACGCTCGCTGGAACGATTCGGATCTTGCCAAACTCGGCACTGTTACTTCAGATAACTTTGAAGTAGTACAAATGACGCCTTCATATCCTGGACTGGATGCTGCCACTGCCCCGACTGGCGCAACACCAATCATCGACAGCTTTACTGCTTCGGCATCTACAGTAAGTGCCGGAACCCCAGTCACCCTCACGTGGAGTGCGTCAAACGACTCCTATGACTTCATCGACAAACTTGGCGGCGTTCGCGGACCAAGCGTGACCGTTACGCCGAGGGCAACAACTACCTATACCCTCAATGCGACTAATCAATACGGGCGGACGACGAAGCAGGTGACGGTAGTTGTTCAATGACGAGGTTAGAAATCGAGTACCTCGCATTGTAAAGTTCGCGTGGAAGTAGGTCTCGAACTTCACTTATGAAAAAGCGCGGCCGGATCTGATTCAGGTCCGGCCGCGCTTTTGCTTTTGGTCGGGGAGATCATCTGAGAATAACGATCGTGCTATTTTCTTGCAGCGATGATTGCACTGATCTCCGCGGCGATTGCTACAAGATGTTGGGAATGCGACGCGGAGCACGGCTCTTCTGGTGAACACGACTTTTCAAAGTCCCGCGCCAACTCCGAGCCTCGAGCCAGGCCGAACGTCCCAAGTGTTCCCGCCAGCTTGTGAGCAGCCGAGTGGGCGGCATATTTTTGTTCGGATGTGATTTCTCCTGAA
>Ga0207695_10004462_pt1 | contig 19068 bp, 15 predicted proteins | sample KBSC54metaG_FD_184354 | JGI IMG/M metagenome (GOLD analysis project Ga0207695, IMG submission 184354) | Corn rhizosphere microbial communities from Kellogg Biological Station, Michigan, USA - KBS C5-4 metaG (SPAdes) (version 2) | ecosystem: Host-associated > Plants > Roots > Rhizosphere > Soil... | reverse complement strand
CGGCGATCAGCTCGCCGGCCACCATGAACATCCACGCGAGGCTCAAGCCGTTGCGCAGCCCCGTCATCACCGACGGCAGCGCGGCCGGCAGCAGCACGCGACGCACGAGCGCGAGCGGGCGCAGCCGCATCAGGCAAGCCACCTCGACCAGCTTGCGGTCGACGCCCGTGATGCCCGAGACAACGCCCATGTAGACCGGGAAGAACGCGCCGATCGCGATCATCGCGAGCTTGGGTGCCTCGCCGATGCCCAGCCACAGCAGCAGCAGTGGCACCCAGGCCAGCGACGGGATCGCGCGCAGCGCTTGGAAGCTCGGGTCGAGCAGCACGCGTGCCGTCGTCGACAGGCCCACCAGCGACCCGATGGCCAGCGCCAGCGTCACACCGATCGCGTAGCCCGCGGCGACGCGCGCCGTGCTCGCCATCACGTGCTGGGCGACGGTGTGACCGCCGAGGTCGACCAGCGCCCGCAGCACGTCGCTGGGTGTCGGCAGCAGGTTGGGGGCGATCCAGCCGAGGCGGCCCGCGATCTCGCCGAGCAACAGCACCGCGGCCGGAACAAGCCAGGCCCGCGCGATCGCCGGTGCACGGCGCGCATCCCGTGCCCGCTCGCGCACGGGAGCGGGCGCATGCGCGGCCGCTCCCGTGTCGAGCGGCGGCGCGGAGCCCAGTTCGGGAAGGATCGCCTGGTCGACGCCCATGGGCTGTTGCTCAGGCGCGCCGCAGGTCGGCCGCGAAGCCGGTGTCCACCAGCGCCGTCACCGTGCGGTTCAGGTCGACCCCCGGCTTGACAAGTGCCTCGGCCTGGAGGATCGGCGACGCCGACTGCAGCGCGTGCACGTGCTCGGCCGAAGGCCATGGATTGCTGAGGTCGGTGCGCAGCTTGAGCTGCAGCAGCGCCACCTGCAGGCTCACCTTGGCCTCCTCGGACAGGATCTTCGCGGCCTCGGTGGTGTTGGCCAGCGTCCACTGGCGCGCGCGCTCGTAGTTCGCGATGACGCGCCGCACCGCGGCGGGTTGCTGCGCCAGGAAGTCCTCGCGCACGTTGAGGAAGCCGTAGGTGTTGAACGCCACGTTGCGATAGAGCAGGCGCGCGCCGCTGTCCAGCTCCGCGGACGCCATCAGCGGGTCGAGCCCGGCCCAGGCGTCGACCTGGCCCGCGCGCAGCGCCGCCAGCCCGTCGGCATGCTGCAATGGCACGTGCTCGATGTCGCTCTTCTTCAGGCCGGCCGTCTGCAGCGAGCGCAGCAGGAACAGGTACGGATCCGTGCCCTTGGTCGCGGCGATCTTGCGGCCCTTGAGGTCGGCCAGGCTCCTGATCGGCGAGTCCTTGGGCACCACCAGCGCCGTCCACTCCGGCCGCGAGAAGATGTAGGGCGAGCGGATCGGGTTGCCGTTGGCCTTGGCGAGCAGGGCGGCGAGGCCCGCCGTCGAGCCGATGTCGATGCTGTTGGCGTTGAGGTACTCGAGCGCGCGGTTGCTGCCCGCGCTCAACGTCCACTTCACCGTCACGCCGTCCTTGCGGAAGTCCTCCTCCAGCCAACCGAAGCGCCTGAGCACGAGGCTCGTGGGCGAGTAGTAGGCGTAGTCGAGGCGCAGCGCGCTCAGGGGGCTGGCCTGCCCGCGCGCGCCGACGCCGGCGAGGCCGGCGGCGGCCGCGCCAGCCAGCTGGAGGACATGGCGACGTTGGATCACGGGGAGACTCCGATGGATCTGTTTCACGAATACGAGCCGGGCTCGGGCACCTTGCCCTCGATGGCATGGCGGCCGATCTCGCGCAGCTTCACGTCGACCGGGTCGTGCAACGTGTGCACGCGCGCATTGCGCCAGAAGCGGTCCAGGCCGAGCTTCTGCGACGTGGCGCGCGCGCCGGCCAGCTCGAAGAACTGCGAGCTCACGTCCATCGCCGCGCGGTGCGCCAGCACCTTGGCCTCGGCGATCGCGATGGCGACCTCGCCGCGCTCGGCGGCATCGATGGCGACGCCGCGCACGAACGCGGCCTGCAGTCGATGCGCGGCGTCGTCGGCCACGGCCTGGGCGGCGCGGATCGGCAGGCGCATCTCGCCATAGCGGTGCTGCACGATCGGGTCGTCCGCCGCGCGGCCGACGCCGGAGCCGGCCCACGGGCGCGCCTGCTCGCGGGTGTACTGGCGCGCCTCCTCGAACGCGCCCAGGGCGATGCCGAGGTAGAGATTGGCCATGATGAGCTGCGAGACGAGCGGGCGCAGCGTCATGCGCGGCGTGTGCACCGCACCGGGGGCGACCAGCACGTCCTCGCGATCGATCGCCACGCGCTCGAATTCCACGGTGCCGCTGTCGGTCTGCTTCTGGCCGAAGGCGTCCCAGTCGGCGCGCACGCGAACGCCGGCCCGTCGCGTGGGCGTCGTCGCGATCACCAGGCTTTGCGTCGGCCGGTGCCAGGCGGAGACCACCATGCGATCCGACCCGACCGAGCCGGACGAGAAGCTCTTGAGGCCGTTGAAGCTCCAGCCCTCGCTGGACTCGGTTGCTACCGCGCGCTGGTCGAGCGGGTTGAGCGCGTTGCCCCAGAACAGGCGCTGCGTCATCGTGTCCTCGAACTGGCGCGCCTGCTGCTCGCGCGTGCCGTACAACAGCAACGTGGCCATCTGGAGGTGGTGGAAACCGTACAGGTGCGCGAGCGCGCTGTCGGCTTGCGCAAGGCGGCGCAGCGTGGCGTAGAAGGTCGGCCAGTCGGCGCCGGTGCCGCCGAATTCCACAGGAATCGTCAGCGCGAGCAGGCCGCTGGCGCGAATCAGTTCGCGCTCGGCCGACGCATGGCCACCGACGCGGTCGCGCTCGACGGCGTTGCTCGCCAGCTGGCGTGCCAGGACGTCGGCGGTGCGAAGGAGTTCATGCATGGCCGCGGCCTTGCGATCAGAAGGCCGGCACCATCGAGCCGGCGAACTTCTCCGACACGAAGGCCTTGACCTCGGGCGACTGGTAAGCCCTCACGAGCTTGGCCACCCACGGCTTGTCCTTGTCGACGATGCGCACCGCAAGCAGGTTGGCGTACGGCGACTTCGCGTCCTCGATGGCGATCGCGTCGCGCGTGGGCACCAGCCCGGCCTGGATCGCGAAGTTGGTGTTGATCGCGCTCGCGTCCAGGTCGTCGAGCGAGCGCGCAAGCTGCGCGGCCTCGAGCTGCACGACCTGCAGGCCCTTGGGGTTCTCGACGATGTCGGCTGTCGTGGCGCTGATGCCCGCGCCTGGCTTGAGCTTGAGGACGCCGGCCTTCTGCAGCAGCGCGAGTGCACGGCCGCTGTTGGATGGATCGTTCTGGATGCCGACCTTGGCCCCGCGCGGCAGGTCGGCCAGCGACTTGTAGCGTTTGGAATAGAAGCCCATCGGGAAGGTCACCGTGTTGCCCACCGCCGCGATCTTGTAGCCGCGCGCCTTGATCTGCGACTCGAGGAACGGCGCGTGCTGGTAGCTGTTGGCGTCGAGGTCGCCGGCATCGAGCGCCGCGTTCGGCTGGATGTAGTCCTGGAACTCGACGATGCGGATCTCGAGGCCGTCGCGCGCCGCCACCTTCTTGGCCACTTCGGCGATCTGGGCGTGCGGGCCGGCCGTCACGCCGAGGCGCACCACGTCGGCTGCGAGCGCCGTCGACGCGCTCGCCGTCGCGACGGCAGCCAGGCAAAGTTTCAGGACGAGGCGACGGATCGGCATGGTGGCGTTGTTCGAAAGGGAACAGCGAGTGTTGCCTGGGCAACCGGCGGATCGAACGAAGCTTTCGTCACATGCTTCGGCGCTTCACGCCTGAAGCGCGTGCTCGCGCCGTGTCGGGCGCCACCGCGACCGAACGAAGATCTCGGTCGTTGGATATGCGGCCAAAGCGCAGCGCCGAGGCGGCATCACGAGAAGAATGCCATGGACCTATCCACCTCTCATCCTTTTCAATGACGTTCCTCCAGGTCCTCGCGCGCCGCGCGCTCCCGCTGCTCGCCGCCGCGGTCTCCTTCTCTTCGCACGCACAAGACGTGCTGCGTGTCGGCGCCTCGCCGGTGCCGCATGCGGAAATCCTCGAATTCATCAAGCCGAAGCTCAAGGCCCAGGGCGTCGACCTGCAGGTCAAGGTCTTCACCGACTACGTTCAACCCAACCTCGGCCTCGAGGACAAGCAGCTCGACGCCAACTACTTCCAGCACAAGCCCTACCTGGACGCCTTCAACAAGGACCACGGCACGCATGTGGTGCCGGTGCCCGGCGGCAACGTGCACGTCGAACCGTTCGGCGCCTACTCGCGCAAGGTCAAGCACGTCTCCGAGCTGCGTGACGGCGCCATCGTGGCCATTCCCAACGACCCGTCCAACTCCGGCCGCGCGCTGGTGCTGCTGCAGAAGCAGGGGCTCATCAAGCTCAAGGATCCGGCGAACATCCTGGCGACGGCGCGCGACGTGGTCGCCAATCCGAAGAAGCTGCAGTTCCGCGAGCTCGAGGCAGCGCAGTTGCCGCGCGCCCTCGACGATGTCGACATCGCACTGATCAACACCAACTACGCGCTCGAGGCCAAGCTCGTCCCGACGCGCGACGCGCTGTTCATGGAGGGCGCCGACTCGCCCTACGCGAATTTCGTCGCGGCGCGGCCCGACAACGCGAATTCGGCCGCGATCAGGAAGCTCGTGGAGGCGCTGCACACGCCCGAGGTCAGGAGGTTCGTCGCGGAGAAGTACAAGGGCGCCGTGGTTCCCGCGTTCTGAGCGTCATGCCGGCGTGCGCGGCGCCGCATGGCTTCAAGGACTCGTCGTGCCTGCGGTCGCCAACCGTGATCTCGTCCTCGAACCGACATGGACGCCGTCGGGACGCGGCATTGCGGGCAAGGGGCGAAGGCGTCGGCGCGCCGCCTGTCCCCGGCCTCGGACCATTCGCGCCGCTGGCCTGCCGCACGCGCAGAACGTATCGGGAGGGCAAAAGGCGACGCGCGTAGCTAGGGATGCCTGTGCTGCGGGCGGCGGCAAGATACTGATGCGTCACGCCGGGCCGGCAAGACGAGGCGCAAGCCGACAACGAGACAAGTGCCCGACACGAAGAAGGAGCCCGCCATGTCCGCCGCCGTCATTCCCTGCGATCGCTGCAATGCCCCACGACTGGACATCGATTCCTCGCGCTGCGCGAAGTGCGGCTTCTGTCCCGCGGACGAGCTGAACATCGTCATGCTCGAGGACCAGTCCGGCCACGTCGTCGGAACGATCGGTGACAACGGCTGGCGCGGCGCGAGCGGCCACCTCGAGCGCATGCAGTACTGGATGTATGGCGGCACTGAACCCGAACTCATCCTGCTGGCCCATCCGGCCATGCCGGAGTTCAGCAACAACAGCAGCAACTTCTACTTCAAGCATGTGCTGCATCCGAGCAAGAAGAGGCGTACGCCCGAAGAGAAGCTGCTGCGCCGCCACCAGAAGCGCAACATGCCGCCCAAGCAGCGCGAGGCCGGCCGCGGCAAGGGCGAGTACAAGGAATTCAGCAAGGACACCAGCGACGGCGCCCTGAGCTGGAGCGAGAAGTACGGAACGACCCGCGGCGTGGGCGGGGTCATCCCCGACAACACCGCCATCGACCTGTCGTTGATCTCGCTCGACGAAGTGCGCGCCAGGTTCTACGAGGCGATATGCCTGGCCCCCTGGCGACTGGGCGAGGCGGAGATCCTCGACATCCGCAAGAAGCTGGACGCGGCGGGCAAGACGCACATCCCGGTCGACCCCAACCCGCGCGAGCGCGACATCAAGGTCGAGTTCGGCCGCAACTGTGTCCTGCAGGTCGGAAAGACGCGGCGGACCTATGACCACGTGTGGGTGAGCGTGCGCCGCCACCTCGGCGATGGCTTCAAGTACTTCAGCGTGTTCCACCTGAAGTTCGAGAAGATGGTCTGAAGCGGCGCTCGGCGCAGGGCTGCGTCGCGGCGACGGGTCCCCGCAGCGCCTCGCCGCCGGCACGCCCGACAGAACGTGCAGCGCGGCTCGTTCAGGTTTCCCCGAAGGCGGTCAGCCCAGCTCGAAGCTCGTGATCCCGTAGACCGTCTCCAGGCGACAGGCCGGCTCGGGGCCGGCATACATGCGCGCCGTCTCGAACACGGGACTCAGGCCGTGCGCTTGCGCCAGCGCGCGGGCCTCGGCGTTCGGCTCGGGCACGTCCAGGTAGACCGCCTCGCCGGCCGGAACGGCGTCGCACAGAGTCGCGTAGAGCGTCGCGGCGATCGCCGGGTCGTCGGCGACGAGCGGGCCGATCTTGTACCCGGCCCGGCAGCGCCGGATCACTCCCCACCCGCCCAATCGGCCGTCGCGCTGCCAGGCGAGCCCGGTCGACTCCGGCATCGCGCGCCAGGCCCGCAGGAAGTCCACGCGCGGGGCGGGGAACACCTCGAGGTCCTTGCGGCACAAGGTGTCCAGCTCGACGTGCGCCAAGGGCACGACGGCCTCCGGCCGCGGTCGCCTGCCGGCGCGCGCGACGCCGCCATGGCGGACGTTGCGCCAGGCCGGCGAGAAGCCGCTGCGGCGGTAGTTGTCCTGCTGCGCCGGCACGCCGTCGAGGCCGATGACCCGGCCCGCCAGGCGGGCCATTCCCGCGTTCCACAGGCGCATCCCGAGGCCGCGTCCGCGCCAGGCCGGCGCGACGATGTACAGGCCGATGAAGCCGAACCCGCGCCCGTAGGCGACGGCGCTGATGCAGCCGACCGGCACGCCGTCGACCTCGGCCACCAGGAACCCCTGCGGGTCCGCGGCATGGAAGCTCGCGGCGTCGTGCAGCCCGGGGTTCCAGCCCTCGTCGGCGGCCCGGTCGATCGCGAGCCGGATCTCGTCGCGCTGCATGGTGCGGATCGTGCAGTCCATGCGAGGCATTGTGCTCCGGGGGGCGAGCCGGGAAAGCTCAGCGCAGGGGGGCGAGACCTGGGGGGCACGATCGGTGCCCGCGTCGATGACGATGAATGCCCCTCGCGCCGATGCCTTCAGGCAAGCAGTTTCGCAGGCACGTCGGGTCGTTCGAGAACGATGAAATGGCCCGCGTCCGCCACCTGGGTGAATCTGGCTTCGGGAAGCAGGCGCTGGTTGGCCTGCCGGTCCGACGTGCGCGACCAGTCCTTCTCGCCATAGACCAGGTGGATCGGCGCCTTGACATCGGCATAGCGGGAACGGGCCGCGATGTAGCTCGGCAGGCTGGCATACACGGATCGGGCGACGACCGGGTAGCCGGGGTGCCGACCGACCTTGAGCAGTTCATCCACGTAGTCTTCGCGCAGGGCCGTCTCGTCGCCAAGGCCGCCGCGAAGCACGGCGCTCATGATCGGCTTGGGTTCGACTCCGGCGAGGATGGGGCCGACGCCTGGAGCGAGGACGCCGGTGATGATGAAGCGCGCCAGGAAACTGGATCTCTTGATGCCGCCGGCGTAGTCGTAAGGATTGATCGCCATGACGCTGCGAACCCGCTCCGGCATGTCGGCGGCTGTCGTCAGGGCGAGCACGGCCCCCATCGACTCGCCGACGAGTGTCACGTCGCGCAGGTCGAGGCGTGTGATGAAGCTCTCCACGGCGGCCCGCATCGCAGGTTCTTCGTAGGACGCGCCGGGCACGATCTGCGAGTAGCCCATGCCGGGCAAGTCGAGCGCGTACACCGTATACCGCTCCTGAATGCGTGGAATCAGATGCCGGAAGTGCTCGGCCTGGGTCCGCACGGTGTGCAGCAGCACCAACGGAGCGCCTGATCCGCCAGCGAGGTAGCGGAGTCGGCCTTGGGGTTGGCCGCTGGTTCCGGCCGGGTCGAGGAAGCGGTTATCGAAGCCGGGGATCTTGATTCCGGATTCAGATGGAGGCGACGACATGTTCGTGATCTCCGACGCGAGCGTCAAAAGCTGTGCAGGTGCACGGGGGGGTGGATGGCGCGTGCCCCGCGGGCCGCGAATGAGCAAGCGTTCGTGCGCCCTCGTGAGGCGGGGCTACTTGGCTGCCGCGGTGTCGGAGAGGGGGGCCCTCCATCCACCGCCGAGTGCCTTGAACGTGGCCACCGCCGCCAGGGCGGATTCGGTCTGCGCCTGCGCTCGCGCATCCGAGGCCCGCAGCAGGTTCTCGTCGGCTTGCAGGACCTCGATCAGGCTGACCACGCCCTTTTGATAGGCTGCGAACGAAGCGCCGCGAGCGCGGCCAAGCGAGTCGACGCCTTGAGCCAGTACGGTCGATTGCTCTTCGCGCTTGACGAGCGCGGAGAAGGCGTCCTCGACGTCCTCGGTCGCGCGCAGTGCGGCGAGCCGGTACGCGGCCAGCATCTCGGCCCTCTGCCCCTTGGCCTGGTCGATCTGCGCGTTGATGCGGCCGAAATCGAACAAGCGCCAGCGCAAGCCCAGGACACCGCTGGCCTGGTCCGCGCCGCTGCTGAACAAGTCGCCGCTGGACCGCGACGTCGCGCTGCCGATCAAGCCGCTCAGCGAGAACTTCGGGTAGTACTCCGCGACGGCGACGCCGATGCGCGCGTTCGACGCGGCCAGGCGGCGCTCGGCGACGATCAGGTCGGGCCGACGCCGCAGAAGCTCGGCGGGCGAGCCGACGTTGGCGATCCGGGGTGCGGACGGGATGGCGCCGGGTTCGGCCAGCTCCGCACCGTGGGTGCCGGGCACCGATCCCAGCATGACGTCGAGCGCGTTGATGGCGGATTCGAGGCCGGTCTCGAGCGCCGGCACCGTGGCGCGGACCTGGGCGAGCGAGCCCTCGGCCTGGTTGACCTGGAGTTCGGAAGCCAATCCCTTGCCTTCGAGAAGCCTCACCTTCGAAAGCAGATCCTCTTGCGTCCTGACCTGCCGGCGGGCGATGTCCAGGCGCGCCTGCAGGCCCCGGATGCTGATGTAGACGTCGGCCGTCTGCGCTGCGACGGCCAGCCGCGCCGCGGCGGCGCCGGCTTCCGAGGCCTGGTAGTCGGCGATGGCGGCTTCGCGTCCGCGACGCAGCCCCCCGAAGACGTCGACCTCCCAGCTCGCGCCGAGGTCCGCCTCGTAGGCACGGCCGTGGCGATCGAAGCCGGGCCGCGAATTCATGATCTGGCCCAGGGGCGTTTCGACGGACTGGTACGCGCTGGCCGCCTGGCCGCTCACGTTGCCGGACGGCAGCAGGGCGGCGTCGGCTGCTCCGAGTCCGGCGCGAGCCTGGAGGACGCGGGCCGAGGCTTGTGCCAGGTCGAGGTCCTGCTCGAGCGCGAGCTCGACGAAACGGGCGAGTTGCGGATCCCCGAATCCGTTCCACCAGTCGACCAGGTCGGCCTTGTTGGCGGCGCTTCGCTGGGCGAGCGCCGCCTGACCGTGGAACTCGGTCGGCAGCGGCGCGTCGGGCCGGACGTAGTCGGGCCCGACGGCGCAGCCCGTCAAGAGAGCGGCCACGACGAGCGGGGCGAGGGCGTGCTTGGGAGGCATGTGGAGATCCAGGAGGAGCGGCGGGAATAGTGACCATAATACCAAATGGTCACACGTTGTCTAGCCCCAGGGCCTCCTGTAAGCTCTGGCCATGACCACGAGTTCCTCCTCCACAGTGCCCGCGCGTGGGCCTGCCGACCATGAGGTCCGCAGCCAGATCGTCGCGGCGGCCACCGAGCATTTCAGCCGCTACGGCTATGAGAAGACGGCCGTCTCGGACCTGGCCAAGGCCATCGGCTTCTCCAAGGCCTACATCTACAAGTTCTTCGAGTCCAAGCAGGCCATCGGCGAGATGATCTGCGCCAACTGCCTGCAGCAGATCGTGACGGAGGTCCGCAGCGCGGTCGCCCAGGCCGACCAGCCGCCGGAGAAGTTGCGGCGGATGTTCAGGGCGATTACCGAGGCGAGCCTGCGCCTGTTTTCCCGGGACCGGAAGCTCTACGAGATCGCGGCGTCGGCGGCGACGGAGCAGTGGCAGTCCGTCCGCGCCTACGATGAGCAGGTACGAGGGCTGATCGCCGACATCCTGCGCGAAGGCCGCCAAAGCGGCGACTTCGAGCGCAAGACGCCGCTCGACGAAACCGTCCTGGCGGTGTACCTGGTCATGCGTCCCTTCATCAATCCGCTGCTGTTGCAGTACAGCTTCGACTACGCCGCGGAGGCGCCCACGCACCTGTCCAGCCTGGTGCTTCGCAGCTTGTCGCCCTGAGAATTGGCGAGTGACGCTTGACTGATATGGTCACTAGTTCCACAATGAAGTCGTGTTCACTTCATCAATGGGACTTCCATGCTCCGGCGCCGTCTCGCTGCTCCCCTGATCGCCTCTGGATTGCTGGCCCTGGCCGCATGCGGCGAAAAGAACCATTCCGATCCCCGCACCGAGGCACCGTTGGTGCGGACGGCGCTCGTCCAGACCGTGGCGTCCTCGACGAGGTCGTTCACCGGCGTCGTCGCGGCGCGCGTGCAGAGCGACCTGGGCTTCCGCGTGCCGGGCAAGGTGCTGGAGCGGTTGGTGGACGCCGGCCAGACCGTCAAGCGCGGCCAGCCGCTCATGCGCATCGATCCCGTCGACCTCAAGCTGGCGGCCAGTGCGCAGCTGGAGGCGGTCGCAGCCGCCCGCGCACGCGCGCAGCAGGCGGCGCAGGACGAGGCGCGCTACCGCGACCTGCAAGGCACCGGCGCCATCTCCGCGTCGGCCTATGACCAGGTCAAGGCCGCGGCAGATGCGGCCAAGGCGCAGCTGAGCGCAGCGGAGGCGCAGGCGGACGTGGCGCGCAACACGAGCCGCTACTCGGAGCTGGTGGCCGACGGTGATGGCGTGGTCATGGAGACGCTGGCCGAGCCAGGGCAGGTCGTCGGTGCCGGGCAGACGGTGGTGCGGCTGGCGCATGGCGGCCGGCGTGAAGCCGTCGTCCAGTTGCCGGAGACCGTGCGTCCCGCGATCGGCTCCCCGGCGCTGGCGACGCTCTTCGGCAAGGAGGCAGAGGCTCCGGCCAGGCTGAGACAGCTCTCGGATGCCGCGGATCGTCTCACCCGGACCTTCGAAGCCAGGTATGTGCTGGCCGATGAACTGGCCGACGCGCCGTTGGGCAGCACGGTCACCATCCAGATTCCCACGGATTCGGCCTCGACGCAGGATCGCCTGCAGGTGCCGATCAGCGCGATCTTCGATGCCGGCAAGGGGCCAGGCGTGTGGTTGATCGGCGGCGAACCCGCGAAGGTGTCCTGGCGGCCCGTCGTCATCCGGCAGCTCGGGGACGACCGCGCTCAAGTCGCCGGGCAGCTCAAGCCCGGCGACCAAGTCGTCGCGTTGGGCGCGCATCTCCTGAGCGAAGGCGAGCAGGTTCGAGTCGGCGTGAAGATCGCCGCCGCCGCGCCGCAAGGAGCGCGCCCGTGAGCGAAGGCCGATTCAACCTGTCGGCACTCGCCGTACGCGAGCGGTCCATCACGCTGTTCCTGATCTTCCTGATCTCCGCCGCCGGCATTCTGGCGTTCCTGAAGCTGGGGCGCGCCGAAGACCCGCCGTTCACGATCAAGCAGATGACGGTCGTCACGGCCTGGCCCGGGGCGACGGCGCAGGAGATGCAGGACCAGGTCGCGGAGCCGCTGGAAAAGCGCATGCAGGAACTGCGGTGGTACGACCGCACCGAGACCTTCACGCGTCCCGGCCTGGCCTTCACGATGGTGTCCTTGCTCGACAAGACGCCGCCTGCAGAGGTCCAGGAAGAGTTCTACCAGGCCCGCAAGAAGCTGGCGGACGAATCGAAGAAGCTGCCCGACGGCGTCATCGGCCCCATCGTCAACGACGAATACGCGGACGTCACCTTCGCGCTGTATGCCCTGAAGGCCAAGGGCGAGCCGCAGCGCGTGCTGGTGCGCGATGCCGAGGCATTGCGCCAGCAGCTGCTGCATGTGGCCGGCGTGAAGAAGGTCAACATCATCGGCGAGCAGCCCGAACGCATCTTCGTGTCCTTTTCGCACGACCGCCTGGCCACGCTGGGCATCGCACCGCAGGACATCTTCGCCGCGCTCAGCAGCCAGAACGTCCTGACGCCCGCCGGATCCATCGAGACGAAGGGGCCGCAGGTCCTGCTTCGGGTCGATGGCGCATTCGACAACCTGGACAAGATCCGGCAGACCCCGATCGTCGCGCAGGGACGGACGCTGAAGCTTTCGGATGTGGCAACCGTCGAGCGCGGCTACGAGGATCCCGCCACCTTCATGGTCCGAAGCAACGGCGAACCGGCATTGCTGCTGGGCGTCGTGATGCGCGACGACTGGAACGGGCTCGATCTCGGCAAGGACCTCGACAAGGAAATCACGAAGATCAACACCGCGCTGCCGTTGGGGATGAGCCTCTCGAAAGTGACCGACCAGGCCGTCAACATCCGCACGGCGGTCGACGAGTTCATGGTCAAGTTCTTCGTCGCCCTGCTCGTCGTGATGGTCGTCTGCTTCATCAGCATGGGCTGGCACGTCGGCATCGTCGTCGCGGCGGCCGTGCCCCTGACGTTGGCCGCCGTGTTCGTCATCATGGCGGCCACCGGCAAGAACTTCGACCGCATCACGCTCGGCTCGCTGATCCTGGCGCTGGGCCTGCTGGTGGACGACGCCATCATCGCCATCGAGATGATGATCGTGAAGATGGAGGAGGGCTACGACCGCATCGCCGCCTCCGCCTACGCGTGGAGCCACACGGCGGCTCCCATGCTTTCCGGCACCCTGGTCACGGCCATCGGCTTCATGCCGAACGGATTCGCACGCTCCACGGCCGGCGAATACACCAGCAACATGTTCTGGATCGTCGGCATCGCCCTGATCGCGTCCTGGGTGGTGGCCGTGGCATTCACGCCCTACCTGGGCGTGAAGATGCTGCCCGAGGTCAAGAAGGTCGAGGGTGGCCAGCGGGCCATCTACGACACCCCGCGCTACAACCGCTTCCGCCAGGTGCTGGGCCGGGTGATCGGCCGCAAATGGCTGGTCGCCGGAGCGGTCGTTGCGGCGTTCGCGCTGGCCATCGTCGGCATGGCGGCGGTGAAGAAGCAGTTCTTCCCGACCTCCGACCGGCCGGAAGTGCTGGTCGAAGTGCAGATGCCGTACGGCACCTCCATCGAGCAGACCCGTGCCGCGACCATGAAGGTCGAGGCGTGGCTGGCGAAGCAGAAGGAGGCCAGGGTCGTGACGTCCTACATCGGCCAGGGCGCCCCGCGCTTCTTCCTGGCCATGTCGCCTGAATTGCCCGATCCCTCGTTCGCCAAGGTCGTCGTGCTCACGGGCGACGAGAAGGAGCGGGAAGCCCTCAAGTTCAGGCTGCGCGATGCCGTGGCCGGGGGATTGGCCCCCGAGGCGCGGGTGCGGATCACCCAGATCGTGTTCGGACCTCCCTCGCCGTTCCCCGTGGCGTACCGCGTCATGGGACCGGACCCGGACAAGCTTCGCACCATCGCCGCGCAAGTCGAGGCTGTCATGCGCGCCAGTCCGATGATGCGCACGGTCAACACGGACTGGGGGCCGCGCGTGCCTGCACTTCACTTCACGCTGGACCAGGATCGGCTCCAGGCCTTGGGGCTGACCCCGAACTCGGTGGCCCTGCAACTGCAGTTCCTGTTGAACGGCGTGCCTCTCACCGAAGTGCGCGAGGACATCCGCTCGGTGCAGGTGGTCGGGCGCGCCGCCGGCGATATCCGGCTCGATCCTGCGAAGATCGCCGGCTTCACGCTGGTCGGATCGGCAGGACAGCGCATTCCCTTGTCCCAGGTGGGCAAGGTCGACGTGCGCATGGAAGATCCCATCCTGCGGCGCCGCGACCGTACGCCCACCATCACCGTGCGTGGCGACATCGCGGAAGGACTGCAGCCGCCGGATGTTTCCACCGCCGTCTCCAAGCAGCTGCAGCCGGTCATCGACCAGCTTCCTCCGGGCTACCGGATCGAACAGGCCGGCTCGATCGAGGAATCCGCCAAGGCCAGCACGGCCATGCTGCCGCTGTTCCCGATCATGATCGCCCTGACGCTGCTCATCATCATCCTGCAGGTGCGTTCCATCGCGGCCATGATCATGGTGTTCGCCACGAGCCCGCTCGGGCTGATCGGGGTCGTGCCGACCCTGCTCGTCTTCCAGCAGCCGTTCGGCATCAATGCGCTCGTCGGCCTGATCGCGCTGTCGGGGATCCTGATGCGCAACACGCTGATATTGCTGGGGCAGATCCGCCACAACGAGCAGGAAGGCTCGAGTCCGTTCGATGCAGTCGTCGAGGCGACCGTCCAGCGCGCCCGACCCGTGATCCTGACCGCCATGGCCGCGATCCTCGCCTTCATCCCGCTGACCCACTCGGTGTTCTGGGGAACACTCGCGTACACGCTGATCGGTGGCACGTTCGTAGGGACGATCCTCACCTTGGTGTTCCTGCCTGCGATGTACTCGATCTGGTTCCGGATCCGGCCGGGCGGCGATCGAGCGTCGGCGCCTGGCCAGGTCGCCGCGACGGCGCCCGCGTGACGCGACCCTCGTCGCACCGGCCTCTGCCTTGACAGCGATCAAGCCCTGTCCGATCGCCGGCTCCTAGGATCGCGCGCATCCCATCGACTTGGAGACGGCGATGAAGCGCCTGTCATTCGCCATGTTCGCCGTGTTCGCCGCGGCACTCGGCTTGAGCGGCTGCGGCTACAACGCGCTGCAACGCGGCGACGAGGAGGTCAAGGCCGACTGGTCGGAGGTCGTCAATCAGTACCAGCGCCGCGCCGACCTCGTGCCCAACCTCGTCAACACCGTCAAGGGCGAAGCCGACTTCGAGCAGTCCACGCTCACGAAGGTGATCGAAGCCCGGGCCAAGGCGACCGCCGTCCAGGCCACGCCCGAGCTCGTCAACGACCCGCGCGCATTCGCGAAGTTCCAGCAGGCGCAGGGGGAACTGAGCGGGGCGCTGTCTCGCCTCCTGGCCGTGTCCGAGCAGTATCCGAACTTGCGCGCGAACCAGGGGTTCCTGGACCTGCAGGCCCAGCTCGAGGGGACGGAAAACCGCGTCACCGTGGCGCGCAACCGCTACATCAAGGCGGTGCAGGACTACAACGTGATCGTGCGTTCGTTTCCCTCGAACCTGACCGCCAAGGCGTTCGGGATGCAGGAAAAGGCGAACTTCACCGTTGAAGACCTGCAGCAGATCTCCCACCCGCCGACCGTCGACTTCAACCCGCCTGCATCGGCCGGCAGCGGAGCGGCCCGGTGACACGCGTGCTGGTCCGCGCCTGGCTGCTCGTCGCGGCGCTGGTCGCCGGATCGACGGCCTGGGCGCAGGCCACCGTCCCTGCCCTGGCTGGGCGCGTGGTCGACCAGACCGGCACGCTCACCGCGGACCAGGTCGCGAGCCTGAGCCGGAAGCTCGAGGCGTTCGAGGCGCGCAAGGGATCGCAGATCGCCGTCCTGATCGTTCCGACGACGGCGCCGGAAGCGATCGAGCAGTTCTCCATCCGCGTGGCCGACCAGTGGAAGCTGGGACGCAGGAAGGTCGACGATGGCGCGATCCTCGTCGTCGCCAAGGACGATCGCGCGCTGCGCATCGAAGTCGGCTACGGGCTGGAAGGCGCCTTGAACGACGCCACCAGCAACCGGATCATCGACGAGACGATCGTGCCGCGCTTCAAGCGGGAGGACTTCGCCGGCGGTATCGATGCCGGCCTCGCACAGATGATGGCCGTCATCGACGGCGAACCGCTGCCGGCGCCGCCCGCCCGCAGCTGGCGGGAGGGCGAAGCCCGGGGCGGCCGGCCCTACTTCCCCGTCATCTTCGGCCTGGCCATCGTCCTGGCGTCCGTCCTTCCCGTGTTGTTCGGCCGCCTGGGCGGCTCCGTGGCGGCGGGCGCGGTGGTCGCGGGGGTGACCTGGCTGCTGGCCGGAGCCCTGTGGATGGCGGTCTTCATCGGCATCGGCGCGATGGCCTTCAGCCTGATGGGCGGCAATGCGTTGCTCGCCGGTCGGGCCGGCGGCTATCGCGGCTACGGCGGCGGGCGCGGCGGCGGCGGATTCAGCGGCGGCGGCGGCGGGTTCGGCGGCGGCGGCGCGTCGGGGCGGTGGTGACGGTGTCGATCGAGCGCGTCTTCAGGCACCTGCTCTTCACGCGGCGGCAGCTGCGGCGTGCGTTTCCACCCCGGACGCTGGACGCGATCGAGCAGGCCATCCGCGAAGCCGAAGGCCGCCACCGCGGCGAGATCCGCTTCGTGGTCGAAGGCGCCTTGCATGGCCACGCCGTGCTCTCGGGCCAGTCCGCGCGCGAACGCGCCATCGTGCTGTTCTCCGAGCTTCGCATCTGGGATACCGAGGCGAACAACGGCGTGTTGATCTACGTGCTGCTGGCGGACCGACGCCTGGAGATCGTGGCCGACCGCGGCATCCACGCGCGTGTCGCCCCTGAGCTGTGGAGCGTCATCGCGCGGGGCATGGAACAGGCCTTCGCGTCAGGGCGCTTCGAGGCCGCGGCGATCGACGCCGTCCGCGCCGTCGCCGATTGCCTCGAGGCCGATGCCACCCGGCGGATCGACGAATTGCCCGATCGCCCGCTCGTGCTGCCGTGAGCGCGCGCGAGCCGGCGCCGGTCGAGTGCCCCGCTATCGCCGTCGCCGATCGATCGGCGCGGCGCGCGCCGCCCTGGCGTGGATCGCGATGGAGACGGCGCAGAGGATGGGCGGGATCGCGAGCAGCCACCGGAAATCCGAATGCAGCGCGAAGTTCACCGCGCTCATCAAGCCGAACGTCACGACACCGTTCACGCCGAGGACCCATGCCGCGCCGCGCGGGCGCAACGGCATCAGTTGCCATGCGAGGTAGCCCACGAGCAGGCCCGCTCCGGCCATGAAGCCGCCCATGACCGAGAACACCTCGCCAAGCCAGCGCAGCAGTCCTGGCGCGATCGCCTGCAGCGCGGCAGCGTCCGCACCGATGTAGCGCAGGTCCTCGGGCAACAGGGCAGGGCGGACGAAGACGAAGAACGCGCCCAGGCCGACCAGCCAGGCGCCGCAGGCCGCCATCAGCCACTCCGCCACACCATGCCGCGCCGCCAGGACCATCACTCGATCCGCACCGTGCGCAGGCGAAGCGCGTTGCCGATGACACTGACCGACGACAAGGCCATCGCCGCGGCGGCCACCACCGGGGACAACAGCAGGCCGAAGAACGGGTAGAGGACGCCGGCGGCCAGCGGGATCCCCGCCGTGTTGTAGGCGAAGCTCAGGAACAGGTTCTGGCGGATGTTGCGCATGGTCGCGCGCGACAGCGTCCGCGCCCGCACGATGCCCATCAGGTCGCCCAGGAGGAGCGTGATGCCCGCGCTCTCCATCGCCACGTCCGTTCCCGTGCCCATGGCGATGCCGACCGTGGCCTGCGCCAGGGCCGGCGCGTCGTTGACGCCGTCTCCGGCCATGGCCACCACGCGCCCCTCGGCCTGCAGGCGCCTGACCACGGCGGCCTTGTCCTCGGGAAAGACCTCGGCAACCACCTCGTCGATGCCGAGCTCCCGGCCCACCGCCTCGGCCGTGGTCCGGCCGTCGCCCGTGAGCATCACGACGCGCACGCGGGCCGCCCGCAACGCCTGCAGCGCGGCTCGCGTGCTGCTCTTGATCGGGTCGGCGATCGCGACGAAGCCGGCCAGCCGGCCGTCGACGCCGACGAAGATGACGGTCGCCGCCTGCTGGCGCCGGGTCTCCGCGGCGGCCGACAGGGACGCCGTGTCGATACCGTGTTCCGACAGGAATTTCGGGCTGCCGCAAACCACGCCGTGCCCGTCGACGCTTCCGACCACGCCCTTTCCGACCGGCGAGTCGAAGTCGATGACCGGCGACAGGGCCAGCTGGCGATCGGCAGCTTCGGCGACGATGGCCATCGCCAGGGGATGCTCGCTCGCGCGTTCGACGCTCGCGAGCAGCTGCAGCACTCGCCCGGCGTCGAAGCCTTGCGCGGGCGCGATGTGCACGACCTTGGGACGCCCTTCGGTCAAGGTGCCCGTCTTGTCGACGACCAGCGTGTCGACCTTCTCCATCTTCTCGAGGGCCTCGGCGTCGCGGATGAGGACGCCGTGCTGCGCACCCTTGCCGACACCCACCATGATGGACATCGGCGTGGCCAGGCCCAGCGCGCAGGGGCAGGCGATGATGAGCACCGCGACGGCGGTCACGAGCGCATAGGTGAACGCCGGCGCAGGCCCCCACGCGAGCCAGGCCGCGAACGTCATGGCGGCGACGGCGATGACCACCGGGACGAACCATCCGGCGACCTGGTCGGCCATGCGCTGGATGGGGGCGCGGCTGCGCTGCGCCGCCGCGACCATGTGGACGATCTGGGAGAGCAGCGTGTCGGCGCCGACCTTCTCGGCCCGCATCACGAAGCCGCCGGTCTGGTTGAGCGTGCCCGCGGTGACCTTGCTGCCCGCCGCCTTGGCCACGGGCATGGGCTCTCCGGTCACCATGGACTCGTCGACGTTGCCCTTGCCCTCGACCAGTTCGCCGTCGACGGGCACCTTCTGGCCGGGTCGCACGCGCAGCAGGTCGCCGGCCTGGATGCTGTCGACCTGCACGGTCGCGTCCGTGCCGTCGGGCCCCACCTTGAGCGCGGTCCTGGGCGCGAGCCCCAGCAGCGCCTTGATGGCGCCCGACGTCTTTTCGCGGGCGCGCAGTTCGAGCACCTGGCCGAGCAGCACCAGCACCGTGATGACCGCCGCGGCCTCGAAGTAGGCCGCCACGGCGCCGTCCTCGCCGCGCAACGTCTGCGGGAACAGCGACGGCGCCAGCGTCCCCACGATGCTGTAGGCCCAGGCCGCGCCGGTGCCCAGCGCGATGAGCGTGAACATGTTGAGGCTGCGATGCTTCACCGAGGCCACGGCGCGGACGAAGAACGGCCAACCGGCCCACAGGACGACCGGCGAGCCCAGCAGCAGCTGGATCCAGTTCGACGACTGCTGCCCGACCAGGTGGTGGAGGTCGAAGAGGTGGCTGCCCATCTCGAGCGCGAACACCGGCAGCGTCAGCGCGGCGCCGATCCACAGCCGCCGCGTCATGTCGCGCAGTTCGGGGCTCGGTCCATCGCCCTGCGTGGCCATCACGGGCTCCAGGGCCATGCCGCAGATCGGGCAGTGGCCCGGGCCCATCTGGCGCACCTCGGGATGCATCGGACAGG